>PDWJ01003797.1_pt1 | contig 21852 bp, 19 predicted proteins | sample 1430881 | NCBI WGS metagenome assembly PDWJ01 (sample SAMN01162460, study PRJNA174530) | Oral metagenome, whole genome shotgun sequencing project. | biome: Marine environment; feature: Marine mammal; material: Swab sample of the gingival sulcus; isolation source: swab sample of gingival sulcus... | reverse complement strand
TATATCCGGTGCGAAGCAAGAATAAGCCGCACCGTGTTGATCTATCGCAAGCATCGTCAAGACAGATTCATGGATTTCAGCACCATCTTTGAATCCGCAGCCAGACAAGACTATTGCAACTTTTTTAACTTGGCTCATAAGGTTACCTCTCTAATTAAATTGATATTGCCTATACGCTGCAACTCTTCAAAAACTGAAAAATTTGGCAAATGCTATGCTTTTCAGGTTTAATTATCTTTCGCGGGTGGTGGGGCGGCCAGTACTTTTCTGACACCGTTTACCGGTTCGCTGACGATTCCTTGTTCCTGCATATCTTCAATCATACGCGCCGCACGGTTATAACCGATGCGCAGCTGACGTTGCACGCTGGAAATTGATGCCTTGCCGGTTTGTAAAACAATGGCAACCGCTTCGCCATATAATGGATCGGCATCTTCTTTTGCATCGGCAGCCTCGGCAGCACCAAAAGCCCCCAGTGTTTCAGGGGCCTGCTTAACCGTAATACCGTCAACATAATCCGGCTCGCCGGTACTGCGTAAATAGTCGGTGATACGATCCGTTTCAGCGTCACCGACAAAAGCGCCGTGCAAGCGTTTTGGATGCGATACACCCGGGGGAACATACAGCATATCACCATGCCCCAACAGTTTTTCTGCACCCACACTGTCAATAATGACGCGCGAATCCGTACCGGATGAAACCTGAAAAGCAATACGCGTCGGTACATTGGCCTTGAAATCACAATAACGATAAACGGCAGTCTCTCCAAATGCGGATGATGCGTATAACCCACTTGTTCATTAGGTTCCCACAAAGGGTCTTTAATAGGCTCGCCGCGCGCGTTGGCCTCGTCAACCTGCTGGTTAAAAGCATCTATTTTACGTACCTTCAACGCCGCCATTAACTGGTAACGCCGCTCCATTTCACCCACTGCCCAGGTTAAGGCATTTTCAGCTTCATTCATGTCGGTAATAACCGGTGTAAGCAGATGCGGAATGTCTTCATACATTGACATTTCCAGCATCTTCGGATCAACCATAATCAAACGCAGGTCTTTGGGCGAAGCCTTATACAGCATCGACAGCAGCATGACATTAATACATACCGATTTTCCCGAGCCCGTTGTTCCCGCGACCAATACATGAGGCATTTTCATCAGGTCGGCGACTACCGGTTTACCGGAAGTATCGGAACCTAACGAGACGGTTAACGGGGATGTGCTTTCCTGAAATGCCCGTGAGCGGACCACGTCTTTAAAATAAACGATTTGCCGCTGCTTATTCGGCACTTCCAGACCAACATACGAACTGCCCGGGATAACCTCCTCGACGCGTACCCGCGAAACTGCCAGAGCCCGGGCTAAGTCTTGGGATAAATTGGTGATTTTTTTGGCTTGAATACCCGGTGCCAAATCAAGCTCAAAGCGGGTGATCACCGGCCCCGGCGACACATGCATTACAATCGCTTTGATATTAAATTGTTTTAGGGTATTTTCCAGCACAGTTGCCATTTCAGCCAGGGTATCTTCGGTGTAGGCATTTATCTGTGGCTGCGGATTATCCAGTAAGTCAATGGAAGGCAATTGATAAGGTGTTTGTACCTGTGGCTCTAAGATTTCGGGCTGATAAACCTTGCCAATTGTGGCTTGACTGGCTGGCATAGATGAAGCTGTTTGCGGCTCGGGAGCAGGTTTGGCAGGTTCAGGCACAGATGCTGCGGGAGAAGCAATATGGCCACTTTCCAGCGTTTGATTGATGTCGTTCGTGCCGGTTAAGCCGCTAAAGTCCACCGGTTTGATTTCAGGCGCGTGGGGCGTAATTGCCTCAGACATATCAGGTTGAGGGCTTGTTGCGGCAACATCCCGTGTGGGATTAATCCCTAAGCTGGGCATTTCCAAAGGCTGCAACACGCTCTTGCTGTTATCTGCAGCGGCGGTTGGCGAACTTGCCGGTTCATCGGCCCAGGATTTGATTAACGCTTCACTGGGTTCGATGGGCCCAATGCGTTCAATGGATGCAGCGGCTGAACGACTGGCAGCTAAATGAGGAGTAAGCGGCTTTGCTTTGTCTGCTTCGTCTACTTTTACTTCTGCTTCATTTACCGTAGGGCGGGTTATGTTAAGGGCTTCCTTACCCTCTGTTAGCGAAGCCGCCGGCTGTTGTTGCGAAGGTGACGATTTTGGCGGTGTAACCGTTGCCAAATAATCAACCAAAGACGGTTGTTCCTGTGTTTCAGGGATACTGTCGGGCACAGAAGCGGCATGTGCTGGTGATGTATTGTTGACCGGATTGTCATTGTATGAGGTTGTATCGGCCTCATGGGCCTCATGGTCGAAGTTAAAAAAATTGGGTTCGGCCTTAGTGCCGGTGTTTTTACGGGTTTTGTTAACAGATGTCACAGGCGGCGCTGACTCAACGGCAGATGGGTTAACCGAGTCACCGGTTGCGGTTTTGCTAACGGAATGATTGGTTGCCGAGGCCAGATTTGAAGTCAACTTTGAGGCCGAATTGCTTTCCTTGGCAGCTGCTCGTGCTTTGGCAAGACTCCAGGGTTTCGGGCGTTGCGGTTTATCTGTATCGGAAAAGTCCGGTAGCGTTTCATCTGCTGTTTCAGGTTGATAACGATCAATAGTAAATTGCGGTTTTTTCTTTTCCGGTGTTTCTTTGGGTTCACTGGCCATTTGGTTAAGCTGTTTGATTTTTTCCTGTAATACTTGACTGTCATTGTCGGTATCATTTTGTCTGATAGTATTTTGGGGCCGGGTGCTTTTTTCTTGCGATATACCAAAGCCCGCCAGCAAATTACCCAATATAGTAGTAATCCCCTTACCAAGCCATTCGGCAATTCGCATCCACGGGATATTAAATAATAAACTTATCGATACAACAAAAATCACCAAGGAAAAACTCATAATCACCGGCTCAGACTTGACACTTGTTTTTAATCCTTCAAATAACCACACACCCAAAGCACCGCCGCCGGTTTTGGCCACCGTATTAATGCTTGCCGGGTCATGTCTGGCCCATAGAACACAGCCCGATAAAATCGCCGTTAGCAGCATCACCAAACGCCAGGAAAGTACCTCTTTGTCAAAGCCTTTTTCAAGCCAGGCATGCACAGCCAGCGCCAGCAATGCTAAAGGCAGTAAATAACTGAGTTTACCAATTAATGAAAAAGATAAATCGCTATACCAGGCACCGACAACGCCTAAATTGTTGTTGATGGTATCGCCGTTATTGTGGCTCCACGCCGGGTCGGCAGAAGTATAGGATAATAATGCAACCGACAGTAATAAGGCAATCAATAGCAAGGCGAAAATAATCGCTAAGGTGAAAACAGGTGCAAGATGACTGGATAGCTCGCTGGCTTTTTTGTTTTTTAATTGCATTTTTAGTATGATAAAATTTAATAAAATTGTAAATTTAATGCGCAATTATCGCATAAACCCCGGGTAATTTAAATGACAAAGTTTCGAAACCTTGCACTTTCGGATGCTTTGTAATGTTACTGAAAAATATTGGCCGCCTAGATTTATATGGTGAAATAGTTTGGTTTCAACTACGGCGTAACGCCGTAGTAGGAATTAAACTATCTCACTATACGACTGCATTAGCCGGGAACCGGCTAATGCAAACTTCAGGAGGAAGCGCAATACCTGCTTCAATAAATTGATATAAGTGTTTTGCCATCGTTGCACCTAACATCACACCACGCGTCCCCAGGCCGTTTAAAATATACAGGTTCTGATGTTGTTTATGGCATCCCAGTAACGGGCGCCGGTCTGTCACGGTTGGGCGGAGGCCGGCACGGTGTGTTAATACCTCAACTTCACCGCAGTAGAATTGGCGTAATTTATCCAACAGTTGTTTTTTGCCTGCTGCGGTTGGGATGCTGTCTTTATCCGTCCAGTTATAGGTTGCTCCGACAAAATAAATATCCGCACCACATGCAGGTTGGGGCAAGATAAATACACCGGCTTTTAGCGCTGCATCTAGGTGCAATCCAGGTAATCGTACCGTCAGCACTTCACCTTTATTACCTTGAAGCGGTAAATAATTAAAATAAGGATTTTGTTTTATGCCGTAACCCTCGCAGCAAATCACTTTTTTTGCGCTGATATCTTTATACTGCACGTGATTATCAGTCAATAACAAATGACGATAATCAACGTGCTCACGGCGAATTATGCCTTGTCGGGACAGCTTGGCACGATAGCCGTTTAATAAACTGCTTATATCGATTCTTCCGCCGCCCAATACCCGTCCTACACCTAAGGGTGCATGAATTTTATCATCAGGAGACGGATAACATTCACGGTCTAACAGCCCGTTTAATTGTACGGCTTTTTTTTGCCACGCATGTTTGTCATTGGCATTATTAAAAATGCGCAAAATAGGTAGCGGGATGTCTAATGACAGCGATAGTTCCTCGGCAAGTTCCGCCACGGTTTGGCGGGCAGCAGCGATTTGCGCCTGGCCTTGCCATACCGGTGAAAAACGTTTAAGCACCACCGGATTCAGTAAACCGGCAGCCGTTTTACTGGCATTATGGCCATCGGGATCAAGTATAACAAAATCATGCCCGTGACGACTCAGCTGATGAGCAAAAAAAGTACCGGCAAGCCCCTGCCCGATAATAAGATAGTCGGTCTGCATTGTCTTTATTATAGAATAATCCTTATTATAGCAAATATGCAAAGTAGTTTAGATAAAAAGCGTTGCTAAACCTGGCGAGCAAATTTACTGCGAGGCGCCCGGAACGGCGAATAGGCGGGTAAACGAATGACGCAACCTGTCCGGCTTAGCCGGGTTATTTACCAAAATGGGCGGTTTACAAAAATTCCAAATTAAAAAGTTACGGTTAAAATACAAGTTTCTCAGTGAATTTAATTGAAAGACTGTCAAAGAGAGTATATCATAGGTAGCTCAAGGGAGGCTCATATTGATTTTCTGAGTACAGTTTTCAGGAATCTAGGGACTATTTATGGAACCAAATAAACTATTATGCAAGCAAATTTAAAAATACTGGTAAAAGGGTTTCAATTATTCGAGCAGCGAATCATTGACACAGTAATACGTCTAAGCGCTAAGCGAACACCTAGTTTATTACTGTTGCCGGATTATCAATTTAAAACCGCTGACGCTATTATCATTGATGCATTAGACAGTGAGGCCATGCGGTGGGCAGACAGCAATCATTTGAATTTGCAAAATCAAGTGGTTATTTGGGTGGACTTGGACACACCAGTAAATAATCCCAAGCATACCGTATTGAACCGTCCGGTTTTGTGGGTCAATTTGTCCATCATTGTTTCGCGTATATTAGAAGAACTTTCCCAGGCCGAAGCGCAAGAAGACTTAGATAATGGTCTATTACCGGGAGATGAACTGTTCAAACCTTTGGCATCGGTGCTGATTGTTGATGACAGTCAGGCAATATTGGGTTATTTGTCAAAAATATTAAAGCGCAGTGGTTACATGGTAACTACCGCAGACTGTGGTGAGAATGCCATAAAGGCGGCTAAAATAAAGCGATTTGACTGCGTGCTTATGGATGTGTTAATGCCGGGTATTGACGGATACAAAGCCTGTCGGGAAATTCGCCGTATTAAAAGCAGTGCTGTGGCAATGCCCGTTATTATGTTAACCAGTAGGGCTTCCCCGTTTGACAAAATTCGCGGCAGAATGGCCGGTTGTAATGCCTATTTGACTAAGCCTGTAAGAATGGATGTTTTACTGAAAACGGTCTCCAAATATGCAAATGGCTTAGGCTAACTCATACATATTTAATAAAATTAAAAATATTCATTATATTGGTATCGTAAAACTGAGGAAAGAAAACTATGATTTCAAACATTTTAATTGTCGAGGATAGCCAAGTTGAACGTGCTCGACTAGACACGCTGCTCAACAAAGCCGGCTATAATACCAGTACGGCTGAAAATGGTGAGATAGGTGTTGAAGCGGCAAAGAAAAGCCTCCCTGATTTGATTTTGATGGATGTTAATATGCCGGTTATGGACGGTTTTGCGGCGACCCGTGCTTTACGCAACGATAGTTCAACTAAAAATATCCCTGTCGTCATGGTTACAGCCAAAGATCAGAAAGCCGACAAGGCTTGGGGTAAGATGCTGGGGGCAAAGGGTTACATTACCAAGCCTTACACGGACGATGAAGTCATTAATGTGATAAAAAGCTTATAGTAACCGGTTTCAGGCGCTATTTCGCACTATTTTGCGCTATTTCGGATTATTTTAAAGGGTGCCTGAAGCTGTTTTGTAAGCCTGTTTATTTCGTCGATTTCTACAACCGATAACTGGAATTAAGGCATAATGCAAGTTTTAGATGCCTTGCAAAGTAAAAATAAACTGTGTAAATATTTTTGTTGATTTAACCAAAGAGATTCTCTTTATGAATACACCGGCTGAAAACGCCCTTGATATAGATGACCTGCTAGAGCAAGTTGCCCTGGCTATGGCAAGTGGTGAGAACAATACGGCACTGGAAATACTGCCGCAAATCATGGCAGCCGGTGACGATGTTCAAAAACAAATGGCAGAGTCTTATCAAATGCAGTTAGAAGCTCTTATTGCTCTGGAAAAAGAAGCTGCTGAGTTAACGGAATTGCTTGACCATGATGAGGGTAGTCTCGTTGTAGCAAATGAAGCGGAAAGTACCGCTGGCGATAATCACGAGCACTTAGCGGTCTTAAACGCTGATAACGCAGCTCCTGCTGCTATTCTCGATAGTGAAGCCGAGACACAAACAGCCGATAGCGAAGAACGTATTTTAACGGGTATGGATGACATTTCGGAGACAGTTGTTAAAGATAGTGTCGCTGGTGATTTTTCTGATAGTGTTGTTCACAGTAGCGAAACACAAGAATTTACTGCACGAGAACAGCAAATAAATATGGCATTGGAACAAGTTGCCGTATTAATTAAGGAGCATGAATACGAAACGGCCGATATGCTATTGCAGTCGATTTTACCCAAAGGCAATGCGGCACAACAAGAACTGGCTCAAACCTATACAGCCGCTATTAAACAAGCTGCCTCGGAAGAATTAGCCAGGGAAGAATTAGCCAGGGAAGAACCGGTAGCAATGGAAACTGCTCCGGATAAAACCGTTAAAGAGCAAACAACCTTGTTCGAAGCGCTTACCTCAAGAGCAATAGACGAAGAACAAACAGCTTCGCTTGCAGAACAAGTTGATAGTGATAAGGATCAACAATCGGATTCCATTCTCGATAGACTGTTCGCAGATGAAGATCCGGATGCTGTTTTCAGTCAACTTTTTGCAGATGAAGAGTCACAATCTGTTAGCAATAAGTTATTTGAGGATGACAGCGGCCAAGCGGAATCAAGCCAGCCGTTCGAAATAACGGAAGTTTCTGACAATAAACTGGAGTCGTCGCTTGCACAGTCGTCTGCTGTCAATGCGCCGGAACCTGAAATACTTGATAGTGAAATACTTGATAGTGAAGTGCTTGATAGTGATATACTTAATAGCGATATAGTGACGGAGCAGGAAATCGTTTCTGAGCAAGCAACATCATCAAACAACCTAACGGCATCAGCCGTTACTGCTGAAACCTTTGCAGATAATGAAGCGGTGGAAGGATTATTGCCGCCTTCTCAGGCGTTAAATGCCTTTACTTTTTCCGATATAGACGCTTTACCTGAACAAAGCACCACTACAGCAGTAAAAAACCAGCGTCAGGGTTTTTTCATTGGCGATATTGGTTTAATGGTTGACTTTGCCGATGGCAGCGAACTTACTGAAATACCAACGTATTATCGCGTGCCCAATGCACCGGACTGGCTGGCAGGATTGACTAATTTACATGGCATTGTCATCCCGGTATTTGATTTACAAAAGTATTTTAATTTATCTACGGAAAAGAACAAAAAACGTATGCTCATGGTGTTACAGCACGAAGAAAAAGCCATAGGTATAATTGTCAATGGGCTGCCGACGCGCCTAACTTATAGTGAGTCTCAGCGCATGACCAACAATACCTCACCAAGCAATTTGAGTCAATATATTCAATCTGCCTACCTGATTGATCAGCATTTATGGTTTGAACTGGACAGTTCGTCTTTGGCTCGCGGTTTGGAACGGGCAATAGCTTGATGGGTTTATGGTATTTTATTAAAAGGTTCGATGCAATGGGGTATGAATATAGGGTAAAGCAAATGGCTGTATATTGTAATAGGATGCTTACAACGTGACGTTGCAAATCAGTTGCAATACAGCATAAAGCTATGTGCTGTTAAGACAGCGTTATAGCTGGCTAAAAAGGTATATTCTTAAAGACATGAATATGGGTAGCAGGATATCCATTAACGCTTAATTTAAACTTAAAATATAGGGAACGACTTATGAATACAACAGTAGAGAATCAAACACCAGAGGCAGCGGTTTCTGACAGCCAGTCCGGCCTGGGCCAATTGGGCCTGGGTCAATTGAGTAAGGCCATTCGTCAATCAATGCTCTATTTCGTCCTGGCGACGATAGTCTTAATTATTGCCTATGCCTTGTTGATTAAAAAAGAAAATGAAGTCCAAAGTATATTTAAACAAGTTGTTGCGGCAAGTCAGATAGAAATAGATGTCTTGGAAATGCGTGAAAACGAACTGCTATTGGCCAAAACTTCCGACCCTTCAACAGTGCTAAAATGGCAAGAAGACTATAAAAACGCAATCAAAAACACTGATTTTATGTTGACCTCACCAGGCATCACCCCTAAAGAAACTAAAATTATCAAAGACGTTAAAAAAAATATGCTCCTGTATAAAGAGACCTTTGATAAGGCGCTGGTTGCCAATAAAAAGCGCGGTATCGGCGATGAGAAAGGTTTGAGCGGTGCCAAAGGAGAATTGCGAAAAGCCGGCCTCGGCCTTCAAGCGGAACTGGATAAAACAACTCAGAATCCGATTATCGAATCAGCACTTTCAAGAGCTCGTGGTATTTCTAAAGACTTTATCATTTTAGAAAGAAAAAACTACGTTCCGGATTTACATAAAGCTTTTGATCACTTTCGTGAGTTGGTACAACAAAGTCCCGAACTCGACATCAGCATTAAGCAAAAGTTAATTAACTATGCCAACGACTATCAAGCGGCATTTGACGTTTACGCCGAGGCAACTTTTATAGTCAACGCCGCATTTGAAGCTTCAGAAGCTGACATCAAGGCTGTTGTAACGCCCCTGCCCGCACTGACCAATGCCTTGGGTGAACGCGAAACAGCGGCAATTCAACAGGTTTATATAATTTTGATTGTTACGGCAATTATCTTAATCGGTATTTTCTTGCTGATTGTTTTCCAGTTGCGCCGCGCCCAAGCAGCTGCTAACCAGACGATGCAAGATACAACTGAAGCCCAGCGTCAAGCTGAAGCAGAAAACGAACGTCTGAATGATTCGGTTATCAATATTTTGGAGGCAGTAAACGCATTGTCACAAAAAGACTTGACCGCTCGCGCACCGGTCACCCCGGACATTATCGGTACGGTATCTGACTCAATTAACTCGCTGGCTGATGAAACAGCGAGAGTATTAGCAGAGGTAACCGGCGTCGCCAGCCAGGTATCCTCGGTATCCAATAACGTAAGTTCACAGGCTGCACAGGTATCAGAGACGGCGGAAGCAGAACGTCAAAGTGTGAAAAAAATGTTTAACACCCTGTTTGAAGCCACCCAAACTATGAATCGGGTTGCCGCTTTGGCAGAACAATCAAACGAATCGGCCGCCCATGCAACGGAAGTTACCGAAGAGGCATTGCAAACGGTAGATAATACGGTAACGGGTATGGAATCTATTCGTGAAACCATTTCTGAAACAGAAAAACGTATTAAGCGCTTGGGTGAGCGTTCACAAGAAATTTCCGGAATCGTCAACTTGATCAACACAATTTCCGAGCGTACGCACGTACTGGCACTTAACGCTTCTATGCAGGCAGCGGTTGCCGGTGAAGCCGGCCGAGGCTTTGCGGTGGTTGCCGAAGAAGTTCAGGAGCTGGCGGAAAGTTCACGCAACGCCACTGAACAAATCGCTACGCTGGTAAACAATATTCAGATTGAAACGAATGAAACGATTAATACGGTAAACCGCACGATTGGCCAGGTTGTTGATGGCTCCGAGCAGGCCCAGCAAGCGGGAGAGCAAATGCGTAAAACGCAGGAAATCACTGCGGAGTTGGTTGCCCGGGTACAGAGTATCACCCAAGCTTCACAGAAACAAAAAAACATGTCTGTTGATTTATTGGAAGCCGTACAAGCAATCGGTGATTCTACGGAAAAAACGGCGAAACAGATTGCTGCCCAAAACGCTGGTACACAAGAGTTACGAACTGCGGCAAAAACACTGGTTGACTCGATTAACGTATTTAAACTGCCTAATCAAGCCTAAACCAATAACGACCAATAACGACTGATAACGAGGTTCGTTTGTGAAATTAAGTGATTTAATCAGTGCGCTGGCGGGTGAAATAGAAATCATCCTTCCCGAGCTGACTCAATATTTGCAAGACTTATCTTCGCATGATGCGGATGACAAGGCCTTTGTCGAGGCTTCGACATTTTACAGCGAGCAGGTCACGCGCGTGGGAGAAGCCGCCGAGATGGTCGGTTTCCAGGGGCTGGAGGAAGTCTGCGACCACGTTAACGACAATGTTGAAGCACTTGCCGAACACCCTGTCAACGAACGGGAAGCCTTTATTACCTTCCTGGAAAGGTGGCCAAAGTTGGTGGTTCACTATCTAAAAAACTTGGAAGATCCTTCTTCAGCTGCCGGTTTGGTCGATTGTCTGCGTGATGCGCCAATTGCGTTGAATGAAGAAATAGCCTTAAAAATCATGCACAAACTGGGTTCATTTCCCGGGGAGATGGGAGCTTTAGACGATGAAGACCATTCTTATCGTCCCGTTGTTGCAACGCCAGCCGATATCGCGTTGGAAGTGCCGGAGGATGTCGACCCGACGCTGTTGGAGGGTTTCTATCAGGAGGCGCCGGGGCAAACTGAACAGCTGGTGAAACTATTAAACAATATCGTATCGGATGAAGGGGAAGTTGCCGATATTACCGCCGCCAAGCGTATTGCTCATACCATCAAAGGTACTGCTGCCATTATCGGTCTTAACGGATTGTCAACCTTAGGGCATCATTTTGAAGACGTTTTAGAATACTTTGAAAATAAAGACGGCAAAGTGAACCCGCAAATCGCCACGGTGTTGCTTGACGGCGGGGATTGCATGGCGCAAATGGTCGCTTTTTTAATGGGCAACGATGACTATCCCGAGCAAGCCATAAGTATCCTACAAAATATTTTGGACATTGCCAATATTATTGACCGCGGCGGTAATCTGGAGCGCTTTATTGCCCGTAATCAGGCGGCTAATACCGTTGCCATACAGCCGCTGGCAACCAAAAAATCAACCGCCACAGGTGGCGCTGGAAAAAGTGCATTGCGTGTTAGCATGAGGCGCATTGAGGAGCTGTTTCGCGTCTCTGCAGAGGTCTCCGTACACTCGGCGGCAATGGAAGCACAAATCAAAAAATTGTCTGAATTCAACAAGCGCTTGCGCTCTCAGCAATTACGCGTTAAAACCCGTTTGTTTGAGTTGGAAACTGTTGTTGACGTGCGTTCGCTGGCCATGATGCATGCCAATGACTTACGCACCGATCAACAAACTTTTGATCCGTTGGAATTGGAACAATATAACGAATTACATAGCACCGCAAACGCCTTGTTAGAAGAATTTAACGATGTCATACTCATCAGCGAACAACTGTCAGAAACGCTGACCGGTTTGAATGCGATGGAAAACCATCAACAAGTGTTGGCGCGCGACTTACAACATTTGGTTATCAGTACACGGATGTCAGAAGTCGGCTCGCTGGAAGCACGCCTGCAACGTAATATTCGTACGACTTGTCAAATGACGGGCAAACAGGCGAGATTACTGTTGACCGGCGGCGAAACGCTGATTGACAGTGACGTACTCAGCCAATTAGGCGACCCGTTACTGCACTTATTGCGCAATGCCGTTGACCACGGCATCGAATCCCCCGAAAGACGCATCGCCTTGGGTAAAGACCCGGTGGGAACGATTCATCTGGACTTTAGCGCCCAGGGACAGCAAATATTTTTGCGTTGTGCCGATGACGGTAAAGGCCTCGATTACGAAAGTATTCTGCAGCGCGGCATAAAAAACGGTTTGGTCGCCGAAGATGCCGACTTATCCAAAGACGATATCGGGCGTTTATTATTTATGTCCGGCTTTAGTACACGTGACAGCGTTAGCGAAGTTTCCGGCCGAGGTGTAGGTTTGGATGTTGTACGTGAGTGGCTCAATACGGTAAATGGCAGCATCGCCATTACCTCTGAACTGGGTAAAAATACGGTGATGACGCTGAACTTTGCGTCGTCTTTAACTACAGTGCAGTCTTTGATTGTAGAGGTCGCAGAGCAGGCCTTTGCCTTGCCGTCAGTGCAAATTCAACAAGCCTTGTCCCGCGATGAAGGACAGTTTGTTGCTTCAGGCGAAACTCTGCAATATCATTATAATGACCGCATTTACGGGGCCAAACGCTTATCGGATTTATTAGGTTATGAGTCCGGTGATAATGTAGCTGACGCTTTTGCTGTTTTGATGACTGTTCAGGACGAGCTTTGGGCGATTGCCGTTGACGACTTGCTTGACTCCAGGGAGTTGTTGTTAAAGCCGCCCGGTATTTATGTGCGCCACATTCCCGGTATTGTCGGGACTTCAATTTTGGGCGACGGCAGTATTGCTATCCATTTGGATATGTCACAGTTACTGATGCGTGCAGAGGGCAACCGTTACCAGCAAGTTATCGGCAGTTCCGATACCGAAGTGGTAGTGGACAGAAGCAAAGTATTGATTGTTGATGACTCACTGTCAGTACGCAACACCTTGCAAGAATTGGCAGAAGATGCCGGCTTTAGCGTTCACACTGCTCGCGATGGTATCGAAGCGATAACCGTGTTAAATGATTTTACCCCGGATATTGTCCTAACGGACATGGAAATGCCAAATATGAATGGTGTTGAGTTAACCTCACATATCCGTAGCCGCCAGGGTATGGAAGATTTGCCGATTATCATGATTACCTCGCGCTCTCAGGGTAAACACCGAGAGCTGGCCATGCAGGCAGGTGTCAATACTTACCTGACCAAGCCGTATAATGACAGTAAACTACTTGAAGCAATGAATAGCTTACTGGCCGTATCGGCTTAACGGCGGGGAAATAAAGTATGAATACGCAACGTTTACGCGGTGATTACGTCTTACTCAGAGCTGATAGCTTACGCTTAGTGGTGTGTCAAGAAGATATAATAAGCATCAAACATTTAAAAGATAGAAAAGTAGCTGATTTGCATTGTCTTAGCAATAGAGGCCAGTTGCTTTCCGCTATGAATGACAATGATAATCAGCAGCCTGTTTTTGCTGCTTTATCAGATAAGCTTGCCCTGACTGACAGTATCGCGCGCAACCGTTATGTTGTGACAACGCATAAAAAAAACGCCGACATTTGCTGGTGCTGGAGCGAAGTGCAATTACTTAATCACGTTGATATGCCTTTGGCCCCGATGCCGGCGTTATTGTGCTCAGCCTTAACTCCGATTAACGCCGTTGTAACATTGGCTAGTGGCAAGCAAGCGTTTGTCTGCGATTTTGAACAGTTACTGAACTATTTAACGCAGTCTGAATCAGAGTCTGCATAGGAGTTTTTGATGTCAACGCAAACCGATTTTTCCTTGCACAATTCACCATTGTACAGTACTAAACCGCATCGCAATAGTGCCAGTGCCTGGTTATTGGAGTATGCACCGTCCCGCTATATCGCCATGGCATCAACAGTTTGTCAAGAAATTGTTGAAGCGCCGCAAATTCTAGCCGTACCAGCAATCCCCGATTACGGGCTGGGGTTAATACAGTGGCGAAACCGATGGCTGCCGCTGGTGGATTTGCACAGTTTATTGCTGGGCGCCGAAAAAAAAACCTTTGATAAAGACGCCCATTGTTTAGTGGTTGCGTATTACACGGCTGAACAGCATATTGCCTATGTAGCATTATCTTTGCCGTATTTTCCTTATCTGATTACAGTCAACAACAGTGCTTTGTGCGCGCTACCCACAGACCATGATATTTGGCCCAGTATTAGTTTGTCTTGTTTTCGTTATCAAGACCGCCGCGTCCCTATTGTTGATAGTAGTCGATTGTTTAATCGCCATGCTATCTTATTGGATGAAGGACATAAAAAATCCCTGTGAAAAACAGGGATTTTTTATCAACTGAAAGAACAGGATGTTATTACGACGATAATGTTGAGGTACAGTGAGGGCAGCGAGTAGCTTCTATGGCAACCTTACTTTTGCAAAAATCACAGGCTTTTGTGGTTGGCTCTGCTTCAGGCTCTTCACGCTTTAGCTTATTGACTTGTTTAATCAGTAAAAATACAACAAAAGCAACGATTAAAAAGCTAATCACTGCATTTAAGAAAGAACCGATATTCATAGTGTACCAAAAGCCCCGCCAATGATGATACCCACAGCCATATCAACCACATTGCCTTTAACTGCAAATTCTTTAAATTCCTGCATCATTCCCATAATCAATAAACCTCATAAGATAAGTAAATAATATCTTATTCTATCTAAATGCATAGTGAAAACTATTCATTTAGATTAAATAACAATTATTTTCATCAATTCGCAACAAATTCAGTCGCCGTTTAGGTAGGCGGCGCGGACACATTCAGCAATCTGGGCAATACCTCTTTCCAGTGTTTCGTCACTTTGGGCATAACTCATACGGAAAGATAGCGCCTTCGGGACAGTGAATTTTCATTGGTGTATCGCCCAAAGCTTTTTTTAATAGCGCAATGGCATAATCGGCTTTTTGTCGGTAAAACGGTTGAATGTACCGGTCCGATAAAGTTTTCAGCATATCATTTTTAATAAGTTTGGTGGTAATTGCCGCACCGAAACGGGTGGGTGATAAATTGACGATAGCATTTAAAGCGGAAACGGCATGGATAACCGGTTCGTCCGCCACAATAATACCTGTTCGCAATCCTGGCAATCCGATTTTTGACAGGCTTAGGCACATAATCATGTTAGGATTCCATGACAGTGTGGCATTTGTAAATAAAATATTAGGAAACGGCATGCCATAAGCATTATCAACAATAAAAGGGATGCCATTGTCTTCGGCCAGCCGGGCCAAATGGTACATTTCATCATCGGTTAATACATTGCCCGTGGGGTTAGTCGGACGGGAGCAGCAAATTGCCCCGATGCTATCATCGACAACCAGCCGGTCAAAATCAACACGGTATTTATAAAAACCGCTTTGTCCCTGGTAATCGACATCTTCAATAAGTGGTTTGCTGGCGACAAAATGCTGTCCCTGTGTATGCACATCAGCATAACCGATATATTCCGGTGCCAAGGGCAGGAGAATTTTTTTATTCGTACCGTCGGCATATTCACCTGAAAATAAGTTAAATAAATAAAAGAAAGCGTTTTGTGAACCGTTGGTCAAGGCAATATTGGCGGCACTCACTCCCCAATGATAGTGACGATTAAGAAAATCGGCCAATGCCTCAATAAACGCCTTGTCTCCTTGCGGTGTTGAATAATTGCCGGCACTGTTAAGAAAATCGCTGCCCAATTGCTCAAAAGCCTGCTGAAAAATGTCATTGACGGCCGGGATAACAGCCGGATTACCGCCGCCCAACATATTAATCGGCTTATCGGCAGTCAAAGCTGTACCTAAATCATCCATTAATTGTAAAATTCCACTTTTTTGTGTCATTTTTTGCCCGAATTTTGATAAAATCATTCGTACTATCCTGTCAAAGCTAACTAAACATATTATATTAACATGAGAGAAACATTTACCGGCCAATCCAGCCTGCTTTTTTTAGCGTTTTTTTTATCTTTTTTTTTCGCAGGCTGTGAAAAACCACCGGCAATCCAGGTCATTAACGGTGCCGCACAAGGCACGACTTATTCCGTTAAATATTGGTTGAACAATGATAACGATATTGACAGTACTGTTCTAAAACAATTGGTTGATAAAGAGCTGGCGCGTATTGATAAACTTATCTCAAACTATCGTGACGATTCTGTTATAGAGGCCTTTAATCAAAACCATACGGCTAATATACCGATTACCTTAGATAAGGAAATTCTCGACTTATTGACGATTTCAGCAGATGTGCATAATAAATCAAAAGGCTGTTATGACCCAACCATTAAGCCGCTGTTCCAGATTTGGGGATTTAGCGATGATAAACTACATATTCCTGATGATAAGGCGATTGCGCTGGCAAAACAATCGATTGGCTTTGCAGATAAATTGCTGCGTGATAATAACAGCATGACAAAGAAAGTCCCTACCGTTACCATTGACTTCTCTGCAATCGGGCAAGGTTATGCGGTCATGAAGGTTGCCGATTTATTGACCCGACAGGGTATTCAGCATTATTTGGTAGAAATCGGCGGAGAAATGTTGGTTGCCGGCACCAAGCCGGAAAACAAACCGTGGCGTGTCGGCGTTGAGCAACCCGTCCCCAACCAAGGTACGGCGATTATGACTTCCGGCACGTATCGCCATTATTTTGATGATAACGGTACACGCTATAGCCATATTCTCGACCCTCGTACGGGCAAGCCCGTCACTCATGACAGCGTCGCCGTCACGGTGTTATTGGATAATGCTGCCTATGCCGATGCATGGTCAACCGCGCTGTTGTGCCTCGGTAGTCAGACGGGGCTGGAAGTTGCCAATGACAACGCTATCCCCGCTATTTTTTATGATATGGACGACAATCAACAGCTTATCCGCCACACCAGTGATGCAGTTGCTAAGCAGCATAAAAATTGGACAATAGATGGACAATAGACTAAGGCAAGTCTTTACAAAGGTTTCTACAAAATCAATTTCTCTGTTTAGGGTAATTTGTTTATTCACTAAAAATCACCCGTAAAATCAGTAATTTTATGATAACTTTTGTAAAATTAATTTTACGGATGAGGTCAATACGTGTTATCGTCGTTTTTCTGCATTTATCGATGAATTACTAAAGCACAAATAAATCCACTTACCCATCCAATTACTAGCCACATCATGGTTACACTGGTCATTTTATCCACCTTAGTTATTTTGTTGTTAATGGGAATAGCATAAACAGCTTGCTAACTATTGGCAAGCGTAATGAGAAAAGTAGCAAAATATAATACTTCAGGTGGCTAATAGTGTGACAATCGGCCCGAATTAACCATTGACGGGTTAATTTTAATAAGAAAAAGCTGCGGGTGTTTCAGATAAATAATGTGATAAATCGTTCGACAACATATCTGCTAGAGTAAAACTGTCTAAATAGTGTAGAAAAGCCTGTTTTGCTCCGTCAAAAACATTGGTCAGACGGCATGCAGGGGTGATATGGCATTGATTGTTTTTTCCAAAACATTCTACCAAGACAAAAGATTCGGTTTGTCGAACCACTTCTCCGATAATGATTTTTTCAGGCGGTTTGGCGAGTCTTAACCCGCCGCGATTACCGCGAACACTATCGATAAACCCGCCTTTAACCAATACCGGCACGACTTTCATCAGATGGCTTTTGGATATTTGATAAACTTCTGCAATATTCCTGATATTAACCAATTTATCTTCATTGCAAGCTGCGTACAACAAAACGCGCAGGGCATAGTCAGTGTGCTGGGTGATTTGCATAATATATTATATTGATAAATAAGGTGTTGTATATGAAATTATAAAGCAAAAAACTTATTATTTTAGTAGTTGATTATTTCCCGTCTGCCGGTAAATCGGCATAATAAGCAGCTATATTGGCAATATCTTCATCGCTTAACGGAGCAACCATAGGTTTCATCGTAGGGTCTTGGCGAATACCGTCACGAAAGGCTTTAATTTGTTTTTCCAAGTATGGTGCTTTTTGTCCGGCCAAGTTGGGATACATTGGTGTCATGCCAATGCCGTTTTGTCCGTGACAGATAGTACAGACGGCTGATTTGGCTTTACCGGCCTCAATGTCGGCGCTTTGGGCAGCCCATATAAGCGATAGTGTCATCATTAATAATAGTTTTTTCATTTTTTGTACCTGTTTTTCCGTAGTCTATCATATTTTTTATGCCGATATAACTCCCTATGACGACAATTAAGATGGTTGTTGCTGGATGTCTTGCCCGGCTAACATCGATTGTATTTGAATGTTATGTTGTCGAGTTATATAATGAGACGACAACAGTTAGTGACAAAGCTTGTCAGCTGGTTGGTATCACTGACGTCCATCATATGCAAAAGAGGCAAGAATGAAACATTTATCTACCGAACATATTACTCAAGCAGGACGCAGGAGTTTTGTTAAAACGGCATTAGTCGGTGCGGTTGCAGCGGCAGTTGCCCCCAATATGACTAAAGCTGAGGAGGGTAACAATACAGACGGCGGATTAAAAGGTTTTGAGGTCGGTACTACAGCTAAGGTTGAGAATATGCCGCGTGTTAAACAAAAACTTGTTCCGCCCCCTGCCGTCCCCGAATTTACCTGGAAAGCCGAGGGTGAAGCGAAAATAATCGAAGTCGAAATGATTATTGAAGAAAAAGAGATGGAAATTGCCCCGGGGGCGTTTTACTGGGCATTGACGTTTAACGGCAGCGTACCGGGGCCGATGATTATTGCCCACGTGGGTGACCAAATCGAATTAACGCTGAAAAATCCGAAAACCAATACCATGGTACACAATATTGACTTTCACGCTTCAACGGGTGCATTGGGCGGCGGGGCATTAACCCACGTTTCTCCGGGCGAAGAGGTGGTGTTACGCTTTAAAGCTACTAAAGCCGGTACCTTTGTTTATCACTGTGCCCCGGGCGGTATTATGATACCTTACCACGTGGTCTCGGGTATGAATGGTGCGGTGATGATTTTACCGCGTGACGGTTTAAAAAATAATCAAGGCGAAGAAATCCGTATTGACAAAACTTACTACGTAGGTGAGCAGGACTGGTACATTCCGCAAGATAAAGACGGTAAATTCAAACGCTATCATTCGCCGGCTGAGTCTATGGGGGACGTGTTGGAAGTGACCAAAACATTGACGCCAACGCATTTCACTTTTAACGGTAAGGTCGGCGCCTTAACAGGCAAGGGGGCGATGAAAGCCAAGGTGGGTGATACGGTAATGTTTATCCATTCACAAGCCAACCGCGATACGCGTGTCCACTTGATTGGCGGGCACGCCGATTACTTTTGGCACGGTGGTTCATTTGCCGACCCGGTGTTGACAAACCGCGAAACCTGGCCGGTTTTTGGCGGGGAAGCTGTTGCCGCCGTTTATACCTTTAAACAACCAGGTATTTATGCTTATGTCAACCACAACTTGATTGAAGCTTTCCAGTTGGGGGCAGCGGGTCATGTCAGTGTTGAAGGCAAGTGGAATAATGATCTGATGAAGCAGGTTAAGGCACCAACAAAATACGAGTAGTACCGGTTGCAATGCCATATCAACGCCTGAAAGCACTATGCTTGACTACTATACCGGTTATTTTTTCGGTAGCAGCGAACAAACCTGCTGATAACCATTGGGATACGGATACGCTTGCCTATGCGCAATCGTTAAATACCACGGCAGCCTTGGTGGTGAATTGGTACGGTAGTCAAATTCATGATGACCGTTATGCCATCAAACCTTTATTTAACGAGACTTTTAAAACAACTTATCAGCCGTTTTATCCGGCGATGATTAGCGCTATCAGCCTGGAAAAAGCCGATTTAACCAGCGCTGAAAACGGCTTACGCTTCAGCGTTACCGGACAGCTGCAATTTACTAAAAACGGGGAAATCTATCAACAACCGCTGAGTGACCAATTGCATTTTCAGGGGCAAACACCGGCAGCAATCAAGACCCTGACCATTACGCCGACGACCGATGTTATCGGTGTCACCGATGGCAACCGGCTTAACGGTAAGGGTTATTACCAAAGCCGCGGGTTTGCTTACGCGTGGTTGGCTTATCTTAACGGTGTTAAAAACGCCGGGACATGGATTAGCCTGAGCAATTGGCAAAACAATGTGGATTATCGCTTAACATCCGGTGCTTTTGTTGCACAGGGAAACTTAGCTGCGGTATTAACAAAGCAGCAGCAACAGTTGGGCAGCGGGCGTTATTTATTGCGTGAAATGAGGGTTGAACGCCCCGATAAACAGCATCTTAATCGCGGTACAATGACTTTGTTGATTGATTTTGCCGGTAGGGAGGACGGTATTCCTACGGTTGCCAATATTCAACAAACGATTACATACGAAGTTGATGATAAAGGTAACTGGAAAGTGATGCAAATCATTGAAAGGCATTTGCTTCCCAATCCCCGACCCTGGCAGAAAATATTATGTTAAAAGTACTAATTTTGTTTGTATTACTTTCAGGAGTATCATGGCTGGCGGCGGAAACACCTGCAAAAACAGCTAATAAGATAACTGGTGATTTTACCGCTGTGGGTGTTGATGGCAAGCCTTTTCAACTTAATCGCTATCATGACAAAATTGTCTTATTGTTTTTTGGTTATACCAATTGTGCTGATATTTGCCCGTTTACTTTGGGTTACTTAAAAAGGTTGTATGAAAAATTAACACCTGCCGAGCAGAATGTCGTACAAATTGTCTTTGTTAGCGTCGACCCCGAATATGATACGCCCGGGCATTTACGTAAATACATCCACTTTTTTAATAAGGACTTTACCGCAGTCACAGGCACGCGAGCCCAGATTGATGAGATTGTTAAACAATATCAAGCTACTTATAACAAAATCAGCGGCAATAGCAAGGTTAAAACCAAGGAAATGCGGCGGGTAAATCAAAAAGCAGTTGCCGATAAAGATAAGGATGCTGCCTATGTTTACAGTCATAGTATTAATATCTATGTGATGGACGGTAAGTTGCGGGTACGCAGTTTGCGATATGCAGGCAGCAAGCAGGCGGAATTTTTACAAATTATCCGTCAATTAATTGCCGAGCAAAGTGCTAAACAGCCAAAGCGTCCGGCAGATAACGGCAAGCAAACGGATAAACAGGCAGTGACAAAAACGCCGGTAGTTAAGAAAGCAGTAATAACTAAGAAAACAGCTGAAAAAACAACTGCAGAAACAACTGCAAAAACAACCAAAAAAGGCACAGTCAAACTACCCGTGCTGCTCAATTACTGGGTACATCTGGGGCCGCCGAATACCCGGGTGATGGCGGCGTACGGCGATTTTATAAATACCGGTGATAAAGATATTTATCTGGTTGGGGTGGAAAACAGCGATTTCGACCATGTGGAATTACACGAAAGCGTGATTGAGGGGGATGTGGCTAAAATGCTTGAGCACAGTGAATTTTTAATTCCCGCCGGCGGTACGTTACAATTTGCTGTTAACAAACGCCATATGATGTTGGTCACCCCCTTCAAACGTTTCAAACATAACGGCGAAACCACGATGACATTACGTTATCGGGTCGCCGGTTTTGATGACATATTTACGCAAACGGTGGTTTTTCCGGTCAGTTTTAACGGTGAGGGCTGTAGCGCCATGCCCTTAAATTAGCGTATAAACGCATTTGATAAACGATTTTGTCAAGTATAACTTTCGTGTTACACATTGGTTTGATTATTTTGGTGTAATAGTTATTTTAAAAGTAAGTAATTGAGGAAATCATCATGCAAAAACGTAAATTAATTGCTATGGGCTTATGCTTGGCACTAATGGGCAATGTTGTTGCCGGCGACAATAGTGCAGCGGACAAAAAGACAGAAGC
>PDWJ01002150.1_pt1 | contig 21855 bp, 16 predicted proteins | sample 1430881 | NCBI WGS metagenome assembly PDWJ01 (sample SAMN01162460, study PRJNA174530) | Oral metagenome, whole genome shotgun sequencing project. | biome: Marine environment; feature: Marine mammal; material: Swab sample of the gingival sulcus; isolation source: swab sample of gingival sulcus... | reverse complement strand
ATCGCCTATACTGTCCAAAAATGAGGTGTCAAAAGCTTCTATTTTTAGTTTACTCATGTCGTTATTAAAGTCATTTTGTCAGTTACGGGTCATAGTAAAACCTGTAACAGAACGGATAATAAATCGTAAGTACCTGACAATCTTTTGTTTGTGATTTTCAAGTATTTCTTGTCAATACAGTATTTCAAAGGCTGTGCCAAGATGATTTTATGTCATGTTTGTGAGGCTTTAGCAGGAGTTTGCCTCATGGGGTAGGACTTATTCTTCCATAACTAAGATGTCGTATTTTAAAATTCTTTCAAAAAGCTATTGACACATATTGCCCATTGGTTATAGATCGATTGGTCCAACGGGAAATGAGCCCCTTCAAAATCACAATATTTCTTGGTTGCTGATTTAATTCTTTTAAAAGTCGTTTTGGTATACATACTTGGGGTCATCCTGTCGTGTTCCGGTTGACAGACAAGAACAGGTTTGTCATAGTCCTCGTGGGGTATATCCGGTTTTGTCTGGGTGAGTAAAGACAAGATACCTCTCAGACTAATCATAGTGCCGGCTTGAGGATCTTTTTTTAATAAACTGTTAAATGTGTCGCTGTCTGTTAAGGTGTCATACGATATAAAATAGTAGGTCTTTAGTCGTAGTTTTCCCATGAACCGGGCAAACAATTTCAGTAGAGGCATTAATGGATAAGTCAGTCCTTTTGTGGTCGTTTCTTTAGTCATAAATGCTCTGTCTGAAAAGTCCCATAGACACCAACAAATCAATCCATCAGCACAATTGTAGCGGGCATCTGTGGCATAAGCTAACGGACCACCCATGCTGGCACCACCTAAAAACACTTTACCCTTAAAAATAGTTCTCGCATAATCAACCGTGTCTTTTAAGTTTTGTAAATGAACGTTCCAGGTAAAATCGCCTTTTAATCTTTCATTGTAGCCATAGCCTTCTAAATCGGGGGCTATGATATTATAACCTTTGTTAAATAATGGCATTAAAAAAGGTAATAATACTCTAGCATAGCCTGCAATGCCGTGGGTAAAAACAATCACTGGTTTTTCAGGATCTGTGTTTTTGTAAATTTCCAGATTAATAGCGCCATTGACAGAGCTGATTTGTTGTATGTCAACATGTTTTTCCCATGCTGTAACCAAATCGGCGCCAAACCAATTAATCATATAGTTTTTCCAAAAATCCTTACCGGAATATATTTGTTTCATGAGTTTTGATTATTCCTTTTTAGGGGTGCAATGACAGATCGTTTTAACGGTTAAACACTTTCAAATGTAGTAAAAGTTTCCGGACAAATGACGATGATAAGTTTTTAGGATTGCTGTTAATTGTTCAGTTTTTCTTGTGAAATAGACTTTAGTTAGTTCTCAGCAGATTGCATTCAGAGTGAAAAATTAACGTTTTTTTGTGCTTTTGACACCTATTTTCATTCAGTCTGTAGTGTGTGTTTTAAATATTTGGCATTGAGTTTGTTATATTAGAGTGTTTTGGTGTTAAAAACAGAGCATTTATGTAGAATTTCCGGGTGATTATTTTAAACGGAAATTCTAAAATGCTCATCAAACACCGGACTTAGAATAAATTGATTAATTTTGCAACACAATTTTTTAAAGATATGATATTACCCATAGTAGCATTTGGCGATCCGGTTTTAAGAAAAAAAGCCACTGATATAGCTAAAGATTATCCTTTTCTTGAGGCATTGATTAGTAATATGTTTGAGACCATGTATAATGCTTCCGGTGTTGGCTTGGCTGCACCTCAGATCGGCAAAGCTATCCGCTTGTTTATCGTAGATGCGTCACCTTTTTATGACTATGACGATTATCCTGAAGACGAACAGAATTACATCAAAAACTTTAAAAAAGTATTTATCAATGCTCAGATTATTGAAGAAACAGGTGATTTATGGGCGTTTAACGAAGGTTGTCTGAGTATTCCAGGTGTCAACGAAGATGTCAGAAGACAACCGTCTATCAGAATAAAATATCTGGATGAAAACTTCGAGCCACAGGAAGAAACTTTAACCGGAGTTGTGGCACGTATAGTTCAGCATGAATATGATCATATAGAAGGTATACTGTTTACCGATAAAATCTCCAGCTTTAAAAAACGACTGGTCAAAGGCAAGCTCGATAAAATAAGTAAAGGTCAGGTCAAGGTGGATTATCCCATGACGTTTCCGCATGCTAAACGTTAGTCTCATCATCAGTCAGCATTAACAGGTAAAATAAATAGCTAAAGATATAATTCTCACTTACCTAATGCTAACAGCTAACGGCTAACAGCTAACTAAAGACGTGAGATTTAAGATGCTGGATTTAAAAACTAGTAAGAATTATTTCACCCCAATTTGTCCATTTCAGAATGGATTGACATCACTACAGTTTTACACCGGGTTAATGCAAGAGTTTAAAGACAAGTTCGCGCATAATATCTTTTTGAGGCATATCTCTGTTACCCACACCTTTGAGTTTTAAATCTGCTTCGCGAAGTAAAGCAATACAATGAGAGACTTTTTTCATGGGGAAAAGTTTGGCCGCTTGTATGTATTCATCAGCGAAATATGGGTTGATTTTGAGTAGTGATGCTACAGCTCTTTTGTCGTGTTTGTTGGGTAAAGTGTGTAATTGTAATAATTGTGTAAAAAAGCTGTTGAGCAAGGCAATACTCATAAAAGCCGGGTTTTGATTGGGGTTTTGAGCAAAATAATTGATGATTTGGTTGGCTTTTACAACGTTTTTAGTACCTATGGCTTTACGCAATTCAAAGTTGTTAAAATCCTTACTGATCCCAATATTCTCTTCTATATGGGTTGGCGTAATCAGAGTTTCTTTGGGCAAAATAATCATCAGTTTATGGAGTTCATTACTGATTTTACTCAATTGTGTTCCCAGATATTCGACTAACATCAATGATGCTTTGGGTTCAATCCCGTATTGATGACTTTTTAGGTATTGACTAATCCATTGTGGCACCTGATTTTCATACAATGGTTTACTTTCAAAAACAACACCTTTCTTGACGAGTTTTTTATAAAACGATTTACGTTTATCAGGTTTCTTATATTTATAATTCAAAACCAAAACCGTGGTAGGAACGATATGGTCTAAATAATCTTCTATTTGGTGTATGCTACGGGATAAGTCTTGTGCTTCCTTAACGATAATTACCTGTCGTTCTGCCATCATAGGGAAACGTTTGGCATTGGATATGATTTCATCTATACTGATATCCCGTCCGTATAAAACCATTTGATTAAAGCCTTTTTCAGCCTCGGTAAGCAGATGTTCTTCAATATAATCCGAAATCAGATCAATAAAAAATGGTTCATCCCCATAGAGAAAATATACAGGCGCAATAGATCCTTTTTCAAAATCCGATATGATGTCTTTATAAGTCATTTGAGACATAACTCAAGGTTAAATAGACGTTATTAATAAGATACACAGTCCGGACAGACCCCTCTTTGTATCAGACAGTATCAATAAATGAGCGTTCCGTTTTATTAAAGATAACCAGCCCTACAAAGAAAATGACGATACTGAACACTACTGTATAGATGATACCACCCACAGCAACTTGTCCTTCACCCAATAACATATATCTTGCAGTTTCTATAATATAGGCCATGGGATTAGCTTTGACAACCCATGAGAATTTGGGAAGCTTTTCAGACACTATAGCGAGAGGATAGAATACGGCTGAGACATACATCAATAATTGTATACCGAAATTGAGTAAGAAAATCAAATCCCTGTATTTGGTAACCATAGACGAGAAGATCATTCCTAAACCTAAGCCAAACAAAGCCATAATGCCGATTAATAATGGTAGTGCCAGCACACTGATATGAGGAGCAACGTCAACTCCTTGAATAAAAACATAATACAGATAAAAACCTATAAATATAAGCATCTGTATGCCGTATCTTAATAGAGTGGAAATCACTGTTGCTATTGGCATGATTATACGTGGGAAGTAAACCTTGCCAAAAATAGCTTCATTTCTTTTAAAGGTGTCTGAGATCTCGGTTAATGAACTTTTAAAATAATTCCAGGTCACAATTCCGGCCAGATTGAACAGGTAAGCAGGAACATTACCGGTAGAAATACCGGCGATTTTATTAAAGACCACTGTAAAAATAACCATGGTAAATAAAGGTTGAATAAAATACCATAATGGTCCTAAAATAGTCTGTTTGTATATGGTGACGACATTACGGTTTACAAACAAGACCAATAAGTCCTTGTATTGCCATATTTCTTTGAAATTGATAGATAGTGGTCGATGGTCGGCATTTATTTCCAGAAACCAATCATTATTTGTCGTACTTTTCAAAACAAAATAGTTTAGTTAATAAATCTGTTGTTTTCTTCCCAGAATGAACAAGGCCACCAATGGGATACATAATATTAATACAATATTAGTCTTTTCCGTAATCAATTGCGGTGCATAGATAAGAGTCATCAGCAGCCCCATAGTTGCCCCGCCTAAATGTGCCGCGTGACCGATATTCCCCATGCCTTTTTTTATGCCATAGACAGAATAAAGCAAATAACCAATACCTACGACAATCGCCGGAATAGGGATAGGAATAAACATAATATACAATTTACTGAAAGGGTTGAGGAGTATATAAGAAAACAACACCCCGGATACTGCACCTGAGGCTCCAACAGCAGCATAGGAGGGTTCATTCTTGTGGTAAACATAAGATAATAAGCTACCGGCGATAAGAGAGGCTAAATACAAAATTACAAATCTTCCACTACCAAAATTCTTTATTATTTCATCGTAAAAAAAATACAAGGTCAGCATGTTGAAAATCAGGTGGGTATAATCAACATGTAAAAACCCCGATGATACCATCCTTATATAATCCCCGTTTTTTATAGGAGCAATCTGGAATTTATACCTATTCAAAAAAGTACGGTTTTGAAACCCCATGAGACTGATGGATACCGTTAATCCAATGATTATTAATGTTACCGTATGCATTAATACTGTTTTGAGTGTGCTGTAAAAGTAAAAAAAATACTTAATTTAACAGGTATAACTTTGGTTTAAAATAATTGTTTTCGGGCGCAGGGTTATGCTCATCTAATCCAAATAAAAAAAATCATGTACATTTGCTAAGTGTTTTTATTGTCTCAATAATAAATGATTGACAAGAGAATCAACTAACTAAAACTAATAACTAGACATTTTACCTTAAACATTTCACATTGGTTATTTTACGATACCCAATGGGTTGTGCGTGTAATTTTTAATACCTGTCATTAATGTCTCAAAATAACAAAAAGCCGATAGAATATGTCGAGATACGTGAAAGACCTATAAAAAGTATTGCAAAATCCATCACTTGGCGTTTAATTGCTTCTACTACTACATTTGTTTTGGCTTATCTGTTTTTCAGAGATGATCCGCAAGCCACGGAAAAAGCAGGAGGTGTAGCTATTGCCGAAGGTTTGATAAAAATTTTATTGTATTTTCTTCATGAACGTATATGGAATTTGGTTCGTTGGGGGAAAATGCGTGTTTATGTACGCTATTACAATATCTTAAGAAATAAAGTGTACAAAAGAATTTTCTTAAACAATACTAACGACGATTGTAATGACTAAAAACAACATTTCAGAAGCGATAAAAGACCTTGACCATATAGACCGGTTGCAGTATATAGCCCGTAAATTTCCGGATAAAGTCATCTTTACCACTAGTTTTGGTATAGAAGATCAGGTGATTACTGATATGATTTTTAAACATGATATTCCTGTTAAAGTTGTTACATTGGATACCGGGCGTCTGTTTGAAGAAACTTATAAAGTTTATTATAATACTTTGAATGCTTACCACAAACCCATTCAGGTTTTTTATCCCAATACTGCTGTGGTCGAGCAAATGGTTTCAGAAAAAGGGCCATATAGTTTTTATGAAAGTATAGAAAACCGTAAAGAATGTTGTAACATCAGAAAAGTGGAGCCGCTTCAAAGAGCGTTAAGTGGTATGGACTGTTGGGTGACCGGTATAAGGGCTGAACAATCGAGAGGCAGAACAGATATGTCAATGATAGAGGACGACGAAGGTTATAGGTTATTAAAGTTTAACCCATTACTCGATTGGACACTTGATGATGTTATGGATTATCTCAAGCAACATCACGTTCCTTACAATAGCCTGCATGACAAAGGCTTTGTCAGTATTGGTTGTGCCCCGTGTACCAGAGCCATAAAACCCGGTGATGATTTCAGAGCCGGCAGATGGTGGTGGGAAAACAATTCCGGTAAAGAATGTGGCTTACACACGCATGGTACATGATTGTCCTGTATATTTTAAATCTTCAGACCTCAATTTTGCAATGTAATTCGTCAGATACAGATGTTATTTTGAAGCAAATAACTTGACGTCATTTTTGCTGATACTTTGTCCCCCGAGGATAATGAGACGTTCTACTACGTTTCTTAATTCTCTAATATTACCTGACCAGTCATAAGCTTTCAGTAAAGCCACTGCATCCTCATCAAATGTTTTGATGGATGTTCCTTGTTCTTCGGCGATTTTTTTGGTGAAAAAATCTATCAGAAGCGGAATATCCTCACGTCTGTCATTGAGCGCCGGGACTTTGATGACTATAACGGCAAGACGGTGGTAAAGGTCTTCTCTGAATTTTCCGTTGCGTATCTCTTCTTGTAAATTTTTATTGGTAGCCGCAATGACTCTTACATTGACTTTGATGTCTTTATCACCACCTACACGGGTTACTTTATTCTCCTGTAAAGCACGTAATACTTTAGCTTGTGCAGATAAGCTCATATCGCCTACCTCATCCAGAAAAATAGTACCGCCATTGGCCGCTTCAAATTTCCCTGCTTTGTCAGAGACTGCCCCTGTAAAAGAGCCTTTTTTATGCCCGAACAATTCACTTTCTATAAGTTCAGATGGAATAGCGGCACAATTGACTTCTACCATAGGGCCTTTAAAACGTTCACTTTTTTCATGTAACCAATGGGCAACAAGTTCTTTTCCTGTCCCATTAGGGCCGGTAATCAATACCCGGGCATCAGTGGGTGCTACCTTTTCTATCATCTCTTTGATATTGAGTATAGCATCGCTCTCACCGACCATTTTGTAGTTCTTACTGATTTTCTTTTTCAGTTTTTTGTTTTCAATTACCAGATTTTTAACATCAAGGGCATTGCGAACCGCATTGAGCAGACGATTGAGATCAGGCGGCTTTGAGATATAGTCAAAAGCACCCATACGCATCGTATGGACAGCAGTTTCTAAGTCACCGTGACCCGAAATCATCAAAAAAGGTAATTCGGGTTTTAATTTTTTAGCTTGTTCCAGAACTTCCACACCGTCCATTTTTGGCATTTTGATGTCACAAAGTACCAAATCCAATTCTTGTTCTTTGATGAGATTGATGCCTTGTAAGCCATCTTCTGCTTCGATAACTTCATAAGACTTACTTTCTTCAGAAATAATTTTGGTCAATACTCTTCTGATAGCTGCTTCGTCTTCTATAATCAATATTTTACTCATAGTTCTAATATTTTAACCATTTGAAAAGTTCTTTGTAGGTAGGTTTCTTGCCATACATCAATATCCCTACACGGTATATTTTGGCAGCGAACCATATCATCAATATAAATGTAGCAAATAACAAGACTAAAGCAACAATAATTTGCCATAAGGGTACCCCCATGGGAATACGCATCATCATTACAATAGGCGAGGTAAAGGGAATCATGGAGAAAGTGGTGGCAATAGTTCCGTGAGGGTCATTGATAACGACGGAAAATCCAACATAAATAGCCAGAATGATGGGCATCATAATGGGCATCATAAACTGTTGGCTGTCAGTTTCGTTGTCAACAGCTGCACCTATGGCTGCATACAGGGCGCTGTATAACAGGTAGCCACCGGTAAAAAATAAAATGAATGAGATGATAATAGTCCATATGGGTAATTGCCTGATTTCACCTAAAGCAAGTTGTATTTTGTTGATATCCCCCAGATTTTGGGCTTGCTCTATCTGTTCGGGTGTCATATTTGCAGTTATATCCCCTCCGACTAGTGGAACGACTATCATGTATAAGATGAACAGTAGAACCAGCCAGATCAAAAACTGGAAAATCCCTGCGCCGGCAGTACCAATGACCTTGCCCAGCATCAGATAAAAAGGCTTGACGGATGATATAATAACTTCTATAATACGACTGGTTTTTTCTTCAATAACACTACGCATAACCATAGATCCATAGATGATAATAAACATCATAATCAGGTAACCGGCAACTGTCCCTATAATGATGCGGATACCGTTGATGAGTTTTGAGGTAGCCTCACCACTAAAGTTGTTGAGGTGTATGTTTGAGTGTATTTTAGCCTTTTGATATTGTAAGGTGTCTATACCCAGGGCGATCATTTTGGCTTGTTTCAATCTGCTGTCAAATTGGTCTTGTAAGTTTTCAATAAAAACCAATCCGGGTGATTCTTTAGAGTAAAATTGCATATTGTCTGCAATATAGTCCAGAGAATCTGATTGGGGAATATAGAGCAGTCCAAACTGCTCGTTGTTCTGTACCGTTTCTTTAGCCATTTCCAGTCCCATAGCGGTATAGTCCGTAAATTTTAAGGATTTGGTATCCTGAAAATCTTTGCCGGTAAAAATTGATGATTCATTGACATAGGCTACAGTTCGGGTTTTTTCTATTGTACTTTTAGTCAAAAAGGTAACCAAGAGAATTAAACCAATACCCAATATCGGGCTTAAAAACGTCATGATGATAAACGCTCTATTTCTGACTTTGGCTATAAATTCTCTTTGTATGATTAATTTGAGTTTATTCATGGTCGGTTTTTCTCAGGTTTTATAAGGCTTCTTCTTGTAGAATATTTTTTTGTTGGGTAACAGCTTGTATAAAAATATCATTAGCACTAGGAATAATTTCTACAAAGTGATTGATGTCTGCTCTTTGATTGAGGAAACGTATAAGATCTGTAGAGCTATCTTCACGTGATAAAGTGATGTTGAGTTTTAAGTCGTCTTCCAAAGTCTTGAAAAATGCTGGTTTGGTGTCAAAATTCGCTTTGATTTCACGTGCCAGACTTTCATGGTCATTGGAGTGTAAGCCTACTTCAAAGGTGTTGGTTTTATAAGCTTTTTTTATGTCCAGAAGTTTGCCGTCGAGTATTTTGTTGGATTTATTAATCAGACAGATATGTTCACACAATTCTTCAACAGATTCCATACGGTGCGTAGAGAAAATAATCGTAGCACCTTGTTTATGAAGGTTGAGAATCTCGTCTTTAATCAGGTTGGCATTAATAGGGTCAAAGCCGCTGAAAGGTTCATCAAAAATAAGAAGTTTGGGCTGGTGTAGAACAGTGACAATAAACTGTACTTTTTGTGCCATCCCTTTGGATAGTTCTTGTACTTTTTTACCCCACCAATCACTGATTTCAAATTTTTCAAACCATTCTTTTAAGGCTTTACGGGCGTCATGACGGCTCATGCCCTTGAGTTGGGCGAGGTAGATGGCTTGTTCTCCTACCTTCATGGATTTGTATAAACCACGTTCTTCAGGCAGATAACCTATCTGATGGACATCATCAGGTTTTAATGCTCTGCCGTCAAACATGACCGTTCCCGAATCCGGCATGGTAATTTGATTGATGATTCTGATTAATGTGGTTTTCCCGGCGCCATTAGGGCCTAAAAGACCATAAATACTTCCTTGGGGGACTTGTATATTGACTTTGTTCAGCGCTGTATAATCGCCAAATTGTTTGACAATGTCTTTTGTTTCTAGTAAGTAATTCATGCAGTATTGTCTTATTTCAAACCTCCAAAAATAGTAAAAAAATATATAGAGTTACTTGAGGGGTTTAAGAATATGGTTAATGGAGACTGTAAAGTGTATACTTGGGGTAATTATTAATCCCAAAAGCTTTATAGAACATTAGGGTATAGATGACAAGCTCATAACGCCAATAGTGTCAGTATTGTCAGGTGACTGCAATTCATAAGAAACTCTGGTCAAAGGCAAAGGGGAGCAGGTCTTTAAGTGAATTAACCTCAATGACAGGTCCATTTTCACCTGAAAAAATAACACTTATAGGTTCTTGTTGTTTGGTTTCGTATTCCATAAGAACCTGTCGGCAAGCACCACAAGGTGCCACAGGTTTGTTTACAGTCCTTAATTGGGATTGTGCTATGATAGCTACTTTTTTAATCTTTTGTTCCGGATGATGAGACATAGCATTCCATACAGCAACGCGCTCGGCGCATATACCGGAAGGATAAGCTGCATTTTCCTGATTGCTACCGGTGACAATCTCGCCGTTCTCCAATAATACCGCTGCACCCACATTGAATTGGGAATAAGGTGCATAAGCATTGTGGATAGCTTTAGTTGCGGCTTGCATTAATAACTGATTTTGATCCGTCAACACAGCAACTGATTCATAAACACGATAAGACGTTACTATCTTTTTATCCATAAGCTTATAAAATATTTAAGCCAATGTATTGTGTACATTGGCTTAAGATAAAATCTTAGTATTACATGGATTCTCCCAGATTGAAGCCCAGTGAAAAACGTAAAGTGTTTTCCAGAGGATTGTTAATGTCAGAGGCATTAAACAAATAAGAAACATCCAGATTTATGGCTTTGAATTTAAAGCCTGCACCAAGGGTGAAAAATTGTCTTGCTCCTTTGTATTCGCTCTCGTGAAAATAACCTGCTCTTAAGGCAAAAACATCGTCGTACACATATTCAGAACCCAGAGCCCAGGTAAATTCCTGCATTTCTTCGCTAAAACCGCCGGGAGCATCTCCGAATGAGGTAAACATTCCTTCTACAAAACCTATGTCGTCATTTCTGTCATTGGGAGGTGAAGGTACCAAAAGTTTGTTAGTTTCCAAAGTTACGCCTACAACATTGTATGCGTCTAATAAAAAGTCAAAACCGGCTCCTAACTTTAAATTGGTTGGGATAAAATTACGTTTACCGCCATCTACATATTCTACTTTCGGGCCTATATTGGAAATGTTGAACCCTCCTCTGATAATCCCGTCAAAAGAACCAAAGTTTTGCTCATAAGATTGATAATAACCTGAGAGGTCAACCCCAAAAGTATTGACAGTTTTGATTTCTGAATTGGCAACTTTTAAAGCAAAATCTGAGCGTATATAACGCATGGTAACCCCCATACTGAATACTTCATTGAGTTTCAGGCTGTAGGAGCCGTCCAGTGCAAATTCATTGGGCTTTTCTACAGTGAGGTTACTCCCATTTTCATCGGTCAATTGGATTTCTCCGAGCGTAAAGTATTTAAAGCTGGTAGACCAGGCACTACGTTCATTGATTAACCCTGTAGCTGACAGACCACCCAAATAAACGTCATTAACCAGTTTGTTCATCCAGGGGGTAAAGTTGAATCCAACAGTCAAACTGTTGGTGTTAAAGGCTGCTTTGGCGGGGTTATGATGCTGATTGTTCTGGTCAGGTCTGGTGGCAACACCTACGTCTCCCATACCACCTGAGCGTGCATCTGGTGTAATCATTAGGAAAGGCGCTGCAGTAGTAATAGCGTTGAGTTCTTCATTTTGTGCTTGTAAAGGCAGGTTGAAAATAAAACTAAAAACTAAAAATAAATAGGTTACTTGTTTCATTGTGAATAGTGTTATGTCTAATTAGAGGTCAAACGTACAAAAAAATAATTTTATAGATGTGTTATTTAATGATATTTGAAGTTCGTTTTTTTAGCGTTAATTTGAAATAATTAATTTGTTATAGGCTTCTGTTTCAGTATTGGTGTTGGGGTCAGTTAAACCCAGTCTGTAGATGTAAATACCTTTCTTTACTTTTACACCTGAATTATTTAAACCGTCCCATTGGATATCTTTTGAGGTTTTTGTGGTGGCAAAGATTCTTTGATTGAGTTGCTTGACCATCTGTCCGTAGGTAGTAAATACCTGTAGTTCCACATCCAGATATTGGTTGGATTTGTTATGTGAAAAACTAAAAGTGGTACTTTCTGAAAATGGATTAGGAAAGTTTAACAGTTCTGTGATTTCGAGTTCCGTATTGTCCTCAACAACAAATCTGAGTGTTGCCGTAGAACTATTATTGTAATTGTCATAGGCTGTTAACGTTATTTTATGTTCGCCCGGACTAAGATTACTGAATCGGTAGTTCAGTTCACCTTTGGTAAAGTCATCCAATGCCGTAATAAAATATTCATTGAGAAGTATGGCATTTTGGTAGTCATCATCCAAAATAGCAGTAATATCATGATCAACAGACGATAATGAAGTGTTGATTCCATGTTCGTCTTCAATGAATGCCATAAAAAGTGGTGATTCATCAGTATTATCACCATCTCTAAATGAGGTGTCATTCATGTATAGTTTGATGTCCGGTCCCTGGTTGTCTTCAGGGGCGTTGGTATCAATACCACCTACGATTATATCAGTGTTATAACCACCTTTTTCATAGGTGTCGCTTTGGGCATAAAAACTCAATTTTCCTTCACCATAAGCAATTCTCAAGTCTTTAGGCGCTATAAATTCGATATAGAACTCCCCATTTGTAATACTGGCTTTCCCTTTAAAGAGTTTTGATTCCTGAGTATCAAAGGTCATAACCACTCCCAGACCTCCATTATCGAGTGTTTCGCGTTCCATAGCTTTGTCAAAAACGGTAAGGGTCAATTCCCCATTGAAAGAAGTATCAGTTTGACCGTTTTGATCGGTAATTAGTCCATTAAAAGAAACTTTTGACAACCCTTTGATGGTATCTGTTCTTTGAAGAACTGATTCCCCGTTCATATGGGTGATTTTTATATCCGGTTTGGCTAATGCCAACTTAGTGTAAGTATCTCCAAACGAGGTGAGGAAATAACGTTGCGGTTCATCTGTAAAGCTGTTTTTCATAACCCTCAAATGTTCTGCAATACTCATATAAGAGTTGTCATAAGCTAGCAGTTCCGGTATCATTACCGCGTTAAACGTATACCCTTTATTAGTGTATATGGCACGTGCTGTTGCTATTTCATGTACAGAACCACCATGGGGATGTCTTATCAGAACTTCACCGGCGGTATCAGGTCTCTCGGGATTGTCATAACGGGCAAATTCGCAGGACATAACTGTAAACAGGTTGAGCTTATTGATGTTCTGCCAGCTTCTTATCTGGTTGACTTCCAGTACACGTTCTGATGATAATCCACTCTCACCACTATGGCCGACATAATTAATCATAAGTACACCGTTTTCTACGGTTTTATTAATCGCTTCATTAACCTCGGGATAGCGGCTACCACCGGCTACGGTTTCCTGAGGGAAAGCGTCCATCCAGAGCTTTTTGATGTTCATCAGTGGTTTATTGACTTTTATGTCATCTGCCAATGCTTCCTGATTGATTTGCATAGTCTGATCGGAAGCTCTGTCCACATCATCTGCAATTAACAATAGGTTGTTATGCCAGTCTCCAAAAGTGTCAGTATTGTAATATTTGAAAAGTTTATGGTTGAAATCGCCGGCTTCTGTAGTATTATTGACTGGTATTCTGCTTATGGCAATGTCTTGTGTTTGAATAGTTGAGGAGTCTAAATCACCTTCATTCGGGTCGTTGACGATAACAAAAAAGTCATCAGTGACATAGCTATCAGCAAGACTAAAACTCTCATAAGACTGAAATGCCGGTACAGGAGCTGTATCGTACTGAATACCTTTAAAATCAAAACTGGCATCACCATACATGAGGACGTATTTCAACTGGCCGTTACTTTGATCATAGACATATTTGATAAAATCCCTGATGGCTGTTATGTCACTGGATCCTGAGCCAAACTCATTGTAAATCTGAAATAAGGGCACAACTTTTACGTTCAGATTGTTTCTGGTACGGTGAAAATCTGCTAATTCTTCAGCGTTATTCTGTAGGTCTCTATTGGTGATAATCAAATAATCAGCTTGTGTTATGCCGTGTATGTTCTGGTTGGACACATGGCTGTTTTCTAACTTTACCGGGGTGTAAAAATCAGATTCGTTCAATACACAATACGTCTTAGGTGTATTTCCAGGAGCTTTAAACATAAAAGTGTTGGAAGTCGATTGGTTACTGATTGATTGAGGGTTAATAAAATTTGAAATATCCCAAACCTGATAGATGTTGTCAGGATTTTGCAACTCAAAAGCTACAATACCCGTTTGATTATTTTGGTCAAATGCCCTGAAAACAAATTGTTTGTTATTAACGACCAATTTCCTTTTATAGATGACTTCTACATAATCCAGATATGCTTTGGCTCCGGAGTCCCCGTTTTTATCATAGTTAAAATTTAAAGTCAAAGTTTCATTGTCAACGTTGATGGTGTTATTGAGTATGTCGGCGTCTGCTATAGTGATTGATCCGGGAGTAGCATTAAAACTTAATTGATCTAGAGAGACGCCGTTGACATTGACGGACATCGTTGACGGTACGTCAGATTGTGCGGATGCTCTTGCTCTTATGGTTACCGGTTGGGCAGTATCCAGATTGTCGAATGTTTGTTTGATGTTATGGTTTAAAGAATAGTCAAATTTATGACCAAAAAATTGTTGCCCGAGTTGCCCGATGTTGTACTCATCCACCTCATGAACCCAGAATTCAACATAATCTGTAATAGTCTGTGAAGCATTCTCATCTATGGGTGTGGATGAGATTATTCTTTTACCGTCTGTATCACCTATACGGATGAAATAATAGGCGTAATCGTCATAAATGTTGTGGATGTGTTTGACAGATGCTACTGTATTGTTGTATTGCCATGAATGCGGCCCTTGCGCATAGAACAGTATAAAATCATCATCATCAAAACTCCCATCTTCGCCATCCTTGACATATATAGCATTTTCTTGTAAGTCTTCATAGCGAAAATCACCAATTCTATAAGGTAGAAGTGCCCCGCCATTACCATACAGCTGAATGTTTTTTGGGTTTACGCCATTGAGATCAATGCCTAAATCGTTCAGGAAGCTACGGGTGATTTTATGGACGCCCGTACGTTCTACGGCAAATTTATACCAGTTGCCTTCAGCCAGTACTGAGGTCAAAGGTGTTTTAGGTGCAGATTTTTGTGAGAAGGTTTTGTAATAAAGGTTTAAAGAGGTAACTTTTTTGATTGTTGCACCATCTTTGACTAGCGGAATGAGGTTAAAATGTGCATAAGTTTCATGTCTGTCTTTATTGCTCGACCATCGATACGTCAGTGTCGTTGGGATTTGTTTTAAATCAAGATCCCCGTACTGATCAGGAGACAGAATTTCATAACTGACGTTAGTTACCACGAGTGAGTCTATAGCAGTTTTGGATGGTATAAGCCATTTGTGGTTACTAAGCGGTAACCTTCGTTTAAAGTCTAATTGACGCGCATCGACATATGGTATACTTATGGTTTCGTCATCAATTATTTTAAAAACTCTTGCTTCTTTCCAGTCCAGTTTGATGTTTTTTTGATTCTGAGCTGAAAGCTGAAAAGCAGAAAATAAGACTAATAAGAAACCTATAGTGAGGTTTTTATAAAACGGGTTGTATGAGGTGTAAAAGTTCAAACCTATAAAATTATTCATAATTGATTATGGTATGTAAACGCGCAATATATAAAAAAATTATATGTCATTTTATCATAGTTTTGTTAATATAGAAGTTTGACTGGTCAATTCATTATGATGATAAGCGCTTTGTATAATTTATAGTGATGTATAGGTGTTGTTTTTGTTTTATTTCAATACTGAATATAGAAATTATTTGACATTATAACCCTGATGAAAAACATGATGTCAACTCAAAATGTGGTATTTAACATTCTGATTATTGTAGATTAACGTATTAACCAACACTATATGTCCGTGAACATTTGAGCGGAGTCCGGATTAATTGTTAAATTTCTTTAAAGTAAAACTGAGACTGTCTTGTAACCTGAAGTTGATAATTATTTGAAATGAAGGTGTTATGACCTCTTGATCATCAGTGTTAATTTTCAATGTTATAAGATTTTTCGACATTGATGAACTGTTTCACACGTCAAATTCAGGTTATTTAGTCAGGTTCGATAAAATATATTTTTTTTTTTTACGTTATCACATCGTAATAAGTAAATAAATACTGAGTATATTTTAATAATAAATTATGTAAATTGCGACGCTTTATTTTTGTGTTTAAACATTATTTATAAGCCAATTTACTTTTATATAATATATAGATTAATATGAGAATTATAACAAAGTGGACTGCCGTTTTATTGACACTTTCTTTATTAGTAGGGTGCGGTGGAAAATCAAAAACTAAATCTAATACAGGTTGGACTGAGAAGGATAAGGCCGCTGCAGGTTTTTCTACCAGTAAAAAATATAAAGGTCAGCAAACTCCACCGGGTATGGTACTTATAGAAGGTGGTACATTTACTATGGGAAGTGTAGTTGATGATGTGATGTTTGACTGGAATACAACGCCAAACCGTCAGCAGGTACGTTCATTCTATATGGATGAGACAGAAGTAACCAACAGTGAATATTTATTTTATCTGGAGTTTTTACAAAAAGTTTTTCCTCCTGACGTAGAAGTGTATCAACATATCTATCATGCGGCATTACCGGATACATTGGTATGGAGAGATCGTTTAGGTTTTAACGAGTCGTTGATAGACACATATTTGCGTCATCCGGGTTATGCAGATTACCCTGTAGTAGGTGTGAGCTGGATTCAGGCTAATGCCTATTGTAAATGGCGTACAGACCGGGTCAATGAGAAAATATTGAGAGAAAAGGGCATACTCAAGGATTTGTACAATTTGGAAGATGGTAACGTAGAAGGAAAGAACCATTTTATTACAGATTCTTATTTGTTAGATCCCTATTACTTATTTGATGGAGACCCTAATATCTACAAAAAAGGGTTACCGGATAATAAAACCAAAAAGAAGAAAGATGCTGAACCCAAAGACCCTAATAATAAATTCAGAGGTCGTCATGTAAAAATGACAGATGGTATTTTGATGCCAAAATTCAGACTGCCTACAGAAACAGAATGGGAGTTTGCAGCCAAAGCCTTATCTGAAAACAGAGAATATAACAATATCAGAGGACGTAAAAAATTCCCTTGGAATGGACGTTATACCCGTAATAAATCCAATAAACGAAGAGGAGATCAGTTAGCGAACTTTAAACTTGCTAAAGGTGATTACAGTGGTATTTCAGGTTGGACTAATGATGGTGCTGATATCACAACAGCCGTAAAATCATATCCGCCCAATGCCTTTGGCCTGTATGATATGGCCGGTAATGTTGCAGAATGGGTAGCGGATGTTTACAGACCTATCATTGATACAGAAGCTAATGATTTCAATTATTTCAGAGGTAATGTATTCAAAAAACCTTTAATTGATGAAAACGGGAAGGTTGTCATAGCCGATGAAAACAATATGAGGTATGATACCTTAGACAATGGAAAGATAGTCCCTATGGAACAGCTTGGAGAAATAGTCTATGTGCCTATTACCAAGGATGACGCCTATATGAAAGTGAATTATGATAAGTCTTATAATATAGATTACCGCGATGGCGATTTTGCTTCCACAAGACAGTATTTAAAGCAAGATGAACCTGAAACAGAAGCCAGGATGTATAATCACCCTGAGATTGGCAGTAAAGTCGATGAAGACGGCAAACGTGTGATGACTTATGATAGTAAAGTACGTTACACATTGATTAGTGATAAAGCCAGAGTCTACAAAGGAGGATCATGGCAGGATAGAGAATATTGGTTAGATCCGGCACAACGCCGTTTTTTACCTGAATACTCTGCGACAAACTATATAGGATTCAGATGTGCCATGGATAGGATAGGCCCTATGAAAGAAGAACGTAGAAAACCGTATCCTAAAAAAAGAAAGTAACATTTGTTTTAATAAATTACGCCTCATTTTCTACAGAAAATGAGGCTTTTTTTGTATTTTTAAACCATGACTATTTCAGAACTACATCGTAGATATTTAGAGGCCAAATCTGTATCTATAGATACCAGAAGTTTGGCTAAAAATGATATATTTTTTGCCTTAAAAGGTGAGAATTTTGATGCCAACGCTTTTGTAGATGATGCGCTTAAAAAAGGTGCCAAATATGTTGTCTTTGACGATAAAACCCGTTATAAAGAGGACAAACGCTATATTTTGGTAGATGATGCACTTGAGACTTTACAGCAGTTAGCGCATTTTCATAGAAATTTCTTACAAATACCTGTATTGGCCATCACGGGAAGTAATGGTAAAACGACGACAAAAGAGTTGGTTTATAGTGTGTTGTCACAAAAGTACTATTTAAAAGCTACCCGGGGTAATCTCAATAATCATATTGGCGTGCCGCTGACATTGCTGTCCATGAATCGCAATACCGAAATAGGTGTAGTAGAGATGGGAACCAATCATTTTGGAGAGATCAAACAATTATGTGAGATAGCTGAGCCTGATTATGGCTATATTACCAATTTCGGTAAAGCCCATTTAGAAAGCTTTAAAAGCATTGACGGAGTTATAAAGGCTAAAACAGAATTGTATGACTTTTTGTATAATAATCAAAAAACTGCTTTCGTCAATTTATGGGATGATAAGCAGAAGTCATTAACTGAACATTTTAGAACCATAGGCGTTAAACCGTTAGAACTACACTTGTCTGAAACGCCTTTTGTGAGTTTTGTGTTCAATGAGAAAGTGGTTGATACGCATCTGACAGGTTATTATAATCTCAATAATATAGCTGCGGCAATAGCGATAGGTCAATATTTTGGGGTAGCAGATCAGGATATAATAGAAGCAATAAGCTCTTACAAACCACAGAATAAAAGATCCCAGTTTATTGAAAAACAACAGGTAAATATTATTCTGGATGCATACAATGCCAATCCAACAAGTATGAAAGTCGCTTTGGAAACATTTGCAGATCAACATAAAGAACAAAAAACACCTGTTCTGGGAGATATGTTTGAATTGGGTTCACAGGCTCTTGAAGAACATCAGGCAATAGTCGATATGGTAGAAACTTTAGGTTTTGAATCGGCAATTTTTATAGGTGAATTGTTTTCGAAAACAAAACTCAATGACAATTATAAAATGTTTAAAGATTTTGAAAGTTTTAAAAACAGCTGTGACTTGACTCAGTTTTATGATAAAACTTTACTGATCAAAGCCTCCAGAGGTATGGCACTGGAAAGAATAGTAGATTTGTTTGAGTAATCTACACTTACTGTAGTTTTATAACAGATTCTAAACACTTCATAAAAAACCCGCATGAGAAATCATGCGGGTTTAATTATTTTAGAAACCTCTATTATTTATCAGTCCTTTGGCGGGGCTCTTTTCTTGGAGGTCTTTTCATTAAAACTCTTCTGGAAACTTTCGGTTTTCTTGTTTTAGGATCAATTCCCATATATTTTACATGAATTTTATCACCTACATTGACTACATCAGAGACTTTTTCTACCCGTCCCCAAGTTAATTCAGAGATGTGTAACAAGACGTCTTTCCCGGGGAAAAACTCAACTACAGCACCAAAATCCAATAGTTTTGCAACGGTAACTTCATAGACTTCGCCTACTTCAGGCTCAAAGATGATCTCTTTGATGCGTTGAATAGCTGCATCTATTTTTTCCTGATTGACACCGAGTATTTCTACGATACCTTCTCCGTTGTCTTCTTCTATGACAATCGTCGTGTCGCTTTGTTTTTGCAATTCTTGTATGACTTTACCACCAGAACCGATGACAGCACCAATAAATTCTTCAGGAATATTGAATTTTACAATCTTAGGTGCGTGAGGTTTGACAGCTTCATTAGGTGTTGCAATGCTCTCTTTCATGATATTCAAGATATGCAATCTACCGTCTTTGGCTTGTGCCAAAGCTTGTTCCATGATGTCATAGGATAGTCCTTTGACTTTAATATCCATTTGGCAGGCTGTGATACCGTCTTCAGTACCTGTGACCTTGAAGTCCATATCACCTAAGTGATCTTCATCACCTAAAATGTCGGATAATACGGCAAATTTTCCAGTTTCTTCATCGGTTATCAATCCCATGGCAATCCCTGATACAGGTTTAGCCATTTGGATACCGGCATCCATAAGCGCCATTGTTCCGGAGCAAACGGTTGCCATAGATGATGATCCGTTAGATTCTAATACTTCGGATACGATTCTTACCGTATAGGGTGAATTGTGAGGAATCATAGGTTTAAGAGCTCTTTGAGCCAGGTTCCCATGACCTATTTCACGTCTGGAAGTACCTCTTATAGGGCGTGCTTCGCCGGTAGAGAAGGGTGGGAAGTTATAGTGCAAGTAGAATTCTTCTTCACCTTCATAGGTCGGTAAGTCAATGACATTGACGTCTCTGGAAGTTCCCAGTGTAACTGTAGAAAGTACTTGTGTTTCACCTCTGGTAAATATTGCAGAACCATGGGCTGACGGTAAAGCATCTATTTCACACCATATAGGTCTTATCTCAGTTGTTTTACGGCCATCAAGTCTTATACCTTCGTTGAGTACTAAATCTCTGATGGCTTTCTTCTGAACCTTAGCGTAATAATGTGAAATGAGTTCTTGATTTTCCTCTAATTCTTCTTCTGTAAACTGTTCTAGCAACTGTTCTTTGATCTCAGAGAATCTTTCTGAGCGTTCGTGTTTTGCGGTTCCTTCTTTAGCAATATCATAGATTTTTTGATAAGTAAAGTCTTGGACTTTTACCAGAAGGTCTTCATTCTCAACAGTCTTGTCATAATCACGGGTTTCAAGATTTCTTCCTGACATTTCTGCTAATTCACGTTGCGCTTGACACTGTATTTTAATAGCGTCATGTGCTACTTTTATGGCGGCTACCATCTCTTCTTCGCTGACCTCTTTCATTTCGCCTTCTACCATCATCACAGAAGTTTCAGAAGCACCTACCATCAAATCAATATCAGAGCCTTCTAATTGTGCTCTGGTAGGGTTGACGACATACTCACCATCTACTTTTGCTACTCTGACCTCAGATATAGGGTCTTCAAAAGGAATGTCAGACAATGATAAAGCTGTAGACGCGGCTAAACCAGCCAGTGCATCGGGCATAACTTCCTGATCATGAGACATGAGTTGCATCATGATTTGAGTTTCATTGTGATAATCTTTCGGGAATAGCGGACGTAGTACGCGATCAACCAGACGCATGGTCAGGATTTCTTCGGTACTAGGGCGTGCTTCACGCTTAAAAAAGCCTCCTGGAAAACGTCCTGCTGCAGCAAATTTTTCTCTGTAATCTACAGTCAATGGTAAAAAATCTATACCTTCATTGGCTGTTTTGTTAGATACCACTGTGGCTAAAATCATGGCATCTCCCATACGTACGACTACTGAGCCGTCAGCTTGTTTTGCGAGTTTACCGGTTTCAATAGAAATACTTCTGCCATCGGGTAGAGTAATTTCTTTTTTAAAAAGTTTTGGAATCATGTGTGTTTGTTTAGTCCCGCTTGTCGGGAGATTATTAAACTGTTATGGTTGTTGTGTGTGTCGAAGTGGTTTACCAATGAAAAGTTTAATAACGCTTTTAATTTTGTGTAAAGAAAAACAGTCTGAAATTCAACTTTAATACTTAGGGTCTGTTGATTAATTCAGAAACGCATCGTCCTGAAAGTCATCAGAACAATGCGTTTGATTGTTTTTTTGACAGAGCTTGTTTGAGGTTTTTCAGACAGCTCCGTGTTTTATTTACGGATACCTAGTTCCTTGATGAGTTCACGATATTTTAAAATATCTTTATTCTT
>PDWJ01002211.1_pt1 | contig 21863 bp, 13 predicted proteins | sample 1430881 | NCBI WGS metagenome assembly PDWJ01 (sample SAMN01162460, study PRJNA174530) | Oral metagenome, whole genome shotgun sequencing project. | biome: Marine environment; feature: Marine mammal; material: Swab sample of the gingival sulcus; isolation source: swab sample of gingival sulcus... | reverse complement strand
CAAAGGTATAATTAAAATATACCAACTCCCAATAAAAGCTTTAAATATTCGTGCATTATGAATTTCAAAAAAGAAATTCCACAATGGAATTTGGGCGTTGTCGACCATGGCTTGTGGCATTTTTATTTCGGTTTGTGGCTTTCCTTTTAGATTGCATAAGCCTTTGTAATGTCCGAACACATAATTGGTGCTATCGTTCCAATTGACAAAAGCAGTTACCATAACCGATGCCGGTCGCCCACGTCTTCTGGGGGCTTCTACTTGCAATACCGATTCTATGTCTTCTGTTTCTGTGTAATAGCGATACAGCCCGCCAAATGAACCAATTAACCACACATTGGGTTGTTCTTCTCGAAAAACGGTTGCTCCCATAGCAAAAATGGGTAATTCGGTATTTAATTGTTCAAAAGGCACAGAACGGTTAATCGCTCCAACCCAAGTTCCGTCGCTACAATCCGACGATTGGCGGTGTCGTAAAAAGCATTACGAATATTATGCTCCCAAGGATTTTTCGGTTCGGGATAATATTTTGCAGGAATTTCGCCGTTTGCTAGTGCGATAATTAATGGCGGACGCATAAATGTTCCTGTAAATACAATAATAACCAGTATAATGGCAAAATACCAACCCAATTTTTTATGGTATTTAAATAAAAATTTAAATCTGTTTTTTTCCTGTTTGGCAGTTGATTTCTTTTTTTGTTTTTTTTGTCGTTTCCATTTTTTAGGATAGTACCAAATATAGAATGCCGATATACATAGAAATATCAACACAATACCGGCAATGTCCCATAGTATTTTTCCGGGTAGCCCCAATATGCTTCCGTCGTGTAGTGTAAAAAACAGTTTTACCAACGATACGGTTTTATTACGTGTTTTTCGTTGAGGAATCCACTGTTTAAAAGTTTGTGGATTGTCGATAGCGTTTATCCATAAATCGGATTTGGTGACTGCAATTAATTGGTTTTCTACCGAAATAATTTTTAAAATTTCTTTTGTGGTAATGCTACCGTTTTTTTGCCATTTGCCTGTGGTAACATTGCATACATATAAGCCGTTGTTGGTGGCGGCTATTAGTGTATCGTTCTTTTTTATAAGGTGGTTGGTTCTTTTTCGCCAAGCCGATTTTGGAAAGTCGCCTTGCATAAAAGGTTGAAACGATTTGCCTTTGTCAGAAGTGAAATAAATGCCTTGTCGTCCGTAAACAAAAAGGCTGTCGGAATTTTTTCGGATAGGAACAACGCCCTTTAAACTGCTTCTGTTCCAATTATTAGGCTGATAAGATTTGGGCAACATTTTAGCGGAAACCGATACATCTCGTAATAATTCGGGGTGGTTTAATACAACACCTGTTATACTCATCCACAAGAGGAACAGGATAAATACCAATCCGAAATATTTGTGTATCCAACGACTTATCTTGCCTAATTTTTTCATTTTATTTGGAATCCTTTTTTGAATATCCTATTTGAAAATAGAAAATGGGATAAGTCCAAAACTTATCCCTTTAATCTAAATCAAATTACAAATATATATTATTTAATTAAAGCATATTCACATTTAAACACATAGTCATCTTGAGTTTCACCGTAACAGCTGATAAAACGCAGTTTATAAATATCTCCGGTATCGATTTGCTTGATAAAGTAAAACAAATTCTTTTTCACTTGATATACCGGAGGCATACCTACTCTTTTCTTCCAATTAGAACCTATGGCTCTTGCTGTATTTTCGTAAAATTTTACTTTTTCAATGTCAATTAATTTTAAATCGGCAAATGCTTTTGCAATATCGTCTTCTTTTGTTGAATCTGTGTACTTTGCAAATCCCACTGCCACTCCTTCAGCATTCAGTAATACTCCAGTAGGATATACATTTTTTACGGGTTGTCCGGGCCCCATACTTCCAGCAATTAAATATTGTGTAAACACCATATCCCAATTTTTCACATTTGACTTGTAGTTGTAATCAGGATTATCTACCATTTTCTCGCTCCCCTGTTCTGCCGGAATCTTTTTACGTAAATCGAATGTAGTCCAGGTAGGTTTACCATATTCGCCAACAGCAACGGCTGTTTCTTTTCCGAATTTAAAAAACGTTTGCTGTTTGCAATTAAAATATGTGGGCATTCCATCTACTTTTTCACGTTTTAAGTCAGCAGAATAGGTTTTCATTCCGTAATCTTTTTCAGGAACAGGAATAATTTTTTCATCATCGTCGCTGCATGAGGTCATTAATGTCGCTGCAGTCAATAAAATTATTAATTTTTTCATTTTTTTTATTATTGAATTATCTTGAAATTTTAAAATTTGCTTTTACAAAGTAACTTGTACCGAAAGATGTAGGAGATCCGTCACTGGAACCGTGCCCTCCGCCGGATAAAGAAATTCCGTTTACTTTCACGGTTTTTACATCTAACAGATTTTTAGCTCCGACTGTAATATTTAATCTGTTTTTTAGGAAACGGCGGCTTAACGATGCATTTAGCATTTCGTAAGGACTCAAATTTGCTTTTTTCAGCACCTTACCTTCATATTGGTAAAAATCTTGTTTGCCATACATCTTCATATTGGCATTTAATTGAATTTTAGTATGCGGCTCTTTTACTTGTACTCCGGCAATAAAATCAATTGCAGTAACAAACTTATCAGAATCGGAATATTTACTTAATCGGTTATAACGTGCAGTTACAATTCCGTTGGCATTTAAACGCAATATATCTTTATGAAAGAAAGTTACGCCCAAACTCCCTCCCCGTGTTTTATAACGAATAACATTGCGGTATTCCGAAGTATCGTTATTTATTCGAGCAAGAGCAATCATATCGTAAACATCGTTATAGTATAGTTTGGCACTTGCTTTTACACAGTTTTCTTTCCATTTTAGGTCGTAATCTAAAGACATATTGTAGCTGTCTGATTTTTCTGCTTTTAAGTTTTCGTTACCTTTCATTAAAAAGCCGGCATGAAAGAATGTAAGATAAAGTTCTTTTACATTCGGGGCTCTGTAGCCTTTTGCTGCCGATACACGCCACGATAAATTTTCAGCCATATTCCATTTGGCATTTATGGAGTAGAGAATGGGAGCATCAAATTTAGTATTATGCATAACACGGATACCGGGCTGTAGTTCAAAATTCTTCAGGGGACTGTACCGTACATTCAAGAAGGCGGCATAATTATCTACATTTTTACTTTCATCTTCGATGCGTTCGCCGTCCATGCTCGACAGATTGAAATCCAAGCCGGTTTCCATACTTAATTTTTTAGGTTGGAACTGATGGTTCCAAACGGCACGCATTAATGTACCTTCTTCAGCTTGCTGCGAAATTTTCTTGCCTTTTGTTTCCTTTAATGTGGTCATATCCTTTGTAAAAAACTGCACAGAGTGGTCGTAATAACTGTGCGATACCAAAACCGAAAGATCGTTATTTTTATTCCACTTACCCTTTGCGGTGACAGAACCGGTATATCTGTCGGTATAATAATATCTGTCATACGCCTTATAGTTTTGAATATCTCCTTTTATGGTAAGTCTACTGTTGTAAACACCTCCCTTTAAGGTAATATTCCATTTGCCCAGATCAATTAAGTAACGTGCATTCACACTGTACTGCTGTGTTGGTTTCCATTCCATTGCACGGTCTGATTTATCGAAATCAACACCATCGAATTGGGAATAATTTCCTGATACACCTAAGGTATTTTCACCTATTTTTTGAGATACATCTACAGCTCCATCGAATCGCCCTACCGATTCAACACCACTGCCTGCACTAACTTCTGTAGTATGGTATCTTTTTTTATCGGTAATAACATTTATGGTTCCTGCCAAAGCATTGTTTCCGTAAACTACCGACATGGGACCTTCAATAATTTCCACATGGTCGATATTGTCCACTGTAATTTGCGAAAGGTCGATATTTCCACCCAGACGACCAATAACAGGTACGCCGTCAATCATCACTTTCACGTTCTGACCGCTCATACCAAACATTTCTATTTTTGTTCCCAAAATAAAATCGGAACTTAAATTAATATTCGGTTCGGTAAAAAATAAATCTCCCAAGCTGGTCGCTCCAGAATTTGCTATTTTCTGTTTGTCGATGACTCTTACACTGTAAAGTGAGCTGTCAATAGGGATAGGAGTGCTGTGTCCGGTAACCACCACCTGTTCCAATTTAAAAATATCTTTTTCTAATTGTAATACATTATCTTTTTTTGTAACAATAGTGTCTATCAGCGTTTTGTATCCCACATGCGATGCAACAACAAGCAATTCTTTCCCCAATGCAACGGGTAATGTTACTTTACCAGCCTTATCGGTAATGGCAAAACCTCTCATTTTTCTGTTTTTAGGCATCTGCCAACAGATATTTACATTATTTATGGGTTGAGCATTTTTATCCTGCACTGTAATAACACTTTCGTTATCGGCAGAAAGCAGTTGAGGCAGCAGCCAGCATGCAGCGAATAAAAGCAATTTATATTTCATAGGTTTGTATTTTTAATTTCTATCAAGTATGAAATTTAATTTATTTTATCGGTATATAATTATACTTAAGAAAGTGCAAAATTAAACCCTAATGATTTTCACTACAATCACTAAATATTAGTATTTTAACAGCTCCTTATCATTATTTATGGGGGTGTTCTTCCTAGAAGACAGCCCCTTATATAATTAACATATTATTGAAAAAGATTTTAAAAACATTAATAGTGTTATAACATCAAGAACTAATTAAAAAAAAGAACTAAAATTTATTTACTATACAACACTTTTCAAGCTGCTTTAAGATTCTATTCTATAAATATAATTTCCCCAGAATACACAAGGAATCAAAATATAAATTTTTGCCTGTAAGTATGATGTAAAAGTTAGAAATAAACAATTAAAAACAGTGTAATGGTATTATATATTTCCTGCGCAAAACAGCAATCATGTAATGTGTATTAACAAATGAAATAAATTTAACAAAATAAATAAAACACACAATAAATAGCCTTCTTTTCAGATGTTATATTTTTATTAAACTCGATAAAAGTACACATTAAAAAACTGTTCTTTTTTTGTAAAACTAGATGATATTCGTATAAATACAGCGCCTCAACACATTGGCTATATGAATATTACGCATTATCTTTATACTGTCTAAAAAAAAATAAGCGATTTTATTTTTTATATGTTTTTTTCTATACATTTGTGGCCTGATTTTTTTTAAATATTTAACTTATAAAATTTACAACCAATGAATAGAATTTTATTATTGATGCTATCAATAGCAGGATTATTATTGATAACATCATGTTCTGATGATGAACCAGAGATGGCTTCATTAAGTTTATCGCAAAACAGTGTTGTTATAAAAAAAGACGCAGCAGAAGCAAATGTTGTCGTAACAACAAATCAGAACGATTGGTCTGCAACTAGCTTGGCCAATTGGATGGAAGTTAGTCGTAATGGCAGTATTTTAAAAATTAAAGCAGCTAAAAACACAACTGTAGATCCGCGTAAAGGGAAAATCCTGCTTATAGCCGGAAGTGCTAATGCGACAATTGAAGTAACACAAGAAGGAGTACCCGGAAATATTGTTTTATCTGACAATGCTGTTGTTTTAGAACAGCATGCAGGCACTGCAGTTATTGATGTTACTGCGAATGATAAAGAGTGGACAGCAGTAACAGATGCCGACTGGATAACATTGAAACTAAAACAACGCAAATACGAATTACATATCAGCTATACTAAGAACACTGAGAGAGCAGAACGTATTGCTAAAATATTTATTACAGCCGGTGATAGAAACAAAGAGCTGTTGGTTACACAAAAAGGTATTTTATTCTTTTTGCTGCCTTTTGACGAGGTAGGAAGCGATGTTAATATGATGCTTGATTTTGAAATGGCCCGTAAAAGTCTTCTTATAAGGCATCCTGATGGAAATAACAATACTTCAATTTGGGATTTCAGAACTCGAAGTGCTTTATTTCCTGAAGTTCGTTACGCTCTTCCCGATAATTCGCTGTCGGAAATGGTAACTTTTGCAGATAAAGAATTACTAAAAAAAGAACTTGCTGAATTTGAAAAATATTTAATCAAAAACGGCTATGAAAAAAGAAGTAACTTACTTTATGAAAATGCAGAAAAAGAGTTAGAAGCAACAATTAATACAGATGAGGGATATATTTATTATGCATACAATCCTTCTCAGGACAAAGCATATCCTACTTTTAAAAAATTCCCTTACGGATTTATAGAATGGGGAGCAAAAAAAGATAAAATTGATGCTTATGAAGCAGATAACAAAGGAACTATCAACAATGAATATTCCATCATTGCCGATTCAGAAAAATCTTACGATTTCCTATTTTATGATGTGAAAGATCAAGACGAAGAAAAACCTATGGCCCGCGGCTACTGGGTATATCACGAAGACAAAAGCAACCCCGGGCTATTAGAAACTGCAATGTATTTTGAAAAAACAGATCTTGTATTCTTTAAGGCTGGTGATGGAACAATGAGACTTACCCGTGAATTTAAAGAGCTTTGCCAAAAAGAAGGTTTTGAATTTGTTAAATTTGAAGAAGGAACTTATGGATTTGCAAACAGAACAAAAGGTTTAAGTTTAACTGTAGCGCATGTAAAATACAGTATTTTTGAAAATCCTGTACTTGACCTGCATTTATATCAATCAGTAGTTAATAATTCTAACTCTTCGAATTTAGAAAAATTACTTCAAAATATGCATTCAAAGCAGCCGGAAACTCGTGTATTATCAAATCCTTTAAGATAATATACACCATAGATACAGAATTTAAAATATAAACTAAAAATTTAATTATAATGAAAAGAAACTATATACTCTATCTTATCCTGGCTGCTCTTTTTACAGCCTGCGAAGCTGATGACTTAGAGATGAATCCCCTCCGTAGTGATAAAAAAGGAGACACTAAAGCGTTGTATATTCCTAGCGATAATACTGAAAATATCAAAAAAGGAATAATAAGAATAAAACTTTCAAAATCTATTGGAGACAACATAGATATTTCTATCCCCAAAAAAGGTTTTGTTCAATCCAATGTTTCGCAGTTAAATGTTTTTTTAAACAGCATTAAAGCTGACAATATGCAGCGTCTTTTCCCATATGCCGGAAAATTCGAAGAGAGAACACGCAGAGAAGGTCTGCATCTTTGGTACAACGTAAATTTCGACAAAAATACCTCTGTCAGTACTGCTTTAGCAAAAGCAGAGCAGATTCCTGGTATTGAGATTGCCGAGAGCGTACTAATTCCCAAAATTTCAAGAAACAAAGCGGTAGAAGCTCCTTTATTTAACCCGAATCCTTTTATTGCTCCAGCCGAAGAAGAGGGATTACCTTTTAATGATCCCAAACTTAGCGACCAGTGGCATTATAACAATACCGGTGCTTTTGGAAAATCAAAAAAAGGAGCAGACATCAATCTATTTGAAGCGTGGAAAAAGGAAAAAGGCAAACCAAATATTATTGTCTGTATAGTTGACGGAGGTGTAGATTACAGCCATGAAGATTTAATAGATAATATGCATATCAACACAGCAGAGTTGAATGGTACAGCAGGTGTTGATGATGACAACAATGGTTATATCGATGATATATATGGATATAATTTTGTTTCTAAAACAGGAAATATAACAGCTGTTGAACACGGTACACACGTTGCCGGAACTGTTGCCGCACGAAACAACAACGGAATAGGTGTTTGCGGTGTAGCCGGCGGCGATGGAACTCCAAACAGCGGAATACGTATGATTAGTGCACAAATATTTGAAAATGCGCAAAATGGAGACTCTCCGGCTGCTATTAAATATGGTGCTGACAATGGTGCTGTAATCAGCCAGAATTCCTGGGGTTATCCTTTTCCAGGTCCCGGATATTTACCCGCTTCTGAAAGAGAGGCTATCGACTACTTTATAAAATATGCAGGTTGTGATAATAACGGAAACCAGCTGGCTGATTCTCCAATGAAGGGGGGGATTGTTATTTTTGCGGCAGGTAACGACGACAGAGATTTCTTATCTTATCCCTCTGCTTACGAAGCAGTTGTGGCTGTTGCATCTATGGCTCCAAACTTTAAAAAAGCCTTTTATTCCACTTATGGAAACTGGGTGGATATTACAGCTCCCGGAGGAGACCAGAATTTTCCTAAAGGAGAAGTGTTGAGCACACTGCCCGGCAATCGATACGGCTATATGCAGGGAACATCCATGGCATGTCCCCACGTTTCAGGTATTGCAGCTCTTATTGCTTCAAAATTCGGAGGACTCGGATTTACCAATGAAGATTTACGCCAGCGTCTGCTAACCGGATTAAGACCTAAAGATATTAATGAAGAAAACCCTGATTATAAAGGAAAATTAGGTGCAGGTTATATCGATGCGTTTCGTGTTTTAGCTGTAAATGAGAATAAGAATCCGGGAAATCCTGTTTTTACTTCGGTAGTTCCTGATTTTACATCTATGGAAATTAGCTGGAAAGCCGTTGGAGACGAAGATGATGCAACTCCTGATTTTTACAAATTATATTATTCAGAAGAAGTTTTAAATGAAAGCAATTATCAAACTGCTGATTTTGTAAAAGTGAGTGCTGTAGGGTATGAAGAAGGAGAAACAATAAACTATTTGGTAAAAGATTTACCTTTAAATACCCAGTATTATTTTGCCATTGAAGCTGTTGACCGCTGGGGTTTGACTTCTAAAGCAGATTTCACTAAAGGCAAGACTAAAGAAAATCATGCTCCTGTAATTAAAAGAGAAGATAATTCTCCAATAAAATTAACAGGAAAACAGATTGTTTCTTTAAAACTAATTGTAGACGAACCAGACAATCAAGACTGGACCTGTGAAATAGAAGGATACCAAAAAGGAGTGATTTATAAAAAAGAAGAAAACTCTATTGATTTAGAATTCAGAACAGTAGAGCCTTTGGGTAGATATAAACTTAAGGTTATTGTTAAAGATATATTTGGAGCTAAAGCTGAAATAAGAATACCTTTTGAATATTATGAAAATCAAGCTCCGATAAAAATAAAACCGTTGGAAAAGGTATATGCGCCGCTGGGAAAAACCTATAGCATTAATTTATCTGATTTCTTTCAAGATCCGGAAGGAACAAAACTGACTTATACTGCAAAATCTTTAAACAATTCTGTTTTAGGAGCTGAAGTAAAAGAAAATATTCTTACAGTTAATCCTTTAAAATTAGGTTTGGGAGCTGTTGATATTACTGTAACAGATGAGGCCGGAGCAACAACATACGCAGCCATAACAGTACAAGTTGTAAACGATAATATTGTATATGTTGCATACCCTGTTCCGGTAGAAAAAATGTTAAATGTTCGTTTGAGTAACGATGTAAACAGTGCAAAATTAACTGTCCGTTCAGCAACAGGGGCTTCGGTTTTTAAGAAAGAAGTTACTGTTACGAATGACAATCGATTGGTTGTTTTGAATTTAAGCAATTTATCGGCAGGGGCTTATGTGCTTTATGCAGAAGCCAATGGCAGAACCTTTAAACAATCTTTTATTAAATATTAAAAATAAAGAAACGCACAGGACTAAAATTTTAGATACACAACGACAGGTTTTTGGTCGGAAGTATAAAGAGACCGAAGTTGAGTCACATTTTTATGAATTTTGTGTCCTTTGCGGTTAAACTAAGCCAAAGGCTGACAACTGAAAGCCGAAGGCTGCAAAAAAATAAACATATGAAAAAAATATTATTGACAATAGCTTTAATGGTATGTGGAGCAGCAGTTTTTGCTCAACAAGGAGGAAGCTTGTATTTCTTACGAGCAAATGCTGATGCACGAACAGGGGCAATGGGGGATGCTGCCATGGGAGAAGCAACCGGTATGTATATTTACACTAACCCAACATCGTTTTTACAGAATGATACCAGCCGTTTTTACGGTGCTTATACTTTGGGACTGCTTCCTAAAATAGAAAACGACCGTGTTTTTTATCATGCGGCATCAGTCGGATATAAATATGGGAAGCAGGCATTTATGGTAGGTTTTCGTACTTTATACGGCTTGGAAACTGTTAGTGTAAATAATATGGGAATATCAGGGAATACGATTAAACCATATGATTATTCGATAGACCTGAGTTATTCTCGTACTTTAAGTGATAAGTTTTCAGCTTATATAACAGGAACCTTTATTCAATCATATATTGGAAAAACAGCAACTACCGGCAGTGCAAGCGGAGGTGTTTACTATCGTAATAAATTTAAAGAGGTAGATTACACTATTGGTTTAGGTTTTTACGACTTAGGAGGTTTATTAAAATACGATGATGAAAAAGAATACGAGCAGCCTGCATCGGTTGGACTGGGCGGTTCTTTTGGTTTCGAATTAATTGAAAATCATCGTTTAAACCTGGCTTGGACAACTCGTTACTTTATGCTTCCATCCGATGCTGCCGAATTAGCAGGCGGGCTGGGAGCAGAATATCAGGTAATAAAATCATTTAATGTAAGAACCGGATACCACTTTGAAGAAGAAAACAGCCATATAACTGTAGGTTTAGGCTGCAATCTTAAAAAGTTAAACATTAATATTGCCTATAAAATCTCTACTGAAGATAATGTAGATAATTCCCTGTTTATGGGTTGTTCCATGAGATTCTAAATTAAAATAAAAAAAGCTGTTCTTTTCAGAACAGATTTTTTTATGATAATATAAAACAAAACATAAAAAACATCCGACAGGTTTAATCGTTTATTTTATATTAAAATATACATATGGTTAAAAATGAACAATATAAGCTTTTGTATTTTAGATTCACCATATATGGTGAACATCCATGTTTAAAATAACTATTTTTAGTGATTGTTTCTATTTTATGAAAAAAAGAAATTTGCACTCGTAAATTATTAAAATAAACTTAATTAAAAAACAAACAACATGAAAGTAAAATTTACTCGCATTTTAATGATATGTACATTAACATGCCTTTTAGTCTCTTATGGCTGTAAAAAAGATCCTATTGAAGAGCCGATGTTTACACTTTCTGTAAATTCGGTGGAAATTATTGCAGAAAATACTTCAAAAGTGGAAATTAATGGTAATAGTACTTATTCGGTAAGTTCCAACAACAACGATATTGCTGTTGCTAGTATTCAAGGTAAAACTATAACTATTACAGCAAAAAAACATACGGGAACAGCTGACATAAAAGTAATTGATACTAAAGACCCTTCGCGAATAGCAGAAATTAAAGTAACAGTTAAAGAAGATCCTATGTTCTCTCTATCTACAAATTCTGCTGAAATAACTATAGAAGAGAGTTTTGATGTGGAGATTACCGGAAAAAGCACCTATTCGGTGAGTTCCAGCAATAGTGATATTGCAACTGCCAGTATCACCGACCAAACCATAATAATCAAAGCAAAAGAAAAAGAAGGTACTGCAGTAATAAAAGTAACCGATACTAAAGATGCTTCGCTTACAGCGGAAATACAAGTAAAAGTTATTCCAAACCCTATGTTTACGCTTTCTACTGATTCGGCTGAAATATTAGCAGGAAACAGCCTGACTGTAGAAATCACAGGGAAAAGCAGCTATTCGGTAAGTTCTGCCAACGAAGATATTGCTGAAGCAAGTATTAAAGACAAAACCATAACTATTACAACAAAAGAAAATATCGGAACAACTACCATTAAGGTAACCGATACAAAAACTCCTTCGCAGACAATGGATATAGCAATCAGCGTTATCGAAAATATTCCGGAAGGAGTTGTAATTCAAGACGGAGTTCTTATAAGCTGGGATTGTTCGAAACTTCCTAAAAACGGACATATTGATATACCTAAATCTGTAACAAAAATTGGGGCCAAGGTATTTAAAAGCTGTATTGACTTGATTTCTGTTTCAATGGGAGACAATGTTACCAGCATTGGAGACGAAGCATTTGCATTATGCGGAAGCTTAAACAACATAAAATTATCTTCCAATATTACACATATTGGAAATGGAGCATTCAAAGAGTGCTTAAGAATACCGGAAATAGATTTCCCTGATAAATTAGTTACCATAGGAGATCTTGCTTTTGAATTTTGCGAATCTATAACATCCATAACATTGCCAAATACCGTTACAGAAATAGGAGAAAGAGCATTTGCAAGTGCTCCTATCTCAAAAATAATCATTCCAAGTTCTGTGAATAAAATAGGGGATGGTATTTTTTCTAACTGCGCCAATTTAACAGCAATTGATGTTGATAATGCTTCAACCAGTTTTGTTTCGGAAAACGGAGTGCTGTTTAATAAAGATAAAACTAAATTGATACAATATCCTAAAGGTAAGTCTGATTACAGTTATACCATTCCTGCTTCGGTTACTTCTATTGGGAAAGAAGCTTTTTATTACTGTCAGAATTTGAGTGAAATTATTATACCCGATGGCGTTACAAGAATAGAAGATAGAACTTTTGTGGGAACATTTATATCTTCAGTAAAAATACCTGATGCAGTAACATATATAGGAGAACACGCTTTCGCTCAAACACAGCTTACCTCTCTTACGCTGCCTGCAAATGTAGAAGAAATAGGTAAAAGTGCTTTTGCCAACAATAGCAGTTTAGCTGATTTGGTATTAAATGACAAATTAACTGAAATTCCTGATTTTGCTTTCCATGATTGTGAGGCATTAACCACGCTTAAAATGGGAAAAAATATTACCCGAATAGGAAAATCAGCTTTTTATCACTGTAATTATGTCGAAGATTTAGTACTCAGCGAAAGTTTAGTTTTTATTGATGAATTGGCTTTCAGCGATTGTCATTTCTCAAAAAGAATACACATTCCGGCATCAGTGAAAACAATTAAAGAGAGAGCTTTTGCCGAAATCTGGGACGCAACAGATGTAACCTGCGATGCGGTAAATCCACCTCAATTAGGTGCAGATGTATTTGTAAACATAGCTGAAGGACGAGAAGTTAAATTACACGTACCTAAAGGCTCAAAATCAGCTTATGAATCAGCTGATCAATGGAAGAATTTTGTTATTGTAGAAGAAGAGTAAAACTCTGCACACAAAATTTTCTATCTGCAGAAAATTTTAAATTACGGGAGTAGTTTATCTTTTCAGAAAATTTGATAAAAGATTAAGACATACTCTAAGGTTAAAGGGCTGTTCGATATTTCACGAACAGCCCTAAATATTTTATCTTAAAATAAAAAAGGAAAAAATACTCTAATACCAGTTGGAATTTGAAGCTGCGCAAAAGAAAATTGTTGTTTTTTTTTATTCGTCAATAGCGTCCAAAATAATATATATCTTATTTTTTTTTATTGTCTTTTCAGTATTTGTAGCTATTTTACTTATTGGTAGGGTTGTTTTTGTTTCAAAATACGAATTGCTATTTTTTGACTTGTGCGTTGAAAGTTTCTTTTTTGACATCACAATCGATGCGGGGTACCCGTAGCGAAAGTAAGCGTTAAAAACAAAATTCTGTCGGAAGATAACGATTAGGAAAGGGTTCCTTAAAATCATGTAGCTAAAAATAACAATAGCGTTATAAAATACATTCCGACTATTTATTTTGTTTAGCTTACGATAGCGTAACGGGGCGCAGGAGATTGTGCAGTCTTGACTTTTTGTTTCTTTTGTGTTAAGACAAAAGAAAGAAGTCTGTCCGGCGAGGACACAAGACAGAAAAGCAGAATAAAGTTGCTAAAAGTTTGACTGAACTCGAATAAAATTAAATTTTCTCTTTAAGGGAAAAATATTTTGGACAGGATTGTTTATTCGTGAAAGAAAAACGTGGCACAGCAGCTGATGCTGCGTTTTTTTTATTTTTGAAGCTAAAAGGAAAACAGGACTTTTTAGTTTGGGAAAATTGGGGTTGAATAAGTATAAGATACTCTATTTTAATTTTGAAAAATGCGAGGACTTTTCCCAATACAAGTGGTCTGAAACCAATTAAATTACAAATACCCCATCAAATCTACTTTAGAACTTTATGGGTGTTTTTTTAACAATAGTATTGCGGAGAAGCTTGCAGAATAAGCAGCCGGCAAAAATAAAAAGGGACAGGCTCCGTAGAGCTTATCCCTTTTGTTTTCGGTTAAATCAAATTACTAAAATGTTACTTCATTAAAGCATACTTACAAGTAAATACTTTATCTTTTTGAGTTTCTCCGTAGTAACCAATAAAACGCAATTTGTAGATATCGCCATTATTTGTTTTTATAATGTAAAAATTATTTAATCTTAGCTTGTATGTTGGAGGCATTCCTATCAAAGCTCTAAAACTAGTTCCAATTGCATCAATTTTACCGCTATATTCTACATTAGCAACATCAGATAATTTTAAATCAGCAAAAGCTTTTGCAATATCTTCAGGAATCTCTGATTCTTCATATTTATGAAGACCAACCTGAACATTAGCAGTATTGATTAAAACACCGGCTAAGAAATACGGCATTATGTTTCCCTCAGGACCATGTCCATTATAAGCATCACCTACATATTGAGTAAATAACAAATCCCAGCCTTTTACAGTTGTAGTTACATTATAATTTGGATTATCAATTTCAGGTAATCCCGCGCCATTTTTATCTTTTTCTTTAGGCAGCTTAGGCAGAAGATCAAATCTTGTCCAGCTGTCTGTGCCGAATTCACCTACAGCAACAGCATTGTTTTGTCCTAATTTAAAATAGGTTTGCTGCTTACAGTTAAAATCGTGCGACATTCCTCCTTCTTCAGGCTGGTATTTCATATCGGCAGAAAAGGTTTTCATTCCATAATCTTTAGGAGTTATCTTTTCATCGTCGTCGCTACAAGAGGTCATTAAAGCCACTGCAGCTAATAAAATCATAAACTTTTTCATTTTGTTCTGAATTTTAATTAATAATTATTTTATCTTGTTATTTTAAAACTTGCTTTTACAAAGTAACTTGTTCCGTAACCGATTAGTGCTGTGCCTGGAGCTGCAACGTGTCCCATACCTGCTGGGCCTTTAACTTTTACAGTTTTTACATCTAATAAGTTTTTAGCACCAACAGTAATATTCAATCGGTTTTTTAAGAAGAAGCGGTTTATAGATGCATTTAGCATTTCGTATGCCGCACGACTTCCGTCCATTATCACGTCATCTCCATTTTTATTTTTTTCAAAGTAAGGGTAATTTTTTTCTCCATACAACTTAAAATCGGCATTTAACTTTATTTTCGTTTTTGGTTCTTTTATTTGCAACCCGGCAATAAAATCGAATGTTGTATTAAATTTTTCTGCATCGCTCTGTTCACTTACATCATTATAACGAGAGGTTAAAACTCCTCTTGCATTGATGCGTAAAATATCTTTTAAGAACAAGGTTGCTCCTAAACTTCCACCTCGTGTTTTATGACGTTTAATATTTGTGTATTTAAACAAGCTGAATTCTTCTCCTTTTTCTTTGACAATACCTTGAGGAATTAAATCAATCATATTATAAATATCATTGTAATACAATTTGGCTGTCATTTTTAAACAATTAGCTCCCCATTTCAGATCATAATCTAAAGCAGAGTTATAGCTATCTGATTTTTCTGCTTTTAAATTATCTCGTCCCTGCAGCATTACTCTGCCGTGTACAAAATCGAAATAAAGTTCTTTTACTGTAGGGGCTCTAAAGCCTTTGGCTGCTGAAATACGCCACGATAGATTTTTACGAATATTCCACTTTGCATTGATAGAGTAAAGTAATGGTGCATCGTACTTGGTATTGTATGCAGCACGCATACCGGGCTGCAATTCAAAATTCTTCCAAGGGCTGTATCTTACATTTACAAAAGCTGCATAGTTATCAACATGTTGACTTCCATCAACGATACGTTTACCTGCCATACTCGAAAGATCAAAATCTAATCCCGTTTCCATACTTAATTTCTTAGGTTGAAACTGATGATTCCAAACAGTACGCATTAAAGTATTTTTCTCTGTTTGGGTTGATTTTTTCTCTCCTTTTATTTCTTTCAGAGTGGTTAAGTCCTTTGTTATATTTTGCGATGAACGATCATAATAACTATGCGATACCAATACCGAAAGATTATTGTTTTTATTCCATTGTCCTTTTAATGTTGCCGAACCGGTATATCTATCGGTTATGTAATGTTCGTCATTAGCTCTGTATTGACCATCAATATCACCCTTTACATTCACATCGCTGTTATAAACAGAACCCTTTACAAGTACATTCCATTTATCTAAATCTATACCATAACTACCTCCAATGGTATATTGCTCTTGCGGTTTCCACTCTAAGGAACGATCTGATTTATGAAAATCAACACCTTTAAAATCAGAATAATTTCCTGATAAAGCAATAGTAGATTTACCTATTTTATGAGCCACATTTAAAGCCCCATCGTAGCGTTCTGCTGATTCGTAACCAGCACTTGCATTAATTTCGGTGCGATGGTATCTTTTTTTATTGGTAATAATATTAATGGTTCCTGCCAAAGCATTGTTTCCATAAACCACCGACATGGGACCTTCGATAATTTCTATGTGATCGATATTATCTACAGGAATTTGCGACAGGTCAATTTGTCCGTTTAAGCGTCCAATCACAGGAACGCCGTCCATCATTACTTTTACATTCTGGCCACTCATCCCAAACATTTCAATTTTAGAGCCAAGAATAGGATCAAAGCTGAGATTAACATTAGGCTCAGTAAAGAATAAATCTCCTAAATTGGCTGCACCTGAACTGACTACTTTTTGTTTTCCAATTACCTTTACACTATATAATGAGCTATCAATAGGCATAGGTACACTGTGCCCGGTAACTACCACTTGATTTAAATTAAAAACATCTTTTTCCAATTGAAGCACATTTGTTTTTTGTGTTACAATAGTATCTATTAATGTTTTGTAACCCACATGCGATGCCACCACAAGTAATTCTTTACCCAATGCAACAGGAAGTGTTACTTTTCCTTCTTTGTCGGTAATGGCAAACCCTCGTATTTTCCGATTCTTTGTCAATTGCCAACAGACATTTACATCTTCAATTGTTTTTTTTGATTTATCTTGCACCGTAATAATACTTTTGCCATCGGCAAAAAGTAATTGTGGCAATAGCCAGCAGGTAAACAAAAGGAGTAATTTATGTTTCATAAATTTGTAATTGATTTCTTTTGATATAGTGATATTCAAAGTTCTGGTTATTAGAGGATTTGTGCTGTTTTTTTTCTTTGTTTTTACTACAATATTATTCCAAACTAGTTGAACTACAAAAATAGCTTCTCTATTATATTATCACAATCCCAAGGACTAAGTAAATTTGCCGTTTATAATCATTACATATGATGATTAATGTTAAGTTTGTGGTGTTTTTTTGTTGCTTAGGTGTAAAATAGTATCTTTATAGAATAAGTCACAAACATAATAATCGGATTAATGCACTTATTATTAATTTTGAAATTTATTAATTTATTGTATTTTAATGCTTATATCAATATTGGGATATTCTTTAATAAAATGATATTTAATATTTTTTTGTTTATCATTATATGGAGATAAATATTCGTTCGTCTAAAAAAAACATACTTTTCTCAAAAAAAAATATATAGTAAAAAAACAAAACGAGACTTATTTAAAGTATTGGTATTTAGTATATTGAGCGGTAGTGTCTTGTACTATTCATAATAATTGTCCTAAATTTTTATTATTTTATTCAATAAAAATAGAGCATCTTTGTATAGGTTTTCCTATAAAAGAATAGGGGGACTATAATGTTAAATTAAAAAAAATATAAAATCATGAAAAAAACGTTACTAAGTTTGTTGACGGTTGTGGGACTTTTAAGCATTAGTTTTGCACAGGAACTACCGCAGAACCCAAGACCTGGAAAGTGTTATGTTAAATGTATTACAAAAGATGAATTTAAAGAGGTAACTGAAACAGTTGAGGTAAAGCCTGCTTACTCTAAATTAACTGTGATACCTGCTGTCTACAGAACTGAAAAAGAGAGAGTTTTGGTTAAAGAGGCTACAAAAAAAATTATTTATGTTCCTGCTACTTTCAAAACGGTTGAAATACCTTATATAAAGAAAGAAAAAGGAAATAGATTAGTTATTACTCCTGCTACTTTTGGAAAGGATTCAAGAACTATTGAGATTTTCCCTAAAACTTCAGGTTGGGAATACAAGCAATTAGAAGATTGTCCTTCGGTAAATAAAGAAGCCTGTGTAACAGCTTGTTTTGTAGAGTATCCTGCAAAATACAGAACTGTGCCTTTGATTACTCTTACGAGAGATGCTTATGCTGAAGAAAAAGAGATTCCACAAATTTCGGCTACTTATAAGAAGCAAGTGGTAGATGTACCAGCTCACACTAAAGAGGTTCCAATTCCTGCTCAATATTCTACCATTACTAAAACGGTATTAGTATCACCCGCAACAACTAAATCAGTAACAATACCTGCAGAATATAAAACTATTACTAAGAAAGTATTGGTTAAAAAAGGTGGTGTAACCGTATGGGAAGAAGTTGATTGTAACCTTTTAGAGCCTACTTTATTACCTGTATATTATGAAGTGAGCAGTGCTCGTTTAACTCCAGCTTCAAAGAAAGTTATTGACGATATGTTATTACCTTTATTAAAAGGTAAAAATACTACTGTTGAAATTATGTCTCATACCGATTCTCGTGGAAACGATGCTTATAATTTAGCTCTTTCTCAGCGTCGTGCTGAAGCTGTTGTAAATTACTTAGTTGGAAAAGGTATTCCTCGTGCAAGAATGCTTGCTAAAGGATATGGAGAAACCCGCTTAGTAAACAAATGTGCTAATGGCGTATCATGTACTGATGCTCAACACAGACAAAACAGAAGAACAGAATTTAGAATTCTAGGAAAATAATTGATAAAAAATTATAATTGGTAAAAGGTGTACGAAAAAAACGTACACCTTTTTTATTTCCCCAAAAAATTGGTTTAAACCAATTCTAAAGCAATAAATTATTGAAAATCAATCCTGTCTGAAACGTTTTCTATTATAAGAAAAGATTAACTTATTTTTTCCATAAAATACAGCTTTCTACTTATTACAAGAATTAACAATTCACTTTTGTCCTCGCCGGACAGGTGTCACACTTTTGTCTTGACATAAAAGGCTGAAAAAGTCAAGACTGCACAATCTCCTGCGACCCATTTATACAATTAACAATGAAGAATTAACAATATTTATTACTAATTGCACATTACTAATTGATAAAAGCCCCCACATCGATTGTGATGTCAAAAAAAAGGTATTTTGAAGGTTAATTAATAAATTAACTTCTTTTTTTTACGACAAAAAAGAAAGCCTTATTTATCGGGAAACAGATAGAGTGCTTGAAAATACGATAGATAAAGAAAAAATCTATTTCTTTTATTGGACACTAATAATATCTTATTGGATACGATTAATTGAGAATATATTGAACTAAAAGACCTGACATCTAATAATCTTAAACTTCTGTAAAAGTGAGGAAGAATTATAAGAAAATAAAATATTCAGCAAAAGAAAATGCTTGAGAAAAACTCCCAAGCATTTTTTTATATTGATTTACGAACCGAAGTCGTCGAATGCAATCATCTCATCGGGTACTCCCAAATCGTACAGCATTTTATTTATCGCTGCATTCATCATTGGAGGTCCACATAAGTAGTATTCAATATCTTCAGGAGCATCGTGATCCTTCAAATAGTTATCGTAAATTACTTGGTGGATAAACCCTGTTGGTCCTTCCCAGTTATCTTCGGGAAGTGGCTCTGATAACGCTAAGTGCCATTCGAAATTAGGGAATTTAGCAGCAATATCATCGAAATGATCGGCATAGAACACCTCTTTTAACGAGCGAGCACCATACCAGAACGTTGCCTTACGACCAGTTTTAACGGTGTGGAACATATGGAAAATATGCGAACGCATAGGAGCCATACCTGCACCACCACCAATAAACATCATTTCGTTATCGGTATCTTTAATAAAGAACTCACCATAAGGACCCGAAATGGTTACCTTATCGCCCGGCTTACGAGAGAAAACAAACGATGAACATACACCCGGATTTACATTCATCCAACCGCCGGTAGCTCTATCGAACGGAGGTGTTGCAATACGAATGTTCAACATGATAATGTTTCCTTCGGCTGGGTGGTTAGCCATTGAGTAAGCACGATAGGTTGGTTCAGGGTTCTTCATTTTTAAATCGAACATCTTGAATTTTTCCCAATCGCCACGGTACTCTTCTTCAATTATCATATCTTTAAAATGGACATCAATCTTAGGCACATCAATTTGAATGTAACCTCCTGAGCGGAAATCTAAGTTTTCGCCTTCGGGTAGCTGCACTACAAATTCTTTAATAAATGTAGCTACATTGTGATTCGATTTAACGGTACATTCCCACTTCTTAATACCCAAAATTTCTTGAGGAATAGTCATGCTAATATCCTCTTTTACTTTTACCTGACAAGCCAAACGCCAGTTGTTTTGAGCTTCTTTACGAGTGAAATATCCCACCTCGGTAGGAAGAATAGTTCCTGCACCTGAGTTTACTTGACAGCGACACATGGCACAAGTACCACCACCACCACAAGCCGACGGCAAGAATATTTTTTGAGCACCTAAGGTTCCCAATAGTGTTCCTCCCGGTTCAACTACAAATTGCTTATCTCCATTGTTGATATCAATGGTAACTTCTCCCGATGGAGTAAGTTTCTTTTTTGCGTACAAAAGAATAGAAACCAATACCAGTACCACCACCAAGAAAACGGCGACACTCATAGCAATTACTACTCCTTGCGTTGTTAATAATATCATTTTATTAAAAATTTATTCGTTATTGATAGTTGTGTTTTCTTACAGCTTTATTCCCATAAAACCCATAAAAGCAATACTCATTAATCCGGTAACAATAAAGGTAATTCCTAATCCGCGTAACGGTGCAGGAATATTTGAGTAACGGATTTTTTCGCGAATAGCCGCTATACCTACAATTGCAAGCAACCAACCTATACCTGAGCCTAATCCAAAAGAAGTGGCTTCGGCAAGGGTAGCATAACCTCGCTCTTGCATAAATAACGAACCTCCTAATATTGCACAGTTTACCGCAATAAGAGGCAAGAAAATACCCAGCGATGAGTATAATGCAGGAGCAAATTTCTCTACCACCATTTCTACCAACTGCACCATAGATGCAATTACCGCAATAAAGATGATAAAGCTAAGGAAACTTAAATCTACATCGGCAAACGACGGGTCAATCCAAGTTAAAGCTCCTTCCATTAAAATGTATTTGTTTAGCAAGTAGTTTACAGGAACGGTAATTCCCAATACAAATATTACTGCTAAACCCAATCCCATTGAGGTTTTTACGGTTTTCGATACCGCAAGGTACGAACACATTCCCAAGAAGAATGCGAACACCATGTTATCGATAAAAATCGATTTGATAAATATATTAATCAGATTTTCCATGTTTCGTTTTCTCCTTATTATTAGTTTTCAATTAATGATTTATTTCTTGAACGCTGCACCCAAATAATAATTCCGATAGTTACCAATGCCATTGGCGGAAGAATCATTAAGCCGTTGTTCATATATCCCATGTCGTAAACAAATTGCGGAATAACTTTTATTCCCAAAACTGTTCCCGAACCTAACAACTCACGGAAGAATGCCACAATTACTAATATAAAACCGTAACCGGCAGCATTACCAACACCGTCTAAAAACGATGGCCAAGGTTTGTTTCCAAGTGCAAATGCTTCTAAACGTCCCATAATAATACAGTTGGTAATAATCAATCCCACAAATACCGATAGCTGTTTACTTACATCGTAAGCAAA
>PDWJ01002673.1_pt1 | contig 21865 bp, 24 predicted proteins | sample 1430881 | NCBI WGS metagenome assembly PDWJ01 (sample SAMN01162460, study PRJNA174530) | Oral metagenome, whole genome shotgun sequencing project. | biome: Marine environment; feature: Marine mammal; material: Swab sample of the gingival sulcus; isolation source: swab sample of gingival sulcus... | reverse complement strand
CCCCACGAATTTTCCGGGGGGATGCGCCAGCGTATTGTCATCGCCATTTCCCTGCTCACCGATCCGGCCCTTATCATCGCCGATGAGCCGACAACGGCACTGGATGTCACCATTCAGGCAGAGATCATGGCCCTGCTGTTGGCGCTTTGCAGGACAGATAATATGGGGCTTGTGCTTATCACCCATGATCTGGCGGTGGTGTCGCAGGTGACCCAGAGAATCGCGGTAATGTACGCCGGAACGATTGTCGAGCTGGGACCCACATCGGAGATCGCCTACACGCCGCAGCATCCCTATACCATAGGTTTGCTTGGGGCTCTGCCGCAGCGGGCAAAAAAATCCAGGCGCCTGAATCAGATCCCGGGCGTTATGCCGGGGCTTGCCAAGATCCCTGCTGGCTGCCCATTTTCCAACCGCTGTCTGCAGGCTCAAGATATTTGCGAGACAAGGCGGCCAGTGCTGGAAGAAAAGAGGGGCGGGACCATGGTCGCCTGTCATCTGGTTCAATAATTTTGCTGTGCGCTATTCGGAGAAGAGTGTAATGGAATCAAACGTCTTAGTCAGTATCCGTAATCTGGTCAAGTATTTTGATATCTCCGGGGGCTGGCTCGAGCAGCTGCGTTTTACCAATGGTCGCATCGGCAGGAAAAGGCTGCTTGTCAAGGCGGTCAATGGCGTCAGTTTCAATGTGAATCAGGGTGAGACCGTCAGTGTTGTCGGGGAGTCCGGCTGTGGGAAGTCGACACTTGCCCGCACCGTGGTAGGGCTGTATCGTCCCAATGGGGGAAAGGTCTATTATAAGGACACACGGCTCGATACCCTGAGTGAGAGGCAGTTAAAACCGTATAAAACACGGATGCAGATGGTCTTTCAGGACCCCTACGCCTCTTTGAATCCGCGCATGACGGTGGAAAAGATCCTCTACGAACCAATACGTTTTCACAACCCCGAGATAAGCGAACAACAAATAGGCGAAAAGATCGTCAAGGTTATGCGGCAGGTTGGCATTGATCCGGACTGGAGGACCCGCTATCCGCACGAATTCTCCGGAGGGCAGCGGCAGCGGATCTCGATCGCCAGGGCCCTGTCCGTTGATCCAGACTTTATTGTTGCCGATGAACCCATCGCAGCGCTTGATGTCTCGATTCAGGCCCAGATACTGAATCTGATGATGGATCTGCAAAAAGAAAATAATCTCACCTACCTGTTCATCAGCCACGATCTCTCGGTCGTCGAGCATATTTCCGACAAGGTGGCGGTGATGTACCTGGGGACCCTTTGCGAGTTTGCCGAAAGAGACCAGCTCTTTGAAGACCCTCAGCACCCGTACACACGTATTCTCCTTTCGGCAATACCGAAGATTGGTCAGGTTTTTTCGCACAAGAAACTCTCTGGAGATGTTCCCACGCCGATTAATCTGCCATCCGGCTGTGTCTTTAACACCAGATGTCCCCAGGCCCGCGATATCTGCAGACAGGAGGCTCCTGCCGCCACGGTTCTCGATAATACACGGCAGGTTGCCTGCCACGGGGTCGCCGAAGGTTGGTTATAGGTAAAGTTTGTAGAGGTAGAAAAACGTGAACACAGGCAAAGGTTGTGCAGATGGGAAACGTATTCCCCGGCTTGGCTTGGGTACCTGGAAGCTGCCGACGGATGTGGCCGAGGAGGTTGTGACCGAGGCGGTCAACCGGGGATATCGGCACGTCGACTGTGCTCCGGTCTACAATAATGAACGGCAGATCGGCCGGGCCCTGCACCGTCTTCTCCACTCTGGAAAGGTAGGTCGGGATGAGATCTGGATAACATCAAAGCTCTGGTGCAATGCCCATGCACCCAAACATGTGCGCCCGGCACTGGAGAGAACGCTTCTTGACCTGCAGCTCGACTATCTGGATCTCTATCTGATCCATTGGCCGGTGAGTTTTCGGGCAGATATCGCCTTTCCCAAACGTGCGGATCAGTTTATCTCAGAGCAGGACCTGCCGTTGGCCGAGACCTGGCATGCCCTGGAAAATATGGTCGAAAGGGGGCTCTGTCGCTCTATCGGGGTCTCCAACTGTAATAGAAGAAGATTGCAGACACTACAGTCCCAATGCCGGATACAGCCGGCGGTACTCCAGATAGAACTCCATCCGTATCTGCAACAGTGGCAGCTACTTGACTACTGTGAAAAAAATGCCATTACTCTTGTCGCCTATTCCCCTTTAGGCTCAGGAATCATACCTGCGTCTCAGGCACCGGCACAGCCTCTGCCCCTGCTGCAACATCCGGTGATAGAAGAGATTGCTGTCAGGCACCGGGTGAGTCCGGCACAGGTCCTGATTGCCTGGGGACTGCAGCGGCAGACCGTGCTTATCCCCAAGGCCGCAGATCCCGGACATCTTCGTGAAAATTTTCAGAGTCAGGATCTACGGCTCGATAGCGCTGCAATGGAGGCCTTGCGCGGCCTGGATATCGGGCATCGCTATCTTGACGGACGTTTTTTTGCCCCGCCCGGCTCGCCGTATAGCGTTGAAGATCTTTGGGCATAAGCTTGGCTTTTTCGAGATGTAGCTTTAATGGTATGATTTTATTGGAAAATCAATATCGAATTCGGGCTGAGGCTTTTTGAAAAAACAGAAAAGAATGAGAAGGTCGAGCTATGTCTTCTCCATCCCGTCTGCGCTTGATTGACAGCCATTGCCATCTGCATGCACCGGAACTCGATTCAGGTTTGGATATCCATATTGCCAGCGCACAAGACCGTGGCGTAGAACGTTTTATCGTTCCTGGTACGAGGCAGAAGGAGTGGCGGGCCCAGCTCCTGCTCGCAGCCAGATATAGAGGCGTATATCCGGCCCTTGGCCTGCATCCGCTGTTTTTACAGCACCATCGTGAAGATGATCTGCTGCAACTGGCCTCCCTTTGTGCAAACAGGACGGTGGTCGCGGTGGGCGAGATCGGTCTTGATTTTTACGCTGGTCTGGGCGACGAGGTGCAGCAACGAAGACTCTTTCAGCAGCAGCTTGATATTGCAGAAGAAACGGGATTGCCGGTTATTCTGCATGCGAGAAAGGCAGATGACCAGCTCCTTTCGATCTTGCGAAAAAGTCGTTTTCAACAGGGTGGGGTCGTTCATGCCTTTGGCGGGAGCCTGCAACAGGCAAGGCAATACATCGATCTTGGCTTTGCTCTCGGTATTGGTGGCAGTATCAGTTACGATCGGGCCAAGGCCCGCCGCCGAATTGCCGCCGAGCTTCCCCTGGAGGCAATTGTTCTTGAGACCGATGCCCCGTATATGTCGCTTGCAGGCCAGAGGGAAGGCCCTAATCTGCCGGAAAGGATCGCCGATGTCCTGCATATCCTCTCAGGGCTGCGCCCGGAATCAACGGCGGCCATTGCCGGCAGAATATACCAGAACACCCTCGATATCTTTTCGCTGGAAGACTATGACCTGAGACGTGGCCCGGGCTGACCCGGATATTTCATCAGTTCAGGCGGTGTCAGATTCGAAGTTTCTTTGGATATTGTAAAACTGTAATGTTCTCGATGTAGTATATTGGAATATCAGCAATTTTTAAAAAATTGACACAATGTTTATGAAATATCCGGGCTAACCTGCCTCAGCCCGCCCATCTCTCCCAGATGATCAGCCCCCAGGTCAGAATAACCAGAAGCAGGCTCAAAAAGACAGCCGCCGAGCCCATATCCTTTGCCCTGCCGGAAAGCTCGTGCCTTTCCGGGCCAATTCTATCCACCACAGCTTCGATGGCTGAGTTCAGAAGTTCCACAACCAGGACGAGCAGACAGGGGGCAATGAGCAGAATGCGTTGCTCGACACTTTCTCCGAGCCAGAAAGCCAGAGGAACCAGCAGTAAAAGGAGGCAGAATTCCTGACGAAAGGCCGCCTCGTTTTGTATCGCGGCCCGTATCCCTCTATAGGAATAGCAGGTTGCCCAGATAATTCTTTCAATCCCCCGCTTGCCGGAGCTTTTCATCGTTTTTCTCCTTGTTTTCCTGTAATCCTTTGCTCGCCTACTGATACGGGTTTTTCTGCCTCTTGAAAAAACGCAGAAGATACACTGTTTCAAGGATACCTGAAAGCTCATCCGCATTTATCATAGCGACATCGTTATATCCACGACGTTGAATAACAACAACCTCTCTGTTGGCCGTAACTTCATCCATCAGGGATGCTCAATTTGCTCTGGTTTGGGTGTATGTCGTTTGTATCGTCATAACGCCTTCTGTTGTTGTATATTTATGCTGTACATATTTGACGAAAAATGTCAACGCTTGAAGAAATAGATTGATTGAGAGTAATGTAGTAGCCAGTTTGATACGCTGATTCTGCCAGCGAGGATCATGCATAGATTTTTTTGCCTTTTGAAGACGCCCCTGTTTTTCAGCTGTAAAGGCTGTCTTTACAATTAATTACGGCAGTATCTTTGAGGGCATATCAGTTTTACAAGATGCCCTTTAACCAGGGAGGCTGTTATGTCTTTTCATGGTTTTCTCATCAGTTTTTCTTTTGAAAAGTTGCTCTTTTATCCCCAATATTGGCAGGTTGGTGATTTCTTAAAGAGAGTTGCAAAACCTTGCGTCCGGCTTTCCTGTAAGTCAGAGATTTTCTGTACGCCCGGTTGTCCACAGTGCGGGATTTTCTTTTTCCGAACTTGTGTTGCCGGGTTTATGACTTTTTTCATGGAAAGAGGGTAAAAATATGCATTTTGTAATGGGTGTACTCCTGCTGTTACTCTCTATTCTTCTTGTATGGCTGTACACCCTTCTGCCATTGATGCTTTTTATTATCGTGCGCAATATCCCACGATTTTTCAGATATTTTCGCAAGAAAGATACGGTCTCTTCAATATCCCTTGCCTCCCTGTTTACAGCTGGAGACAGAAGGTTAGCCCTGTTGTTTTTGTGTATTGTTTTCTTTGCAAGTACCGGTATATATGCCGGTCAGCGGCGGCAGTGGATGAGAGCGGATAATGCAAACTTGCAGGCCAAGGAGTACTACGTTGTTGGTCAGGTGGTGTACACCTATCGCCGTGCCATAAGCTCTTTTCTCGCCCATCCGGACATGTACAAAATTCTGGTGCCGTTAAACGCCTTCCAGAAGCTGATATACACTATGGGCGTTACACAGTTGCCTGCAGACGATGCTGAGGAGGCGGTCTGGGCCGAGCAGTGGTTTGTCTATATTTACTCGAGGAATCTGAAGGTGAAGCAAGGCTCCTATTCAGATTATGGAGAGCTTGGAAAAGGTATGTTTCGTGGGGCAAATGGCAAGATTCTTACCAAAGAAGAGGCAAAAAAAGGTGAAGTCCCGTTATTACCGTCAGATAATGAATATTTTGATCTTGTCTGGCACTGTCTTGAGACCATGGCCACCAGGGAGTTTGCCGATAAGGAGATGCGTGAACACCATTACCTGCGCAACTACCCTGGCATGGCACATTACTATGCACTTAAAGCTTCCAGGGGATATGCAAAACTATTCTTGGGTTCTCGCCGTTTTTATGTACAAATGGAGAGTATGACCAAAAGGAATGAGCTGCTTGTCGACTGGTTGGAGGAGCTGCCAGATAAATGGCGGCAATCGGAAAAGATATCTTCATTTATCCGGGAACATCCGAAGGTAGAGGCGATGCGGGAGATGGCGTTAATTTTGACTTTAGTGAACATTTTTGACGCCAGGATATGGGCAAAGGAGTTTGATTGCGCCGACCCCTATTTCAGGCGGTTATATGCGATCAGAGGGCAGTTGGTCGGAGAGAATAATACGACGTCGGTACTTCTGCTGATGAAGGAAAAGAGAACGGCTTTGCAGTTTTACAAAGTGGCAATTAACTCTCCTATGGCCAGATTTAGCAATTTTGTAGCAAAGGAGTTATGTGGAACGGCCTTGCCGGGCAAGGAGAATATGCGTGAATTTGAACAGAGAGCTATATCGCCTGAAGACGCGAGAAGAAGAGATATTCGGGCATTATTTTCACCAGAGTTGAAGCTTCTTGGTATGACCGACGTTCTGGAAGAGAAGTATTGGACTAAAACTCCGCATGGATATGAATATCGATAAGTCAGTTTCTGAAAACTAAGGATTTTAAGGGGGGAAACATGGCATTTGAAACACAGGGAACATAAATTACTCTCGTGTCGGGGGGGGAGTAGATATACTTGGGTAATATACCAATACAGAAGGCTGCATTATTTGACTTCCAGCAAAAAGCCTCTAAGAAGTGTAACCGCACCAGGTGATTTTTTGCTCGTTGAAAACATTGAAGATCTTTGCTCTTGTCCCTTTTTTTTCCTCTTGGGGAGGAGGGCATTATCTGGTAGGCTTGCTCTGGGCTTGATGTCGCTGTCTGCCCGATGCTTTGGTTCTTTTCAGGAGGGGGGCTCCCGCCTGTGTTACACTGTTTGAGGAGAGTAAAGGTGAAAGACAATTTTCTGCATATAACAGATCTTACGACCGCTGAAATTGAAGAACTGTTTCTGATTGCCAAAGAGGTGAAGGCCAGATATAAACGGCGTGAAAACTATAAGCCATTTATGGATCATACCCTGGCGATGATTTTCACCAAGGAATCCGCCCGTACAAGGATCTCGTTTGAGACCGGTTTTACCAGAATGGGCGGGCATGCCATCTATCTCGGGCCTACTGATATCGCCATCGGCAAGCGTGAGGCGGTCAAGGATATCGCCCGGGTGATTTCCGGCTATAACGATCTTATCATGGCAAGACTCTTTGAGCATGAGCATATCCTGGAGCTGGCCGACTATGCCTCTGTTCCGGTGATAAATGGCCTAACGGATTATAACCATCCCTGCCAGATTATGGCGGATATGCTGACAATCCTTGAGCATCGCGGTACGCTGACTGATCTGAAGATCGTCTATGTTGGTGACGGCAATAATATTGTGCATTCCTGGCTGGAGCTGGCAATGCGGCTCCCTGTCCATTTTGTCTGTGCCTGTCCCGAAGGCTACATGCCGGATCAGGAGCTTCTCAAGGCTGCCCAAAAGGCCGGTGTCTCGGAGGTGGTAATCAGCCATGACCCGCAAAAGGCGGTGTCTGGCGCTGATATCGTCTATACCGATGTCTGGGCCTCAATGGGACAAAAACAGGAGGCGGAGGAGAGGAAAAAGAGGTTTCAGGGATTTCAGGTGGATGATAAACTGATGGCTGCCACCGGGAAAGACAGCCTTTTTATGCACTGTCTTCCCGCTGAGCGTGGGGTGGAAACCACCGATTCGGTTATCGAATCAAAGCAGTCGATTATCTTTGATCAGGCAGAAAATCGAATGCATATGCAAAACGCTATTATGCTCAGGATCTGCGGCAAGCTGTAGTTTCTCTCTGTTCTGCTGCCTGCGCGGAGCTTTCCTCGATTTTCGACTGGTCTCTGAAGGCGTGTGCTGGGTATGTGCCGAGGACTGTAATTTTTTTAGCAAAAAACTCGAGCTCTTCCATAGCCCTCTGCAGCGCCGGATCAGCCATATGTCCTTCAATATCGGTGTAAAACCTGGCCACGTTGAAGTATCTGTCCACATAACTCTCCAGTTTGGTCATCTGCACGTTGTTGGTGGCAAAACCTCCCAGGGCCTTATAGAGCGCTGCCGGTATATTGCGAACCTCAAAAACCAGGCTGGTCAGGTAACGCGTATCCTCCTGCCAGAGGGGGAGCTGTTTTTGCCGGGACAGGATAAGAAAACGGGTTGTATTATGATCCGCGTCCTGGATATTTCTTGCCAATATTTTCAGATCATATATCTCGGCGGCAAGTTCCGAGGCGATCGCCGCCTTTGCAGGATCCCCCCATCTTTTAATATCGGCGGTGGCCGTTGCCGTATCAGCGTAGACGTGGCTTGTCAGCTGGTGTGCCTTGATAAAATTCTTGCACTGCGGAAGCGCATGGACATGGCTGTAGATATCTGTTATCTGATCGACTGTACTCTCTTTCAAACCGATAAGGCAGTGATGAATCGGCTGAAAATGCTCGCCGACGATCGAGAGATCCCCTGTTTCCATAAGATAGTGGACATCTGCAACGCGGCCGGCAAGTGTGTTGTCCAGCGGAATCATCGCATATTCAGCCTGATCCTCAAGTACCGCAGTAAAGGCGGCCTCGAACGAGATGCAGGGCAGGGGCGTCAAATCAGGGCGGGCAGCCCTGCAGGCCAGGTCAGAGTAGGCACCGGGCATACCTTGAAAGGCGATCCTTTTTTTTGTATTTTTCGCATGCATAGAAGGTTCACTGGGTATTGTTGATGTGTTTGTTTATCATTGCCGGAAATCGGACATCTGAGAAAAGTTACAGACAAAAAGCCTCTACCTGCAGGGACCCTTGATTTTTGTAATTCTCAGCGCCACAAAGTTCCTTTGCGGGCAGGTTCAAGGTTTCAAAACCTGTTATAGCAAGATACGCGCATAGGTTTGTAATAAAAATGATGTCAGCCTTGAGCCGGATTGAAAAAACGAATAGAATGCCTTCAATGCATTGCCCAAAAGGGGCGCTTGAACAGTATCCCGAATTGGCATTGGCTGGTCAAGGCTGTAGCACAGAGGCCTTTTACATTAGGTAAAACCGGCGGGAGGTTTTTTTGTATGGCAATTCCCTAGAGGTTGAGTTATGGCAAGGTCAAAATGCCCTTTATGTGAGTATCACGAATTTGAGGCGGTTCCGGTAACCACGAAAACCGGCCAGAAATTTTGTCTTATTCAGTGTGTTGCCTGTGGCGCGGTGGTCGGCGCCGTCGATGATGTAAAGATAACGAATGTTATAAAAAAAGCCGAGAAGAAATTTGCTCGCTTTCTTGAGAATATGAATCGTAAAGTCGTTAACGCCTGCAATCGTGACAAAGGCTGAGGGCCTGTATGAAAGGGTTTTACAGGGGTCGTGGTATCTTGGAAAAAACCATCGGAGAAGATCAGAAAAAGAAGATGTCAGGAGTCGGCCATGGGTGATTATCCTTTTGATAAAGAGACCGCCGTTGATGGTATGCCCAAGCAGGGTATTGTGGATGGGGGCAAAGAGGCCGGAGACAACGGAGGTGATGCGGCAGCTGATATCGACTATGAGGAGCTGTTTAACCAGCTGAAGGCGTCGGAGAGAAACAGCGGTTGTCTTGGCTTTATTGTCGTTCCTTTACTTCCCGTTGCCGTGTATCTCTGGTCTTTTTTTGCCTCTTGTTGCTGATACGCCTCTATGCCGTAGATTCTTGCCGAGCGCCCTTGCTGAAAGCTCCTATACAAAGATGCGGATTGACAGTCGTTAAAACAAACAACAGAAATGCTCCTTCAATCTTCTACAGGAGGGAAAGGTTTTGCAAGAGACTACAAAACAAACGGAACAGGTCAGAGCAGGGTATTACAATATACTCTTTCACCTTGACAAGGGTGAAGCCGAGTTGAAAATCGCTCTGAACAATATCAGGAATTATTTTATCGGGATAAGGGATCTTGGGGTGGAGGCATCTGCAGTACTGGTGGTAAACGGCCCCGGGGTGCAGTGGATGGGGAAGGACGGTGAATATGCGGCCCCTCTTCTGGAGCTTGTCGATCAGGGATTGAGCATTCGGGTCTGCCGGAATGCGCTGAACAACTTTCATCTCGAATCTGACTGGCTGCTTCCCTGCTGTCGGGTGGTCTCCGCTGGTGTGTTAGAGATCATAGACCTGCAACGGGCCGGATATGCCTATCTTAAGCCGTAATTTCCTGCAGAACCTGTTTTGAGACGTCTTTTATCTCGGGAGTAGATATTGTTACCCACTCATCAACGGTTGTTGCAGAACAACTTTGATCTTTTACGCTTTCTCTTTGCCGGAACCGTTTGTCTGGTTCATATCTTCACGCTCTCACTGTATGATCAGCTGGCCTGGATAATACACCTCTCTTCGGACATGGCAGTAAAGGCCTTTTTTGTTGTGAGCGGCTTCTTGATTTTTATGAGCTATGAGCGTTCCTCGTCTCTTGCCTCCTACGCCAAAAAGCGTATTCGCAGGATCTACCCGGCATATTTTGTTACGGTAATGCTTTGCGCCTTGTGTCTTGTGACGCTCAGCTCAAAAAGCCCTGGCGACTACTTTTCGCTGGACTGGATACAGTATGTCCTGGCGAATCTCTCTTTTTTGAATTTCCTTCATCCCACACTTCCCGGGGTGTTCGAGACCAACAGACTGCAGGTAATTAACGGGGCTCTCTGGACGCTGAAGGTTGAGGTTCTGTTCTATATGGCCGTTCCGGTTCTTGTTGTGCTGTTTAGAAAATTGAATCGTATTGGCGTCATTATCAGCGTTTATATACTCTCTTTTTTGTATACTTTCCTCTGCGTGACCCTGGCGGAAAAAACAGGCTCTGATTTCTATCTGGCGCTTTCCCGCCAGCTGCCTGCCCAGTTGCCCTATTTTCTGGGAGGGGCTTTCTTTTACTACTATCTGCCTTTTTTTGAACGTAATGTAGCCTACGTTATGCTGTTTTCGGTCGCAGTTCTGGTGCTGAACCGCTACCTTCCTCTTGCGATTTTCGAGCCATTTGCATTTTCTGGCGTAGTCGTATTTTTCGGCTTGTATATGTATCTTGGAAACTTTGGAAGATTCGGTGATTTTTCCTATGGTGTCTACATCCTGCATTTCCCGATCGTTCAATGCTTCGTCTACTTTGGCTGGCCGGCCGGAAGGCCATGGCTCTTTCTTATGGCAATTCTTGCAACCACTCTGCTCGCTGCTTTTACGATGTGGCATCTGGTGGAAAAGCGTTTTCTCGGGCGTAATAACCACTATGTTCAAAACACGACCAGTGCTCCTGCCCGGGCGAAAGGGTTGTGGAAGGAAAAATACGCCGATTAAGTCCTTTACAGGACTGCAGAAAAAGAGAGCAAGAGGGGGATCGTACATGCTATATTGAACTTTTGCTGCAGGGAATGACTTTTCGACTCTACGCAATCCCGGAGAGAGACGATGGACGATGCTGTTGATATTGGTCAGAGGCTGGTGGAAGCAATCAAAAACCCGAATCATCTCAAGTCGCAGGAGAGTTTGACAAAGGCAATGGAAATAACCAAGGCCTATGCCAGCTCCGGCTCGGCAACGCACTTCAGTACGGTTGCCAAGCTGTTTTACGAGCTTTTCGAGATGTTTGAGACCGGCAGGGACCCAAGAAAAAAATAAGCCGTTTTCAGCTGAGTGCGTTTTTGTGAAATGTAAAATCTGGTTTGACCGGGTATTCTCCATTAAAACAGGCCAGGCAGAAATCCTTTTTACCCATTCCGGTTGCCTCGACCATCCCCTCGAGACTCAGGTAATGGAGAGAATCCAGGCCAAGATATTTGCCGATCTCTTCTACATTTTTATCAAAGGCAACGAGCTGGCTGGGACAGGGAAAATCTATCCCGTAATAACAGGCGTAGCGGGTCGGCGGGCAGCTGACGACCATATGTATCTCCTTGGCGCCGGCTTCCCGTAGGGCCCTGACCCTGCTTTTCCCGGTCGTTCCTCTGATAATCGAATCCTCAACGATGATGATCCGCTTGTTTTTGAGAAATGAGCGGACCGGGTTCAGTTTTACCTTGACGTTGAAATCCCGCATCGACTGGGTTGGCTGAATGAAGGTTCTCCCGACATAGTGGTTGCGGATGACTCCCATCTCCATTGGAATACCCGACTCCTGCGCGTAGCCGATGGCCGCATAGTTTCCGGAGTCCGGAAAGGGCATAACGAAATCCGCCTCTATGGCGGCTTCTCTGGCCAGGATCATTCCCATATTTTTTCGTGTTTGATAGACGTTGGTTCCGAAAATATCTGAATCGGGCCGGGCGAAGTAGACCTGTTCGAAGATACAGAAGTGGCTATCCTGTTTTGGCCAGGGGTAGAGGGAGCGCAGACTGTTGCCGCAGATGATCAGCACCTCGCCCGGGGCAATATCACGCACATATTCGGCACCAATGAGATCAAGGGCGCAGGTCTCGGAGGCAATCACCCAGCCGCTCTCTTCGGCTGTATTGAGCGTGCCGAGGCAGAGTGGGCGAAAACCGTCGGGATCGCGCACGGCAATCATCGTGTCCTGGGTCATCAACAGGAGTGAAAAGGCACCTTGTATGCAGGAAAAGGTCCTTTTCAGTGCCTCATCGAGCCCGTTGTCGGCAGAGCGGGCCATAAGATGCAGGACAACTTCGCTGTCCATGGTTGTCTGAAATATCGATCCCTGTTCTTCCAGCTGCGAGCGCAGAGCCAGTGAATTGACCAGATTGCCGTTATGGGCCACGGCCAGTGTTGTCCCCTTGTGCGAGACCATCAGGGGCTGGGCGTTGGTTATGGTTGATGCCCCGGTTGTCGAATAACGCACATGGCCGATCGAGATATGTCCGTTGAGGCTTTGCAGGATCTCTTCCGAAAAAACCTCGGGAACCAGGCCCATATTCTTGTGGCATTTGACCTCGCGCCCATCTGAGGTGACGATCCCCGCACTTTCCTGGCCTCTGTGCTGCAGTGCGTAGAGGCCAAAGTAGTTGAGTTTCGACGAATCCCGATGATTGTAAATACCACAGATACCGCATTCGTGGGAGGGATAATCGCCTGGCTTGGGGAAGCTGCTGTGCTTGGCTGGCATGGAATCCTGGTCTGAATTTCTCATCGGTTTTCTGTTGTATATTGACACCTTATCTGATCGCCAATAGCTGGATTTCTTGACAAAGGCCGGTTTCTAACAAGAAGCCGTGGCCATCGCAAAGAGCAGTTCGACAAGCTCGACCAGATCACGCAGATCGAGTTGCTCGTCGACGGTATGGACCTTGGCCATGCCCGTTGCAATGTTGGCTGTCTGCTTACCGTTGCTGCAGAAGATATTGGCATCACTTCCGCCTCCTGCGACCATATATTGCAGGTTTTTGCCGATCTTTTCTGCGGCAGATTCAAGCCGCCGGAGAACCGGATCCCCTTCCGGGAGAGATAGAGAGGGATAGTCGCTGTCGATATCTATGGTAATCTCCGGCCTCTTGTCTATTTGGGGATTGGGAGGCTGCCAGTCGTTAACCGCCCTGGTAAAGACCTCTGTTATCTCGTTGCTGTAGTGGGCCAGCTTTTCTTCGGAATGGCTGCGCACCTCTCCTTCGAGGACGATCGTTTCCGGGATGATATTTTCGGCAACACCACCCTTGATGACGCCGAAGTTTCGGCTTGATTCGGCATCCAGTCTGCCAAGGGGCAGGGCGGTGAGAGCCGAGGCCGCTATACTCAGGGCATTGATTCCCAGTTCCGGGCAGATTCCGGCATGGGCCGCCAGCCCCGTCACTTCTACCCGAACCTTGTTTGCCGCCGGTGCCCCGACGATCACCTGGTTGATACCGCAGGAGTCGAGCGCATAACCGTGGGCCGTGGTTATTTTCCGGCAATCGAGATGCTTGGCACCCAGCAGGCCGATCTCTTCGCAGGCAGTTATAATGACCTCTATCTTGGGGTAGTCGGCTCCCGTCTCTTTGAGGAGCCTGAAGAGCTCTATTATCGCGGCAATACCGGACTTGTCATCTGCGCCAAGTATCGTATCTCCACTGCTGGTAAAGATGTTACCGTTGCGGACGACCTCGACACCCTCAGCCGGTTCCACCGTGTCCATATGGCAGCAGAGAAAAAAACCCTGCCGGTCCGGCAGAGTGCCGTTGAAGGTGATAATCAGGTTGCCGGATTCGGAGCCGGTCTGTTGTTTCGACTGGTCTTCGTAGATGCTGTCGGCGCCCAGTTCGGCAAAGGTCTCTTTTAGCCAGGCGGCTATCTTGCCCTCTTTTTTCGAAGGGCTGTCTATCTCGCACAGGGTCGTAAAAACCGAGGCAAGCCGTTCTTTGTTAATGGTAATGTCCATAGGCGGGCAAAAAGGTTTTTTTAAAAGAATATATTGATCGTACAGGCCTGTTACCTGCAATCCGGATTGTCATTGGCGGTTTTCTCCCGAGCGCATCAGCACCACCGCATGGCAGCTGATACCCTCTCCACGCCCTGTGTAACCCATTTTTTCGGTGGTCGTGGCCTTGATGTTGACAGACCGTGGCGCAACCATACAGGCTTTGGCCAGAATCAGGCGCATCTCCTCGACGTAGGCCGCCAGCCGTGGGGCCTGACAGACAATGGTCAGATCGGCATTGCCGAGAACATAGCCCTCCTGCGCCGCTTTTTCTACGACCTGTTCGAGAAGCCTGATCGAATAGACATCCCTGTAGGCCATATCCGAGTCGGGAAAATGCCGGCCGATATCTCCGGCGCCTATGGCCCCGAGGATGGCGTCACAAAGCGCGTGGCTCAGTACATCCGCATCGGAGTGCCCGGCAAGTCCGAAAGGGGAAGGGATCGTTACCCCTCCGAGAACCAGTTTCCGGCCCTCCTGAAGACGATGGGCATCAAAGCCGTGTCCGATATGCATATTCTCTCTTCTCTGGGCGAGGATCTTTTCCGCAAGCAGCAGATCCTCGGGATGGGTAATCTTTATGTTTGTCGCAGAACCTTCAACCAGTTTTACCTCGATTCCGGCACGCTCGAGGAGCATTGATTCGTCGGTAACCGTCTGCTCTCCGTTTTCGGCAAAGGCCTTGCACAAAAGGTCCTTTCTCATCACCTGCGGTGTTTGCGCGTGGTAGAGGGCGCGGCGATCGATGGTCTTTACCACACCGCCGTCTTTGCCGTATTTCAGGGTCTCCTTGACCGGCAGGGCGGCAATAGCCGCGCCATGTTCAACGGCGGCCAGGTAACAGCGGTCAATAATCTGTTGCGAGACCAGCGGTCGGGCACCGTCGTGTACCATGACAAAATCACTCGCCGCCGGAACCACGGCAAGCCCCTTCTGCACCGAGTCCTGCCTCCTGATGCCGCCGGCGATGACCTGTAGCGGTTTTTGTTCGAGGCCGTATTCGAGCAAAAGGTCAATGGTATGTTGTACCCAGTCGCTGGGAACAACAACAATGACATCTGTGATATGGGGACTGTCGAAAAAGGCGGCGACGGTACGTACGAGAACCGGTTTGCCGGCAAGGTTGAGGTACTGTTTCGGCCTTGTTTCCTGCATCCTGGTCCCGAAGCCTGCGGCCGGGATTATCGCTGTAGCCTGTGATGCCATAGGAATCGGATATGCGGAATAAAAACTGGAGTGGGTTATAAGCCGGATTCTGTACCTCTTGCGAGGCCATGATCATTTCACTGGGATGCCGGTCACCCGGCATCTCTTGCAACCTACCCGGAGACTTCGGGCGGGCAACCCTCTGGCGTCTCCCTATTTGGTCTTGCTCCGGGTGGGGTTTACCCTGCCCTCTATGTCACCATAAAGGCGGTGAGCTCTTACCTCACCTTTTCACCCTTACCTGAGACAGGCGGTATGTTTTCTGTGGCACTTTCCCTCGGTCACCCGACGTTCGTGTTACGAACCACCCTGCCCTGTAGAGTCCGGACTTTCCTCTCCGGCCGTTGCCGGAGCGATCATGCGCCCACTCCAGAAAGAGAGCATTTTCTACTGCGGGGATTGATGATAGATCAGTCTCTGACAGGTGGGGCAGTCAAAAATCTGATCTCCCTTGAGCAGCATATTGTATCTCTGCGGTGGAATAGCCATAAAGCAGCCCTGGCATACACCATCGAGTACATTGACAACGGCAAGACCGTTACGACGCTGCCGCAGGGTATCGTATTTTTGCAGGAGGCTGTCCTGGATACCCTTGGCCTGCTTGTTTCGGGCAGTATTTTTCTGTTTTTTGCCCTTGTTTATCTTGTCGATACTCTTTTGCACCTTGCTGGTCTCTTCTGCGACCAGTTTTTTTTCCCCCTTAAAGAGGTTTTTCTCCTCTTTCATCTGGTTGCTGAGTGTCTCTATCGACTCCATAATGGAGACGATTTTTTCCTCGTTCTCCTTGACCAGGTTCTTTGCCTCTTCAATCTCCTTGAGGAGAGCGGTCTGTTCGCGACCGGTCTGAATCTGCATCATTTTGGCCTGTCGCTCACGAACGTGGGCCTTTTTATCTTCCATCTCATACTCGAGGGTTCGACATTCGGCCTTTTGTGCATGTGTCATCTCCTCCAGTTTGTTGATTGAGGCCTCTCTGGCGGCAAGAGCTGCAACACGCTCGTCAAGCCCGTTTTGTTCCCGATGGATGGCTTCGTCGATCTGGTCGATTTCAAGATCTATGGCTTGGAGCGCGACGAGCTGGCTTAACATTTCATTCAATGGAATCCTCCTTTACTGCTGTGATCTCAGGCTGATTTGTATAAACAAAGGGATGCCTCTCATCCCTGGACTGTGTAATAAGAACGTTCCAGCCTCTGGTATCGCTGGCATGTTGTAGTGCCTCGGTAAGCAGGGCGACCGCCGGTTTCTCTGTTGCGTAATGCGTACCTTCTATGATGCAGAAGTTATTATCATTGGCCCAGATGGCGGTACTGTGCTTGACCTCAGCGGTAAGATAAACATCGGCACCACGCTGAAAGGCGATTTTCGCAAACTCAGAGCCGGATCCCCCGCAGACTGCGACCATACGAATTTTGCGGGGCAGTCGGTGGGTTATGTGCACACCGTCAAGATGCAGGGTGTGCAGGAGCCGCTTAAAAAAACCGGCTGCCTCAAGAGGGGTGGAGTATGTGCCTATGCGGCCAAGACCGGTACGTTCCGACTGGTTTTTCTCAAAAACCAGCGGCTGAAGATTGGTCAGGCCGAGGGCCTTGGCCAGGACATCACTCACCCCATTTGGGGCGCTGTCAAAATTTGTGTGGCAGGCGATGAGAGCGACGTCATTGCGCAGGGCATTTTGTAAGAACCGGCCCTCGGATGTCCCGGTGTTTATCGTTGGAAGGGGTTTGAAGATGACCGGATGATGGGTTACAATCGTATTGTAGCCCAGGCAGAGGGCCTCTTTGAGTACCTTCTCGGTAGGGTCAAGCGCTGTGAGAATCCCGGCGACCTTCTGTTCGGGATTGCCAACGAGAAGCCCGATATTGTCCCAGGATTGGGCAAGATGCGCCGGGGCTCTCTCTTCCAGGCTGTCGAGTATATCATTTACCGTTGCCATAATGTACCTGCCGTCTCGAGTGCGTATTGCTGACAAAATAAAAAAGGTACACTCCCGAGGAATGTACCTTTTACCGCCGTGCATTTGCAGTTCGGTGCAATGGACTGTTCTGTCAGGGCTGCCCGCCCCTGTCGTATATACAAAAGCAATCGTTTCAAGGAACTCTCTGCCTGCTCTTGATCATCTTTAGCCATGGTGGGCGCAGTAGGATTCGAACCTACGACCGATCGGTTATGAGCCGATGGCTCTTCCAACTGAGCTATGCGCCCCAATCGCATGAAAAAAACTTTATATAAGATCACCTGACGAAAAAAGTCAATGGGAAAAGCAGTGTCGTTTTTATATAATCGTGCATCTGAAAGAGAAGAGTGCTGTTCCGGGCTGTTGAGCCAGGCCCTGGAGCAAAGTCTTTTCATGCAGCTCAAAAAAACCTTGCCAGTCAGTCCGAAATTTGGCCGTATGTTATGCTGAAAAACCGACCCGGCGATCTTCTCCCTGAAAATGGTTTTGTCAAAAGAGATTGATTTTTCTGTAAACAGTGGCACTGTGGTATGTACAAGAACCTGCTCCTGATACTTGTTGCGATCTTCAGCTTCGAGGCGGCACCTGCTGCCGGAGAGCCAACGCTGCCGTTTTGGGCCTCAGTCGGGCTGGCTGCCGGTATCCTGTTTGCGCACTATCTGCTCTCCGGCCTTGTCTTTTCGAGGGCCTCAAGGGACCTTTACTGCAACTATTACGCTGCCGAAAAAAGGCTGCTTGTCATCAGCCTCGTCCTCTATGCCAGCCTGGTCTGGGGCTGTGAGCTGAAGCTCTATCTGATACAGCTCCCACTGGCCGGAACCTGGCCATCGCTGGTCAGTTTTTTGGGCCTTGCACCGTTTTTCCTCTTTCTTGCTCTGATCTGGTATCGGGGGGAGGCCTGTTATAGCGGTCAATATCGTAGCGGGGGGACTCGAAGAGGTTTTGTCTTTACCAATATCAGAAATATTCTGCCCTTTGTCCTGCCCTGGATGGTGGTCTCCCTGTTGTACGATGTGTTGGCCCTGTTTCCAGACCCCAATCCGCAAGGGGCCTCTGGTCTTTCTTGGAAAATATTTTTTGTCTATGGCCTTGTCATCCTCTTTGTCACGACCTTGTTCCCCCTTGTCTTGCGCCGGTTTTGGGGCTGTAAAACCTTACCGGATGGCCCGCTTAGAGAAAACCTCGAAGAGTTCTGCCGCAGTCAGAATTTCCAGGCGGGCCTGTATCTCTGGCCACAGCTGGAAAAAAGGATGCCAACGGCTGCTGTAGTCGGTGTTTTCCCCGGACTTCGCTACATTCTGCTTACCCCGGGTATCATTCAGATAATGGATCCCGCCGAGCTGCGTGCCGTTCTGGCTCACGAGATAGGGCATGTCAAGAGGTATCATCTTCTGCTCTATCTCCTGCTCATCTGCGGCTTTAATCTTCTGGCCAGCCTTGCCGCGGAACCCTTTTTGCACTTTTTGCTCTCGTTCAAGGCCGCAAGCATGCTGGTTGTACGCGCCGATATAGCAGTAGAGACACTTGCCTCCTTTCTTGGCCAACTGACGCTGTTTATCAGCCTGATCCTGTATTTCAGGTTTGTTTTTGGCTATTTCAGCCGTAATTTTGAGCGTCAGGCCGACCTTTTCAGTCTGCAGGCCGTTGGTGGGGCAAGCCCGCTGGTCTCGGCCTTTGAAAAGATCTCTGCGATCGGGGGCATACAGAAAACGGCCCGTAACTGGCATCATTTTGGCATCGGAGAACGTATCGACTGCCTTGTGGCGGCAGACAAGAATCCAGAGAGAGGCAAGTCGCATAATCGCAAGGTTGCCTCCAGCCTGTTTGCCTACCTGGTTTCCTTGCTGGTGCTGATTGGGATAATGTTGCAGATCCCAACGCAGAAGCTGGTCGAACAGCTGGAGAAAAATCTTGCAGCAGAGCTCTATCACCAAGCCTCACTGCAGCCGCAGAACGCCATTTGGCAGCGGCGTATCGGCGAGCTTATGCTCGATAGAGGGATGAAAAAAGAGGCCCTGGCCGCCTATGAAAAGGCCTTGGAACTTGACCCGGGTGATGTTACAACTGTGGGTATCTGCGTGTGGCTGTTGCTTGCCAGTAAAGAGAGAGGTCTGCGTGATCCGTCGAGGGCCCTCGCCCTGGCAAAGAAAACGACGGGGCTTGTTGCCTCTGGGCCGGCCTATGATACGCTGGCCATCGCGTACTGGGCAAACGGTATGTTCGCAGAGGCACTCAATGCCGAAAACACGGCAAGGAGCATAGATCCTGAAAACGACGATTTCTATGCAAAACGCATACATCAGTTCCTGGGTCTGTCCTATGAGCGCTATGGAGGGTCTCTGGAAAAGAAGGCAGAGAAATAATGCGTTACCTCCTCCCCGTTGGTCTTGAGGCCGCTTTGCCGCATAGAGGCGAGTTCTCTGCAGGGGCTTTTAGGGGTTTCGCTTATCGATCGATTACATTGAAGAGGTTTGTATGAAGTTTTTAAATAGTGAAGGTGTGCTTGATCTCCTGCAAAAGTACAGGGTTATTACCCCCAAGCAGCGCCAGTTTGTGGTTGCGGAGAAGGCCAAGCAACGCCAGAAGCTTATGCGCAAAGCGGCAAAAGAAGGCAACACGGATAAACACTATCCGGATATGGTCGATATCATAGCCTCTCTGCAGATGAAGGTGCAGGGCGCGCCAAACGGCCGTTTGCTCGATGACGAGATTATCATGCGGGCGGTGGCAAAGGCAAAGAACCTGCCCTTTAAAAAACTCGATCCCCTTGATCTCGATATGGAGGTCGCTACCAAGACTATCCCCCGCAACTTTGCCATCCGTCAGCTTGTCTTGCCGTTTCAAATTGAGGATGGTGTACTCAATGTTGCCATTTATCATCCGGACAGCAAGACTGTTCTTGCCGATATTGAGCATACAAACCAGACAAAGGTTCGCCCCCATATCGCGACAAAGAGCGATATTCAGAAAATTATCGCCGAGTTTTTCGGTTTTCAGAGATCGATAAGTGCGGCCGAGGATCAGTTTGGCAGCACCGATGGCAGCTCCGGTTCCATCGATCTCGGCAACCTGGAACGCTATGTCAAGATCTCTTCCTCAAAGGAGATAACCTCCTCAGACCAGCATATCAAAAGCGCGGTGAATCATATCTTTCACTATGCCCTGGAGCAGAGGGCCAGCGATATCCATATCGAACCCAAACGTGAGGCCTCACTGGTCCGTTTCAGGATAGATGGGACTCTGCATACCATCTATAACCTGCCCAAGGCGGTGCATTCTGCGCTGATATCGAGGATTAAATTTCTGGCAAGGTTGGATATTGCTGAGAAAAGGCGACCGCAGGACGGCCGGATCAAGATTGGAGAAAGCGACAGCCGGGACGTGGAAATCAGGGTCTCGACGGTGCCGGTATCCTTTGGAGAAAAGATTGTTCTGCGTATTCTGGATTCGGAGATGATTTTTCAGGACGTCGACAATCTTGGCTTTTCTGCCCGGGATATGGAGACATATAACTCGTTTATCTCCGCCCCCCACGGCATCATCCTGGTTACAGGGCCGACGGGTAGCGGAAAATCGACGACTCTCTATTCCACATTAAAGAAGATCGGTACTCCGGAAAAAAATATCATTACCGTTGAAGATCCGGTGGAGATGGTGCATGAGGAGTTTAACCAGATCGCGGTACAACCGCTTGTCGACATTACCTTTTCCTCAATTTTGCGGAACATTCTGCGTCAGGATCCTGATATCCTGATGATCGGAGAGATCAGGGATGGTGAGACAGCTGCCCATGCCGTGCAGGCGGCGATGACCGGGCATCTGGTCTTTTCGACCCTGCATACAAACGATGCCACCTCGGCCATTGCCCGTCTGCGGGATCTTGGCTTGCAGTCCTTTATGATCTCATCGACGCTTTTGGGCTGTATGGCGCAACGTCTGGTCAAGACCATCTGTACGGCCTGCGCGGAAGACTTTACTATCAGCGGAGAAAAATTGAAAAAACTTGGTTTTCCGATTATGGAGACAGGCCCGGTTGTCCTGCGACGCGGCAAGGGCTGTCGGGAATGCCGGGGGACCGGCTATAGAGGGCGTTGCGGCGTTTTTGAGGTCTTTCCTCTGTCGCCGCAGATCAAGGAGTTGATTGTCAATGACACGCATACCCAGAAAATACGGCAGGTTGCGGTTCAGGAGGGAATGACTACCTTAAGGGAGGATGCTTGGAGCAAGGTGAAAAAAGGTATCACAACATATCAGGAGGCACTGCGCGTAACCGCTGACTCGTAGAGTGTCTTGCGGCATGTGTTCGCATAGCATTTTTGGCGAGTTTTGGCCGGCAGGGTGTAGCCATGGGGATCAAAATCGTTGCAAAAAATAAAAAGGCCTTTCACGAGTACCATATTGACGCCACCTACGAGGCGGGTATGGTTCTCTCCGGCCCGGAGGTGAAATCGCTGCGGGCGGGCAGGGCGAACCTGCGTGATGGTTATGTGCGCATAGACGCAAAAGGTGAGGCCTATCTGTATAACGTACACATCTCGCTGTACAATTTTGCAACCCACAACCCCAACGAGCCGCTCCGGGTTCGCAAACTCCTGCTCAAGCGAAGGGAATTGCGACGACTTATTGGCAAGCTCCAGGAAAAAGGCCTTGCCCTTATCCCTTTGAAGATTTATTTTAAAGAAAATGGCAAGGCCAAGGTCGAGTTGGGTCTTGCCCGAGGCAAGAGGCAGTATGACAAGCGTGCCGCGCTCAAGGAGAAGCAGACCAACCGTGAAATACAGCGGGAGATGCGGAATCGCTATTGATGCTGTCGCTTTTTTCTTGTC
>PDWJ01003568.1_pt1 | contig 21874 bp, 26 predicted proteins | sample 1430881 | NCBI WGS metagenome assembly PDWJ01 (sample SAMN01162460, study PRJNA174530) | Oral metagenome, whole genome shotgun sequencing project. | biome: Marine environment; feature: Marine mammal; material: Swab sample of the gingival sulcus; isolation source: swab sample of gingival sulcus... | reverse complement strand
CTCCCCAATATTCTTTTTCTTTTCTAGACTCCCATGTGGACTTCTTCATACAATGTAAAATCAATTTTTCACCTCAAAATTCAATTTTAATAGCAGTAATATGCTGTGATCATAAGACAAAATACTGCCTACTTAATTCATCCTGTAATAAAACCTTTTTATTGATGCCTTTATCACTACAACATTATATTTTCTGCAACAAAGCCACGACTTCAATATGGCTGGTAAAGGCGAATTGGTCAAACGGCTTGATTTGCTTTACGGCGTAGCCGGCGCGCTTTAATTGTTTAAGGTCTCTGGCCTGAGTTTCCGGATTGCATGAGATATAGACAATTTTTTGTGGCGATTGCTCAATTAAGCCATCGATTAATAGCTTGCTGCAGCCCTCGCGCGGCGGATCGAGCAACACGACATCAAAACTGCCTCGCGCTTGCTCTTTTAAATAGCGCGCGGCATCGGCGGCGACAAATTGCACATTTGTTTGCTTATTTAAGGCGGCGTTTTGACGCGCATTGGCAATGGCTGCTTGGTTTAATTCGACAGCGACAACTGTCTTGGCATAGTCAGCCGCCAATAAACTTATTGTACCAATGCCACAATAGGCGTCGAGCACTTTGTCACCCGGCTTAATATCGGCTAATTTTAAAGCGTAGCGATATAGTTTTTCGGTTTGACTGCGATTAACTTGATAAAATGATTGCGCTGATATTTTAAATTGTTTGCCGCATAGTTGGTCGACAATTTCGCTACTACCATGCAAAATACGCTGGCGTCTGGCAAGTAGCATGCTGCCGCGTTTATCGTTGATATTTTGAACAATGCTATTGATTTCGGGATGCGCTGCCAAAAGGCCGGCAACCAGTTTTTTCTGTTGTGGTATGGTTTTGCTGCCGGTTACAATGGTAACTAAAACTTGACCGGTGCCTTGCGCAACGCGCGTCAATAAGTGCCTAATATGCCCTGTTTTTGCATCTTCATTATAGGGTGCAATGCCGAGCTGCGTCATTAAACGGCGCAGTGTCGCAGCGATTGCATCAGCCCGCTGATCGTGAATATAACAGCGCTCGACGGCAATAACGCGGTGTGTATGATTTTGATAAAGACCTGAAATAATCTCGCCCGACTTGCTATAGGCAAAGCTGTGTACACATTTATTACGATAGCCGGCGGCATCAGTCATCATGACAAGCGGTTTAATTTTGGCAAATGATTTAAGTGATTTATAGACGAGCTTTTGCTTAAAATCGCGCTGTGCTGCTACAGAAAAATGTTGTAACTGACAGCCACCACAGCGTTCAAAATATGGACAAGGCGGCGTCACACGCTCTTTTGAAGTGGTTTGTCGCTTAATGACCTTAGCCGTTAAGCGACCACGCTTTTTAATAATTTCGACAACGGCCCGTTCGCCTTTTAATAAATTGGGCACTTCGATCTGCCTACCGCCATCGTCGATGATACCGTAACCGGATTGACTATAGCCGATGCAGGTCAATGTCTTTGTATATTTCATTTACTCTCCTGGTGAAAAGGTTGAACGTTAAAACACTTTGTGCTTGCTAGTTATTAAGCCCAAAGATCTCTCGATTGCTCACTACTCGAAATAGACAATAAAGCGGCTCAATCTTTCATATGATTATACATTAATTTGCGCTCTTCAAGTGGCACCATGCCACCACCGGTTGACCAGATAAGGTGATAGGCGGCTGCCGGCATTTCTGTTTTACCGGCCACTCGCCAAGGGCCAAGCGCACCGGCAAGTGCGGACGGCTCTAAAAAGATGCCTTCACTGTCATACATCATGCGTAGTAAATCAAATAAGGTTTGATCGTCAACTGTATAAACGCCTTCTAATAGCGGCATCATCAACTTGCCAACCAAACCGGACGGCCGACCTACTGCCAGACCATCAGCTTCGGTTTTATTGGACAAGCCAATATCTTGTACAGCGATTTTATCGTGCAAGCCCGTCGCCATACCAAGTAGCATGCAGGGCGATGCGACCGGTTCGGCAAAATAAGGTTTTACGGCATCGCCATAAACCATTTTAAGGCCATAGGCCACGCCACCCGGTCCGCCACCGACACCACAAGGCAAGTAGACATATAGTGGTTTTTGTGCGGTTGGCACAATGCCCATGGCATCAAGCTGTGCTTTTGTGCGTTTTCCGGCGACTGCATAGCCCAAAAACAAATCGCGCGAGTTTTCATCGTCGACAAAATGACAAAACGGATCACTGGCTGCCTGCTGTCGCCCCTTTGCAACCGCAATACTATAGTCAGACTGATATTCGATAACGTTGACACCAATGCGACGCAACTTGTCTTTTTTCCACTGCTTGGCATCGGCTGACATATGTACATCGACATTAAAGCCCAGTGCTTTGCCGATTATACCAATGCTTAAACCCAAATTGCCGGTTGATCCAACCGCAATGCGATAGGCACTAAAAAATGCCTTAAAGGGAACGCTGTCAAAGGCGGCATAGTCGTCATCAATATCGATTAAGCCGGCTTTTAACGCCAAACTTTCCGCTTGTTTTATTACTTCGTAGATGCCACCACGCGCCTTAATTGAACCCGATATCGGCAAGTAAGCATCTTTTTTTAACAATAGTTTTTGCTCTAGATGGCCATTTTGCTGTAGGGTCATTTGCGTCTGAAATTTTTCAACTGCGATAATATCTGATTCAATGATACCGTCTGTCGATCGCATATCGCTAAAGGCCGACTTAAAAAATGGTTTAAAGCGGTCCAGCCGCGCACTGGCATCGGCAATTTCAGCAGCGCTAATCGGCAAAACCTGATTGGCTAACGACTGAACAGCCGGGTTATGCCAAACAGTCGGCTTTTGTTTTTTTAGGTCTTCTAATTCAGCAAATGCGATATCAGCTATTGTTTTCATGTTAATCACCAAAAGTTGTGCCTGCTAATTTAGCAGATTTTATACTGATATGGTTATGCGGCACATGCTTAGTCTTACCCGCCACCTTATCAAGTGGTACGGCCACGATATCCATACCCTTAAGCGCAACCATATTACCGTAATTGCCCTTAGCCATCAATTCGGCCGCCTTTGTGCCAAGCTGAGTTGCTAACATTCTGTCATAGGCAACCGGTGCGCCACCACGTTGAATATAGCCAAGCACTGAAACGCGCGTGTCATAATCGCCCAGCGCCTTTAACTGCTCAGCTAAACGAAAAGCTGCACTAGGCTTGCCATCGTATTTTTTCTTTAATTCCTTGCGATTTAGTTCGGCCTCATCAATTGTTTTAGCGCCTTCGGCGATAACAATGACCGAAAACTTGGCACCACCCATCATACGGGCGTCTAAGTGCTCTTTTATTTTATTGATATCATAGGGAATTTCCGGTATGACAATTACATCGGCACCGCCGGCAATACCCGAATAAAGCGCCAACCAACCGGCTGAATTGCCCATAATTTCGGCAATTAATATGCGTTTGTGCGAGGCGGCCGTAGTATGTAATCGATCGACGGCATCAGTTGCCGCCTCTAGCGCCGTATGAAAGCCAAATGACATATCAGTACCAAAGACATCATTGTCGATTGTCTTTGGTAAATGAATGACATTTAGCCCGGCTTGTTGCGCTAAATTAGCGCGCTTTTGCGTACCGTTGCCACCCAAGCAAACCAAGCAGTCGAGCTGCCACTTATTATAGTGATAAATCAGTTGCTTAACTTTGGCCTCATCTTTAAATGGCCTAGCGCGCGATGTGCCTAAAATGGTACCGCCCTTGTGTATAATGCCGGAATAGTCAGCCGGCCGCAACAAATCGCCCCGCCCTTCAACTAAACCGACAAAACCGTCGTGTATGCCGACGATTTCCATATCGTATTCGAGCTGTGAAGCTTTGCAGATACCACGTATCGCCGGATTAAGCCCCGGGGCATCACCGCCAGCAGTTAAAATGCCAAATCGCTTGGTCTTTGATTTCACAATATCCTCCCCCATCTGGCTCTATTCTTCAATAATTACGCAACCGGCCTTGGTCAGCTCTGCAACCACCTCATCATAAAACAGCTGCTTGGCATCGGCTGTTTTAATGACGACGCGTTCGCCACTACCAAAAGTAGTCGCAATTGCATCAACTGCCAAAACTTGACCATTATAAAGCAGTTGATTGCCTTTAATCTCCAAGACGACTTCTGCCTGAACAGCGCTTTGGCCATCTGCTAGCGTGGTCGTATCGTTGGCCGGATTAGTCTGCCCCGTTAAAAAATTAAACTGACCGCTAAAAAACAGTATGGCTGCGATAACGATGGCACCACCGCCCACTAATAATCCCTTACTCGATTTTTTCTTTTTTTGTTTCATGTTTCCTCCTATTGCCATTTCGACAGTATCACCTTTTCGCGACCATAACGTTCTATCGCCGCATTAATTTGTGCCAATAAATAGTCGACGGCATATTTATAGACCTCACGATCAGATACGATTACTTTTAAGTATATGATATCACTCTTCTGGCGATTGTCAATTGCCATATCGAGCAGCCGCGTCACCTTTTGGTCGAGTTGATTTTTTCTTTCTTCGGTTGAAAGATTTTCGCGCACGATATTGACCGAGCTAACTTCATTATTGACCAATAGTTGGTTATCATCGCCGCGCAATTCAACCGTAATAAGCGAAATGCGACTTATAATTGCACGATAATCGACGACACTGGCCATTTCGCGACCATATAATTCACTAAGTTCCTGCCTCGCCGCTGCATTCTCTGCCAAGAGTTCGGCATTAACAAGAGTTAACTGTTCATTTTGTAGCGTCATATCGTCGACCTGTTGCTCAAGCTGTAACGCCAGTTGCTGATGTACATCAGCGCGCGCCGCTAAATTGATTAGCGCGGCAAAAAATAAAATTAAAACGACATCGAGTAATGCCGTTAAATCGATAAATGACTGTCTATTCATCAGTTTGCTCCACCGTCATCATAACGGTTCTAACCTCATGATACAATTTATCATACAGCTCCATTTTGGCCGTAAAAAAGCCCTCGCCAAATTTGCTGATTGCAGCAAAAAGAATACCCCAAAAGGTGCTTGTTAGCGCTTTTGAAAAACTTACCGAAGCAATCGCCGTACTAAAATCACTCAGTGATAAAAGGGCGATAACCGTGCCCAATATACCCATCAGCGGAAAAAGGCTAGTCAATGAAATATAAAAGACAGCTGTTTGATCAAGCCGCCGCTTGTTGCTGGTAAAACGATTTAAGACATCCTTTAGCTCAACCGCCGAGCGATTGGTTTGATCACCTATATGCTTAACCAGCCATTCATTTTGTAAATACTTGGTATCCTGAAAATCGGTTTCTATCGCCTTTAAATATTTCATAATTCTGACAAAGAGTGCAATATTAATGGCGCCGGCGATAAAAATAAAGGCATCATAACCTAAAAAATTATTAAACAGTAGCTGTAACATTACTTGGCGCTCCTTCCGGCTTCAATATTTGGTAAGACGACCTTAAATAAATTGCGTTTGCGCATATTGACAAATCTAACTTTACCAAGCGGGGAAACCAGTTCTTTTATCTTAGCTGTGCCCCTGCTATAATGTGCAAAGCGGCGCTTTTGATCGAGTATAATCAACTGATGAAATAGCCAGTTGTTACGCCTTTTCGGTGCAGATTGCCTTAGTGCATTATTAGTTGGCGCGATGTCAAACAGCGCACCGGGGCTGATAATTTCGATTGTTTTTTCGCGGATAGCAACCATTATTTGACGGCTGACATCAAAATAATCGCGGTGCACCAGCGCATTGACAAGTGCCTCTTCGATCGCAGCCAACGGATAACCGCTACTTAAGTGCCTGCCAATAAAGTCTATTGCCCGATCGAGCATCTCTATAATTGTACCGCCAATAAACTGCTCTGCCAGTTGGTCGGCTTTGTCATAATAGTTTATAACTATTGCCGTATGTGGCAAAATTTGTTGCGGCGCTTTACCAAAAAGCAGCAAACCTCCAAGTGTTGCATAGTAATTGCCATCTTCTTTATCACGATATAATAAACCGGCATCACAAAGAATTTCTTCATGGCCGGCGCGATAGTCTTCAGCAGTTGTCTGGCTGATATAACGATTTAATTTATCCAAATCTAAGTGTTCAATTTTGGCACGATAAATCGGCATCAACTCATCGTACATCAAGCTGTTATGCTGTAGCATTGCTGCAATTTCGTCGCGTCTAGCGTAATCGGTTGTCGAACCGCGGCGAATGTAAAACGCCCCGGTTTGCCGCATTTGATGCGGTCGGTTATGACTCCGAAAAATCGTGATTACACAGAGAGTTTGCGCATCAATTTCAAAGTATTCCACTCTAACTGAGACCGGTGGATCACAACGATTTAAGATAATTTGTTGAATGCGTTCTTCGCTGTATTCCGCCGGATCAATTCCGACAATCTGCTTGGTTTTATCGGCGACGCCCAGCACGAGATGACCGCGTCCACCATAAGAATTGGCAATTGCAATAACGTCTTTTGTCAATTCTTTTTTGGTCGACTCGGTGCCGATGTCGAGATACATCTTAAAGTCCAGCTTTGGACCCTCGTCACTCTCAATTAGTCTCAATAGCTTTGCGTTATCCACCGTTGGCCTCCAGAGTGATAGCAAACTTATCTGCGGCTAAAGCCGCCTTGTTTTAATAGTGTTTTACTTCAATGGGTTGATACTGATTTAACTCAACTGTCATCTTTTCTATAACAACCGGCTGCAGCGGTTTATCGCGACCATCAGTACCAACCTTAGCAATTTGGTCGACTACTGCTTGCCCTTCGATAACGCGACCAAAAGCGGCATAGCTGCCATCTAAATGCGGCGTATCAACATGGCAAATAAAAAACTGTGAACCAGCTGAATTAGGCATTTGGCTACGCGCCATTGACAGCGTACCCTTGGTGTGTTTTAAATCATTGGCAACGCCGTTTTTGGGGAATTCGCCAACGATGTGATAACCGGGTCCACCCATACCGGTACCGTCCGGACAGCCCCCTTGTATCATGAAATTTTCAATGACACGGTGAAATGTCAGTCCATCGTAATACTCGGTTTGTACCAGTTCAATAAAATTATTAACGCTTTGCGGTGCTTTGTCGGGATATAATTCAATTTTTACTGCACCGTAATCTTTAACTTGCATGGTAACAAATGGATTACTCATAATGCCTCCTAATAGGTAGTCAGTTCGTAAGACAATAGCTTTTTATCTTGATATATGAATTTACCGCTAAAATTTTTGCTTGTTCGGTAAATGATGTCAATAAAGTGATGGTCGCCTTCCCAAAGGTTTAGTTTTAAGATATCAGCGTCGTCGATCCAATGTAGCGTACCCTCATTACAATCGATTAAGTGGCCACTAAAATCATGACACTCATAGACAAAACAAAGCCAGTCGCTGCTGCCGTCAAATACCGGAAAAGTCAAATGTCCTCTAAATTTTAAGCTATGTGCTGTCAAGCCGGTTTCTTCATTGATCTCGCGAAAACAACATTCTTCGGGTGATTCGCCACTCTCCAATTTGCCACCAATACCATTGTACTTGCCTTGGTGATAATCGCGATTTTTCTTATTGCGATGCAGCATCAAAGTTTTACAGTTTTTTCTGATATAACAGAGTGTTGCGATGATCATATGATTCCTCTTAAATGGTTAGTGGTCGGCAAAACGCGCCAAAACATGTGCGCAAATATTGATAATGCACTGTAGGGCAATCACCGTAATGACGAATTGTGCAAATTCATAAATGGGTGATGTTAACGTGACTTTGATGACAAAGCGCCAAGCAAATAGTCCGGTTATAATCCATAAGACAAAATTATAAAGTGACACCGCTTTTAAATAGGGAAACTTCGCTGCCGACTTGCGATAAAATAAAAAGGCTATCAACAAAGCGACACAATTGATAATCGCTGCACTGGCTAACATATATCACCTATTCTTTTGCTTGGGCGAATGTCGCCGTGTTGATGGTGCCGCACTCTGCCGTTCAAAGCAAATATCATAACCATGAGACTGAAACAGCGCATTGAGCTGCTGCCACAACTTGTATTTACCTTTGCGATTGCTGCTCGATACTGGTGTGATAAAGTAATTTTCAGCCACACCCAGCGTTTCTTTAATATCGTTTAGCCGCCCCATCAACTGGTTGTTTTTAATCTTGTCTAATTTGGTGGCGACGACATAGCCGCTAAAACCGGCTGCAATAATGTAGTCATACATCAACTTGTCCAGTTCGTTTGGCGTATGTCTAATATCGACCAACAAAAACACCTCAATTAGATTCTGACGCGTATTCAAATAGGTCTCGATGTATTCACCCCATCGGCGCTTGTGCGATTTGGCAACTCGGGCAAAGCCATAGCCTGGCAAATCGACGACGCGAAACAGCTGATCGATGTCAAAAAAATTAATCGTCTGCGTCTTGCCCGGCCGACCGCTAGTCTTGGCCAAATTTTTGCGATTTAGCATCATATTAATCAGTGACGACTTGCCGACATTAGAGCGCCCGGCAAAGGCGATTTCCGGCAAGTCAGCCGCCGGATACTGACTCGGCTCGACGGCACTGATTAAAAATTTGCTCTCTTTAATTTTCACGTTTGACTTCCACTATTTTATTTTTTAAGGCAAGCGCCAATACCTCGTCCATATGGCTGACCGGACAAAAGGTCAACTTATTACGTACTTCTTTAGGTATTTTTTCGATATCGATTTCATTGGACTTTGGCAAGACAATTGTTTTAATACCCTCGCGCGCTGCCGCCAGTACTTTTTCCTTTAAGCCGCCAATTGCCAAGACGCGCCCCTGCAAAGTGATCTCACCGGTCATCGCCACCGTATGGTCAACCGGATTTTTCATCAACGCCGAAGCCACAGCCGTCGCCATTGTAATGCCGGCAGATGGTCCATCTTTTGGCACGGCCCCTTCCGGAATGTGAATGTGTATATCCAAATTTTTGTAAAATTCACGGTCGATGCCAAGCCGATCAACGCGCGAACGAATATAGCTAATGCCGGCCTTAGCTGACTCTTTCATGACATCGCCCATTTGACCGGTCAACTCTAACTTGCCCGTGCCGGGCATTGGCGTCACTTCGATCTGTAGCGTGTCACCGCCAACCGATGTCCATGCCAAGCCGGTTACGATGCCAATTTTATCTTCATCGCCAATTGCATCATCGCGATGGCGCGGATTACCCAGATAATTCTTTAAATTATTGCTGTTGATGCGCACCACTTTGCTGCCTTTTTCGATAATGCGCGTAACCGCTTTGCGACATAGCTTGCCGATATGACGCTCTAAACTGCGCACGCCGGCTTCACGTGTATAATCGTTAATAATCGTCGGCAACACGGCGCGACTTAGCGTCAACATTTTATCATTTAAGCCATGTTCTTTTAACTGCTTGGGCAGTAAATAACGCTCGGCAATTTTTTGTTTTTCAAACTCGGTATAACCGGACACTTCGATTAATTCCATACGGTCGAGCAACGGCCTTGGAATAGTGTTAACCGTATTGGCCGTCGTGATAAACATCACCTTAGATAAATCAAACGGCACCTCTAAATAGTGGTCCATAAAGCTGTTGTTCTGGGCCGGATCGAGCACTTCCAATAGTGCCGAGGCCGGATCGCCGCGAAAATCGCTGGCCAGTTTATCGATTTCATCAAACAAAAATACCGGATTATCAGAGCCGACCTCTTTAATAGCTGAGATAATGCGACCGGGAATAGCACCAATATAAGTACGACGATGGCCACGAATCTCGGCTTCATCGCGCACACCACCGAGCGACATGCGGGTAAATTTACGACCCAGTGCTCGCGCAATCGACTTGGCGATTGAAGTTTTACCAACACCCGGTGGCCCCACCAAACAAATAATCGGCCCCTTTAGGCTCTTAGTCATTTGACGAATCGCCAAATACTCTAAAACGCGTTCTTTGACATCTTTTAAGCCGTAGTGGTCTTCATCTAATATCTTGCGCGACTTGACGATGTCCAGTTCATCTTTGGTCGACTTTTTCCAAGGCAACTCAAACATCCAGTTGAGATAGCTGCGTATCACACCGCTTTCAGCCGAAGTCGGTGACATTTTTGAGTAACGATCGATTTCTTTAGCGATTTTTTCGCGAATCGATTTGGTTACCTTTAGCTTGCTCAGTTTACTGCGAAATTCGTCAACTTCTTCATCAAAGTCATTTTCTTCGCCTAACTCGCGCTTAATCGTCTTTAATTGCTCGCGTAAATAGTATTCGCGCTGCGAACGATTAAGCTGACCACGCACTTTTTCATTGATGTCTTTTTCTACTTCCATAATCTCTATTTCATCAAGCAAAATTTGATAAATGAGCTTTAAGCGTTGATCGACCTCAATCGCCTCTAAAATTTGCTGTTTTTGAGCACTTTTTAGCAATATGTGCGAGGCGACGACATCACCAAAGCGCGACGGATCGGTGATGCTGGACAACGATGTTAAGACATCGGGTGATATTTTACTCGAAACGCTAACATAGGTTTCAAAAGCATTCAAAATTGAACGCATATAGGCTTCGGTTTCTTTAATATGCACCGAATCAGCTTTATAGACGCTGACAACAGCCTCAATATAAGGGTTTTCTTGACTAATCGAGACAATCTCAGCACGTGCCATGCCCTCGACTAATACGCGAATGGCATCGCCCGGCAGTTTAAGCATTTGCTTAACCTTGGCCAAAACGCCTATCGCATAATAATCATCTGTCGTTGGCAAGTCGACATCCATATCTTTTTGCGTCGTCAAAAAAATTAACTGGTCTGTCAACATTGCCTGCTCTAATGCCTTAATCGACTTTTCGCGGCCGACATCAAAGTGCAATACCATATGCGGAAATACCGACAGGCCGCGTAGCGGAATTAACGGCAACACTTTATTTTCAAATGTTTCACTCATATCTGCTCCTATAAGCGGGCATACCTAAGAGGCATTTTCACCCTTTTGTTGCTTATTTTTTTTCTTTTTATTATCTGCCAACAGCAAGGTTGGCGCCACATGATTATTAATCGTTTCTTTAGTGACCATACACTTTTTGATATCGTCACGGCTTGGAATATCAAACATCACATCGAGCATTACCGACTCTAAAATAGTGCGCAAACCACGTGCACCGGTATTCTTTTTAATCGCCAAATCGGCAATCGCCTCTAAGGCAGCCGGGTCAAATTCTAACTCGACATCATCCATCTCAAGCAGCTTTTTATACTGTTTAACCAAAGCATTTTTCGGCTCAACCAAAATTTTAATTAGCGCCGCACGGTCTAGTTCACCGAGCGAAACCACCACCGGCACACGGCCGACAAATTCTGGAATCAAGCCAAATTTTAACAAATCTTCAGTTTCGACCATTTGAAATAATTCACCGGTCGATTTGTTTTTACGTTTACTGATTTCAGCACCAAAGCCAAGTTGTTTTTTACCGACGCGATTGCCGATAATTTTATCTAAACCGGCAAAGGCACCGCCGACAATAAACAAAATATTGGTCGTATCAATCTGAATAAACTCTTGATGTGGGTGCTTGCGTCCACCCTGTGGTGGCACACTGGCAACGGTACCCTCCAGCATTTTTAGCAAGGCCTGCTGAACGCCCTCGCCCGAAACATCGCGCGTAATTGAGGGGTTTTCCGATTTGCGGCTAATTTTATCGACCTCATCGATGTAAATGATACCGCGCTCAGCGCGTGCGATATCATAGTCGGCAGCCTGAATAAGCTTTAGCAAAATGTTCTCAACGTCTTCACCGACATAGCCGGCCTCGGTTAACGAAGTGGCATCGGCAATGGCAAACGGCACATTTAGAATTTTGGCCAATGTATCGGCCAAATAGGTCTTACCGGATCCGGTTGGCCCTATCAACAACACATTGCTCTTTTGTAGCTCGGTCTCATCATCTTGCTGGTTGATGCCAATTCGCTTGTAGTGATTATAAACGGCAACTGCCAACGTTTTTTTAGCCTGTTCTTGACCGATCACATATTCGTCGAGCGCCTCTTTAATCTCGATTGGCTTTAACAAATGCTCGTCATCTAAAACAAATGTATCATCAAACTCTTCGGCAATAATTTCTTGACAAAGCTCGATGCATTCATCACAGATATAAACGCTCGGGCCGGCGATTAAACGCTTGACCTGATCTTGCGGCTTACCGCAAAACGAACATTTTAATTGTTGTTTTTCATCTTGTTTCATTTTCTTCTCCTGCCCTAATCGCGCTTGTAGAAAATCTTGTCAATTAAGCCGTATTCTTTGGCTTGCTCAGCCGACATAAAATTGTCGCGGTCGGTGTCACGTTCAATAATTTCGAGCGGTTGACCGGTTCTCTCACTCAAAATTTGATTGAGCGAGCGCTTCATTCGTAAAATGCGTTCGGCTTGAATTTTAATATCGCTGGCTTGGCCACGCGCGCCGCCTAACGGCTGATGAATCATAATTTCTGAGTTAGGCAAGGCAAAACGTTTGCCCGGCGCACCGGCTGCAAGTAAAAAGGCACCCATGCTGGCAGCCATGCCAATACAAATCGTTGACACATCCGGTTTAATATACTGCATCGTATCATAAATCGCCATGCCGGCTGTAATTGAGCCACCCGGGCTGTTGATATAAAAGTTAATGTCTTTCTCAGGGTCATCCGACTCTAAGAATAACAACTGGGCAACTACCAAACTGGCGGTCTGATCGGTTACCTCATCGCCTAAAAATATAATGCGATCTTTTAACAATCTTGAAAAAATATCATAAGAACGCTCACCGCGGTTGGTTTGTTCGACTACATATGGTACTAATGGCATACTACACCTCTCCTTATCATAACTATTACACAACTAAATCGACACCATGTCAATACACGAGAAATACCCAAATGGAAAATGGTCATTCGGGTATTGCTAGATGGCCTATGATGACAATGCTTGAAAAAACTGCTATTCAGCCTCTACTTTGGCGTGTTCGCTGATAAAATCTACTACCTTGCGCGAGAAAATATGGTTCTTAATTGAAGCAAATTCATCGCGCGCGTAGAATTCTTTAATCTTTTCGACATCAACCTTTTGCGCATCGGCCATTTTCTGAAGTTCAGCGTCGACATCTTGCTCGCTGGCTTCAATTGACTCAGCCTTACCAATTGCCTCGATAACCAGTGAGGTCTTTACTTTATTTTCGGCGTCATCTTTCATTTGATTACGCATATCTTCTTCACTGCTATTGGTAAATTGATAGTATTTCTCTAAAGACATACCCTGATATTGCAGCTGATAGTCAAAATCGCGCAACATATGACTAATTTCATCTTCAACCATTACTGCAGGAATGTCTACCAAAGCCGCTAAACTGGCCGCATCAATTGCCGCTGAACGAATCTGATTTTTATAAGTTTCTTCACTATTTTCTTCTAGACGCTTTCTAACGTCAGCCTTATATTCAGCAATTGTATCAAACTCTGAAATATCTTTGATAAACTCGTCATCTAATTCGGGAAGTTCTTCAGTTTTTATTTCGTTGATCGTCACCTCAAACTTAGCCGGTTTGCCAGCCAAATCGGCAACGTGATAGTCTTCCGGAAAAGCGACTTCAAGTGTCTTTTGTTCACCACTTTTAGAACCAACCAACTGCTCTTCAAAATCACCGATAAATTGTTTAGAACCCAATTTGAGCTGATAGTTCTCCGCTGAGCCACCCTCAAAATAATCACCGTCGATTGAACCTTTATAATCAATGATTAAGGTATCATCGAGTTCGGCTGGACGCTCAACTGAAATCATGCGCGCATTTTTCTTGCGTTCTTTTTCCAGTTCAGCATCGACGTCATCATCGTTAATATCCTTTTTGGTCACTTTAACAGTAACGCCTTTGTATTCGCCTAATTCTACCTCGGGCTTAACATAAACATCAGCCTGTAAAACGACATCGGCACCCGGTTCCATCTCTAAAATATCGATTTCGGGACGAGCTACCGGATCAAGCGCCAGTTCAGTTACCGCCGCCTCATAAGCATCAGGCAAGGCGATGTTAATCGCATCTTCGTAAAAAACGCCCTCACCATAATGTTTCTCAACGATTTTACGCGGAGCTTTGCCCTTGCGAAAACCGGGAATATTAAATCTATGCTTATTCTTATTAAATGCCTGTGCAACCGCTTTTTCAAAAGCATCTGCACCAATGCTAAATTTAAGCGAAACTAAACTATTTTCCTTCTTTAATAGTTCTGCCATACAATCCTCCTAAACAACTATTTCTTTGTACCACTATATCTTATAACATTTAGGTGGCAATGTAAACAAATAATTAGCCCAAATTATAACTATCTCAGTCGCGTTGTGTTTAAAAGCTGTTTTGCCATCTTATCGGCTCAACCGGCTTTTGCCCAGTCTTGTTTAGAGACTTCGACATATACAGTAACGCTTTTTATAATTATAACCCTAATTGCACCACCGCCATATTGCTCAAGCCATTTTTCATCAGCATTAAAAATAATATCACAATCTCCTTTAACAATATTAATTGATGTCAATTCTAGACGATCTCCTTCTTCATACTCAATAAATCTTTTTCTATCTTCTTTAGTTTCATTGAAAAAGTAATAGGCACTGACACCTTCAAAGACAAGTTCGCAGTTTCTCTCATCACAATCAGGAGGTAGTCTAAGTTTCATCACTATTGTGTGCGCTAAAACATCAATTTTTATATCAGTGATTGTAGATTCCCATATCTTAAAAATTGCATTTTCGATTTCTTTGATATTCATCATTTAACACCTCTTATACAAATCTTCCAATAGATTTATCAGCCTCTATTTGTAACTCCCGCGTTTTTGACCCCATATGTTTATAAATAGTCTTAAAAATATTATTATTGCCTCGATTTTCCAAAACTATAGCTGAAAATATTGATTAGCTCTTTGCTGCAACACAATATCTTCTGTAGCTTTATCATCAATTGGCATTTCTTTTAATTTAATAAAATAACCCTCATTAAATTTTTTGACTAATCCAACCGGTGCCGCTTTCAGCTTTTCTTCGCCTATCTTTTCAACAATATCTTTATCAAGATAATTAACCCAATGTAGTGTAGTGGGCAATTCATCCTGAAAATAGCCACTATATCGACTTGTATTGACATGATTACTAATACAAGCCCAAAAAGGATCAAAAATAATAATGCATTGTTTAAAAGTCTCAATCAACTTCTCATCGACCTCAGCACTTTCATAAATTGGAAGTGAAAGCGGCAAGTTAACACTAAAACAATTATTAAATTTAGGATAGCATATACCAACAGACAATCCAATGCCGGCCGCAGCATTATCGTTAAGCGACGAAAAAAAGCCAAAATGACATCCTAAATCTTTCATATCTGAAGAATCAATTTTCTTCTTTATTATTTCTGCCAATGCTTCTCTCGATATTATAAAAGGCCGCGCATCTTTTTTTCGTCGTACTGTTTTATATTTTGGTGAAAGTTCAGGGCCAAAGTCTCTTAGCGCAAGTAAAAGCTGATATACTTTGTTTACTGTTATTTCAAAATCTTCTTGTATAGGTTTTGCCCATAATATAAATGAGTGTTTCTGTATCATATTTTTCTCCGCTTGCTGAATAAATAGCCCAACTGTTCGATACGGCTTACTTTTTTCTTTAATTCCCTTTGCAATTTTTTATAATCAATGCAATAAGGTTCATTAGACAGTATATTATTATCATGCTCATACGCATCACAAAGCATATATATTTCTTCTAAGAGCGCAAATAATTTTGGATTACACTCCACCTCTAGTTCTTTAAAGAAATTGGAATATATGACATCATACTGAACACAAAACCCCTTTATTTCATCATTACTTCTTACCTTACGACTATAATTACATGACAATTCAATCAGTTTCTCTTTTATCATTTTATCAGCTCCCAGATATAATTTATACCCCTTAGAACAAGTTCATTTGCACTTACTGATCACTCCGACATCTGTTCGTCAGTTAATCTAATCTATATTAAATAGACGCGAAACAGTTTTTTCTTTCCATTTACTACAACATATTCAACTTCATACGCCCAAAACGGCAGTATTACTTCTTGAAAATCATCTAGTATTTCTTTACTTAACTCAGCTTATTTGTTTGAATTATTTTATTAGCAATCTCATTCACGTAACCACCTCATTTTATTCAATAAATGTTTAATGGTCATAATCATAATAAAAACTCTCCGATATTTGTAAAGCTCAATAAATTTTCTAATAATATATAACTGATTTCAATAACTTAATCAACTGATTTTTATTATGATTAGTAGGAAATCTAACAATGCACATATCAGCATCTGAAGCCGGCTCATAGCCAAAATATGCCACCTTAGCTTTACTCTCTAGTTGAAAATCAATTATAGCTTTAACAATTTGACCAACATTTTTTTCAACTAATTCATTTGATAATATATTCCTTTTTAGTGGTCGAAAATTAAAATCAATGCTCCCATCGTATTTATCAAAAGAAAATGAAATAATAGTCTTCCCTAAAGCGACACCAAAATAATAGTCTGAAAACGTCATAAATCCACCACCCTTGGGCACTAGAATTTCTGATATATTTTTTTCCATCAAAACATTCATATCTAACAAATTTTTACCTGCGTAAATATTGCACGTAATAAGTTGCTCTTTTCTTTTAATAAATCTGTCTTGCCATAATACATCTAATCTCTTTTTAGGTATATCCTTAAATATTATTTCAATACTGTCCATATTATTTACTCCTGATCATCTATAAATTCTTTTAAAATTCCACTACTATAATGACTTATAGCTTTACTAAAATGTCATCTCGACAGAAAATGGAAAGTGCTCACTTTTTAACTTGCAAGTTTACTTTAGGTTCTTTCATTCTTTTGAACTTTAATTTCCGGCAGTACCTCAGCAATAATTTCAGTAACATAATTCATTGTTACAATAACATAATGATGTTTAATAAGATGGGCATATAAACCGCAATTCATTTCTTCAACAAGTTTCATATATTTGCCACCTTTAACCTCATATATAAGATTTGGATAACAGTTGTTCTTGAGTTTTTCCGCTCTTTCATCATTTTCATCATCAAAATACGCTTGCTGCATAATGCCTTCATCAAATATATTAATGGCGACAACTCTACCAAAATCTAATGTAATTATATAATCTAAGCTGGTCAACTTGATAACCAACCCCTGCATTTCGCCAAAAATTAAATCTGTCTGAAAATTATTCTTTTGATATTCATTTTTGGGTATTTTATCTGCTAATACTTCTGTCCACGTTTCCACAATAACCGCCTTAATATCTAATATTGTTGCACGAAAAAACCTATTTACTATATGTTTCAAACCTCACAAAACCAAAATATTTGCTAACATGAGTATCACAACGCATGATCTGAACCCAAATTTGTTAGATGCTATATGCATAGCAGAGCATAACAGCAAACATTTCTTCGGCAGTTTTATAGTGTTAAATTGGTTTCAATTTCTGCTTTTCTCTTTAAGAAAATCTTTACCGCCTTACTATCACGTTCTTGCAAAGCGTCAAAATGACAATTATCATAAACCATTTCTTTATAACCCCAAATCGCCTCAAGCGCCTGACCCACTACAATATCGCAATACCACTCAAATGGCAATGTTTTTTCGACTACATCAAATAATTCAGAGGGATACCACATAGGAAGATTTTGTTCTCCAATTATCAAATACTTTAGCACACCTTGCCATAGACAAATAGCAAATACTGTATATTTTTTCCCAATGATTAATGGAAATTCTGTGGCATCTGTCCCTGAAACACGTAGCGCCTTCACTGATAATGCTTTTGCACTATTATTTTTGCATTGAATCAACATGTTTAACCTCTCTACTATACTGCCCAGTTCTACGGTAACGGTTCTCTTATCAGCTTTAATTTTTTATATTAAGTTTGGTTTGCACTTACTTATAACCAACAGTCGACCAAGCGCAAACACACTAATATTGTGCGATAGCCATTACAATTGTCTAGCACCGATTATTATCGCTTCGATTTGTACCCTTTTCATAAATTTTTACTGTTGCAAATTCAACTTTTAAAAAATAATCGCCATCAAAGTTATTATAAAAAGCAACAACATGCTCACTTATTTTATCAACCTTAACAATTGTAAAAAATGAATGTTTATATGATAAATCATCAAAACTATTTGATAAATAGCCCGAAAAATTTGTATCAATCTTACTACATTTATCAAATTCCAGTACCATCAATCTTGTTTTACTTCGCCCGAACTGAATATCCCAATAATAGTCGATGGTTACAAAGAGCTTTGTTAAGTCATTTACTGAAACAACACTTTCAACGATGCTATCCGTAAAATCAAACGTTTCTAAAATTTTTGTTATTCCATTAACAAACACGCTCTCCTCTTTCAAATCTCTAAATCCAACCATACTCTTCTAAATTATTAATCAATTCTTCAGGTTTTACAGATGACGCCATATTATCAAATGGCGCTCCTAGCAAATTTGATTTTACTAAAACACGATATTATAAGACCATAAATAATTATGTGCAAATAAGAGGACAAAAATTAGTAAAACCATTTCTCAACGCCTCATATATTTTAGGCTCAGCAAAGCTAAAGCCAGCAATCTGTCCATCAAAATCAATGTGTAAATATGTTTTCTGATTAATCTGCACTAAAAATTTACTTTCTACATTGTTCAAATATAATGTTAAGCCCTGTTTGGCAAGAACAAGCTTGATTTCTTTTGTTTCTGAATAATGATATTGATTTTGTTCTAAATTGAAGAACACAAAACTAGGATAGCCTTTTTCTACCTGCTTTTCAGGAAACCAGTTTTGTTTACTGTCGACAATATTGCCGATTGGATAAAATACGCTAATCTCTTTAACAAAACCTGTTTCCAAATCAAATGAAATATCAAATGGCGGATAATCACCTGAATAAAACAACTTATGAATGGTTGTTTTCCCAAAAGAGCTTTTTTCATTAGTCAGCTTATAATTAAGCATTACTAACCTATCACTTACCAATTCCAAATTAAAATGCGCAAAAATGTTTTCGCTGCATAACCTTTCTAATTTATATAACATGACAGTTACTCCACTCCATTGACAATTTAAGCAGTTTCTCTTTTATCGACTCTCAACCATCATTGCCTACCTAACAATCCGACTAAAATCGTTTTTTATTCACTATCTATTTCAAACATCACAAACCCATTCCTGTAACATCGCAAAAGCAACATAGTGAACTACAGCTTCACCCTCTGTTTTTTAGTAGAATTGCAAACCTAAACGTAGTGGATTTTTTCTTCTTTATTAATCAACAATATTCCACCATTAGTAAGACTTTCAAGCTGATATCTCTTACTAATTTTATCGCTTATTACAATACTTTTCTGATCAGAAAAATAGTTAAAATCCCCTAATTGAATACATTCTGTCACTGATAAATTTTCTGGAAGGCTTACTAAACCATTGGCTTCAATGGCTGCAATGCCATAATAAGCACCTAAATCTTTAGCAAGCTGTTTAAACAGACGTAGCAGGCTATGGTAGAGTTCTTTTTTTTCTAAATCTGTCTTGCTATCATAATAATCGTATTTGTCAAAAAATATACCTACCTCTTTCCAATCACCATTATTTTCACTAATGTAAAGCGTAATATCCATCAAAAAGCCAGTCATTTTAGAGAGCTTAATAATCGGTGAAAACTTAAGCTGATGTTCTCTCAATAGTATTGCTAAACCATCACCATTTTTGTTTACTTGTCGCTCAATTATTTTCTCAGTCTCTCCAAAATAGAACATCGGCGCTTCTAGCCAATGTTGACATTCTCCTTTTGAGTAGTAATTGTATTTCCAACCATGCAACGATAAAATTTCACTAATTTTTTTCATTATTGAATTATTATCATCATTCATCAAAAATGACAATCGATATTTTAGTCCCATAAAAACTCCCAATATATTCTACGGCTATAAAATGCAGACATGTTGTTAACTTATAATGCTTATTTATCTTCACCATAGATTTTACACACTAGTTGCAAGGCAGTTGTGTTTTTACTAATCCAAATCAAAAGCTTTGCCATCAACAATCACTCTAGCAGCCTCTACTAATAAAAGATGATCCCAAATTTCAATCGAAAAAGTTGCACCACCGCCATATTGCTCAAGCCATTTTTCGTCAGCATTCAATTTAATTTCACAATCACCCTCTACAATATTAATTGATGTTAGTTCTACGCGATTTCCATCATAATCAATAAATCTTTTTCTACATTCCTTTACTTCATTGAAAAAGTAATAGGCACTGACACCTTCAAAGACAAGTTCACAGTTTCTCTCATCACAATCAGGAGGTAGTCTAAGTTTCATCACTATTGTATGCGCTAAAACATCAATTTTTATATCAGTGATTGTAGATTCCCATATCTTAAAAATTGCATTTTCGATTTCTTTGATATTCATTATTTAACACCTCTTATACAAATCTTCCAATAGATTTATCAGCCTTTATTTGTAACTTCCGCGTTTTTGACCCCATATATTTATAGGCGGTTTTAAGAATATTCTTATCATTGCCTAAATTTTCTAAAACAGTAACTGAAAAAATATTAAGTAAATGACTATCTTTACAATTAGATACTTCTTCAAAATAGTCAAATATTTTTCCCAATAAATCCGTGTTCGTATTTTCTTTCAATAATCTAGTAATTTCTACCATAAAGATATCTTCAATAATAACAGTTACTAAGACTTGACCGTTATTAATATTTATGGATGCTTCGTATTTTTCTTTTAGGTATGGAAAAAATATGAGCAGCGTACTTAAAAACTGTTTTATTTCTCTGTGCATTTTCATTTTCCTCATAGTTTATTGCCTGTTTATTTATGTTTTTTGTGTGATAGCCTGTTTACTGACTATCTTGTTTATTGAAAGTTTGTATTGTTTTATTGACGTTGATTACTGGTTGTAGTAATGAAAATGGTCTGTCGTACTCTTGTAAGTAATCAAAATGCCGGCCAAGCATCATCTGTTTTTACTAATCCAAATCAAAAGCTTTGCCATCAACAATCACTCTAGCAGCCTCTACTAATAAAAGATTATCCCAAATTTCAATCGAAAAAGTTGCACCACCGCCATATTGCTCAAGCCATTTTTCGTCAGCATTCAACTTGATTTCACAATCGCCTTTTACTATGTTAATTGATGTTAGTTCTACGCGATTTCCATCATAATCAATAAATCTTTTTCTATCTTCTTTAGTATCATTGAAAAAGTAATAGGCACTGACACCTTCAAAGATAAGTTCAGAGCATCTTTCATTGTAATTAAAAGGCAGTTTAAGTTTTATCACAATCGTATATGCTAAAACATCAATTTTTATATCAGTGATTGTAGATTCCCATATCTTAAAAATTGCATTTTCGATTTCTTTGATATTCATTATTTACCTCCTCCTGGGCATGGGTTTCTATGCAATAATTTAGTTAGCTTGTTATTTCGAAGCAGTTACTGAGCCGTGCAATTAGTCGAAAATTTATGACCAAAACATAATGCGAATTACGGTGTAACGAACTAACTATTAACGTTCTATTCAACTTCACCAAACGAAAGCATATGAAAACTTAGGCTAAAACCAAATAATGCTGCTTTTTCAATTATTTTAGGTGTTAACTCAAATCCAAACTGAGCAGCTTCAGATCTAAAATAACAGTCAACCCCAACTCTAGTATAGCATTTATTAATATATCTTATGTACTCAAGGTAAGGCGACAATCTACAAAGTAATGCATT
>PDWJ01002940.1_pt1 | contig 21875 bp, 18 predicted proteins | sample 1430881 | NCBI WGS metagenome assembly PDWJ01 (sample SAMN01162460, study PRJNA174530) | Oral metagenome, whole genome shotgun sequencing project. | biome: Marine environment; feature: Marine mammal; material: Swab sample of the gingival sulcus; isolation source: swab sample of gingival sulcus... | reverse complement strand
GCTGGCTCGAGCTCCTCGTGGAGACCGGGCGCGACCTGGGCACCCCCGTGGCGCTCATCCTGGTAGACCGAAAGGTCAAGCGCCACCTGCGCGAGCACCTGCCGCACGGGGCGCTCCGATCGCCGCTGTACCGCAAGATCCTGCGCCTATCCGGCGGCCACGACGCTCACCACCACCTGCGCCTCGAGGCCGTCAGCCCCGAGGCCGAGCGCCACGCCGCCCGCGAGCTGCGGCGCCGCCGCGACGCCGTGCGCGCCAAGGCGACCTCGACGCGCGGCAGGCCGGCGACCGTGACGCCGCTTTGAGTAACGTTCACTCACGGTAGTGTTGACTAGCGGGTCGACGGTCGACAGGCTACGGTCCGCCCACCTGATCATCCCCGCTCGCCCCCGAGGTCCGCGATGACGACCGAGAACGACAGCGCCGTCCAATACCGTATTGAAGTCGAGGACGATCGCACGGGCATGCACCCCGTGACCCTCGAGCGCGCCGTGCTCGACCACCTCTACTACACCTGCGCGACCAACCGCAGCGCGGCCACACCCCTGGACATCTACCACGCCGTCGCCCACGCCACGCGCGACCGCCTCGTGCAGCGGTGGATGGCGACCCAGCGCACCTACGCCGAACGAGACGCCAAGTCCGTCTACTACCTGTCGGCAGAGTTCCTGCTGGGCCGCGTCCTTCAGCGCAACCTCAGCTACCTCGGCGCCGACGAGCTCGCGCGCGCGCTGCTGAAAAAACACAGGATCGACCTCGACGACATCATCGCCGAGGAGGTCGACCCGGGCCTGGGGAACGGCGGCCTGGGGCGCCTCGCCGCCTGCTTCATGGACTCCCTGGCGACCCTGTCCTACCCGGCCATCGGCTACGGCATCCGCTACGAGTTCGGCATCTTCCACCAGGTCATCAAGGACGGCTGGCAGATAGAGCAGGGCGACGCCTGGCTGCGTTACGGCAACCCCTGGGAGCTGGCCAAGCACGAGCTGACGGTGCCCGTGCGCTTCTTCGGTGAGGTCATCGAGCGCTACGACGCCGACGGCAACTACGCGCCGCGCTGGGTCGGCGGCCAGCAGGTCCTGGGCGTCCCCTATGACCTGCCCTGCCCCGGCTACGACAACGACACCGTCAACACCCTGCGGCTGTGGTCCGCCCGCGCCTCGCGCGAGTTCAACCTGTCGGTCTTCAACGACGGCGACTACCGCCGCGCCGTCGAGGAGAAGGCGCTCAGCGAGAGCATCTCGAAGGTGCTCTACCCCAAGGACGACTCCCCCCAGGGCAAAGAGCTGCGCCTCAAGCAGCAGTATTTCTTCGTCTGCTGCTCGCTCCACGACATCCTGCGCCGCTACAAGGAGCAGCACGACTGTCTCGACCAGCTCGCCGACAAGGCCGCCATCCAGCTCAACGACACCCACCCGGCGATCGCCGTGGCGGAGCTGATGCGGCTGCTCGTCGACGAGGAGCGGGTGCCGTGGGAGAAGGCCTGGGACATCACCGTCGCCACCGTCGGATACACCAACCACACCCTGCTGGCCGAGGCCCTCGAGCGCTGGCCCGTCGCGATGTTCGAGCGCCTGCTGCCGCGGCACCTGCAGATCATCTACGAGATCAACCAGCGCCTCCTCGAGCAGGTCGCCGACCAGTTCCCCGACGACGGCGCGCGGATCGCCCGCATGTCCCTCATCGAGGAGGGCGCCGAGCGCCAGATCCGGATGGCACACCTGGCGGTGGCGGGCTCGCACAGCGTCAACGGCGTCGCCGAGATGCACTCGGAGCTGGTCAAGACCAGCCTCTTGCCCGACTTCTACGCGCTGTGGCCCGAGCGCTTCAACAACAAGACCAACGGCGTCACGCCCCGCCGCTGGATCCAGCTCTGCAACCCCGAGCTCTCCAAGGCGATCACCGACGCCATCGGCGACACCTGGACCCACGATCTGGCGGAGCTGTCGGCCCTCGAGGGCTACGCGAAGGACAGCGCTTTCCTCGAGCGGATCGCCGCGATCAAGCGCGCCAACAAGGTACAGCTGGCCAAGATCGTCAAGGCCACCACCGGCGTCGAGATCGACCCGGACAGCCTCTTCGACGTCCAGGTCAAGCGCATCCACCAGTACAAGCGCCAGCTGATGAACTGCATGCACATCATCAGCCGCTACCAGACCATCAAGGCCGACCCCTCCATCGACCTGGTCCCGCGCACCTTCATCTTCGGGGGCAAGGCCGCGCCCGGCTACGCGATGGCCAAGCTCCACATCAAGCTCATCAACTCCGTGGCGGATGTGGTCAACAAGGACCCGGACGTCAACGGGCTCATGCGCATCGTCTTCATCCCGAACTACAACGTCTCCCTGGCCGAGCGCATCATCCCCGCGGCCGACATCTCCGAGCAGATCTCCATGGCCGGCAAGGAGGCCTCGGGCACGGGCAACATGAAGTTCGCCATGAACGGCGCGCTGACCCTCGGCACCCTCGACGGCGCCAACGTCGAGATCCGCGACCGCGTCGGGGCGGACAACTTCTTCCTGTTTGGCCTCGACGCCGTCGAGGTAAGGAGCCTCAAGGCCCGCGGCTACCACCCGCCTGACTTCATCGCCCGCAGCGAGCGCCTCAAGCGCGCCCAGGATCTGGTCGCCTCGGGCTTCTTCAGCCCTGACGACCCAGGCCGCTTCCAGCCGATCGTCGACGCCCTCGTCCACGACGACCCGTACTTGGTCTGCGCCGACTTCGACGACTACGTCCGCGCGCACGCCGACGTGGACGCCGCCTACCGCGAGCCGACCACCTGGCAGCAGAAGGTCGTCCACAACATCGCGAACATGGGTCACTTCTCGAGCGATCGCACCATCCACGAGTACGCCCGCCAGGTGTGGGGCCTCGAGCCCTGCCCCGTCACGCTCAAGGAGAAGAACGGCAACCCCTGAGCGCGCTTGTCTCGCCCGACCGCGGCGGCGGCCCCGGCAGACCACCAGCGCGCGCGCGCTCTGTGTCCCGGGCCGCGGGGCCTAGCGCGTCCCGAGCCGCGGGGCCTACAGCGTCCCGAGCTCGGGGCCGATGGCCCGGGCGGCCTCGACGAAGGAGCGCGCCGCGTCGACGGTCACGTCAGGGGTGATGCCGTGGCCGAGGTTGAGGATGTGTCCGGGGTTGCGGCCGAAGTCCTCGAGGCACGCGCGGACCGCGCCGTGGATGACGTCGGGGCAGGCCCGCAGGACGCCGGGATCGACGTTGCCCTGCAAGGCGTAGCGGCCGCCGGTCCGCTGGCGCACGTAGGACAGGGGCTGGCGCCAGTCGACGCTGAGGACGTCGCAGGGCAGCTCCGCCAGGCCCTCGAGCAGGTGCGCGCCGCCGAGGGCGTAGTGGATCGTGGGCACATCCTTGGCCCTGAGGGCCTCGAAGATGCGCGCCGTATAGGGCTGGGAGAACAGGCGCCACTGCTCGAGGGTCAGCTGGCCACCCCAGGTGTCGAAGACCTGGACGGCGTCGGCGCCGGCGTCGACCTGGCGGCCAAGGTAGTCGATGACGACGTCGGTGAGCTTGCCGAGCAGCGCGTGGAGCGCCTCGGGGGCGTCGTAGAGCAGGCGCAGCAGCTCGTGCTTGTGCTTGGTGGTGCCGCCCTCGACCGCGTAAGTGGCCAGGGTCAGCGGCGCGCCCGCGAACCCCAGCAGCGGCACCCGCCCGTCGAGCTCCCTCTTGATGAGCGCGACCGCGTCGTAGACGTAGCCGACGGCGTCGGCCGCGCCCTCGACGCGCAGCCCCTCGACGTCGGCTGCCGTCCGGGCCGGCGGCGACACGTGGGGACCCTTGCTGTCGAAGTAGACCTCGAGGCCCATGCCCTCGAGGGGCACGAGGATGTCGCTGAAGAGGATGGCCGCGTCGACGCCGAGCTGGTCGATGGGCATCAGCGTGACGTCGCAGGCGAGGCGGGGCGTGCGGCATAGCTCCATGAAGGAGGCCCGCGCGCGCACGGCCCGGTACGAGGCCATGTAGCGACCGGCCTGGCGCATGATCCAGACGGGGGGGCGGTCGACGGGCTGACGCCGGCAGGCGGCGAGGAGACGCTCGGTGGGGTCCATCAGGGTCCCTTGGGGTCGGTGTCGAGGGGCGCTATCGGCCACCCTGGAGGGCTGGGAGGGTGAAGTGGCAGCTGGGTCGACCCGCGGGCGAAGCGCTGGCCCTCGCGCCCCGTGGGCTCCCGACCGAGGACGATGACCTGCTCGCCCTCGTCGAGGAGGGTGGTGGTCATCTCGTACCAGCTCCTGCCTGTGAGATCGACGTCGGCCGCCTCCTGCACCCGGGCCGCGGCTGCTCCCGCGCCCTCCGCGGCGCCGTCACCGCTGCAGCCGCCGACGCGGGGGCCGCCGCCAGCCAGCGCCCACCTCGGGGCCTCATCGCGCCCCTCACGCCGTCAACAGCGCCCGCGCCTCGGCGGGGCTGGCCACCTCGCGGCCCGCGTCGCGGGCCACCTTGGCCAGGGCTTCGATGAGCGGCCCGTTCGAGGTCACCTTGGCCCCCGAGGGCAGGTAGAAGGTGTCCTCGAGCCCCGTGCGCAGGTGCCCACCCAGCTCGGCGGTCGCGCGGTGCATGTCCCAGACCTCGGCGCGCCCGATGACGATGGACTGCCAGTGCGCGCCCTTGGGCATCTCCTCGAGGAGCAGCGGCAGCCACGCGGGTTTGGCCGGCATGCCGCTGGCCACCCCGAAGACCAAGGAGACGTGCAGGGGATCGGCCAACATCCCGTTGTGTCGGAAGACCCCGACCGAGCGCAGGATCCCGGTGTCGAAGCACTCGCACTCGGGGACGGCGCCGACCTCGCGCATCGCCTCGAAGAAGGCGGCGACCTTGCCGACGGGGTTGTCGAAGAGCATCGGCGGCCACGCCCAGGAGCCGTCGCGGCGCGTCTTGAGGTAGTTGAGCGACCCGGCGTTGAGGGCGGCGAGCTCGGGCCGCACGCGCGACAGGCACGCGACGGGCCCCGAGATGTCGGGCCCGACGACGCCTGTCGACATGTTGATGAGGATGTCGGGGGCCGCCTCGCGGATGGCGTCGACGCAGGCCCCGGCGACGTCGGGCTCCCAGCTCGGCAGTCGCCCCATGTTGGGCGCCTGCCGGCGGAAGTGGACGTGCACCACCGAGGCCCCGGCGTCGCGGGCCTGGCGGGCCTCGGCGGCGAGCTCCTCGGGGGTGACCGGTACGCTGTGGCGGGCGGGATCGGTGAGGACCCCGTTGATCGCGCAGGTGATGACGGCCTTGTCGCTCATGGTGACATTCCTTGTTGCATCTCCCGGTGAGCCGCGACGATAGCGGCCGCCATGGACCGGCGCAACGGCACGGCGAGCGGGGAGCCTGCCGCTGCCGGCGTCGAGCCCAGCGCCGGCGTCGACCGGACAGGCGCGATCGATGTGCAACCAGCTCCTAGAGCAGGCCGAAGTCCGCGAGGAGCAGCTCGACGATCCGCTTGTGCATGTCGACCCGGCGGCGCTCCTCGAAGCCGAGCCAGGTCTCGATGCACAGGCCCACGCAGCCGATGGCGTCCACGATGACCTCGGTGGACGAGGTCGCGACCGGGTAGTGGTGGGGCGCCCAGAGCTCGTAGGGGTGCGCCAGATCCTGGTTCATCGTCGCGACGACGCGGTCGACGACCGCCGGGCGCGGCTCGACCCCGTAGACCACCGTCTGCCCGAAGGAGGCGGGGACGGCGGGGTGAAAACGCTTCCAGCTCTCGTGGAGGGTGGCGACCAGGGCCGGCCGCTCGGCCTCGACCAGATCCATGAACCGGCGGGCGAGGCGCCGCTCGACCTCGGGCGCGTCGGCGTCACCCGGAAAGCAGCGGTTGAGGTCCAGACCGCCTGGCGCGGCGCGGGTCCGGTGGCGGTACGCCGGCGCGTTCATCACCGGCGCGACGAGGAGCCGCCCGCGCCTTGGGCGCAGGCCTTGCTCGAGGAGCTCCTCCAGGGCGTGCACCCCGGCGACCTCGTCGCCATGGATGCCCGCCTGGATGAGCGCCGTGGGCCCGTCCGCCTCTGCTTCGAAGACGTGGACGGGCACCGTCGGCGTCAGGTGGCTGACCCCTGGGGGCAGCTTCGACATGCGCGCCCTACAGGGTCGCGACGTACTCGGCCAGGTCGACGATGCGCGTGGCGTAGCCCGCCTCGTTGTCGTACCAGGCCAGGAGCTTGAGCATCTTGCCCATCTTCATCGTCATCAGGCCGTCGACGACCGAGGAGAAGGTCGTGCCGATGATGTCGGTGGACACGAGGGGCTCCTCGGCGAACCACATCACGTCCGGGTGCTTGGCGGCGTACTCGGCGAGGACCTTGTGGGCCTGCTCGACCGTGGGATCGTTGTCGAAGGTCAGGGTGATGTCCGTGATCGAGCCGGTCGGCGTCGGCACGCGCACGGCCAGGCCGTTGAGCTTGCCGTTGAGCTCCGGGATCACCTTGCCGACGGCCTTGGCGGCGCCGGTGGTGCTCGGGATGATGTTGACCGCGGCGGCGCGGCTCAAGCGGATCTTCTTGTTGGGGCTGTCGAGCAGGCGCTGGCTGATCGTGTAGGCGTGGATGGTGTTGATCACGCCCTCTTTCACGGTGAAGGCGTCGTGCAGCGCCTTGATCGGCGGGGCCACGCAGTTGGTGGTGCAGGAGGCGTTCGAGATGAGCGTCTCGCCGGCCGTGAGGGTCTCGTTGTTGACGCCCATGCAGACCGTCTTGATGTCGGCGTCCTTGGCGGGCGCGGACAGCAGGACCTTCTTGGCGCCGGAGTCGAAGTGCGCCTGGGCGCGCTCGCGGGTCAAGAACACGCCGGTGCACTCGAGGACGATGTCCACGCCCAGCTCGCCCCAGCCGCAGTCCATCGGATCGCGGTGCTCGGTCATCCGGATGGCCTCGCCGTCGACGTGGAGGGTCTCGCCCTCGAGCTTGACGTCGCGGTCGTACTTGCCCTGCACGGAGTCGTGCTTGAACAGGTAGGTCAGGGTGTCGTTGTCCGCGAGGTCGTTGATGGCCACGAGCTCAAGATCGTCGCGCTCCAGGGCGCGGCGGGCGGCGAGGCGGCCGATGCGGCCGAATCCGTTGATGGCGATGCGAGTCTTCGACATGAGAGGTTCCCCTTGAGCGGTTGGGATTTGGTTCGCCTTATCGTCCGTCCCGCGCGCGATCGCAAGGGCAGGTGGCCGCCTTTGGGGTCACGAGACCGCGCGAGCGCGGTGAACCTGCCTGTTGACGCGCTCGGACCGACCCTGTATCAAGCCGCCGATTTTGACCCAGGGACCAGTGCACCTCCGCTGACCGAAGAGCAGAAGAATGGCATTCGATCTCGCGAAACTCCGCAACATCGGCATCAGCGCCCACATCGACTCGGGCAAGACCACGCTGACCGAGCGCATCCTGTACTACACCGACCGGATCCACGCGATTCACGACGTCCGCGGCAAGGACGGCGTGGGCGCCAAGATGGACTCGATGGAGCTCGAGCGAGAGCGCGGCATCACGATCCAGTCCGCGGCGACGCACTGCGAGTGGAAGGACCACCACATCAACATCATCGACACCCCGGGCCACGTCGACTTCACCGTCGAGGTGGAGCGGGCCCTGCGCGTGCTCGATGGCGCCATCCTGGTCCTGTGCAGCGTCGCCGGCGTGCAGTCCCAGTCGATCACCGTCGACCGGCAGATGCGCCGCTACAACGTGCCGCGCATCGCCTTCGTCAACAAGTGTGACCGCTCGGGCGCCAACCCCGCGAACGTCACCAAGCAGCTCCGCGAGAAGCTGTCCCTCAACGCCGTGATGATCCAGCTCCCCATCGGGCTGGAGGACCGGCATGAGGGCGTCGTCGACCTGGTCACGATGAAGGCGATCTACTTCGACGGCGACCACGGCGAGCAGCTGCGCGTCGAGGACATCCCCGCCGAGCTGCTCGAGGAGGCCGAGGCCGCCCGCGAGGAGATGCTCGACGCCGCCAGCATGTTCTCCGACGACCTCATGGAGGCGATGCTCGAGGAGGCCGTGACCGTCGAGATGGTCCAGGCCGCCATCCGCAAGGGCGTCCTCGCCAATGAGCTGGTGCCGGTCATGCTCGGCTCGGCGTACCGAAACAAGGGCATCCAGCCCCTGCTCGACGCTGTCCTCGCCTACCTCCCCGAGCCCCGCGAGATCGACAACGAGGCGCTAGACATCGACAAGGACGGTGAGCCCTTCCCGATCGTGGTGGACGCCGACAAGCCCACGATCCTGCTGGCCTTCAAGCTCGAGGATGGCCGCTATGGGCAGCTCACCTACATCCGCATCTACCAGGGTCGCATCTCCAAGGGCGACACCATCTACAACATGCGGACCGGCAAGAAGGTCAAGATCGGCCGCCTGGTCAGGATGCACTCCGACGAGATGGAGGACATCACCAAGGCCCAGGCCGGCGACATCATCGCCCTGTTCGGCATCGACTGCGCCTCCGGGGACACCTTCACCGACGGCAGCATCAACGCGACCATGACGTCGATGTTCGTGCCCGAGCCGGTCATCAAGATGTCGATCGTGCCCAAGGACAACAAGTCCCAGGCCAACCTGTCGAAGGCTCTCAACCGCTTCACGAAGGAGGATCCGACCTTCCGGACCTACCTCGACAAGGAGTCGAACGAGACCATCATCAGCGGCATGGGCGAGCTGCACCTCGACGTCTACATCGAGCGCATGCGCCGCGAGTACAACTGCAAGGTCGACGTCGGCCGCCCCCAGGTCGCCTACCGCGAGACGGTGACCCGGCGCACCGACTTCAACTACCTCCACAAGAAGCAGACCGGCGGCTCCGGCCAGTTCGGTCGCGTGGTCGGCTACCTCGAGCCCATCGAGGGCGACGACGAGTTCAGCTACGAGTGGAAGGTCACCGGCGGCAACATCCCGACGGAGTTCAAGGGCGCCATCGAGAAGGGCTTCCGGCAGTCGATGGACAAGGGCCGCCTCATCGGCTTCCCGGTCACCCACATCAACTTCGTGGTCGAGGACGGCGCCTCCCACGCCGTCGACTCCTCGGACATGGCCTTCATCGCCGCGGCCAAGGGCGCCTTCCGCCAGGCCTACGCCAAGGCCAAGCCCGTCATCCTCGAGCCGGTCATGAAGCTGGCCGTCGAGGGCCCCGTCGAGCACTCCGGCCAGATCATGCGGACCATCAACCAGCGCCGCGGCATGATCCTGGGCTCCGCCGAGGAGACCGGCTTCACCCGCGTCGAGGCCGAGGTCCCGCTCAACGAGATGTTCGGCTACTCCACGGTCCTGCGCTCCGCGACCCAGGGCACGGCCGAGTTCACCATGGAGTTCTCGAAGTACGCCCCCGTCCCCAGTGATGTGGCCAAGCAGCTCAAGGAAGAGTTCGCCGACCGCGTCATGATCGACGACGAGGACTAGAGCCCGGGGCGCGCGAACCGCGCCTCGGCCTCGTGCGACGCCTGCCTCGCAGCTCACGCCGCGCCCGGACGCCACCGACCCCCGGTGGCGTTCGTCGTTTCGGGCGCGACCGGCCCACGAGGCCCCGAGTGTGCCGCCGCCGCGCCCGCCGCCGCCGCGCCCCGCAACAGGCCCTTCGGCGAGCCCCCGACGCCAGCGCACCCACGCCCCCTACACGCCGCTAGCCTCGATGAGGTGGCGCCCAAAGGCCGCGGCGATCTGGGCGGCGACGAGATCCTCGAGCTCGCGCCACGCCAGGATCGCGCCACCCAGGCCCTCGACGGACCCCATGGTCCCGGCCTCGAGGCCGCAGGGGTTGATGCGCGCGAACTCGGCGAGGTCCGGGTTCACGTTGAGGGCGAAGCCGTGGAAGGTGACCCAGCGGTGCACCGCGACGCCGACGGAGACGAGCTTGAGGCCCTGGCACCACACGCCCGTGTAGCCCTCGCGGCGCTCGGCGGCGAGCCCCAGGGCGGCGAGGGTCCTGATGAGCGCCTCCTCCAAGCGGCGCAAGACCGCGTGGACGTCGCGCTCGCCCTCTCCTAGGGCGATGATGGGGTAGCCGACCAGCTGCCCGGGGCCGTGCCAGGTCACGTCGCCGCCGCGCTCCACGCGGATGACCGGCGTGTCCCCGGGCGTCAGGACGTTTTCTTCGCAGGTGCGCCGGCGCCCGAGGGTGATGACCGGATCGTGCTCGACGAGGAGCAGGGTGTCCGGCGCGCCGCCGTCCGCGCGCGCCGCCGCCAGCGCGCGCTGAAGCTCGAGGGTCGCCGGGTAGGGGCGGCGGCCGAGGCGCCTAAGGAGCAGGGGCGGCGTCATGAGCCAAGGGGTGACGGCGCAGCCGGCGCCGCCATCAGCGCGGATGCGGGCCTGGTCGCCCGCGGGGCCGCGGGCGGTCCCGATGAGGCGTGCGAGGCGCCGAGCGTCAGCAGAAGCGATGGGGGGCACGGACCGCAGGCTGCAGCGTTCATCGACTGGGGAGGATAGGCGCCCTGCGGGTCAGAATAAAGCCAACGTTGGGCCGGGCGGCGGCCGTGGGGGGTGCCGGTGATTCACTTCCTGTCTATCGCGCGTTATGAGGGGCTGATCTTCGCCTCCCCTGCCCGAGGAGCCGCCGCCCATGCCTACCTCCACGCCGCCCGCCCGGGTGGTGGCGCGCCTGGCGCTCACGCTCGCGGCGCTGGCCGCAACCTCCGCGCCCGCCCTCGCCGCCGACGACCTCTACGGCGTCTACCTCCTCGACTCGGGGGTGGTGCTGCCCTACCCCCTCGACAACCCCTTCCGCGGCTTCGCGGACTGCCGGCGCGGGCGGCACCGTCACCGGGCGATGGACATCGGCGGCGTGGGCCCCGACTACGGCCTCGGCACCCCCATCCGCGCGATGTTCGAGTCGCGCGTGACCGCCATCGGGCGCCCCGAGGACGACCCGAAGCGGTGGGGGAGGCGGCTCACCGACGCCGACACGGTCGTGCGCGGCGGCCGCACGCTGCCGGCGTGGAAGCAGGTGCCCGGCTACGGCAAGGTCCACTTCTTCACAAAGGACTACGGGCGCTCGCGGACCGGGGTCATGATCGCGACGCGGGTCACCACCGGCCGCCACAAGGGCTATAAGGTCACCTACATGCACCTGGGCGCGGTGCACCCGGAGCTCGAGGTCGGCGACAGGCTCGCCCCGGGGCAGGAGATCGGCGTCATGGGCGGCACCGCCGTCCAGGAGTCGGGGCCCCACGTCCACGTCTCGGTGAAGAACCGGCGCGGCGACCCCGTCGACGTCGGCCCCATCCTCGGCATCGGCCGGACCAGCGCGCGCTGCCGCTCGGGCAAAAAGGGCGAGCGGGCCCAGCGCGCCCGCTATTCAAAGCGAGCCGTCAAGCTCATGCACCGGCTGCGCCGGGCCAAGGCGCGCACCTGGGAGGTCCCCGAGCCCGCGGGCTGCGGCGTGTGGACCTACGAGGGCGACTTTGCCAGCGGCAGCTTCCTGCGCCACCGGATCCGCCTGCCCGCCGGCGACCGCAGCCAGCCCTGGCAGGTCACCCTCGAGCGCCTCGGCGGCAAGTGGCAGCCGAAGCTGAAGGTCGAGACGGCCTGGGGACGGCTGCTCTACCGGGGCAGCACCGCGAAGAAGGCGGACCAGCGCCGCTACGGGCTCAAGCGGCTGGCCAACGGCCGCCGGGGCCGCCAGGCAAAGCTGCGCCTCAAGCCCCGCCACGGCGGCGAGGACCTGGCGCTCGTCGTGACCCGCTGGAAAAACCGCAAGCTACCCAAGGACGCGCGCTACCGCCTGACGGTGGTCCGCCCTTGCGCAGGCAGCGGGGCGCGGCGATAGCCGCACGCGCGGCACCAAGGCGGCGGAAGCCACGCCGGCGGAGGCCGCGGGTTGACCCACCGGCGCGCGCTGCCCATTGCTTGGGCCATGAGCCCGCCCAAGCCCGTCCTCGTCGTCTCCGCCTGCCTCCTCGGCCAGCCCTGCCGCTACGACGGCGCCAGCAGGCGGGCCGATCAGGTGCTCGCCGCCGCCGCCCGGTGGATCGACGGCGGTGGCCGCGTGGCCCCCGTCTGCCCCGAGGAGCTTGGTGGCCTGGGCACGCCTCGCCCCGGGGCGGAGCTCAGGGGCGGTGACGGCGAGGCGGCGCTGGCCGGCGCCGCGACCGTCGCGCGCGAGGCCGACGGCGTCGACGTCACAGCCGCCTTCCTCGCCGGCGCCCAGCGCGCCATGGCCCTGGCCGGCGGCGCGCCCGCCCGCGCCATCCTCAAGGCCCGCAGCCCCTCATGCGGCGTCGGCCGCACCCACATCGACGGCGGCGTGCGCGACGGCGACGGTGTGTTCGCCGCGCTCCTCGCCCGCGCGGGCGTCTCGCGGCAGACCGACGAGGACCTCGCGGACGCCGACGGCGGGTAAGCGAAGACCGGACGCTCGGACCGCGCGGCGGCCCCCTGCCGCGGGCGACAAAGACGTCGCCCCCATCACCTGTTGAGGGCGTGCACCGCGTGGCCGAGGGCCGCGTTCGCCGCCTCCATCAGCGCCTCGGCCAGGGTCGGGTGGGCGTGGATGGTCCAGCCCAGATCGCTCGCGACGGCGCCCATCTCCAGGGCCAGGCCCGCCTCGGCGATGAGGGCGCTCACGTCGGGCCCGACGGCCTCTACGCCGAGGAGCACCTCGCTGTCGGCGTCCATGACCACGCGGACGAAGCCGTCGGTCTCGCCGAGGCTCAGGGCGCGCCCGTTGGCGGCGAAGGGGAACTTGCCCGCCTTGACGACGTGGCCCTGGCCGCGGGCCTGCTTCACCGACAAGCCCACGGTAGCGATCTCGGGGTCGGTGAAGCAGACCGCCGGGATGGCGCGGGCGTCGAAGGCCGCGGCCTTGCCGGCGATGACCTCGGCGGCCACCTCGCCCTCCTTGGAGGCCTTGTGGGCCAGCAGCGGCTCGCCCGCCACGTCGCCGATGGCGAAGACGTGGTCGACAGCCGTGCGTTGGGCGCCGTCGACGGTCACAAAGCCCTTGTCGTCGACCTCTAGCCCCAGGGCCTCGAGGCCGAGCCCGGCCGTGTTGGGCCGCCGCCCGGTGGTCGACAGGATCACGTCCGCGGCGAGCTGGCTCCGCTCGCCGGTCTTGCGGCTCTCGACGGTCACGACGACGCCATCGCCCTCGCGCCGGTAGCTCAGGGCCGCGCTGCGGGTCATGATCTTGCCGCCGGCCTTGCGGAAGCGCTTGGCCACCGGCCGCACCAGATCCGCGGCGAAGCCCGGCAGGAGCTGGTCGGCGAGCTCTACCACCGTCACCTCGGTCCCAAGCCGCTGATAGACCCCGCCCAGCTCCATGCCGATGTAGCCGCCGCCGACGACCACCATCCGCTCGGGGAGGCGCTCGAAGGCGAGCGCACCCGTCGAGTCGACGACGCGATCGCCGTCGAAGTCGAAGCCCGGCAGGGACGCGGGGCTCGAGCCCGTGGCGATCACGGCGTGCTCAAAGCGGATGGTGGCGCGCTGCCCGTCGGCGCCGGTCACTTCGAGGTCATGGGGCCCCGAAAAGCGCGCCTCGCCCATCACCACCTGGCCGCCGTTGCCTCTGACGAGGGTGCCGACGCCGCCGGTGAGCTTGTCGACCACGCCGCCCTTCCAGGCCATCATCGCGCGCAGGTCCACGCGCAGGCCGTCCACGTGGACGCCCATCGCCTCGGCCCCGCGGATCGTGTCCACCAGCTTCGAGGCGTGGATCAGCGCCTTCGAGGGGATGCAGCCCACGTTGAGGCAGACGCCGCCCAGCCAGCGCTTGTCCACCAGCACCGTCCGCACGCCCAGCTGCGCGAGCCGGATGGCGCACACATAGCCGCCGGGGCCAGCGCCGATGACCACCGCCTGAGTGTCGATGAAGGTGCCCATAGAGGTTATCCGCCCTGTCCGTGGGGGTGAATTGCTTGCAGACCCGCGTCAGCTCGACCGGAGCGCCGCGTCGAGCTCCTCGGCCTGCTCGGCCAGGGCCCAGCTGCGGTGCGCCAGCACGTCGTCGAACAACGTCTCGGGCGCGACGGGATCCTGGACGGCGTTGATCGCCAGCACGTCGTCGATCTCGCCCTCGAGCGCCTGGGTCGCCTGGGCGATGGCCTCGCTGTCGAGCACCCCGCGCCGCCGGGCGTAAGCCTCGAGGCGGGCGATCGGGTCGTGGACGCGCCAGCCCTCGTCGGCGCCAGCGGGGTCCTCGAGACGCCAGGTGAGCGCCTCGACCAGGGTCGGGCCCGCGCCCCGGCGCGCCCGCGCCACCGCGTCACGCGTGGCCTCGAAGACGGCGAAGACATCGGCACCGTCGACCCGAACCCCGCGGATCCCATAGGGCCGCACGCGGTCGGCGACCGTCGCCGCGCGGGTGTGGCGCTCGAAGGGGTACGACCCCGGCGCCAGGTTCCGCACGCACATGAAGACCACCGGGAGCCGGGCGCGTCCGGCCTGGTGAAAGGCCGCGTGGGCGTCACCGCGCCCCGTCGCCGCGGCCCCGTGGAACGCCAGCACCACCGCGTTGGACCCGCGCACCCCCATCCCGCGGGCGGCGCCCACCGCGTGCAGCAGGTGGGTCGCGAGGGCCGCCGTGGGGCTCGCGAGCTGCTGCTCTGGCGCGCCCAGCTGGGTCGGCCGCTGGCGCCCCTTGTGGTGGTCGAGGACGTTGGCGAAGCACTGGGCGACCAGCTCGTCGATGGTCGACCCCCGCATGCGGGCGACGCCGTGCTCGCGCAGGGAGGGGAAGACCCAGTCCTGATGGCTCAGCGCCCAGCCGGCGCCGAAGATCGCCGCCTCCTGCCCCGTCGCCGCGGGGTAGCGGTGAAAGGCGCCCGCGCGCATCTGCGCGACCATCGCTCGGTCGAGCACGCGCTGCTGCAGCATGAAGCCGTGCAGCTCGACGACCGCGGCGTCGTCGAGCTCCTCGGGCAGGCGCGCCCCGGGGAGCGGGACGCCGTCGGGCCCGACGCGGCGCAGGGGCTCCGCGGGCCCGGCGACCCCTCGGTCGCGCGCGGCGGTCACACCATCTCCAGCATCATCAGCTCGGGGTCCTCCAGGTAGCGCTTGATCTCCTGGGCGAAGGCCGCGCCCTCGTGCCCGTCGATCACGCGGTGGTCGAAGCTGAGGCTGATGTTCATCTGCTGCCGCGCGACGATCCGGTCGTCGCGCACGACCGCTCGCTTCTGCATCTGGTGGATGCCAAGGATCGCCACCTCGGGGTGGTTGATGATGGGCGTGGCCAGCAGCCCGCCGAGCCGCCCCAGGCTGGTGATGGTGAAGGTCGAGCCCTTGAGCTCCGAAGGCTGCAGGCGCCCTTGACGGGACTTGGCGCCGAGCTCCTGGATGTGGCCGGCGAGGTCGAGCAGCGACAGCGCGTCGGCGTGCTTGACCACCGGGACGACCAGCCCCGCCTGGGTCGCCGCGGCGATCCCCAGGTGGTAGTAGCGCCTCAGGACGATCTCCTGCGCCTCGTCGTCCATCATGGCGTTCATCTTGGGGTGACGGCGCAGGGCCAAAAGCGTCGCCTTCGCGATGAACGGCAGGTAGGTCAGGCGCACCCCGCGGGCCGCGGCCGCGGCCTTGAGGCGACCGCGCGCGACGACGAGGTTTTCGCAGTCGACCTCGTCGACGTAGGTGAAGTGGGCAGCCGTGGACTTCGAGCGCGCCATCGTCTCGTAGATCGCGCGGCGCAGGCCCCGCAGCTTGAGGCGCTCCTCGGCCTGCTCGGCCGCCGCCGCCGCCGTCGGCCGCTCGTAGGAGTAGCTCGGGACGGCCGCCACCGCGGGGGCCACCGGCGCCGCCACGGGCTGCGCCGCGACGTAGGCCACCTGGGGTGACGCCGCGACCACGGCCACCGGCGCCACCTCGGCCCGTGCCGCGACGTGGGCCTGGATGTCCTCCTTGGTGACGCGCCCGCCCCGGCCGGTCCCGCGGACCTCGCCGATGTCGACGCCGAGCTCACGGGCCAGCCGCCTGGTCGCCGGCGTCGCCAGCACCTTGCCCGAGCCGCGCGGCACACGGGGCGCCTTGCGAGGCGGCGAGGCGGCGGCGGCGGCGCGCTCGGCGGCCTCGGCGGCGGCGGTCTCGGCGTCCTGGTCGGGGGCGCCGGCGGCCACGGAGCCCACCTGGACCTGGGCCGAGGTGACCTCACCCTCGACCTCCATCACGAACAGCGTCGTGCCGACCTCGGCGATGTCGCCCGCCTCGTAGGACAGCTCCACGATCTCACCGGGCTCCGGGCTCGGGATCACGACCGTGGCCTTGTCGGTCATCACCTCGACGACGGGCTGCTCGACGCGGACGACGTCGCCCGGCTTGACCAGCCAGTCGACGATCTCTCCCTCGACCATACCCTCCGCGAGGTCGGGCAGCTTGAACTCGAACCGCATGGCGTCTCCGTCAGAAGCTCATCACCTGCTCGATCCCCTCGAGGACACGGGGGACCGAGGGCAGATAGGCCCGCTCCAGGGCGTGGGGTACAGGCGTGTCGAAGCCCGCGACGCGCATCACCGGCGCTTCGAGGGACAGAAAGCTGTGGCGCTGAACGAGCGCGGTGATCTCGGCGCCGAGGCCGCCGGTGCGCGGCGCCTCGTGGACGATGAGGCAGCGCCCGGTCTCGGCCACCGAGGCGGCGATCGCCTCGAGGTCGAGGGGCCACAGGGTGCGGGGGTCGATGATGTCACACTCGACGCCCTCGCTGGCGGCCTGGTTGGCGGCCTCCTCGCAGACGCGAACCATCGCGCCCCAGGTGACGACCGTCAGGTCGCTCCCCTCGCGCACCCGGCGGGCCTTGCCGAGGGGGACCCGGTGGCCGGGCTGGGGGAGCAGCCCACCGGCGCGGCGGTACAGGGCCTTCGGCTCGAGGAAGACCACCGGGTCGTCGCTCTCGATGGCCGTGGCCATGAGCCGAAGACGAAGTCGGCGAACTGGATCTCGGCCACCGGGCGCAGGCCGTAGATGGCCATGCCGACGGCCGTCCCGATGACGCCGGACTCGCCGCCCGGCATGTCGATGACGCGCTCGGCGCCAAAGCGCCCCTGCAGCTCCGCGGTGGCGCGGAAGACGCCGCCGAAGGCGCCGATGTCCTGGCCGAGGAGCACGACATCCGGGTCGCGCCCGAGGGCCTCGGCCAGCGTGCGGTTGATGGCCTGAGCGAGGTTGTGGGTCTGCGGGCTCGGCCTCATGCCTGCTCCTCGTCCTGCTCCGCCGGCGCGACCGGGGCCGGCGCGCGCAGGTGGTCCTCGAGGGTGTCGATGGGCGGCGCGCCCGCGCGCTCCATGGCGCTGCGGCCGCGCCACAGGGACGCGCGGATCTCGGCGTCGATGGCGCGCTCGGCCTCGCTGGACAGACGCCCGGCGCGCTGGAGGCGCCCGACGTCGAGGGCCCGCGGAGCGCCGGGGCGATAGCGGGCGTCGACGAGCGTCGGGCCCTCGCCGCCGATGGCGCGGGCGCGGGCGGCGGCGACGGCGGCGTACAGGGCCGCGCCGTCATCGGCGTCGACGACCTCGACCCACAGGGCCGCGGCGGCGGCGACCTCGGCGAGCGAGGGGTCGTCGCCCAGCGGGCCGCGGGCGACGAAGACGGTGTGGGCGCGGTGGACAGGGGCCGCGCTGAAGGCGGCGTGGGCGTCGCCGTAGGAGAAGCCGCCGACCCCGAAGAGCGCCAGGGCCACGCGGTCGTCGCGGCGGACCCGCGCTGCCGTGCCGAAGCCGACGGCGTGCAGCAGGTGGGCGGCCGGGGTGCTGGCGCTCAGGGTCACGCCCCGCGCCCCGTCGTCCAAGGCGCCGGGCAAGGTCCGGCCCAGGTTGAGGCTGCCCGCGCGGGCGGCCGCCTGCAGCATCAGGGCCTTGACGTCGACACCGCGGACGAAGGCCGCCGGCCAGTCCCGGGGCGTGCCGAAGATGACGTCGCGGGGACCGAGGGCGTGGGCGGCGGCGATCATCGCGCGGGCGGCCCGGCCGGGGCCCTGCACGGGACCCACGCGGCCAGAGGCGGACAGGCGCGCCAGGGCTGCCTCGACCGCGCGGACGACGATCGTCGCCTCTACGATCTTGGCGATCAGGCCCTCGTCGGGGACCTCTCCCACCGGCAGCGGCGCGCTCAAGCGCCGCCCTTGAGGGCCCGCTGCCGGTCGACGTGGGCCCTGAGGTAGAACTCGCCCGCGCGGTAGCTCGAGCGGACCAGCGGCCCCGAGGCTACATAGAGGAAACCCAGCTCGCGGGCGATGTCGGCGTAGCGATCGAACTGATCCGGGGGGACGAACTCGGCGACCTCGAGGTGCTTGGCCGAGGGGCGCAGGTACTGCCCAAAGGTGATGACGTCCGTGTCGACCTGCCGCAGACGCTTCATCGCCTCGATGACCTCGTCCTCGGTCTCGCCGACGCCGACCATCACCGAGGTCTTGGACAGGATGTCGACGCCGTCCGGGCCCCGGCCGCGGCCGGCGCGCTTGATGTGGTCGAGGACCGCGACGGAGCGGTCCCAGCCGGCGCGGGCGTCGCGGACGCGGCGCTGTAGCCTCGGCACCGTCTCGACGTTGTGGGCGATGACCTCGCAGCCCGTGGCGACGATGGTGTCGACGTCCTCGGTGCGGCCGGCGAAGTCGCCGATGAGGACCTCGACCATGATCCGGGGATCGAGGCGCTTGAGCTCGTTGACGCAGGTCGCGAAGTGGCTCGCGCCGCCGTCGGGCAGGTCGTCGCGGTCGACGGAGGTCAGGACGATGTACTCGACGCCCAGCTCCACGACCGCGCGCGCGGCGTTGTACGGCTCGGCCGGATCGAGGGGCAGGGGCCGGCCCGAGTCGACGGCGCAGAAGCGACAAGCGCGGGTGCAGATCCCGCCCATGAGCATGATCGTCGCCGTGCCTCCGCCCCAGCACTCGCCCATGTTGGGGCAGGCGGCCTCTTTGCAGACCGTGAACAGCTCGAGGCCCTCCATCCGCTGGCGGACGGACTCGTAGCGCGGCCCGCTGGGCGCCTTCACCTTGAGCCACTTCGGCTTGGGCGCGCGCTGCCGGGCGAGCCGCGGTCGCGTCGGTTGGACGATTGGAAACTTCATGGGGCTCCCCGTGCCGCGCACGGGGTATAGGCACCCGACGGGCCGCTGTAAAGCGGGACGCGCTTGCGCCGCTTGCGCCGCTTGCGCCGCTTGCGCCGCTTGCCCCGCTCAGCCGAGGGCGCGCCGCATGTGTCGATGAGGGATGCAGACCTCGGCGAAGGGCTCGCCGAAGACCTCGTAGCCCAAGCGCTCGTAGAAGCCGACGGCCACCTGGCGAGCGTGCAGGTAGATCTCGGCGACGCCGTCGGCGGCGACCCGACGCTCGAGCTCGCGGACGAGGCGCGCGCCGATGCCCTGCCCCTGGCGCGCGGGATCGACGGCCATCTGCATCAGCTGGCCGCGCCCGTCGCCGTCGTCGCGGAAGATGACGCAGCCGACGACCCGCGCGTTTCCGTCGACGGCGACCAGGTGCAGGCAGGCGTCCTCGTCGGCGTTGTCCTCGCTGCCGCGGGGCATGCCGAGGGGCGCGCGCAGGACCCGGTAGCGGAGGTCGCGCTCGCCCGCGTAGGCGGCGTCAGCGCGATCGACCCAGCGGAGCACGATCACGGCGGCGCCGCCGCCTTGCGCGCCTTCAGCCAGCCCGCGAAGCCCTTCATCAGCGACTTGTGCCACAGCCTCCCAAGGACCTTGGAGCCGCGGCCCGTGGGGTGGGCCAGGTCGCTCGCCGCCAAGCGGGGGCTGGCGTTGTACCACCGGCCGATGGCGCCCTCGCCGCCCATCGCGTCGAAGATCGAGTACCAGGCACACCCGGCCTCGAAGGCCGCCGCCTTCTGGGCCTTCATGAGATCGTACATGCGCGGCACCGTCCGAATACGGCCGCGGCGGCGCTCGCCGTGGTCCAGGGGGCTCATCACGAGGCAGGCGGCGTCGGGGGCGCCGGCGCGGAAGCGCTGGAGCACTTGGAGGAAGGACGCCTGGTAGGCCTCGAGGCGGGTCGAGTCCGGCAGGGCGTTGCCGCCGTACATGAAGACCATGAGGTCGAGGTCGCGTTGGGCCAGCTGGGCCTGAGTGTGGGCCTCGTCGGCGAAGAGCTGGCGGGCGGCCCGGGCGCCGACGACGCCGATGGAGTCGTAGACCACGCCCGGGACCTCGCGCTCGACGACCGCGCCGTAGACGCGCGTGACGCCGCCGCCGACGTTGCGGATCTTGAAGGTGTGGGGGCCGTCCTCGACGGTCAGCCGGTAGCGGGCGTCCTCGGGCGCCTCGGCGCTGGTGTCGAGGACGACGCGCTCCTGACCGTCGACCTGGATCTGCAGCCGCCCGTGGCCGCGGCCCTTGTGATACCAGAGCTCGAAGGCGCCGGCGGTCCTGCCGACGGGGCCCTCGTCGACGGTGGCCCAGCTGGCGTGGGCGCCGAGGTAGCCGACCCCCGCGACGCCTCCGTAGCCGTAGCGGCCGTCCTTGGCCTGCTTGCGGATGAACTCCCGGCTCTTGAAGCCGCGCGAGGTCCACTCGATGTCCTTGCGCAGGTACCAGGGGGTGCCGGCCGCCACGAGGCTGAAGCCGTGGCCGGCGTCCCCGAACTGGCGCTGCAGGAGGCGCCGGGCCATCGAGGTCATCCCGTCGGCGGCGATGGCCGAGTCGCCCCACTGGGCGATCCGCGTGACGGCACCTTCCTCTTTGAGGGCCGTGCGGGCCAGGGACTCGTAAAACGGGGCCATGGCGCCGCTCGGATCCTCGATCTCGGCGGTGACGCCCTCCCAGAGCCTGTCGGGGATGGCGATGCGCGCGAAGGGGTCGGGGGACGTGGCGGCGGCGTCCGGGGCGGCGGCGCTGGCGTCGGCGGCGTCCGTGGCGGCGGCGGCGTCCGTGGCGGTGGCGGCGCTGGCGTCGGCGGCGCCGGGAGGCAGCGCCGCGGCGGAGTTGGCGTCCACCGGGGCCGGCGCGACCGGGTCGGGGTCGGGGTCGACCAGCAGCTCGACGGGCTCCAGCTCGTCGCCTTCGCCCGCGACCGCCGTGATCGGCGGGTCCTCGACCGCAGCGGCCTTGGAGCCGCCGGCCTCGGCGACCGCGGGGCCGGCGCCGTGAATCGAGAACATCTTTTCAAAGGGGAGCTCGTCGCCGGGGATCCAGGCGCGCAGGTCGGCGATCTTGGCGAGGACCTGGTCGCCGTCCCCGTCCGGGTCGCCGCCGTCACCCGCGGCCAGGACCACCAGGTAGGGCGCGGCGATCGCCGCCAGGAGCCCGATGAGGCCCACCATCGCGGCGCGGGGGCCGGCAGGCAGCCCCTGCCCATCCCAGGGCTGGTCGGCGTCGGGCGTTCTGATCTCGTAAAAGGTCGCCAAGGTGTGGCAGCGCTCCTCGCCCGGCGCGCGCGCCGGGCCGTGTCGCTAGAACTTGAAGTACTGGAAGGGCAGCGGCCTGCCCGCCGCCATCTCGGTGAAGGCCAGGATGCCCAGCCCCAGGGTCAGCCCCTGGGCGAGCAGCGGCATGCGCCGGTACCAGCCGAAGGTCGCCTCGGTCCAGCGGCGCGGCGTCCAGTGCCATAGGTAGGTGCCGAGGAGCAGCGCCCACAGCCCCGGCGTCATGATGGTGACGTCGCCGTAGCTGCCCGAGCCCAGGGCCGCCATGACGTCCCCCACCTTGGTGAAGGGATCTACCGCCGGGTCATGGACGTAGCTGCCGGCGCGGAACAGGATGCGCGCGAACATCACGAAGTGCAGGGTCAACGAGACGCGCCAGGCCACCCCCCACCAGCTGAGGCGCAGCTGGACGCCGCGGGCCTCGCGCCGCTTGCGCAGGTAGCGGTTGATGACCATCGCCGTGGCGTGCAGCAGGCCGTAGACCACATAGGTCCAGTCGGCGCCGTGCCACAGACCGATGAGGACAAAGGTGATGTACAGGTTGCGGTAGACCTTCCACGTCGACACGCGGCCGCCGCCCAGGGGGTAGTAGAGGTAG
>PDWJ01002147.1_pt1 | contig 21880 bp, 17 predicted proteins | sample 1430881 | NCBI WGS metagenome assembly PDWJ01 (sample SAMN01162460, study PRJNA174530) | Oral metagenome, whole genome shotgun sequencing project. | biome: Marine environment; feature: Marine mammal; material: Swab sample of the gingival sulcus; isolation source: swab sample of gingival sulcus... | reverse complement strand
TCAAACCGGCGAGACCTTTTTACCTTATGGCTACGGCCAAAATTTGGCTAAAGTTGCCGATTCGGTCGCCAATTTGACCGGAAAAGCGCTCTTGGAATTGTTTGAGCACGAACAGCAGACGTCGCATAAATATTTGACGATACTGCCGATATTTGGCAATAGTCGGCGGCTCGGTTCGATTATCCTATCGCGCGCCAAGAAGAAGTTTACCGATGGCGACTTGATTTTGTCGGAGATTTCAGCCACGGTTGTCGGCATGGAAGTCATTCGCGCCAAGGCGCAAGAAAGAGAAGTCGACGAGCGCAAGATGGCCATTGTCAACATGGCAATCGACACGCTGTCTTATTCTGAGCTGGAGGCGATTCACCACATCTTTGAGGAATTAAAGGGCGACGAGGCCATCTTGGTAGCCAGTCGCATTGCCGATCGCGCCGGCATTACGCGTTCGGTCATCGTCAACGCACTGCGCAAGTTTGAAAGTGCCGGCGTCATTGAAACGCGTTCGCTCGGCATGAAGGGCACGCGCATTAAAGTGCTAAACGACAAATTGAAGTACCGTCTCAAACGGATGCGCAATATGTAGTAAATCTATATAGTAAGTTTAAACTGATGTCGATTTTAGCACAGGTCAGCGCTTAAAGTCATAATAATCTCATAAGCAACGGATTAGGAGTGACACTTATGAATATTGATCGATTGTGGCTACGGTATAAGCAAGACGGCGATTATCAGGCTAAGCAAAAAATTATTATCCACTATCTCGATTTAGTGAGAATTATTGCGCACAAACTATACGTCGACATCAGTTGTCCACTCGACTATGAAGACATGGTGAGCTACGGCATTATCGGTTTAATCGATGCCGTTGCAAAATACGACTGTCGTTCAGACGTCAAGTTTGAGAGTTACGCCAGCCGGCGCATCAGGGGACAAATGATCGACCAACTGCGGCGCATCGATTGGTTGCCGCGACGCCTACGCCGTCAGCGTAAGCGGATTGACGAGGCGATTGTGCACTTGCAAAACAAATACGGCGAAAATTATTCGCGCCAAGCGCTGGCCGATCAGCTGGAAATGTCGCTTGACAATCTATACGAGATTTTGCGCGAGGTGGCACGAGCCAAAGTGCTGTCGTTAGATCGACAGTACGAGGAGCGGCCCAATTTTGACGTGGTCGCCGATTGGGGCGAGTACGATCCACAGTGGTCGCTCGACTATAAGACGCAGCTGGCCTGTATAAAGCACAGCGTCAATCACCTGCCCGCGCGGCAGCACAAAATCATTCATCTCTACTACTATGAAGAACAGACTTATCAAGCGATTGGCGATTTGCTCGGCATTTCGATTGCGCGCGTTTCGCAGCTGCATAAAAACGCCTTAAAGCAGCTTAAAAGCGAGTTGCAACAAGTGCTTTAAGGGTCGCTAACGACGGCTCTTAATGCCGATTTATTTTGTTTAAAACGACAAAATATATGGCAATTTTGCTTGCAATCGGCAGGTGGTGATGATATAATACAGCAGTTGACAAGACGTCGACAAATAGCACATATTTCGATCTGTGTCAGAGTGCCATTGTGGTGGTGCACAGAGATGACGAATATGGATGACAAACTCGGAGGTAGAAATGTCTATTGTATCAATGAAACGATTGTTGGAGGCCGGCGTACACTTCGGTCACCAAACCAGAAGATGGAACCCCAAAATGGCCAAGTACATCTTCACGGAACGCAACGGTATTTACATTATCGATTTGCAGAAAACGGCTAAGAAAATTGACGAAGCTTATGACTTTGTCAAGCAGATTGTACTAGACGGCGGCAGCGTACTGTTCGTCGGCACAAAAAAACAGGCACAAGAGGCGATTGAGCAGGAAGCGAAGCGCTGTGGCCAGTTTTATGTCAGCCAGCGCTGGTTGGGCGGCATGTTGACCAACTATGCGACGATCAAAAAGAGCATCGATTTGTTGTTCCTGTTGGAGAAACAAGAAAAAGATGGTACGTTTGAAGCGCTGCCCAAAAAAGAAGTCATCGAATTGAAGAAGCGCAAAGACCGTTTAGAGAAGTTTTTATCCGGCATTAAAACGATGAAAAAGACGCCAGACGTCATGTTTGTCGTCGACCCCAATAAGGAAAAAATTGCCATTCGCGAAGCCAAAAAACTGGGTATTCCAGTCGTCGCCATCGTCGACACAAACTGCGATCCCGACGAAGTAGATTTCGTCATTCCCGGCAACGACGACGCCATTCGCGCGGTTAAACTAATTACTAACGCCATCAGTTCTGCCGTCTTAGAGGGCAAACAGGGCGTGCAAGAAGAAGATCAACAGGCAGCGGCAGAAGCTGCGCCGGCAGTAGTGGCAGCAGAAGAATTTAGCGCTCAGCCGGTCGAACAACAAGCGAGTGAAACCGAAGCGTAGGAGGTAAGAATGGCTGTTACAGCACAAATGGTCAAAGAGTTGAGAGCTTTGACGAGCGCAGGCATGATGGACTGCAAAAAAGCCTTGGTGGAAACCGATGGCAACATGGAAGAAGCAATTAAATTTTTACGCGAAAAAGGTCTGGCTAAAGCAGCTAAAAAAGCTGGACGCGTCGCTTCAGAGGGCATTTCGACACTGCTCATTTCTGAAGACGGCAAAAAAGGCGTTATCTTAGAAGTCAACTCAGAAACCGATTTTGTCGCCAAAAACGACGACTTTATCGATTTTGTCAAGCGCGTTGCGGCTTTAATCATCGATCAAAACATCGCGACGATGGCCGACTTAAAAGCTGCCAAATTCGACGCTGCGAGCGAGACAGTCGAGCAGACCTTGCAGGCGCTAATTGGTAAAATTGGCGAAAACATGAGCTTGCGCCGCTTTGATGTATTAGAGGTCGCGCGAGGTTGTGTGGCCGGTTATATTCACGGCAATGGCAAGATTTCGGTTATCTTAGGTTTGGAAACGACGGCTGACAATGCCGATTACGAAGTGATGGCCAAAGATATTTGCATGCAAATCGCGGCAATGAGTCCAAAATTTGTCGGCAAGGACAACGTCGACCAAGCTTATTTGGACAACGAGCGCGAAATTTTAATGCAACAGGCCTTAAACGAAGGCAAGCCGCAGGCAATCGTCGAAAAAATGGTGGTTGGTCGCTTAAACAAGGCGCTTAAAGAAGTTTGCCTGTTAGAACAGCCATTTGTCAAGGATGGCGACATCACGGTCGGCCAGTTGGTCGCCGAAAAGGCCAAGCAACTCGGCTGCGACATTAAGCTGACGGCGTTCAAGCGCTATGAAGTCGGCGAGGGCATCGCCAAAGAAGAAGAGGATTTTGCCGCTGAAGTCGCTGCTACAATAGCTGGAAAATAATAAATAGAATCGTTAAAAAGGGGCGAATGCTCCTTTTTTTATACGAGATTTTTGCGGCGATTTATTGTATAATAAAAAGAGGAGAAAAATGGAGGTGGTCATCGTGCAAAAGGCATACAAGAGAATCTTATTGAAACTGAGTGGCGAAGCTTTGGCGGGCGATCAAGGCAACGGCATCGATCAGGCCGTCGTCAAGCGCGTCGCATTGCAAATTAAAGATATTTCGGCGATGGGGGTCGAGGTCGCCATCGTAATCGGCGGCGGCAATTTTTGGCGCGGTCGCAGCAGCGCCGAAATGGATCGCGCCACGGCCGATTACATGGGCATGCTCGCAACTGTCATCAATGCACTGGCCATGCAGGATGCGCTCGATAATTTGGCCGTGCCATCGCGCGTGATGAGTGCGATTGAAATGCGTCAGATTGCCGAACCCTACATCAAGCGTCGCGCGACGCGACATCTAGAAAAGGGCAGAGTGGTGATCTTCGCGGCCGGAACGGGCAATCCATTTTTTTCAACCGATACCACGGCTGCCTTGCGCGCCGCTGAAATATCAGCCGAGATTATTCTATTGGCCAAAAAGGTCGATGGCGTATACAGCGCCGACCCCAACGTCGACCCCGACGCCATAAAGTACGATCGCCTAACTTTTAGTCAGGTCATCGATCAACGGCTCGGCGTAATGGATCAGACGGCGGCGACGCTCTGCATGGAAAACAACATACCAATTATGGTATTTGCGCTACAAAATACGGACAACATCAAACGGGTTGTTCTAGGTGAAACTATCGGCACGACGATTAAGGAGGAATTCTAATGCACGTTAAAGTCCACGATGACATGAAGTCAAAGATGAAAAAGACACTGGCCGTCTTAAAAGACGAACTATCGTCGGTTAGAGCCGGTCGCGCCAACCCACATATTTTAGATCGCGTCATGGTAGCTTATTACGGTACCGATACGCCGCTTAAGCAGATGGCCAATATTTCTGCACCGGAGCCGCGTTTGATTCAGGTACAGCCCTATGACGTGTCGGTGATCAGCGACATCGAAAGGGCGATACAAATGGCCGATTTGGGCGTTAATCCCTCTAACGACGGCAAGTTGATTCGCATCGCCATGCCGATTTTGACGGAAGAACGCCGCCGCGAATTGGTCAAAATGATCAAGCGGATGGGCGAGGAGGCCAAGGTGGCCCTGCGCAATGAGCGCCGTCACGCCATCGATTTATTAAAAAAGATGAATAAGGACAATGAATTGACCGAAGACGATTTGAAGCGTGCCGAGAAAGAAGTACAAGATACGATCGATGAATTTAGCGACAAAATCGATCAGATGCTCGACGAAAAAGAAAAAGATATTATGGAAGTATAGCGTGGCGGATACAGCTAAAGATAATCCAACAACTACAAAACTGCCGACCCATATCGCCATCATTATGGACGGCAATGGTCGCTGGGCGCAGTCGCGCGGTCTGCCGCGCGTCGCCGGCCACCAACGGGGCGGTGAAGTGTTGAAGCAAATTGTGCGCCACGCCGGTGAAATCGGCATACGCTATTTGACGGTTTACGCCTTTTCAACCGAGAATTGGAAGCGGCCCCAGGCCGAAGTAAACGCCTTGTTTAAACTGCTGGTCGACTTTTGTAAAAATCAAGTCGACGAGTTAGTTGAAACCGGTACGCGCTTGCGCTTTTTAGGCGATATAGACGGCATGCCGCTATTGCAACGCTCGGCAATGCGCTTGGCCGAGCGCAAGACAGAGGCTGGTCAAGGTCTAAATTTCAACGTTTGTATCAATTACGGTTCGCGTCAAGAAATCGTCGCTGCGCTGCGCCGCATCATCGATGACGGCTTGACCAGTCAGCAGTTGACGGCGGATGTGTTGGCCAGTTATCTCTATACGGCCGACATGCCCGATCCCGACTTGATTATCCGCAGCAGTGGCGAGCTGCGCTTGAGTAATTTTTTATTGTGGCAAAGCGCTTACGCCGAAATCGTCATCAGCGAACTGAATTGGCCGGATTTTACAGCGCAGGTGCTGGACGATTGCATTGCCCAATACGCTAAAAGGCATCGTCGCTACGGTGCAGTTTAGGAGAAACTATGTTAAATAATTCAAAGATCAGAGTGATTAGTGGCGTATTGACGGCCGCTATTTCGGCCTTTTTGCTCTATATGCGACAGCCTTTGGTCGTGATACTAGCGCTCTTTTTTACGATCTCTGGCGTAATTGAATTTAACGCGGCCTACCGCAAGGCCGGCAATAAGCCGATTGTCGCGCTTAGCGTCGCCCTGACGGCGATCATCGTACCGGCGCTGACGTTTTATAGCGACGCCGTGTTTAAAGTGGCGATGTGGGCCAGTTACGCCGTCTTGTTTGGCTTTATCGTCTACTACATCGCATCCGATTATCAGTTCATCGATTTGATCATCAGTCTGTTTGGCGTCTGCTACGTCGTGACGCCGATTGCACTGATTATTAAATTGGCCAGCCGGTCCGACAATGTGATGTGGCTGCCCTTTATCTTGGCAATCAGCACCGATATATTTGCCTATTTGGTGGGGATGCGATTTGGCAAGCGCAAGCTGTTGGAAAGAGTCAGCCCGAAAAAGACGCTCGAAGGGGCGATTGGCGGCGTCGTCGGCTGCATGATCAGCACGACGCTATTCGGTTGGCTTTTTTTGCCGCAAATTGAATGGTATAGCTTGGCGGCGATGGCCTTTTTTGGCTCAATCGCGTCACAAGTTGGCGATTTAACGGCATCGACGATTAAGCGCAACTGCGCCATTAAAGACTTTGGCAATACGATACCTGGACACGGCGGCGTACTGGATCGCTTGGATTCGATACTGTTTACGGCACCGGTCGTCTTTCTATACAGTTGGTTATTTTTATAAGGATCGCAGATGAAATTAGCAATACTTGGTTCAACTGGTTCAATTGGTCGACAGGCACTGGCAATTATCGATCGCGACGTGACGGTGACGGGGTTGTCCTGCATGTCGAATGTCGCCTTGCTCTATCGACAATATCAAAAATTTAAGCCCAAATGGCTACACGTCGGCGACGCCTCCAAGTACGCCGAATTGCGCGCAATGGTAAGCGATCCGTCGGTCGTGATCAGCGCCGGTCAAGATCAGTTGGCGGCATTTGCCGAAGCGGCTGATTACGACGTGTTGTTGACATCAATCGTCGGTTCAGTCGGTTTGTTGCCGACGATCGCCGCCGTCAAACGGGCCAAGCGCATCGCCTTGGCCAATAAGGAAACACTGGTCGTATACGGCGAAAAAATCATGCAGTTGGCGGCGCAATACGGCGCTGAAATCATTCCGGTCGACAGCGAGCACAGCGCGATTTTTCAGTCGCTACAAGGCAATGCTCAGCAGTCGATTGAAAAGTTGATTTTAACGGCCAGCGGCGGGCCTTTCTTCGGCTATGAGCGCAGCCGTTTAGCCGCGGTGACGGTCGCACAGGCGCTGAAACATCCCAACTGGCAGATGGGACCCAAAATCACGATCGACTCGGCGACCTTGATGAACAAGGGATTGGAGTTGATTGAAGCCCGTTGGCTATTCGACGTCGCCGCGAATCAAATCGACGTCGTCGTCCATCCGCAGAGCATTATCCACAGTTTAGTGCAGTATTGCGACGGGTCGCAAATTGCTCAGTTGGGGCTACCCGACATGCAGTTGCCGATTCACTATGCGCTGCATTATCCGCGCCGGCGGCCGACGAATTTGCCGCGCTTGTCGTTGGCCGAAATTGCTAAATTGACCTTTGCCGAGCCCGATTTAGACAGTTTTCCCTGTCTGGCGCTCGCCTATCGGGCACTGGACAGCGGCGGCACGGCGCCCTGTATTTTAAACGCCGCCAACGAAGTGCTCGTCGCGCAGTTTTTGGCCGGTGAAATCACATTTTATGATATTCCGCGCGGCATTGAACGGGCCTTAAACAAGTTTCCGAGCATTGCCGATTATACGCTGGACGACGTCTTGCAGACCGATTTAGCGGTAAGGCAATTTACGATTGCAAATTAAATGGAGAAATTATGTTAGTTACAATTATCAGTTTTATCGTCGTAATCGGCGTATTGGTCTTTTTCCACGAACTGGGTCACTTTTTGGTGGCGCGCGCCTGCGACGTCTATGTCAAGGACTTTTCAATCGGCATGGGGCCAGTGCTCTATCAATACCGAGGTCGCGAAACGACTTATAGTTTGCGCGCGCTGCCGATCGGCGGCGCCGTTCAGATGCTCGGCGAAGACGGTGTCGACAAAGAGATTGAAGCGGAAGACTATTCGCCCCTAATTAGCGACAATCCGCGCAGTTTTGTCAATAAGCCGGCCTGGCAGCGGCTGTTGATAATCGCAGCTGGACCACTGATGAACTTCGTCTTGGCGGCCGTGCTCTTTTTTATCATCTTTGCCTTTCAGGGATTTCCGACCGACCAAAATTACATTGGCGAAGTAATTGCCGATACGCCGGCATACAGTGCCGGTTTATTGGCGGGCGATCAAATCGTCGCGATTGACAACAGCCCGATCGACGATTGGCGGGGCATCGTAGCGGCGGTTCAAGCCGCTGCCGACAAACCGGTCGACTTAGAAATTTTACGCGCTGGACAGCGCCAGACCATTCGCCTGACGGCTGCTGTCGACGAATCCGGTCAGCGCTATTATATTGGCATTCGACCGCGCTTAAAGACTTCGCTTGGGCTGTCGCTTAAGTACGCCGTGCAAAAGACTTGGCAGTCGAGCCAGATGGTCGTGGCCTTTATTCCCAAGTTGATTAGCGGTGAAGTGGCGCGCGACAACATTGCCGGCCCGATCGGCATCGCGCAAATCTCCGGTCAGGCGGCGCGACAGGGACCGCTCGTATTTATGTCGTTGATGGCGATTATATCGGTCAATTTAGGCATTATGAATTTGTTGCCGATACCGGCATTAGACGGTGGTCGCCTGCTGTTGATTTTGCTGGAAATTATTTTCCGGCGCAAACTGCCGGCCTTTATCGAAGAAAAAATACATCTGATCGGCTTTGCACTGTTGATGCTGTTGATGGTCTTTGTCGTCTATAACGACATCGTAAAATTGTTTTAAGGGAGTAATATGGCTAAGCAAACAAAGGCGGTGCGCGTTGGCAACTTGCAAGTTGGCGGCGGCGCGCCAATTAGTATACAGTCGATGACGACGACCGATACGCGCGATGTCGCGGCGACGGTCGCACAGATAGAGTCCCTCGCCGGGCGCGGTTGCGAAATCGTGCGCGTTGCCGTACCCGACGAGGCGGCGGCGCGCGCACTGGAGCAAATAAAAAGTCAAATTAGTCTGCCCTTAGTGGCCGACATTCACTTCGACTACCGCTTGGCGCTGTTGGCGATTGCCAGCGGCGTCGATAAAGTGCGCATTAACCCCGGCAACATCGGCAGTTTTGAGCGCGTAAAAAAAGTGGTCGACGCCCTTAAGGATAGGGGTATACCGCTGCGCATCGGCGTCAATTCGGGCTCAATCGACAAGCGGATACGCGATCGCTTTGGCGGTCCAACGCCCTTGGCGATGGTCGAGAGTGCCTTGTCGCACATCGCCTTAGTCGAGCGGTGCGGCTACGATCAAATTGTCGTTTCGCTAAAGAGTTCAAGCGTGCGCGATACCGTTGCGGCCTACCGCGCCATGGCGGCGCGCGTCGACTATCCCTTGCACTTGGGCGTCACCGAAGTTGGCACCGTCTTTAACGCCAGCATTAAATCTGCGGTCGGCATCGGCGCGCTACTGCTCGACGACATTGGCGATACGTTGCGCGTTTCGGTCACTGGCGACCCGCTCAATGAAATCGACATTGCCAAGGGCATTTTGCGTGCCACAGAACGTCGTCAGTTTGGCCTCAATGTCGTGGCCTGTCCGACTTGTGGGCGCTGTAATGTCGATTTGGCGCGGTTAGTTGAACGAGTTGAGCGCGAATTGGCGACAGTCGATAAGCCGCTTACATTGGCCGTGATGGGCTGTGCAGTCAACGGGCCGGGCGAAGCGCGCGAAGCCGATATCGGCATGGCCGGCGGCGTCGACGAGATGTTGCTATTCGTCAAGGGAAAAGTCGTTAAAAAAGTGCCGATCGAACAAGCTTTTGACCAGTTGAAGCAGTTGGTTGACGGCTGGGGGGAAGTATGATAAAAGAGATTTTTGAGCGGCGGGCCGAAACGGCGGCGCTGACGGTGCAAAGAGTCGTCTACAATCGCAATACGACCGATTTAACGATTGAAATAGCGTCGGCGCAACTGTACGATCCAGCTTTAGAACAGTTGATTAAGCAAGACGTCAGCAGCAGCTTGCCCTTTGTCGGCAACGTCGTGTTACAGCCCCGTATCGAGGCTGAAATCGACGCCGTCGACGCCACAAAGTGGTTGTTAAAGCGGGCTTGTCAGATGTATGAAATCGACATCGAAAAAGATGTCTCGTTTAAAATAATGCCGGAAAAAGTCGTCAGTTGCGTGATCGAACAGGTTGGCGTTTACCAGAAGATCATTCGCCAAGTGAACTGCGACGATTTAGACGCCCAATTAAGCGCTGTTTTTGGCCTCGACTACGAAGTCGATTTTTTGGCGCCATCCTATCAAACGATCGACGATGAAGACTTTGATAATATAATGGCTTCGGTCATCGCACAGAATTTACCCGATTTGCCAGCGGCGACTGTCGATTCGCCGCCACAGGCCAGTGACGATGACATCATTTACAAAAAGAAAATCAACAATCCAATCGTCAAGTTGGCCGATATGGTCGGCGAGGGCGAAATGATTGCGATCCGCGGCGAGGTGCTGCGCAGCAAGCAGATCAAAACCAAGAGCGGTAAAATCATTTTTACTTTTGTGATATCCGATTACAGCGACGCGATTAAGTGCAAGCTGTTCGTCGGCGAGAAGTTGGCTAATAAGTTGGCTGCTGACGTCAAAGAAGGCAGTCATTTAACTGTGCTCGGCTATAAAAAATTCGATAGTTTTGATCGGGAAAGCGTACTCAACGTCTTGGCGATTAATCGCGCCGCCAAGCCGCCGGCACGGCTCGACGGTGCCGCCGACAAGCGAATTGAGTTCAATTTGCACACCAATATGAGCGCAATGGATGGCTTGACGGACGTAAAAAAATATATCGACACGGCGGTGCGTTGGGGCCATCGCGCCCTCGCCATCACCGATAGCGGCGTCGTCCAAGCCTTTCCAGAGGCGATGATGCACGTCGTCAAACAGAAATACGACTTGAAGTTAATATACGGCGTCGAGGCCTATATGATCGACGATCAAATGGTAATCGTCGACAACATAAAGCCCTATCAATTAAACGATGAATACGTCGTGTTTGACATCGAGACGACCGGCTTTTCGGCGCGCTACGATGGCATAACCGAAATCGGCGCCATTAAAGTCAAAGACGGCGCGATTGTCGGCCGGTACAGTCAGCTAGTCAATCCGGAGAAAAAAATACCGGCCAAAGTCGTCGAGTTGACCGGCATTACAGACGACATGGTGGCCAACAAGCCAAAGATCAAAGCAGTGATTGGTGACTTTTTGGCATTTTGTGGCGACTGCCCCGTAGTGGCACACAATGCCACTTTTGACGTGTCGTTTATTAGAGAAAAAGCCAAGCTAGTCGGCGTCGATTACGCGCCGACAGTGCTCGACACCCTAAAAATGTCACGGATGCTATTAAAGGACCTCAAGCGCTTTGGTCTCAATCGGGTCGCTAAGTATTTGGGCGTTGCGCTCGACAATCACCACCGCGCCGTCGACGACGCCTTGGCGACGGCCAAAATTTTTAACATCCTCGTCGAAAATCTCGAATCGCGCGGTATCTACACATTAGAAGAATTAGCTGAGTATGGTAAACAGGCCCTGTCGTTTAAACATTTCGACGTCTATAATGTGACGGTGTTGGCGGCCAATCAAGACGGCTTGAAAGATCTCTATCAGTTGATTTCACACTCGCACATGGAAACTTTTTACAATCGGCCGCTGATTTCTAAGCAGCTATTAAATGAAAAGCGTCAAAATTTAATCTTGGGCTCGGCCGCCGTCGAGGGTGAACTCTACCAGGCGCTCTTGGCCAATAAAGAGCCGGCGGCAATCGATCAGATCGCCAAGTTTTACGACTTTTTAGAAGTGCAACCGATTGAGAACCATCGCCATTTGGTCGCAAATGGCTTAGTGCGCGACGACGATGAATTGCGCGATTACAATATTAAAATTATCAATTTAGCCGATGCGCTCGGCAAATTGTGCGTGGCCACCGGCGACGTGCACTTTTTAGAACCGGATGACGTCCTCTACCGCAAGATTTTGACGTCGGGGTTGGGTAAGCGCGTCGACAACAATGCCGCACCGCTCTACTTTAGAACCACTGAAGAAATGCTGACGTCGTTTAACTACTTAGACGACGCGCTGGCAGAGCGCATCGTCGTTCAAAATAGCTGGCGTTTAAACGAGCAGATTGAAGCGGTCGTACCGATTCCACAGGAGACATCGCCGCCCGTTATCGAGGGGTCAGATGTCGAATTGCGCAGGCTGTGCTTTACTAACGCCAAGTCCATATACGGCGACCCGCTACCGGAAATCGTCGAAAGTCGGCTTACGAGAGAGCTCGATTCAATTATCAATAACGGCTATGCGGTGATGTATATCATCGCCCAAAAATTGGTCGGCAAGTCGCTGGCCGACGGTTTCACAGTCGGGTCGCGCGGTTCGGTCGGGTCGTCGTTTGCCGCCACCATGGCCGATATTACCGAAGTCAATCCCCTGCCGCCGCACTATTATTGTAAACAGTGTAAATACGTCAACTTTGAGGTCGATCCACAATACAAAGTCGGTGCCGATTTGCCCAATCAAGCTTGTCCGAACTGTCAAGCGGCACTCGTTAAAACGGGCTTTGATATTCCATTTGAGACATTTTTGGGTTTTGAGGGCAATAAAGAGCCCGACATCGATTTGAACTTCGCCAGCGTCTATCAATCGACGGCACACGCCTACACCGAAGAATTGTTTGGCGAGGGCTATACCTACAAGGCCGGCACGATTGGCACGGTAGCGGAAAAAACGGCCTTTGGCTTCGTCAAGCACTACTGTGAGGACAACGACATATTCGTCAGCAATTACGAAGTGGAACGGCTCGCACAGGGCTGTGTCGGCGTCAAACGGACGACGGGCCAGCATCCCGGCGGCATTATGGTCGTGCCGAATTATAAGGACATTCACGACTTTACGCCAATTCAGTACCCGGCAAATGACAGTCATTCCGGCGTGATCACGACTCATTTTGACTATCACTCACTGAGCGGTAAAATTCTAAAATTGGATAATCTCGGACACGATGTGCCGACGATCATTCGCATGTTATACGACATGACCAATATCGACCCGATGCGGGTTCCGATTGACGACGCCGGCGCGCTGGGCATTTTTACATCGACTGAGCCGCTCAATATTTGCGACGACGACTATCCAATCGAAAGCGGCACGCTCGGCATCCCCGAATTTGGCACCAAATTTGTCAGGGGCATGTTAGAGGAGGCCAAGCCGACCACGATTGAGGAACTGGTTCAAATTTCCGGCTTGTCGCACGGCACCGATGTGTGGCTCGACAATGCCCAAAAGTTAATCAACGAAAAAACCTGTACGCTAAAAGAGGTCATTGGCACGCGCGACAACATCATGTTGTATCTAATCGAGAAAGGCTTACCTAAAAAAGACGCCTTTACGATTACCGAAAGCGTGCGCAAGGGCAAGGGGTTAAGCGATCAGCAAAAGGTGCAGATGCTCGAACACGAGGTGCCTAGATGGTATATCGACTCTTGCGAAAAAATCAAGTACATGTTTCCGAAAGCACACGCTGCGGCTTATGTGACGATGGCGCTGCGGATTGCCTACTTTAAGGTCTATCAGCCATTGGCCTACTATGCCACCTATTTTTCAATTAAGGTCGACGACTTCGATGCCCAACTGATTTGTCGCGGCAAGGCGGCAGTTGCCGATCAGCTGGCAATTTTGAACGGCGTTGAGAAGATGAGCAATAAGGAAAGTTCACAGTACGTCGTGTTGGAATCGGCGCTTGAGATGTACGCGCGCGGCTTTAATATTAAACGGATTGACTTATATCGTTCGGAAGCCAGTGCTTTCGTGGTCGAAGACGGCGCCATTTTGCCGCCGTTGCAGGCATTACAAGGCGTTGGTAAAAATGCCGCCGAATCGATTGTGGCGGCTCGCCAAGACGGTGAGTTCATTTCGATAAACGACATTAAAAATCGTTCAACTGCCAATCGTTCGGTGATTGAAGCGCTAAAAAATCACGGCGTTTTGGCCGGCATGCCCGAGGACAACCAGCTGTCGATCGATTATTTTCTGACAAATCATTAACCGACTGGGCAGGGGCCCGTTAAACGTGTTATAATAGTTAAAATAGACAGAGGGAGGAAGCTTTGGAGCGGTCAAATTCGATTAAAATGATTGCCCTATTGGGCATTATCGGCAACCTGTTTTTATTAATTTTAAAATTACTGTTCGGCTTGGCAACCCGCTCACAGGCGATGATTGCCGATGGCATCAACAGCGTGGGCGACGTCTTTAGTTCGCTAATGGCCTATGTCGGCGGTCGCATTACGGCCCGGCCCGACGACGCCGATCATCCCTACGGGCACGGCAAGGCCGAATACATCTTTTCGTTGATTATCAGCATGGCGTTACTCGTCGCGGCGGTCTTTGTGTTTCGCGGGGCATTGGTCAATTTGGCGACGGGGACGACATTTCGCTATTCATTTTGGCTCGTCGTCGTCGCTGTGTCGACGATTGTGCTCAAATTGGGGCTTTACTTTACGACGATTGACGTCGCCCAAAAATACAATAGCCTATTGGCCTTTGCGACGGCAGCCGATCACCGCAACGACATCTTTATTTCGCTGTTGACTTTACTCAGCGTCGTGCTGGGACATTTTAATATTTACTTTGTCGACGCCATCTTCGGCATGGCGATTGCCGTTTGGATCGGGTATACGGGCTTTACGATTTTTGCCAGCGCCTACCACGTCTTAATGGATACGACGTTGGACGCTGCCATCACGGCCCAAATGCGCCAGCAAATCGAAGCCGTTGACGGCGTCGATCATCTCGATTCGCTGGTCTCAAAGCCGATTGGCGTCAACTATTTACTGATTGTTAAGGTTTCGGTCGACGGTCATTACAGCGTCTTGCGCGGCCATCAAATCGCCGCCCAAATTAAACGACAACTACTCGAATATCAGCTGATCGCCGACGTCATCGTACATCTCAATCCATTACAAGAACATCCCGAACCGAATCAATTACGTTAGCCAATAGGAGGAAATTGTGGCCAAGACAACCGATAAGCGTCATGTCGACAATTCGCGTACCGTCATAAAAGTCAACCGCCTGTTGCAGGGCAAGTCACAGCGAGAACTCAGTTTAGGTATTTGCACGCCGGCGCGACTGAGCAAAATTGAGCAGGGTGAAAGTCATCCGTCGGCGGAATTACTCGGTCAGTTGTACGAACGGCTGGGTTTGAATAGCGCCTTAGATAAAGATTTTTTGGTCGCCGGCTATCGCGACATCGACCTGTTTTTTAAGGCCTTTATGTTCAACGAGTTCGACGTCACCAACAAGCACTTTCACAATTTACAAGATAATGAACAACAGTTTATGTCGTCGCCCTTTGTACTGGATTACCTGATTGCCAAAATGTCGTTTTGCAGTGTGCAAAATCGCAAGCGTTATAGCGACATTAAGGCCCTGTTGTCGACGATGACCGATCACATGAGCAGCGATCAAAAATATCATTACTTTCTCTGTTTGGGCATCGATGCGCTCAAGATAATCAAGGACTTAAAGCGGGCCGAACAGTATTTTAAGCGGGCCGAAAACTTTGTTTGTACCGGTCAATTATACTATTGGTTGAGCTATATGCACCTGACTAAGGGGCAACCGGTCGCGGCGATTCGCCTCATCGAAAAGAGTTTGACCGCCTACGTCGACGAGGTCAACAGCGTCGGTATTATCAGCGCCTTTGAATTAATGGGTTTAATCTACTACTCGGTGAACGAATACGAAACCGGCATCGTCCACTATAAAAAGGCTTTGGAGTATACGCGCCTGGCGATCGATTCGCCCTATGAGGCCAATATTAAAAACCAGTTGGCATGGGGCTACACGCGCTTAGCCGATTTCGATACGGCCGTCACTTACTTGGTTAAAGACCGCTACAATAGCGATATTACAGTCAATTCCAGCGTTACTAAATTCATCATTGCCTATTTGATGAAGAGCACGGTGATGCTAGAGGCGCTCAAACCGGAATTTAATTCGCGCAATCGCTCGCTGCACCGCATGATCTTTTCACTACTGGCCAAAGAGCACTATTTCGACGACGACGAGAATTGGTTGGTCGAAGACGCCGAAATTGACGCGTTGTTTGAATTTGCCCAGTTTACGCACTTTGAATTGGAAAAGGCCTTTGCCGAAATCGCCGTTAAACACTATATCGATCGCGGCAATTACCGTCAAGCCTATCATTACACCAGTAAAGTTAGCGACCTCATAATGAATAAAAACAATAGGGGATAGCATTTTGACAGTTAATCAATACTTAAAGAAAATTGAATCGTTAAATTTGAAGAACGTCGACTTAGATCGCATGCGGGCCGCCTATTTATTTGGCGAAGAAGCACATCGCGGGCAGTTGCGTCAATCGGGTGAGCCCTTTTTTATACACCCGACTGCCGTTTCGTTGATGTTGGCCGATATGGAGATGGATCAAGACACCTTAATCGCCGGGCTGTTGCACGATGTCATCGAGGACACAGCGTATACATTTGAAGAAATCGCCGAGGCGTTTGGCACGCGCGTCGCCCACTTAGTCGACGGCGTCACTAAGTTGGAGAAGTTCAATTACGAAACGAAAGAGGAACGCGAAGCCGAGAATTTGCGCAAGATGTTTTTGGCGATGACCGAGGACATTCGCGTCATTATCATCAAATTGGTCGACCGCCTGCACAATATTCGCACGCTCGAATTTCAGGGCGACGAAAAGCGGCGCGCCAAGGCGCACGAAACCTTAGAAATCTACGCGCCGATTGCTCACCGGCTCGGTATTATTAAGATTAAAAGGGAATTGGAAGACCGCAGTTTAATGTATCTGGACCCGGTTGGCTATCGCGATTTAGTCGCAAAAGTAAATCGCAAGCGGGCCGATCACGAGGCCTTTATCGACAACGTCATCGGCATGTTGAAACAGGAACTGGACAAAGTCGACATCACTTCCGAAATTTACGGTCGCCCCAAGAACATCTATTCGATTTACAAGAAGATGAAGTATCAAAATAAAAACTTCGACGAAATCTTCGATGTCACGGCCGTGCGCATTATCGTCGACTCGATCAAAGATTGTTACGGCGCGCTCGGCATCGTCCATACGATGTGGAAGCCGATACCGGGTCGCTTTAAAGATTATATAGCCATGCCAAAGGCCAATATGTACCAGTCTCTACACACCACTTTAATTAGCAACACCGGCGATCCGTTTGAAATACAGATTCGCACCCACGAAATGCATCAAGTGGCCGAATACGGCATCGCGGCGCACTGGAAGTACAAGCAGGGCAATAGCAACATTGGCAAGCTGGATGAAAAATTGGCATGGCTCAGACAGATGATGGAAATTCAAAAGGACATGGAGACGCCCGAAGAATTTGTCGAAAGTCTCAAGGCCGACGTCTTTTCCAATATGGTCTACGCCTTTACGCCGCGCGGCAAAGTGATCGAATTGCCGATGGGCGCGACGCCGGTTGACTTCGCCTATAAAATTCACTCGGCAGTTGGCAACAGCTGCATTGGCGCCAAGGTCGACGGTCGCATCGTGCCGCTCAACTTCGTGCTGGAAAACGGTAAAATCGTCGAGATTATCACCAGTAAAAGTGCCGCCGGCCCCAGTCGTGACTGGTTAAAATTCGTCAAGAGTTCCGAGGCGCGCAATAAAATAAGGCACTGGTTTAAAAAAGAGCGTCGCGAGGAAAATATCGACAAGGGCAAGGAGATGATCGAGCGCGAAGTGCGTCGCAATGGCTTCCAGATGCAAGACTTTTTGAAGGCCGAGTGGCTCAATAAAATACTAAAGCGCTTGACCGTGCGCTCGCTGGACGACCTCTACGCCTCGGTCGGCTATGGCGGCATTCTGACCGGTCAAGTCATCCCTAAACTGCGCGAGCTCTACAAAGAAGCCGAGCGTCAGAAACATCAAGATCGCTCGGTGCAGTTGGAGCAATTAAATTACAAGTCCTCGACCAAGCGCGAATCGGTCAAGGCCAATCAAGGCGTCATCGTCGAGGGCATCGACAATACCACGATTCGCTTTGCGCGCTGCTGTAACCCCTTGCCGGGCGATCGCATCATCGGCTTTATTACGCGCGGTCGCGGCATTACCGTGCACCGCTTGGATTGCAGCAATTTGGAAAACACCGAGGAAGTGCGCAGCCGCTTTATCGAAGTGCACTGGGACGACGAGGAGATGGAATCCTACGAAACGGAAATCCAAATCGTGGCCCAAGATCGCAAGGGATTATTAACCGAAATAACCAAGTTGATGGGTGAAATCAACGTCAATATCAACGGCGTCAACGCCAAGCGCGGCAAAGATGACTTAGCCTATATTAACTTTATACTGGAAATAAAAAACACCGACCAACTGCGGCGCATTATCAGTCGCTTTAAGCAGCTGCCAGACGTCATCGAAGTGCGTCGTGTCGTCGGTTAGGGGGCAATATGAGAGCAGTTGTACAACGGGTCAAACATTCTTCGGTTGAAGTCGCCGGCCAAACCGTCGGCCAAATTGGTCGCGGATTAAATGTGCTATTGGGCGTCGATCAAAACGATTCGGAAAAAGACATCGTCTATTTGGTCGAGAAGATCGTCAATTTGCGCATCTTTGACGACGCCGACGGCGTCATGAATTTATCGCTCAAGGACATCGCCGGCGAAATGCTAGTCGTTTCGCAGTTTACGCTAATGGCCGATGCGCGCAAGGGGCGTCGACCCAGTTATGCGCACGCCGCTAAACCGGAGTTGGCACGCGATTACTATCAGCGCTTTATCGCAAGCGTCGAACAGATGGGTATCGCCGTCGCCAGCGGCCAATTTCAGGCCGAAATGCTGGTTGCGATTGAAAACGATGGGCCGGTGACCATCTTGTTGGACAGTCATAAACAGTTTTAGGAGAGAATATGAAATTAAAGACGATGCCACTGGGCGCTTTGGCGGCCAACAGCTATCTATTGTGGAATGAAAAGACCAAGCAAGCCGTCATTATCGACTGTGGTGGCGAAGCCGACAAAGTGATAAGTTTTTTAAAAGAGCGCGACTTGACGCTCAGTCACATCATTTTGACACATGGTCACAGCGATCACATTATGGGGGTCAACGACCTCGCCGCCGCCACGTCGGCGCGCATCATTGCCCATCGCGAGGAAACTGATATGTTGAGCGATGCGGCCAAAAATTACAGCACGATGTTTGGCGGTCAGGCCACGACCGTCGCGCCCGATGTACTGATTGAGGGCGACCAATCGTTGACCTTGATCGATTACCAATTCGATTTTTATCACACGCCGGGCCACAGCAAGGGCGGCATGTGCATTGCAGTGGGCGATAGTTTGTTTACCGGCGACACGTTATTTAAGGGTTCGATTGGCCGCACCGATTTATACGGTGGCAGCATGGCGGTTTTGCAAAAGTCGCTTACAAAACTGATGAAGTTATCACATCGCCTAAAAGTTTACTGCGGTCACGGCCTCGCTACGACTTTGCGCGACGAAGTTAAACACAATCCATTTTTACAATGATTGCGATTTATTTGAGCCGACATCAATACCGCTACGAAGCGCGTCAAATTGCCAATTTGTTTTGCGACGACTGCGCCGTCGAATTGGCACCGGTCGACTTCGTGGCAGCGCAGACGCAGCACATTTGGAGCTGCGTACTTTTTTTGAATCAAAAAATGACGGCGCTCTGCCGCTTGCAAAATGGCGCCAATACGCTTTATCAGACGCGCCAAGTAGTCGAATCCGGCGACGAAAAGGCGCTTAAGCGCGCCGTCGTCAAAACCCTATTCGACTGCTTGGCGGTCCATTATAAGCGGCGGCCGGCATGGGGCAGCATGGTGGGGGTACGGCCTACCAAATTGGTCAATCGCCTTTTGGCGCGCGGCTATGACGCGGCGGCCATCAGTAGCTATTTAGGCGAACAATACGGCGTCAGTCAACCCAAAATTGATTTGTTGCAGGAAGTATGTCGCGGACAACGCCGGCTGTTGAACGGTTTGTCTCCAGCTAGCGCCTCGCTTTACATCGGCATTCCGTTTTGTCCGACGCGCTGTGTTTACTGTTCGTTTATGGCACAGGCGACTGCGCCGGGTGGGCCGGTCATCGATCGCTACCTCGACGTCTTAATTGCCGAACTGGCGGGCGTGCAAGAGGCGCTTTCCGATCGCGTCATCGATTCAGTATATATCGGCGGCGGTACGCCGGCAATGCTCAGTCCAGTCCAAATCGATCGCCTATTTGCGGCGATTCGACGTTACTATTCGCTTGATGGCGTGCGCGAAATCACCTTTGAGGCCGGTCGGCCAGAATTGATCGACGACGAGTTATTGACTGCGCTCAAGCGCAACGGCGTCGATCGCATCTGTATCAATCCGCAGACGATGCACGACCAAACGCTGCAAAAAATTGGTCGGTTGCACGGCGTCGCCGATGTGCTGCGGGCCTTTGAAAAGGTCAAAAAATACGATTTTAGAGCGGTCAACGCCGACGTCATTGCCGGTTTAATCGGCGAAGACGAAGCCATGTTTGAGCAGACGATTGCGCGCCTCATCGCCCATCGCCCGGCCAATATTACAGTCCATACATTGGCGCTAAAGCGCGGTGCACAACTAAAGGCGGCGCCGACGCATTTGTCCGCCGAGCGGCACGTCGTCGCCCGACAGCTAGATGTCGCCGAGCGCCTATTGCGGCGCAGCGGCTACCATCCCTATTATCTGTATCGCCAAAAGAACACCTTGGGCAATTTGGAAAATGTCGGTTACAGCCTAGCCGGGAAGGATTCCTTTTACAATGTCGTCATCATCGATGAAAGCCAGTCAATTTTGGCCTTTGGCGCCGGTACGACCTCGAAAATACTGCTGGCCAACGGTCAGTTAAAGCGCTTGCACAACCCCAAAGACAGCCTGCTATACGCGCGCCGCAACGCGCAAATTATCGCCCATAAATGTCAAGTGTTGGGCGCTGCCGCGACTTAAACTAAATGCGTTGGCGCGGCCGGCTGGGACTATTGTAATTTTTTCTAGTATTTATTGGCTTGGCGTGATAAACTGAATAGTTGTGAATACTAGAGCAAAAGAGGAGAATATGCAAAAAATCATAAATGTAGCAGTTATCGCTCACGTCGACGCCGGCAAGTCGACCTTAATCGACGCCATGCTGGCGCAAAGCGGCACCTTTTCCGAACACGAAACGCCGGTCGATTGCATTATGGACAGCGACGACATCGAACGGGAGCGCGGCATTACGATCTATGCCAAGAATTGTTCAGTGCGCTATCGCGATTATAAAATCAATATCGTCGATACGCCCGGTCACGCCGATTTTTCTTCCGAAGTCGATCGCATTATTAAGACTGTCGACACCGTCATACTCTTGGTCGACGCCAGCGAGGGGCCGATGCCGCAGACGCGCTATGTCTTAAAGCGGGCCTTGGCCGAGGGGCTAAACCCAATTTTGTTAATCAATAAAATCGACAAGCGCGATCAGCGCGCCGACGCCGTCGTCGATTTGACTTTTGATCTATTCGTCGAATTGGGCGCCAGCGACGCGCAGTTGGAATTTCCAATTTTGTACGGCATTGCCAAACAGGGCGTTGTCAAATACGATAGCGCCGACGACGAGACGACGATTGCGCCCTTGTTTGAAACCATCGTCAGCCATGTCGAGCCCTATCGCTCCGACGAGAAATTACTGCAACTGCAAATTTCGTCATTGGCCTATGACAATTACATCGGTCGACTCGGCATCGGTCGCGTCTTGCACGGAAAAATTGAAGCGGCTTCGACGGTGGCAATCGCCAAGCGCGACGGCGTGATCGTCAACAAAAAAATTGCCGGCCTATTCGTCTATGACGGCTTGCAGCGCACGGCTGTCAAATCGGCGTCGGCCGGCGAATTGGTCTTGATAAGTGGCATCGATGACATTTCGATTGGCGAGACGATCGGCGAAGTCGACAAAGTGGTCGCCCTGCCGATGCTCGACATCGAGGCGCCGACGCTGTCGATGAACTTTTACATCAACAGTTCGCCCTTTGCCGGACAGAGCGGCAAGTATTTGACGACGCGCCACATTAAGGCCCGGCTGGACCGCGAATGTGAAACCAATGTCGGACTCAAAGTAGAGGCCATTCCCAACAGCGATGCTTACACCGTATCGGGGCGCGGTGAATTACAC
>PDWJ01002146.1_pt1 | contig 21882 bp, 17 predicted proteins | sample 1430881 | NCBI WGS metagenome assembly PDWJ01 (sample SAMN01162460, study PRJNA174530) | Oral metagenome, whole genome shotgun sequencing project. | biome: Marine environment; feature: Marine mammal; material: Swab sample of the gingival sulcus; isolation source: swab sample of gingival sulcus... | reverse complement strand
AAGAAAATACTTAGATGGTCTGCCCAAAAGTTGCCCGTTTCATTTTCTTTAATTTCAAGTGCAGAAATCCATATTTTTAAACCCTCAAATTCAAATTCCCAACTTTGAGGAATTTTTATAACTGTATTTTCTGATTTAATAATTCGATTTCCACTATATTCAGTTGTTATTACCTCACTAATATCCCACAAGACATTAATTCCTAATATTTGTTTTCCTATTAATTTTTTCCAATTTAGATTTTTCGTTACTTTAATTTTTTTAATTCCGTCTTTATTTGTTATTTCTTTTAAAATTTCAAATCCAATTCCATAACAATAGAATTCATTGTCCCATTTAATTTGTATTATTTGACCGTTTTCAAGTTGAAATATCACATTCATATCGACAGAGTGAATTTCATTCGAGTATTCCCAATATTCTAATTCCGTTTCATAATTAAGTTCTTCATAAAATACTTCCTTAATTGTCTTTCCAATTAGATTAGTTTTTATTCTGTCGTAATATTTCTTCTCTTTTTTTGTCATTTTGGGGCTTGCACACAACTCGTTTATATTTCACAAATATAAAAAAAATCCTAATATACAATATATTTTAAAAGGTAAATATGCCTATTAGAGTGATATATGGAGTTTTTGGGGACAAAATAAAAATGGTTGTTTTTATGCCGTATGGCAATAAAAAGAATACTTTTAAAAATATGGTGGTTAGTTAAGGTTTTGTATTTTAAGTGTTTAATGGATTATAGCTAAAGAAATATATCTTATAACAACAGTTAGTGTAAATATAAAACCCGTTAATCTGCTTAGGCTTGATCGGCTTTTTATTTATTAAGATAAAATAAATCATAAAAAAACGGAGTTTACAACAATTTTGCAGACTCCGTTTCCCTATTCTATAAATATTATTTACGGTTATTTTGTAAGCTGTATATTTAACTTATTTTTGAAACTCAATTTCGCCAATGGTATAGGTTCCGCCTTTATTGGGTTCTAGTTGAATGGTAAGTACTTGTTTATTTTCTTGTTTGGTATCGAACTTGGTATAAACTAATGCCCTTACCGAAACTTTGCCCAAAACAGATTGTTTTCTTGAGCCATAGAATTTTGCTTCGATAGTATATTTACCGTCAATAGCATATTTTAATCTAAACTCTTCGGGACCGTATCCTTGGGTCATATCATTAGATATCTTGCCGCCAATTTTGGTTCTTTTATTTTGGTAACTGCATTTCTCTTTTCGGGGGTCGGTTACCCATAAATCTATATCGGTATCGTTGGCATCCCAATCGATAATAATTCTGATATCCAAAGGCATGGCTTTTAAAAAACACGGGTTGATAAACGAAAGATCAAGACCTTTTCCATGATGGTAAATAATGTTATTGATATCGTGTAAAACAATCAACTCAATACCGTTAAAACGCGATAATATATCGTTGTCCCAATTCTTTTCAATAACGGTGTAAAGGTTGTTGATTGCCTTTTGATATTCGCCTTTATCGGCATAAGCCAATCCCAAATCGATATACGATTGAGGTTCAAAAGAACGGATTTTCATCACCGCTTTAAATACTGCTATGGCTTTATCATAAAACTTGTATTCTACTAACTTTCGTCCAAGTGTGCGTAACAATTCAACATTTTCCAGCTCTAACTCGGCAAGGTTCGATACAACTCTTAACCCCTCCTGCATTAACGATTTTTGAAATAGATAGGTTGCCACATCAAAATAGAAAGAAGGAGAATCTTCGTACTGCGGTTTTATTTTTAAATAGGCAGCATATATATCTTTGGTATCTACCGATTTCAGCTCGTTGATATACGGTGCATTGCTATCCCAAGCCTTTATTTTAACACTTGGAATTAAAGATATTGGTCTTTTTGTTGCTTCCTTATTTTTTTGATTACTATAATTGATAACAACAACTTCTTCTAACTCTGCCTCTTCATCAGCTTCGACTATTTCAAGTTCACTTACTACTTCAGGTGGTGGAGGAGGTGGCGGTACTTGCGATTGACGGGTAACAGTAGGATTCTGAGCCGATTTCTGCTTATATTGTTTTGGCTTTTCCCATTTTACATTCCGATAATCTTTTACATTTTCCCACCATGTTTTATCCGCTTCAAATAGTTTACATATTCGTGCTATTCTGTTTTGTCGGTTGGTAATTGCTTTCTGATTTCTATTTTCCATTATTTTATGGTATTGCTCCTGTAATGATGGGGGAGGCACTATTTCATATCTGACATAATCTTCTACATTATCCAGAACAATCAATGATGTGCCGGGAGTTACCAAATTGAATTTCTTCCCGTGGGCTTTTACGGCTGATTCATCATCGGCTGTTAATAGTGCTTTTAGCTTTTTCTGTGCCCATATTCTTTCTCCAAGGTTATTGGAAATACCTTTTGTATTGTCTATGGTAACCGTATACGATTCGGTAATCTCTTTTCCGTAACCAAAATAGAGAGTTAATTCCGATTTTGCGCCTTCCATAATGCCCGAACAGCTAAAATGATTGGTAACTTTAGTACCGATGCCGGGATAAAGGTCTTTTATCTTTTGAGAATCATATTTTGCTTTAATCAGCTGTTTCTGCAGATATGTGGCTTTTTTAATAATCTCATTTGCTGATAATTCCAATGCATTTATATATATGCCGTTAGATAAGGAAGCAAAATTTTCCAATAAATTGTGATCGCATATATTGGAGCTGTTAATGGCTAAAATCGGTGCTTGAAAAACAGCTTGTACCTTTTCTCCAAAGTTCGATATACCATCGGTAAACAGCAGGATTTCATCGGTATCTATTTGGGAAAAATCAACTGTGCCCAAATCGGTTCCGCCATCGTAGGCTATGGCTTTTAATGTGCTGATTAGTTCTGAGCATTCGCCGTTAACAATTTCGAACGATTGTTTTTTATGTATAGCTGTAGAAAAGGTAAACAGTTGAATTTTTCCGCTTCCCATCCATTTCAAATAATCGGTTAAAACATTCAATTCCTTTTTTATATCGCGATGTTTGCTCGATGAAGATTCATCCCATACAATGGTAATATGCTTAGGTTTCGGCTTCGCTTTTTGTTCCTTTTTGATATCCAGATTTACATAAAAATAGTTGTCTGATGTCATACTTCCTTTGTAAGTAATTACTTTTTTGACCTTTCTCGGCTTGGGTATCGAAAATGCGAGCTGACTATTCAGAGAAGCATTCGATTCGTGATATTCGCTGATATAAACGTTGTTTTCTTTTGTAAAATTAAGATTAATGGAAGGATGGCTGCTTTTTATCACTTTTGGTTTGCTCATTACAACTTCCACTTTAACAGAGAAATCTTTCAGTTTATATTTAATATCCAAAGGCAGCTGATAAATATAGTTGTGTTTATCGCCTGTTAGTTCGCGATCGAAAGCAATAATAGCCTTTTTATAACCATTGGCAGGAATAGGGTAGACCCTTGCTTTAAAATTGTTGCCTTTGGTTACTTCTACAATACCCGGATCGATCTGCCGACGTGTTACTGCCTCAAATGCTTGTGTGGCTTTTTCTTTTTCCACCACAACACCCTCACGCATCTCTCCATTGACATCTAACGCGAATCTGGAAACGGTAACTCCATTGGGCAATGGAAATTTTAATTCCCCTTCCATTATTCTATTGTTATTGTTAAAAAAGTGCATTTCATAGGTTGTGGTTGCAATATTATCTACCACAAAAACAGAGATATTTAATTTGCTTAATTCAATAGGTTGATTGTTTTTGCCCTTGGTTGAAATTTCCGGTATTCCAATTGTTTGGGCATATGTAACATAAGAAAATGCTACCAGCGTCAATAAAAGGATTATCTTTTTCATGTTGTTTGGTTTTAAATGTTGGAGATTTTGTATAAAATCCCAAGCTGTTTATATATCGTATTGCCTGAATCGCAGTTTTATAGAAAACAGATTTTAACTTCCTATTTTCCCATATCTTTTATAATCAGAGAAATATAAAACAATTACTTTGTCTCCTTTGATATATGGATAATAAAGTTCATAGTTTCCATCGTGTGCACTAAATCTGATTGTTTTAGATTTTGATGCAAAAATTTGATTTAAATAATCTCTCTCCGGTTTGGTTGTTTCAAGAATATATTCCTTTTTCTGTGGTTTAATTGTGTCATTCAAACTTACAGAATGATATTCTCTAAAACCAAGAAACAGTTTGGAATCGTCAATTGAATCTTTTACTATTACAGCAATATGTGGGAAATGTTTATCTGTTTTAGATAGAATATCCAAAATATTGCCTGTTTCAATAATCCAGTTTTTTGTAAATGAATAGTTTACAAGTTTATCTGCTTTTATCGAATGATCTGTTATTATTGATTTAGCGGATTGTATCAGTAAACTTTTTTTCTTTTTAGAAGTCAGATAGTCACCGCCGAATAGAAGTCCGGCTATGATTGGAAAACTTATGACAAAAATTAGAATTACCATTTTTGATGTTTTTGCTTTTAACGGCTCTTTATCATTATTGTGCTTTTGTGCAATTCTTGTCAAGTTAAACATTATATTGATAATTAATGCCCCAAACATTAAAGCCAGTATTCCCAATATACTGAAGTAAAAGGTTGTGGTAATATTTTCTCTGAATACCTTAAGTCCGAATACTTCAACTGTGGTAAATATAAATACCCAGTAAATTAAAAGGATTATTGAAATTATTCCGATTGCGTTGCTGATTTTTACTAATGTTTTTGGATTCATAGTTAATCTTTTTATACGGTTATAATACTGTGTATTCCAGGTAAACAAAGGAACTTTTCTTTTAAATATTTAACAGAAAATATTTGTGTAAGAAGGTTATTGTTTTGTTATTTCTATACAAATATACACATTTAACTCTAATTAACTAAGCTTTTAGTAGATAAATTATGATCTTTTTTTGAACTTTTCGAAAAACGGGTATAAAGTATTACCGATTGCAGAAAGAGAGTTGCATTTAGTTGTTAATTTTGATATTGTGAGAACCGGATATTTGTGATAGCAGATATTTATTCCGGTATACATTTCTTATAGGGCGGTAAACATAAGAAGCCGCCCGAAAAGGACAGCTTCTTGTGTTGTGTGTATTTATTCTGATGTGAAAACAGAACAGTTTTCTGTTATTTTTTGATATTTTCCAAATCTAAGAAGAAGGCATACATTAAAGCAGTTTCTTTAAAAGGTTTAAAGCGTCCTGAAGCTCCGCCGTGTCCCACTTCCATATCGCAACGTAAAAACAGGCGATTGTTGTCTGTTTTGTAATCTCTTAATTTAGCTACCCATTTGGCAGGTTCCCAATATTGTACCTGACTATCCCAATATCCGGTAGTTACCATTAGGTTAGGGTAGGCTTTACGCTCTATGTTATCGTAGGGCGAATAAGATTTCATATAATCGTAATATGCCTTATCTTTTGGATTTCCCCATTCGTCAAATTCGCCGGTGGTTAATGGTATGCTTTCGTCTAACATGGTGGTTACCACATCAACAAAAGGTACTGCAGCCACCACACCGTTCCACAATTCAGGTTCCATATTGATAATCGCTCCCATTAGCAAACCTCCTGCGCTACCGCCGTAAGCATACAGATGTTTGGAAGAGGTGTATTTTTCGTTACACAGGTATTTTCCGCAGTCGATAAAGTCATAGAAAGTGTTTTTCTTTTTCAGTAATTTACCATCTTCGTACCATTGGCGTCCCAATTCTTCGCCGCCGCGTATATGTGCTATGGCATAGGCAAAACCACGATCTAACAGGCTAAGGCGTACCGAGCTGAAATAAGGGTCGGTGCTGCTGCCATAAGATCCGTAAGCATACAATAATAGGGGATGCTTGCCATCTTTTTTCCAGCCCTTGCGATATACCACTGAAACAGGTACTTTGGCTCCGTCTCTTGCGGTTATATACAGTCTTTCAGACTGATAATTTTCCGGAGAGAAGTTTTTATCCATGATTTCCTGTTGCTTTAGCAGGGTGCGTTTTTGGGTAAGCATATTAAATTCGTAGGTACTGTTGGGCGTAGTAAGAGAGGTGTAACCGTAGCGCAGTACATCGGTGTCGAATTCTACATTAGAAGTAGTGTAAGCCAAATACGCAGGATCGTCAAAATTGAGATAATAGCTCTTATTATCTGCCCATTTGATAACACGGATATTCATTAATCCTTGCTTACGTTCTTCCACAACCAAAAAGTTTTTAAAAATATCAATACCTTCTAAAAGCACATCGGCACGATGAGGAATCACCTCTTTCCAGTGTCTTTTTGTAGTAGCCCACACCGGAGTCTTCATCAAACGGTAGTTTTTAGCCTTCCAGTTGGTGGTGATATAAAAATGATTTTTGTAGTGGTTGATACGGTATAAATGGTTTTTTTCTCTCTTCTGGAAGAGCTTAAATTTGCTGTTGGGTTTACCGGCATTTATATATCTGAATTCTGAAGATAAAGTCTGAACGCTGCCGATTACGATATATTTCTCTGATTTTGTTTTATATACATAGCATGAAAAAGTTTCGTCTTTTTCTTCATATACCAGCTTATCTTTGCTTTGCGGCTGTCCTAAAGTGTGTTTGTAGATTCGGTACGAACGAAGGGTAACAGGATCTTTTACCGAATAAAACAAGGTTTTGTTATCGTTGGCCCAAGTCGCACCACCATTGGTATTGGTTAATTTGTCTGCCAGAAGCTTTCCTGTTTCTAAATTTTTCACATAAATGGTATATTGGCGGCGAGATACTGTATCTACACCATAAGCCAGCAATTTGTTGTTGGGGCTTACAGAAGCACCTCCAACAGCGAAATAAGCAAGTCCTTTTGCCATTTCAGGCTGGTTCAGCATAATTTCTTCTTTGGCTTTCATCGTACCTTTTTTGCGGCAGTTGTAAGGGTAATCTTTGCCCTCTACAAAGCGTCTGTAATACCAGTATCCTTTTTTAAATACCGGCACAGACTCATCTGTTTTTTTGATGCGTCCCACCATTTCATCGTATAAGGTTTTTTGCAGGTCTTTGGTGTGTGCCATCGAAGCTTCTAGATATGCGTTTTCGGCATTTAGATAATCCACTACTTCTTTGGTTTGAGCATCGGGTGTTTTGGCCTCTTTTTGGCTGTCGCTTAAACGCATCCAATAGTAGTTATCAGTACGTTTGTCGTTGTGTGTCACCATATCATAAGCTTCTTTTCGAGCTTTAGGTGCTTTTACTTCTTCTTTGTTTTTTGACTGATTATTGCTGCAGGAACTTAGCAGCATTAAGCCGATTCCAAACATGGGTAATACTTTTTGTAGCATAATTTATTTTATTAGATTTGTTGTTTTACCGAGATTATTTGTTCTCGTTATTTCATTATATTTTATTTGCAAATATAATATTTTTTAGTTCGTATTTCAGTTATGTGTACGATGTTGAATTCTATTTTTTTTCTGTAAACCACCCTTGTATACAAAACTATTTGCTGTTAATCTCTTTTTTGAGGCAGCAGCTTTCGATACCACTTTTCTAATTTTTGATTTTTAAAAACAAACAAATAAAATTCATCACCTTTATAAAAGTCCCTATAAGATAAAACTTCTATTTCATTGTTGTTTTCTAATCGCTTCTCCGAGATGGTATAATCTTTTCCCAATATGAGAATAACTTGTTCTTTCGACATACCTAATTCCAGCTTATTCATTTTAGAACTAGTCATATGTGCCATTTGTAAAGAAGCACAAGAATGCAGTAACAATATCAGAAAAGCAGATAGAATAGATCTTTTAAATTTTTTCATATCCATAGTTGTTTTAGTTCGTTGTTAATATGTTTAATAACTTAAATAATATAACGGTTTAATTAAGATCAATTTCAATTTATCTATAACTACCAATAGTTTTCCATCAGCTCTTTAACCCAACTTGGCTGTACCACTTCTCCTTTAGGTAAATATTCTTTAAATACAGGTTTTATATCCAATACAGGTGTTCCGTTTATCGCATCTAGATTGGCAACAATTAAACTTTTACCTTCTTTTCTGATTAAATTTACTATTGTAGCTCCAATATGATTAGGTCTGTCTTTTTTACGTTGTGCAAAAATCCCAATCTTCGGGTATTTTGTATTTCCTCTTGGATGTTCAGAGCCGAGAAATTCTTTTTCTGATTTGTCAAAATAGAATAAAATTTCAAGATGCGAGAACAGTTCTATTCCTTCAAAAGAATCAGAATCAAATTCAGAAGTCAATTCAATTTTTGATTCAATAGAACTCCATTTAAAATCAGATTTTTCTGTCCTTTTATTTACTACGAATCCAATTGGTTTTATTTGAATATTCATGTTTTAGATGTTTTTTTTCTACATGGTGTTTATTTAAAATAATACTCAATATTTTGAGGTGTTTATCTCTGATAAGTTTTGAATAGTCTTTTGTTTGTAAGTTTTTGCTATAGTTTGTTTTTATTATATTACAATTGCTTGAAAGACTGCTATTATTGCTGTTAAATCAAATAATAAATGAATAATGATATTGGGTAATTTAAAAGCTGAGCAATAATTGCTGCCTTTTTTCCCACAGCTTTTTTTACATTGGTTGAACCTACATTACTGCTGCCTGTTTTAAGAATATTTCGGCCCTATAATATTGGGTTAAAATATAGAGAAAAAGGTACAGTCTCCTGTAAGCGGAAGAGTGAAATAAATGTAATTGGTTATATTTATTTCATTTCTTGAATAATTCGCAGAGCTTCTTTAACGTGTTTTTCTGCCTGAGTTTGAGAGTTAAACAGATAAACTACCTTTCCCTTTTTGTTAATTACATAGGTTACTCTGCCTGGAATTAATCCCAGTAAATTGGAGGGAACACCAAATAATTTTCGGACTTTATTTTTTGTATCGCTCAGCAGGGTATAGTTAAGGCTGTATTTTTCTGCAAATTTAAGATGGCTCTCAACCGATTGTGAGCTGATTCCAATGATTACAGCATCAGCATTGGCAAACACCTGAAACTGATCCCGAAACGAACAGGCTTGTTTTGTACAGCCCGGAGTATCATCCTTCGGGTAGAAATAAATCACAATATTTTTCCTGCCTAATACAGAATCAATTTTAAACAGATTTCCATATTGGTCGTTTAATTCAAATGCAGGGACTGTACTTCCCACTTCAATTTTTTTCATTTCTTGTTTAATTTTCTTAGCATCTTTTACGGAGCTGGCTCGTTTATTAAAAAGTGTGGATTTTGAAAAAATAAAGACTGAAATTTTCGTCACCTTGAACCAAAACTTGTTTGGCGGTTTGGGTCTTTATTTGTATTGTTCTGGTGTAAATGTGAGTTTTAAAATATGATTGCTGTTTTTATTTTTATATTACACCAGACCCCAAAAGTTTTTAAATACAATAATGTTGGTGTTGGTGGAAATTGGGCAGGAGAGTATTTAAATCTTCTATATTTTTTTCCCTATTTTTCTATTTTCCTCCAAACAGTATGGGCCACAGCACAAACTTTATTATCTGCTTTTATTGTATGTAAGAATATTTTATTTCCGTTTTCAACAGTATCCCGCTTTACAAAAGATTCTATTGTTTGTCCCAAATGAACTTCTGAGATAAATTTGCCATCTATAGAATACAAATAATAATTGTCTGTAATTTCGTTGGGAATTGAATCTATTACCCATTGTAAGTATTTTATATTGTTAGCATGTTTATACATGTCTGCATCATATTTGTGAACTTTAAAAGAACAATGATAATCAGGAGTTTCAATAGCTTGTATTTTTTTAGAAAGATTATATTTTATACTCTCTTCGCTGCAAAAAGACCATTCTTTTTTTATATCGTCGAATATTGGTTTGGGGGTTCTTTTATCAATATCAAAAAAGACCCATAATCCTTTAGCTCTGCCAATGATATCACCTTGTGCATCGTAAATAATATTTTCTCTAATGGCTTTAAACGTTGAATATTTCGATAACCATGTTCTAATGGTAATTCTTTCTTTATAGTTGGGGTATCTGTCTATTTGCATAATACCGGAAAATAGAATCCATCCAATATTTTGTTCTGCCAATTGATATAAATTATAATTTATATCGTAACAATGTTCTGCAGCAGTTTCTTCTAATAGTGTTAAAATAGTAGTTGGTGAAGCAAAGCCGAGTTCGTTCATCTCAAAATATCTCAATTCAAAATTTTTATCGAAATAGTTGGTTAGTGTTTTATTCTCCATAAGTCTTTTGTTGTTATTATTGATAATATTACAATACAAACTTGTTAATGTTGGTTTTAAATTAAATGTGATTTGTGAAATATTTTATTCTTTTTAATAGATTATTATCTGCACGATACACAAATATAAATCTTAATAAACCTGCTCACTTACTGAGGACAGTTTTCAGAGGTTTGGAAAGCGTGCTCACCTACTGAGGACGGTTTTCAGAAGTTTGGAAAGCCTGCTCACTTACTGAGCATCGTTTTAAGAGGTTTAAAAAGCTTCCTTACTTACTGAGGAAGCTTTTCAGCGATTTGTAATGTCTCCTCATTTAGTGAGCGGCTTGTTAATAAGTTAATTAGGGTTTTCTCCGCCTTTGGGTGCTGAATTGTGTTTTTGTATTGCCTCGTTATACTGTTCGGTTATTTCGTTAAGTTCGTTATTTACCGTTTCGTATGCGTTAAAGTTTCCTCCCTCGATTTTTGCAATTGCCATTCGAGCTTCGAAAATATTAATTAATTGTTGAAAAGCTTGTGTCGATTCGCTGCGAAGCTGTAATACTACGCCATCTTGTTCGGCAGACAGGGCTTTGGCTCTTTCCAGGTATTTTTCGTTAAAGGTTGTATTTACCGCTTGTAGTTTTTCTACCCATTGGGTTAGTCCCAGCAGTGCTACTTTGTCGGCAAGCTCATTGGTAAAATCTAAAATAAGAGCATTAAGCGTTGCTGTTTCTTGTTGGTAGCGTAACTTGTGTAGTAAAGCCCCGTGTGCTCCTATTTTATCGGCAATTAAAAATGCTGCATTTTTCTTTTCCGCATCGTAATGATGCACAGCCCACGCATCTACGGTTTTTTTTAAACCCAAAAACAAACTGTCCCGCTCGTCGTCTAACTGTTGAATTTGGGGCGTTAATTCGCTTCCTTTACTGGGCTGCCACGAGGTGTTAAAACGTTCCATTACATCGGCAAGTGTTTTGCGCTGATCGGTAATGTTTAGTGTTGCGGCACGGTCTTCGGTAACAATTTCTAATACATTGTTAAAGTACTGTACCAAATCGCCTTTGCGATAACTTTCCAATTTTGGTCTTGTTGTCATAACATCATGTATTTAAAATTAATAGTCCCTTAAAAATACATCTTTTTTAGGGAATAAAAAAGGGGTAAATACAAAATAATGCCGGGGGAGGGGGAATGCTAAGAAGAGGGGATAGGAGGAATGAATATGGTACCTTTTGAATTTTCAATGTTCCAACTTGTTATGTTTATGCATTTGTGTTAGGCTGCGTTATTCGCTTTATAATTATTTCTTTCCCTTTTTGACTATTAAAATGTAATATATTTTCAGATTTACATATTCCACAAACCCAAGTTTGATATTTGATTTTACCAATCCAATTCCTAATGTTTTTTAGTTTTGGTTTCTCTATTTTATCACAAGATTTGCAATATGCTAATTCCCTTATTTCTTCATCAATTTTATACTTCTCTACTTCAAGAAACAATTCAAACTCTCTTGTAATAAAACTATCAGCATTATTTAAAGTTAGCTCTGAATTGGAAATTGTATGATTATCATAATTCAAATACTCTAAGTCTTCTTCTATTTCATAAAACTGAATATACCTCTTTGAGTAATTAGTTTCACGAACTACGTCCTGCATTAATTCGAGTCCTTCCTTAGGTGTTATTTTTTTGTTTACAACCGATTCTGCAACATAAATTGCATAACTTTCAATTAATTCAAAATCAGTTCTTTTAACATCCAATCCCAATTCTTCAATTGTTTGCCAAAAATATTTCTCACGTTCTTCTGTTGTTTCATTATCTAATCCTGCAAGAATTATCAAACTTTCTGAATTAAGACCTTTACACATGAGCATAACCGCCCAATCGATTAACTTTCTACTATCAAAATACGAAAGTATTCTTTGAGTTAATATTTTATTGGCTTCTTCCTCAGCAAAACGTCTAACTTCTCTATCAATCCAATGACTTTTAGGAATCTGATATTTCTCAAAGGCAAAATCAATTGTCGTTTTTAAATCGTTCTGCAAATAGTCTGCTATACAATTACCTTTTAGATCATATACATACAGATAAAATCCAACATTAGGCAAATCTTCCTCAATCTTGAATCGCTTGTCTCCAAACTTACACTCTAATATTTTAAATTTTGTATCTGTCTCCATTATATTCGGGTTGTTTGCAAATGCAACCTATCTCACAAATATACACAATTCATTAAATTTAACAAAAACAATTAAACAGCAGATTTTATTACGTCAGACCCCAAAGGTTTTTTAGAATTTTACAGCCGTCTTAACTGTAATGGCAGTGCCTTTATCTGCTTAAACCTTTGGGGTCTTTTTATAATGGCTCTGCGGATATATATAAAATCATCAATACAAACAAAACACAATTAAACGGCAGGTTTTATTACGCCAGACCCCAAAGGTTTTTTTTTATTTTTACAGTCTGTTTAATTGTAAAGGGAGTGCCTTTATCTGCTTAAACCTTTGGGGGTCTTTTTATAAAGGTTCTGCGGATATATACAATTTACTAAATTTAACAAAAACAATAAAACCTCAAATTTAAGTGCTGTTAAATCTGATTTGCAAAAAAATAGACTATCCAATTTTGAATAGCCTATTTTATCATTATTTTTTAGTGTTATATCTGTTCCACTGCTGTTTTTTTCAGCCAGCCCTCGTTACCGTCGCTTAGCTGAATCTGGCTCCAATCACCAAGCTGTTCCAATACTTTTACTTTTGTGCCTGCGTGTAGTACAAAAAGCTCAGTTCCGCTTTCGTCGGGCGATGCTTTTACCGTAACACTCGGACTAAAGATAATAGCATACTCGCGATTGGTTAATTCGGCGGTTTTTACCGATGCAAAAGCATAGGCGGTTATGCTGAATATTAAAGCGATAAGGGCTAAAAAGAAGCCCAATTTTTTAATTCCTGTTTTGCTGCTATAAAGGTACAAAGCAAATCCCATTAAGCATAAAATAAACAGTGCAATGGAGAAGTAAGACCACATATCGGCTGAAAACAGGTTGCGAACCGATGCAATCCAACGGCGGTAAAAAATCTGAGGAACAACCTTTAATTTATCCACAACCTGGGTTTGTGCAATCTTTAAATTGTAGGCAATATCTTTATCTCCCGGAGCCAGCAATTTAGCACGCTCGTAGTTTAATATTGCCGGAGCTATCTGTCCGGTTTTGTAATAGGCATTTGCCAGATTAAAATAAATTTCAGGCGATTCAACATGGGTTTTTAATACCAATTCGTATTCGTTTATTGCCGCTTTATATTCCCCTTTTTGATAAGCTGTATTCGCTTTGCTGATGGGTGTGTTTTGGGCTTGTACCTGTAACATTCCCAACAGAGCAACTGCTATATATAGTATTCTTTTCATTGTATCTATCGTTAAATTTCAATAATGTTAATGATTAACTAGTTTAAACGTTTCGTTCTAACTTGCTAATGGTTTTCATTGTTTTTTTATACAATTCATCCATTTCCGAAGTGCCGCTTGCCGGAGCATATCGGGCAAATTCGCAGGTGTTTAAAATATCTAAGAATTCATCGATTAAATCTTGTTCCACACCTTTGTTTAATAATATTTCGTTGATATTTTCCTTGTTCAAGTCAGCTAAAGGTAAACTTAATTTATCGGAAGTATATCCCCAAAGAGCTTTTAATATTTCATCGTAAAACTGCTCTTTTTGTTTTGCTTTTAATCGGGCAGCAGCTGCTTTTAGGCGTTTCATTGCTACGCGGTTGGCGCGTTTGTTTTTCATGCGAACCACATCGGCGTTTTCTCTTATTTTTTTACGGTATACCATAAATATCACAAAGAACAGTACCAAAGGAATTAAATAGCCCAAATAGAAATAGAATGTTCCAAAGAAATAAGTTCCTTTTATTCGGGGTGTAAACTTGTTGGTTTTTATGTATCGTATATCTTTACCGATAAATTTAACATCTTCTTTTGACAAGGAGCTGATAATGGTATTGTTGGCATTTCCATTTTTACTTTCTTCTACCTTTATGGTAAATTTTGGAGTTGCCAGTGTTTTGTATTCTTCCGTTGCCGGATTAAAATAGCTGAATCGGGTAGGAGGAATAGTATATTCGCCTGCATGACGCGGAATAATCAGATATTCGAAAGTTACCGAACCAGTCATTCCTTGTGCCGAATTCTTGAAGTTTTGTTTGCTTGTGGGATCGTAGGTTTCAAAATCGGCAGGGAAGTCGAATTCTGGTGCATTGATTAATTTCAAATTTCCGTTACCAGAAATCTTTACCCTTAAAGTTACCGCATCGTTAGCTTTTACCGAATTTTTATCGATAGTAGCTTTCATGCTTAAATTACCTACAGCACCATTAAAACTTGCCGGTTTGTTTGCCGGAAAATCCTTTACGGTAATGGTAAGCGGTTTACTTTTACGGGATACTTTTACATCTTGATAATTGTTAAAAAAATCGTCGAAGAAGCCGCTTCCTCCGCCTCTGCGTTCCTGACGAACAATACATTCCAATTCGAAAGGATCGATGGTAATTTTACCGGTATGCTGAGGAAACAGATTTAATTTACGAATGGTTCCCACATTATATATAACGCCGTTTACGTTTTCGCGCTGCAGCGAGATTTGGTTAGGAGTTGGAATTTCCTGACTCAAGAATCCATCGAAAGCAGGAAATTTCGATGCTCCGAATCCGGCAATGTTCACCCGGGTGTAAACTTTTATGGTAGCGGTAATTCGCTGTCCCATATACACACTACGGCGATTAACACTTACCTTTAGAAACAGATTTTTATCGGTTATTTTATTTCTTGGAGCAGTATTGTTTGTATTATTACCTGATGCTGATGCCGGTTTTTTTCCCGCTTTTACTACTTCTATAATTACGGTGTTGCTGGTAAAAGTGTGTCCTTTTACTTTAATTTCGGCAGGATTTAAGGTATAGCGTCCTTCTTTCTCAGCCATTAAAACATAAGAATAACTGAAATTTACACTTGAGCTGACCTGTCCGTTAATAATCCGGGTACTGGAACTCTGACTGGTGGAAGGTCCCATTAATATTTCAAATCCATCGAAATCAGGAACTTTTAAAGATGTTCCTTTCGCATTTACGCTGTAAGTTAACCGAAATTGTTCGCCCACCTCAACCACTTTGGGTGCCGATGCCGTAAACTTTACTTCATCAGCTTTGGTATTGGTTGCAAAAATAATTGCTATAAATAGAAATAGTATCTGTTTCATGTCAATTGTGACTTTTTTATTTTATATTTTTTTGAGTGTTCTAACAAATAGAAACTTCGTTTTTTTTAGCCTTGCAAAGATAATAATCTTAGCAGGAAAACACCAAATAGAGATTTTTAATGGTCTTCCGTCTCCGGTCTCCCAGAACTACCAATCCTTATTAATTTTTCGGCGTTTTGCTTTTAGAGCCTTTGCTTTTGCCTTTTGTACCTTTTGCTGTACTTTTTTCTCGTCGTTTTGTAAGGCTTTTAGCAAACGTTGTGCATCCTGTTTTGAAATTTTATTTTTCTGCGGTTGTTGTTTTTGTTTATCCTGACCGCCGTTCTTGTTCTGCTGATCTTTGTTTTTATCTTTATTCTGTTTGTCTTTATTTTTGTCCTTGTTTTTATCCTTTTTATTTTCGTCTTTTTTGTTTTTATCTTTATCCTTTTTGTTCTTATCGTTGTTCTTTTTATCTTTATTCTTGTCCTTGTTTTTATCTTTGTTTTTATCCTTATTGTTTTTATTGTCTTTGTTATTCTTGTTTTTATTCTGTTGTTGCTTTTTTTGACGGCGGGCATACTCTAAATTGTATTTTGCATCCTGCGAATTGGGATTAAATCGTAACGATTGTTTATACAAATTGATACTCTCATCGAATTTTTTCTGAGCCAGCATGGTGTTTCCCATATTGTAAAGCAAATCACCTAATTTTTCAGGACTTTGCTCTATTTTTGCCATACCTTCGAATTGTTCATAGGCCTCTTTATACTTTTTCTGTTTGTAAAGCGCATCGCCCAAATTAAATGCCGCCTCGTAGGAATTTATTTTTCTGTTTAACGCCTTACGATATTCTACCTCTGAATTTTCGTACTTGTTACCTTGAAAAAGTTCATTTCCTTTTCGAATAAATTTGCGTTCCTTTTGTGCCGATGCCTCAAAATTTAAAAGGCAAACTATACTTAATGCTAAAATAATATATCGTTTCATTGTGTTTGTTTTTTGCAGCCGCTGGCTTTTAGGTGTCAGCCTTTGGCTATTAGTTCTTTATCAATTGTCAATTATCAAAATTGCACATTGTTAATTACTAATTGAATAGATCAATATCTTTTAAATATTTGTTTTTACGTTCTATTATCAGAAAATCGATAAATAAAAACAGCAAAGCCAATGCGATAAATATTTGAAATTTATCATCGTAAGCAGAATATTTACGAGTTTCTAACTCGGTTTTATTCATCTTGTTAATTTCTTTAAACAGCAGGTTTAAACCTGTAGTTGTATTGTTGGCTATTACCGGTTTTCCTCCGCCGGCTATTGCAATTTTTTCAATTAACTGCTGATCGAGTTTCGATATAATAATATTTCCATTTTTGTCTTTACGGAATTGGCTTGAACCTGCCGACACCGGAATGGGAGCACCTTCGGGCAGTCCCATTGCAATGGTATTTACCGTTATGCCTTGTTCTTGAGCCATTTTTGCTGCAGCAATGGCATCATCTTCGTGATTTTCACCATCGGTAATTACAATTATAGCTTTGCCTGCTTTGCTGTCGGGCGTAAAACTGCGTGCCGCTAAATTGATGGCTGAACCTATGGCTGTTCCTTGTACCGGCACAATATCGGTGTTAATTGATGATAGAAAAAGTTTTGCCGCTGCATAATCCGATGTGATGGGCAGCTGTGTATAGGCTTCGCCGGCAAATACAATTAATCCGATTTTATCGTTGTGTAATTTGTCTACCATTTTTGAAATGGCACGCTTGGCACGTTCTAAACGGTTAGGTTTTATATCCTGTGCCATCATTGAATTCGATACGTCTAAAGCAATGATAATTTCAACACCTTTGCGTTTTATTTTTTGCAGTTTGGAACCGTATTGGGGAGCTGCTAATCCTATAATCAGAAAAAACATAGCTGTTATAATTAGTAAAAATTTATAGGTTGGCCGTGTTCTCGATGCATAAGGCATTAGCTGCTGAATAATAGCAAGGTCGCCAAATTTTTGTAATGCCCGCTTTTTATAGCGTAAACTAATCCAAAACAGGATGATTAATATTGGTAACAATATCAGTAAATAGAGATATTCCGGATGATCGAAACGAAATTGTTCCATTTTATCTATTTTTATTCGTTATTAATTTAGTAATTTATAAAAGGGAATTTTAAAGAATAAAGTTCGAGGCGTAAACAAGTTATAAATACCGGAGCTTACTGATGTAAGTGAGGATTTGATACTTGTGAAACAACAAAGAAATTTATATTTAAAATTTTCCTCTACGGGATATTTCGTAAAATTGTATTCTTTAATACAGCCTCTAATATCAGAAATAGAGCTGCTAATAGAGCAAATATGCCGAATACTTCATTTTTAATGCTGTAATTACGAACATCAATTTTACTTTTCTCCAATTTATCAATCTCGTTATAGATTGCTTTTAATTTATTTTTATCGGTTGCCCTGAAATACTGTCCTCCGGTCATCTCTGCAATTTTGCGTAATACAGGTTCGTCAATTTTTACAGGCATATTCTGCATGCTCACGCCGAAAGCAGTTTGAACAGGGTAGGGAGCTGTTCCCATGGTTCCAATACCAATGGTATAAACTCTTATATTATATGTTTTTGCCAGTTCTGCAGCGGTAAGCGGTGCTATTTCTCCCCGGTTATTTACACCGTCGGTAAGTAATATTACCACTTTTGATTTTGCTTTGCTTTCTTTTAGGCGATTGACGGCATTTGCCAAACCAAGACCTATTGCAGTACCGTCTTCAATCATACCGCTGTGAATATCTTTAAACAGATTCAGCAGAACTGCATGGTCGGTGGTCAGCGGGCATTGGGTAAAACTTTCGCCACTGAAAATTACCAATCCTATTTTATCTTCCGGGCGGCCGGTAATAAATTTCGATGCCACATCTTTTGCCGCTTCTAAACGATCTGGTTGAAAATCGCGGGCTAACATACTGCTCGATACGTCAATGGACATTACAATATCAATTCCTTCGGTGGTTGATTTCTGAAATCGGTTACTTGATTGCGGACGAGCCAATGCTGTAATCAGCAATATCATTCCCAGCAAACGCAGCGCAAAAAGAGCATGCCGTAAATAATACTTATACGTTTTGGGTGCTGTTTCCAATCCTTTTAGGCTGGACATTTGTATGCTGGCGTGCGATTTTCTATCCTTTAATACATACCAAACAATTACTGGAATCAGCAGTAAGAGCAAGTAGAAATATTCGGGATTTGCAAAATGTATAGCATTCATTTTTATTCGTTTTTATTTTGTTCCGAAGCCTCAGCCTCGGTGTTTTCGTTATTCTCTGTTTCTGTAATTATAGTCGATTCAACAATTTGATAAGCATATTGCAAACTTTGGTCGTTTTCGTTGGGAAGCGGTGTAAATTTGGCAAATTTAGCCAAATCGGCACGTTCTAGAATCTCACGTAATTGCTGTCTGTTGGTTTCACTTATCTCTATACCTGCAACTTCTTGCAAAATTTCGCTGGTTGTCGATTCTTGTGTCGATAAATTGTATCTTTCGTCTAAATAGATTCGCAGCGTATCGGTAATGTCTGAATAAAACTGTTTGGTTTTACCTATCTGCCAAAGTTTTTCTTTTTTCACTGTATCTAACTTACGCAGAGCGATAACATGAGCCGGTTCTTTCGGTTTGGTAACGGCAAAAAGAGAATGTTCGCTGTTTCTGAAGCGGAAAAACCAGACCAAAACTCCAATAACAATTAATAAAAGTAATCCGCCCAATAGCCATGGTGCTATCTCGGCAAACGAAAGGGGCGTATCAATTGGCATTATAATATCGCGGTGTGCTTTGGTGGTATCAACCTTTACCGTATTTACGCGCAGCTGTAGAGAATTGGTAATTATCTGTTTTGTACCGTCTTTACCGATAATAGTAAATTGAAATGGTTTAATTGCATAATTCCCCGTATCGAAAGCAGTTATGGTAATGTTTTTATCTATTTTGATGTTCCCGTTTTTCAACTGTAGTGTATCCAACGGATTTTGTTTGATAATTTCTACTCCGCGAACAATAGTGTCAGATAAAACAGGAAATGCTATTCGTATATCTTTTGGCTGCTGTACCGATAACTTTAGGTTAATTTGGTCGCCAATAAGCATAGCATTAGTATCCAGCTTTACTTTCGGAACAATGTCTTGCGAAACAGCCTGCGTTACATTGCCTAAAAATAAAGCAATCAGTAACAATGTTCCACCAATAGTTTTGTATGCTTTATTTATTATTGTATGTTGTTTCATTTATTTATTTTTTAGGTCTTGGCTTTTAATTCAATTAGTAATGTGCAATTGATAATTAGCAATTTTTATTTACTTTTTAATTTCGGATTTCCATCTTCCATCTTCAGACTTACGTCTAATTCTCATATTATCGAATTTACACATTAACAAATTGTCCCATTATCAAATTAATTTTACGCCCGGCGTTTAAATAAGGCTATTAACGATCGAACATAATCTTCGTCTGTAGCAATTTCGGCAACATCAACGCCCGATTTACGGAATATTTCCTGTGCCTTTTGATGTTGATTGTGCCACCAATCGGCATAATTTTTACGCACTTTCCTGCTCGATGTATTCACCCATGAGTAAGTGCCTGTTTCAGCATCTTTTACCCGAATAATTCCAATGGATGGTAGCTCTTGCTCTCTTTTATCGTAGATTTTTAAAGCTACCACATCATGTTTTTTATTGGCAATCATCAAAGCATTTTCAAAATCTTCGTCTATAAAATCAGATATTACAAAAGTGGTACATCGTTTTTTTATGGCATTGGTTAAATAACGTAGTGCGTTACTGATACCGGTATTTCTATGTTCAGGTTTAAAATCGATTAATTCTCTGATAATATGAAGAATGTGTTTTTTCCCTTTTTTCGGCGGAATAAATTTTTCAATGATATCAGAAAAGAAAATCACGCCGATTTTATCGTTGTTATGTATTGCTGAAAAAGCCAGAACGGCGGCTATTTCGGTAATCAAATTCTTTTTTAGTTTCGACTGTGTTCCAAATTCCCTGCTGCCGCTTACGTCAATCATCAGCATAACGGTAAGTTCCCGTTCTTCTTCAAATAACTTAACGTAAGGGTGGTTATATCGGGCGGTTACATTCCAATCGATATTTCTGATATCGTCGCCGTATTGATACTCTCTTACCTCACTGAAGGTCATACCCCGCCCTTTAAATGCGGAGTGATACTCTCCGGCAAAAATGTTGCGGGATAAACCTCTTGTTTTGATTTCAATTTGGCGGACTCGTTTTAATAAATCGCTTGTTTCCACTCTTTTTTCAATTAGTAATTAGCAATTAACAATTTACATTGCCTAATAATTGTACTTCTTCCGACTTCGGTCTTCGGTCTTCGGTCTTCCAACTTCCGTCCTCTAAGGTACTTCAACAGTATTTAAAATTTCGCTGATAATATTTTCAGAAGTAATATTATTTGCTTCAGCTTCATAGGTTAAGCCGATACGATGACGCAGCACATCGTGGCAGACAGCACGGATGTCTTCAGGAATAACATAACCTCTGCGTTTGATAAATGCGTAGGCTTTAGCTGCCGATGCCAGACTGATACTTGCACGAGGCGATGCTCCAAAAGCAATCATATCTTTATATTTATCTAAATTGTATTCCGAAGGGAAACGAGTGGCAAAAATAATATCCACAATGTATTTTTCAATTTTTTCGTCCATATACACATCTTTTACCACTTCGCGAGCCTTGATTATATCCTCGGGTTTTAAAATTTGTGCAGCCTTTGGAAATGCTTTCAGTAGATTCTGGCGCATAATTATCTGCTCTTCGTCTTTTTTAGGATAGCTGATAACCACTTTTAACATAAATCGGTCAACTTGTGCTTCAGGCAGCGGATAAGTTCCTTCTTGTTCAATGGGGTTTTGAGTTGCCATTACCAAAAATGGTTCTTCCAACTTATAGGTATTATCGCCGATTGTAACCTGCCGTTCCTGCATTGCCTCTAAAAGTGCGGCTTGTACTTTTGCAGGAGCACGGTTAATCTCGTCAGCCAAAATAAAGTTGGCGAATATAGGTCCTTTTTTTACTACAAATTCTTCACGCTTTTGGCTGTAAATCATTGTTCCCAATAAATCGGCAGGCAACAAATCCGGTGTAAACTGAATACGGCTAAATTCGGCATCTACTGTGGTTGCCAGTGTGTTAATTGCCAATGTTTTTGCCAATCCGGGAACTCCTTCTAAAAGAATATGCCCGTTGGAAAGCATTCCTATTAATAAACTTTCTACAAGGTGTTTCTGTCCTACAATTACCTTGTTCATTTCCATTGAAATCATATCCACAAAAGAGCTTTCTCTTTGGATACGTTCGTTTAATTCTTTAATATCAACTGCTTGATTCATT
>PDWJ01003372.1_pt1 | contig 21887 bp, 20 predicted proteins | sample 1430881 | NCBI WGS metagenome assembly PDWJ01 (sample SAMN01162460, study PRJNA174530) | Oral metagenome, whole genome shotgun sequencing project. | biome: Marine environment; feature: Marine mammal; material: Swab sample of the gingival sulcus; isolation source: swab sample of gingival sulcus... | reverse complement strand
AGTTAAATGGTGGTTAAATGCCCCTCAGATGCGCGAAAATGCCAGAAATCCTGTCGCACCTTTTCTGTCCTTTTGTCGCATTTCAAAAGTCGCGCTACATGTAGTATGGTGAGTTTTATTAGGGACTCTCTGCACAAGTCTGTTTTCAGACTATCCGCATAGTGTAAGTCATTGACTTCCTTCCCTCACCCCAACCCTCGGCTTTGACTCCATGTGTCGCCCTAACTCCTCCATCCTGGAGTCGTCTCCCAGAGGGAGAGGGGGCTTAATTCGAGGCTCCTTAGGGTTGCCCCGTTATTGGAATTTCAGCGGCGCGCCTGTCCGTGATGAGCGACTTGGGTGTCAGCAGCGATCAGATCGGAAATATGGTACTTCTCTTTCAGGCGCGCAAAGGCCAAGCTTTGCTTAAACGCACGCATGGCCGCTGTGAATGGTTCAACCAGTTTGGCATTGGCCGAGCGTTTGCTGAAGCCGATATAGTTATTGACCCGGGCAACCGCAGGTTGTAGCAGTTGGATATTGTCTGCCTGCCCTGATTGGAGCTGAGCCAGATAGGACACGCGGCTGATTATCGCCAAGTCCAGTCGTCGCATGTTCAGCATGGAGATAAGCTGAGATACGGTTTGTACAGATTGTTTGTTGAGATAGTCCGCCGTATCAAAGGGCGCGCCGTAGGCGTAATCCTGCTGTACGCCAATGCGGTACGGCGCCACGCTGGGCAAGTTGCCGTCATAGCGTGAAGGCTGGTCTTTGCGCTGCATAAAATAGCTTTGCGTCTGTGACAGCAGGTTGTCTTCACGGTAATCAATATAGTGCTGGCGTTGGCGGGTCTTGCTGGCAAAACTGATGGCATCGGCACTGCCGGTTTGCATGGAGTGCAAGGCGCGCGGCCACGGCAGGGCGACAAATTCTACCGCCAAATCCAGCTGCGCAGCCACTGTGCGAATCAGCTCTATATGAAAGCCGCCGGGCGGTTGCTCGGGGTGGATAACTTCGTAGGGCGGCGTGTGCTCATCGCCAAGTACAACGGTGAGCACGCTGCTGTTGGCAGCGGCAAGGGTGGGGAAAATACTGAGGAAAACTAGAACTTTGGCAAGAATATTCATATTGCAAGGCACTCAAGTTACTCGGGAAGTGCACTTTACAACAGCTGATTTAAATAATGCCAGCAATTTCCCCGAATCAAGACAAATGTTTACTAAATACCTTGGAATTGCGCTGCATATTGTACAAGGCGCGCTTTTGCGCGGGCAGTTGCTCCAGTGCGCTCTCGCTAAAGCCGCGCTCCAGAAACCAGTGCGCGGTTTGTGTGGTAAGGACAAATAGCTGGTCAATATCCAGGGCGCGCGCCTGCGCCTCGGCCTCTTTGAGCAGGGCATTGCCGCGCCCGTCGCTGGCGTAGCGGCGGTCGATAACAATGCAAGCCAGCTCTGCACAGCGCGCCTCGACAAAGGGATACAGCGCCACACAGCCAATCACCGTGCCATCGCGCTCGATAATGGTGAAGTGGTCTATTTCCAGCTCCAACTGCTCGCGTGAGCGATACGCCAGCACGCCCTGGTCTTCCAGTGGCTTGATTAGCTGCAAGATGCCCGGCACATCGTCAATCTCTGCGCGGCGTATGTCTTCGTACATTTCATCGGTAATCAGGCAGCCCTCGCCATCGCGGGTGTAGAGCTCCTGCAACAGGGCACCGTCGTGCTGGCGGCTAATTAGATGCGTGCGGGCGACACCCTGCGCGCAGGCGGCAATGGCCGAGTGCAGATGGCGCACCATTTCCTCGCTCAGGTGGGAGTTGCCGGTGAGCAGCTGCGCTTGCCGGGCGTTGAGCTGGTCTATGCGCTTGCCATCCTGGTGGCAGAGCGAATCGCACTCCATCAGGAAAATCAGCTTGTCCGCATGCAGCGCCGCCGCAGCGGCCACCGCTACATCCTCGGCGCTGAGGTTAAACACCTCACCGGTCGGCGAATAGCCCAGCGGCGAGAGCAGCACCACACAGCCGGCATCCAATTGTTGCAAGATGGCCTGGCTGTCAATTTTGCGCGGCTTGCCGGTGTGCAGGTGGTCAATGCCATCCAGCACACCCAGCGGCTGCGCGGTGACAAAATTGCCCGAGGCAATACGCACGGGATGACCGCTGAGTGGCGTCTGGCTCACCCGTGTGCTGAGCAGCGCCTCAATCTCTACCCGCACCATACCCACCACCTGCTTGGCCAGCATCAGCCCGGTCTGATCGGTAATGCGCAAGCCCTGGTGTATCTCGGTGCGGTGATTTTGCGCCGCCAGCGCCGCATCCATCTGCGGGCGCACCCCGTGCACCAGCACCAGGCGAATCCCCAGGCTGGAAAGCAGGGCGATATCCTGAATCAGAGAGGGAAAGCTGGATTCAGCCAGCGCCTCGCCACCAAAGGCGAGCACCACCGTCTTGCCACGGTGCGCACCAATATACGGCGCGGCATCGCGGAACCATTGCAGGGATTGTTGTAAATACTGTTCGTCCATCTGCCAAGTGTACGTTAAGTTAAAGCGCAACAGAATGCCTGTGGGGGAGTTTTACAGCGCTTCTGCAAGTGTGAATGCGGATAGGTTAAATTGGCCTATCCGCATAAGCTTAATCCAGCTTGGATAAGTCGCGCACTGCGCCCTTGTCGGCGGAGGTGGCGAGCAGGGCGTAGGCCTTGAGGGCGGCGGAGACTTTGCGCGGGCGCGGCTGGACAGGCTTCCAGGCGTTTTTGCCTCTGGCTTCCATCGCGGCGCGGCGCTGGCTCAGTTCCGCGTCGCTGAGCTGTACATCAATGCGGCGGTTGGGGATGTCGATGCGGATTTTGTCACCGTTTTCCACCAGACCAATGGCGCCACCAGCGGCGGCCTCAGGGGAGCAGTGGCCAATCGACAAGCCCGAGGTGCCGCCCGAGAAGCGGCCATCGGTGAGCAGGGCGCAGACCTTGCCCAGCCCCTTGGATTTGATATACGAGGTGGGGTAGAGCATTTCCTGCATGCCAGGGCCGCCGCGCGGGCCTTCGTAGCGGACAATAACAATATCGCCCGCCTTGACCTTGTCGGCGAGAATATCGGCGACGGCCTCGTCCTGTGATTCGGTGACATAGGCCGAGCCTTCAAAGACCAGGATGGATTCATCCACCCCGGCAGTCTTCACCACACAGCCGCCTTCGGCGATATTGCCGCGCAGAATCGCCAGCCCGCCCTCTTTGGAGTAGGCGTGTTGCAGGTTGCGGATGCAGCCGTTCTCGCGATCGGTATCCAGGGTTGGCCAGCGCGTGGACTGGCTAAACGCCGTCTGGCTGGGAATCCCCGCCGGCCCCGCCTTGTAGAATTGCTGAATTTCCTCGGACGGATTGCGCATCAGATCCCACTTGTCCAGTGCCTCGCCGAGGGTCTTGCTGTGCACTGTGGGGCAGTCCGTGTGCAGCACACCGGCGCGATCCAGCTCGCCGAGGATGGCCATAATCCCGCCGGCGCGGTGTACGTCTTCAATATGGTACTGCGGGGTATTGGGGGCAACCTTGCACAGCTGCGGAATTTGCTTGGACAGGCGATCCATGTCCTGCATGGTGAAGTCCAGCTCGGCTTCCTGGGCAATCGCCAGCAGGTGCAGGATGGTGTTGGTGGAGCCGCCCATGGAAATATCCAGCGCCATACAGTTTTCAAATGCCTTGAAGCTGCCGATATTGCGCGGCAGCACGGCGTCGTCATCCTGTTCATAGTACTGCTTGGCGATTTCAACAATGCGGCGGCCGGCGGTGAGGAACAGCTGCTCGCGGTCGGCGTGGGTGGCCAGCGTGGTGCCGTTGCCGGGCAGGGACAGACCCAGCGCCTCGGTCAGACAGTTCATGGAATTGGCGGTAAACATGCCCGAGCAGGAACCGCAGGTGGGACAGGCCGAACGCTCGTACTCGGCGACCTTCTCATCGCTGGCCTGGTCATCGGCGGCGACGACCATGGCATCGACCAAATCCAGCTTGACGGTCTGCCCGGCGAGGCGGGTTTTGCCCGCTTCCATCGGCCCGCCAGAGACAAAAATCACCGGGATATTCAGGCGCATCGCGGCCATCAACATGCCGGGGGTGATTTTGTCGCAGTTGGAGATGCACACCAGCGCATCGGCGCAGTGGGCGTTGCACATATACTCGACACTGTCGGCGATAATATCGCGCGAGGGCAGGGAGTAGAGCATGCCATCGTGCCCCATGGCGATACCGTCATCCACAGCAATGGTATTGAACTCCTTGGCGACCCCGCCCGCCCGCTCAATCTCGCGCGCGACCAGCTGCCCCATATCTTTGAGGTGCACATGGCCGGGGACAAACTGGGTAAACGAGTTGGCGACAGCGATAATCGGCTTGTGGAAGTCCTCGTCCTTCATGCCGGTGGCGCGCCACAGCGCGCGCGCGCCCGCCATATTGCGACCAGCGGTAGAGGTTTTCGAGCGGTAAACAGGCATCTTTAGTCCAGATTTCAGGTATTAAAAGCGGATTATATCGCGCTTGCGCTGTACAAGCATTAGCTGTCATACCCGCCTGCTGCGCATTGTCCGCATTGCAAGTAGCAAATGCGGACAAGCCACAGGGTCGCGAGCGCTCCATGCGCTCGCTCTTGCGACATTCTCCTCGTCTGACCCACAGGGATGTGGGGAATGTCGCAAGAATGAATGGATCATTCGCGACCCTGTGGGTCAGAAGTGGCGGGTTTCCGCATTGCATGGAGCAAATGCGGACAAGCCACAGGGAAGTGGCGGGTTTCCGCATTGCATGGAGCAAATGCGGATAGTCTGGCAGCGATCTATTTCTGCCGGTAGGTGGGCAGCTGCCAGCCGCGATACACTGCCACCATGCGCAGGGCAAAGGTGATCAGCATGCAGATCGCGGCGCTAACTAGCGGGTGGCCACTTAACGGGTTAAACACCACATAGCCAATCCCGCCAGCGAGTGAGGCGGTGGCGTAAATCTCCCGCTGAAAAATCAGCGGCTCACGGTTGGCCAGCACATCGCGAATCACGCCGCCAAAGCAGCCGGTAATCGTGCCCATTACTACCGCCATGGCCGGGTGGATGGCCGCTTGCAGCGCAATCTCCACGCCAATAACCGTAAACACGGCCAAGCCGATGGCATCGGCCACCAGCAGCGCCTTGCGCCAGCGCTCGTTAAAGCTGTAAAAGCGGAACAGGCACAAAAACATTGTCGCGGTGATGCCCGCCAGTGCCACATAGCTGCCATCGTGCAGCCAGAATACCGGGGTGCGCCCCAGCGCCATATCCCGAAAAGTGCCACCGCCAATCGCAGTGACCACGGCCAGCACGATGCCGCCAAACCAGTCAAACTGCTTGTCCCGCGCGACAATTGCCCCGGAGATGGCAAACACAATCACACCGAGCAAATCCAGAATATAGAGCATGGCTTATCCAGAGTTCCAGAGTTCCAGAGGGCGCTCATTGTGGCGCGATTGTACGGATTGTGCAAAGTGCGCCTGTTGGGTGCTTGACGAGTTGTATTCGATTGAATACACTGAATGCAGTAACAAAAGGATTGATGATGATTGAGGTAAAACGCCTGCCCCAATTTATCAAGTGGATTAAGGAGGCTCTGAACAAGTGCCCCCGCAGACCATCCGCATAGCGTAAGTCGTTGATTTTCCTCCCTCACCCCAGCCCTCTCCCAGAGGGAGAGGGGGCTTAATCAGAGATTCCTTAACAAGACTGACAATGTCACGCGCATCCGCTTGAACAAACGTCTTGATAAAGCCTCTCGGGGATTGTTGGGTGATGTAAAACCTGTAGGCGATGGTGTATTTGAGATGCGCGAGTACTTTGGTGCAGGCTATCGGATGTATTACATTGAGCGCGGCAATACGCTGATTGTTATGCTCGGTGGTGGCGACAAGTCGAGCCAGGACAAAGATATAGCAACCGCCAAACACCTTGCTCAGACCCTGGAGGATTAACTTATGACTAAAATTAGTGAATTGCCCGGCTTTGATATGGCTGAGGAACTCAAAACAGAGCAGGATATTGCGATTTATTTGCAAGCCGTGCTTGAGGAAAATGACCCTGGTGAGCTGGCGCATGCTTTGGGTGTGGTCGCTAAAGCGCGCGGTATGAGCCAGATTGCCAAAGATGCAGGCATTGGTCGCGAGAGTTTGTATAAAGCACTCCGCACTGGTGCCAGCCCTCGCTTTGATACCATCAATCGGGTAATGAATGCACTGGGAGTTAAGTTGAGCGTAACTGCGCAGTAAAGCACCAGCTTCCTTATCAAACAAGTTTGCCAAGCCCTATGCGGATAGGCCAGAAGGATACCCTTCTGGCCTATCCGCATTATGCTCCCTGCAATGCGCAAACCCGCTACGTCCGTGTAGCTTGTCCGCATTATGCTCCCTGCAATGCGCAAACTCCTCCCCTCCCTGGGAGTCGTCCGCATTATGCTCCATGCAATGCGCAAACCCGCTACATCTGACCCACAGGGATGTGGGAAATGTCGCAAGAGCGAGTCGTCCGCATTTTGGTTGGGCGTGTTTTTAGCTTGGGGAGTTACGCGCTTTCCAGTATTTCCCAGCGCGCAAAGCAGTGCTCCAGCTCGGCTTCGGCCTGTTCCAGTTCGGCTTGCACGGCGCTGGTGGTGGCGATGTCCTGCTTGAAGAACTCGGGCGCGGCCATTTGTGCGTGCAGCTGTTCTATCTGCGCTTCCAGCTGTTCCATTTTCTCCGGCAGGCTGTCCAGTTCGCGCTGGTCCTTGTAGCTGAGTTTTTTCGTTTTTGCCTCAGCGGCAGGGCTATGCGGATAGTCTGTGGCAGCTGTGAGTTTGGCGGTCGGCTTGGCGGTGGTCTCGCTGTCGGGACGTTGGCGCAGCCAATCCGTATAGCCGCCGATATATTCATTGACCTGGCCGTTTTCAAACACCAGCGTGCTGCTGACAACATTGTCGATAAACTCGCGGTCGTGGCTGACCAGCAGCAGGGTGCCGCTGAAGTTGATCAGCTGTTCTTCCAGCAGTTCCAGGGTTTCTGCGTCGAGGTCGTTGGTGGGCTCGTCGAGCACCAGCAGGTTGAACGCGCGGGTGAACAGCTTGGCCAGCAGCAGGCGGTTGCGCTCGCCGCCGGAGAGTGCCTTGACCGGCTGGCGGGCGCGGCCGGGGGGGAACAGGAAGTCCTGTAAATAGCTCAAGACATGGCGGTCTTCGCCGTTGATGGTTACGGTGTCGCGGCCTTCGCCGATATTTTCGGCAACGGTTTTGTTCTCGTCCAGTACGCCGCGCAGTTGGTCAAAGTAGGCGACTTCCAGCTTGGTGCCGCGCTTGACGCTGCCGCTTTGCGGTTGCAGGTTGCCGAGCAGCAGCTTGAGCAGGGTGGATTTGCCGCAGCCGTTGGCGCCGATAATGCCGATTTTGTCGCCGCGCATCAGGCGGGTGGAGAAGTTGTCGAGGATGGTTTTGCCGGCGTAGGCGTAGCAGAGTTGTTCGGCCTCGATAACGATTTTGCCGGATTGCTCGGCCTGCTGGATGTTCAGCGTTGAGGTGCCGAGACGCTCGCGGCGTTCGGCGCGCTCGGCGCGCTGCGCCTTGAGCGCCCGCACGCGCCCCTCATTGCGGGTGCGGCGCGCCTTGATGCCCTGGCGTATCCAGACTTCTTCACGGGCGAGCTTTTTGTCGAACTCGGCGTTGGCCTTGTCCTCGGCCTTGAGCGCGGCGGCCTTGCCGCTCAGGTAATCCGCATAGTTGCCCGGCCAGCTGCTGAGCTTGCCCCGATCCAGCTCGATAATCCGCGTTGCCAGGGCGCGCAGAAAGGCGCGGTCGTGGGTGATAAACAGCAGCGTGGCGTTGTATTGCAGTAAAAACGCCTCCAGCCATTTGATGGAGGGAATGTCGAGATGGTTGGTGGGCTCGTCGAGAAGCAGAATATCCGGCGCTTGCACCAGCGCTTGCGCCAGCAGCACGCGGCGCTTCATGCCACCGGAGAGGCTGGCAAAGTCGGCATCGCCTGCGAGTTGCAGGCGCGAGAGTACGGTGTCTATGCGCTGGCTGATGTCCCAGGCGTTGTGGTCTTCTATCTGTTGCTGGAGTTGCCCGAAGCGCTGGTACTGCTGGGCATCGGCGCTGTCCATGCGCGCGCTGAGGTGGCTGTAAGCCTGCAGCAGCTCGCCGATAGCGCCCAGCCCGGCGGCGACGACATCGTAAACCTGGCCCTGGGTCTGTTGCGGCACTTCCTGAATCAGGCGCGCCACTTTCAAGCCCTGCATGCGCACCACCTCGCCATCATCGGGCAGAATGCCGCCTTCAATCAGCTTCATCAGGGTGGATTTGCCCGCACCGTTGCGGCCAATCAGACACAGGCGCTCGCCCTTTTCGATGGTTAAATCAATGCCGTCAAACAGCGGCGCAGCACCATAGCTGAGTTGGACATTGCACAAACGTAGCAGGGACATCGGCGCTACAGCCCGCGCCGGGTTTTGGCTTGCAGTTCGCGGTTGTTGCTGACGCTGATATTCAGGTCTTGCAGCAGACCATCGCCGACGCGGTAGATAACCCCGTGGACGGTGAGTGGTTGCGCCTGGTGCCAAGTGTCCTGAATCACCGTGGTGCGACAGACGTTGCGCACCTGCTCAATCACGTTCAGCTCGCAGAGCCGGTCGGCCTTGGCCTGGTCGTCGCCGAGGGCATCAATCTCGGTCTGGTTTTGGGTGTAGATGTCGCGCACATTGCGCAGCCAGTTGTCGGTGACGCCGGTGCGGGTGTTGTGCAGGGCGGCGATCACCCCGCCGCAGCCGTAGTGACCACAGACGATAATGTGCTTAACTTTTAACACGCGCACGGCAAATTCCACCGCAGACAGGCAGTTGAGGTCGGTTTGCACCACCTGGTTGGCGACATTGCGGTGGACAAACAGCTCGCCGGGCAGCAGGCCAACAATGGTGTTGGCGGGGACGCGACTGTCGGAGCAGCCAATCCACAGGTAGTCTGGGTGCTGCTGGTCGGCCAGTTGCCTGAAAAAGCCGGGCTGGCGGGCTTCGGTTTCTTGCACCCAGGCGCGGTTATTGTCAATCAGTTGTTCAATCTTATTCATGGTCTTGTCGCTTGGTTTATGCGGGCATGCCACACGGCCGTGGCTAGTTTCCGCATTGCATGGAGCATTATGCGGATAGCCTGCCAGACTACCCGCATTGAGCTTTTATTGTGAACAATGCTGCTCGGCGAGCTGGGCAAATACGCTGCCCGCCTCGGCCTTGCCCGCTGCGCTGCTCGCGCCACTGACTGGATCGCCACTGCTCAAGCGCCCGGCGTAGCGCTCGATATCGCTCAGGGTGTAAGTGGCGGCCTGGCAGTTGACCGCCAGCTGTGCGCTGAGGGACTGATAGCCACCGGGTTGCTGGAACTGGTGGTTAATCAACACATCGGCAGAGAAGCCCGGCGGCTGCTGGCGCAGCGTTTTCGGTTCAAGCAGCAGCTGTACGCCCTGAGCGGCGTAGGCTTCGAGCTTGTGCAGGGTGTAGAGGGGCGAGACCTTGCCCTCGCTGTCCAGGGTTTGCAGCACGCCGTTGTCGGGGGCAAAGTGGTAAGTGACCTGATCCACGGCAAAGTCGGCAACGCTTTTGTCTGCATTCCAGCGCAGCTGTCCCTTGTCTTCGGCGTACAGATTTTCCTCGGCGCGGTAGACCTGCTCCATGACAATAAAGTCCTTATCGCCAACCCGATTGATTTGTACCCAGGTGTCGATTTGCATACAGCTGGCGCAGGGCCACGCGGCAAAGTAGTAACCCGTGTAATCGTGCGCAGCGGCTTTGGGGGCTGCCTGAACGGGTTCCAGCAGCTGGTAAACCACCGGTTCGTCAACGTGGTATTTTATGTTGAGGGTTTGCCCTTCCAGCGGACGGCTGCTGACGCCAAATGCGACTTGTTCAATCGGCCCGCTAATGGCATCGCCGTCGGCATTGACTGCCCGGCTGCGGGTGACGTTATAGCGCAGGCGGTAGGCATAGGTGCCATCGCCCATGTCTTGTACATCTTCAAGGGTAGCTTCGGTCTGTTGCCAAGGGCTGTTGTGCGCGCAAGCGCTCAGCGCGGCGGCGAGGGCAATCAGGGTGAGTGGCTTGTTGATAGGCATAAGAATTTCCTTAATTAAAAGTTGGGGCAGTGATCTTTGCCGGGCATTATCTTCAACACTTCAAGCACTTCGACAACACCTTCACAACTGGTGGCGAAGCCGTCTTCTGCTGCGGGCAGGACTTTGACGCGCGCCTGGGCAAAAACGGCTTGATAGGGTTTGTGGCGAGCTTTGGCCTTGTCGAGACTGGCTTTTACCAGCGGTGCCATCACCAAGGCTTCACCCGTTGCCCAGTAGCTTGAGGAACGGTCGCAGAGTATCCAGCTGCTGACCTCGTGCCCCGACACATACATGCCCTCTACAGTCAGCTCGTCACCAACGCGCAGGCGCTGCGCCATGGTGTTGGCATCGGCAAACAGGGTTTCGGCCACCGAGGGGTTTTGCACGACATCGGCCATGGAGGCGTTCGGGCTGTACTGTGTGCCGTCATAACGCAAAACATTGTGCGCCGCCGGGTAGCCGCCCCCGGCGGTGTGCACATAAAGATCGTGCAGGCCGTGGCTGCTGCGGGTGGATTTCTCCACCGGCGGTTTGACCAGGGTAGTATTGCTGACAAATTGCAGCGCGCCATTGGCGCTGGCGTCGGAAACCAGGGTCATCAGCGAGCAGCCACCATTGCCACAGTAGCCGCTGGCATGGCGCATCAATACCACGGCATCTGGCCAGGAGTCATTGTTCAGATTGACGGCCTTGTAGTCGTAGTGCTCGGGGAGGATATCCGCATCGTAGCCTTGCAGCGCCGTCTGTAGTTGTTGCTGAAAGCCTGATGTGGTCGTCAGCTCGGCGCTTGGCACGCTAGCCGTTGGTTTGGAGGTTGATGATGCACAAGCAGTGAGCAGTAATGCCGCGCAACCTAATAATATCGTCTTCATAGTATCTCTCATATCAAGAGTTCTGGACTATCCGCATTATGCGGATAGTCCAGAACAGGGGTAGTGTGTCTAATGCTTTGTACTCTTTGTACTAGCGCTCAACCGCCAATGCAACCCCCTGGCCGCCACCGATACACAGTGTCGCCAGGCCTTTTTTGGCATCGCGGCGCTGCATTTCGTGCAGCAGACTGACCAGAATGCGGCAGCCGGAAGCGCCAATCGGGTGGCCGATGGCGATCGCGCCGCCGTTGACGTTGACCTTGTCCACGTCCCAACCCAGATCCTGATTGACCGCCAGCGCCTGCACGGCAAAGGCTTCATTGGACTCAATCAAGTCCAAATCGTTCACATCCCAGTTCGCCTTTTCCAAACATTTGCGCGTGGCGGGTATCGGCCCCGTGCCCATAATCTGCGGGTCTACCCCGGCATTGGCATAGGCCTTGATGGTGGCCAGCGGGGTCAAGCCCAGCGCGGCGGCCTTGTCTGCGCTCATCAGCATGACCGCCGCCGCGCCATCATTGATACCCGAGGCGTTGGCCGCAGTAACGCTGCCATCCTTTTTAAAGGCGGGGCGCATTTTCTGCATATCCTCCAGCTTGGCACCGCTGCGGATATACTCATCCTCGGCGAAGACCACGTCATCACCGCGACGCTGTGGAATGCTGACCGGGGTAATCTCTGCGGCAAATGTGCCCGCCGCCTGCGCCGCCTCGGCCTTGTGCTGTGAGGCGAGGGCAAAGGCATCCTGCGCCTCGCGCTCAATCGCGAACTGTGCGCTGATATTTTCCGCCGTTACGCCCATGTGGTAGTCGTTAAAGGCGCACCACAGCCCGTCCTTGATCATGCTGTCGTCGAGCTGCCACTGGCCCATGCGCTGACCCTCGCGGGAGCGCGGCAGGACATGCGGCGAGGCGCTCATATTCTCCTGCCCGCCGGCGATAACAATATCGGCATCGCCGCATTTGATCGCCTGGGCGGCGAGGTGAACTGCCTTGAGACCCGAGCCGCAGACCTTGTTAATGGTCATCGCGGGCACGCTCTCGGCCAGCCCGGCGGCGATTGCCGCTTGCCGCGCCGGGTTTTGCCCGCTGCCTGCGCTCAGCACTTGCCCCATAATCACCTCATCGACACTGTCGCCCGCAATTCCTGTCTCGGCGACCAGCGCCTGAATAACGGTCGCGCCCAACTCGGTGGCGCTGACCCCGGCCAGCGTCCCGGCAAATTTGCCCACGGCGGTGCGGGTGGCCGCTACAATGACTACATCACGCATAAAAGCTCTCTCTATAAAAGGTTCAGCATAAAAGATTTGGCGCAGTATACTACCTGAACTCACAGATAAATATGAGTAAACGCCGTGCGGCATTTTTTTGAATTTCTGTTCCAGCTGTGCTGCCGTGGGGTCGCGCGGCTGATGTACGCCCGCATTGAGGTGCTCGGGCGCGACAAGATACCGGACACCGGGTCGGTGCTGCTGTGCGTCAACCACGCCAATTCACTGCTCGACGGGGTGATTGTACAGGCGGCGCTGTCGCGCACCCTGCGCCCGGTGGCGCGCAAGCGCCTGTTTGCCCTGCCGTTTACCGGGCATATTCTCAGCCTGATCAAGGCCGTGCCGGTGCACAGCCGCGCCTATGGCGAGCGGGGCGAAAACCGCGATGGCTTCGAGCGCTTCTACGAGCTGATGGAGGAGGGCGAGCTGGTGGTGATATTCCCCGAGGGGCACAGCCACGGCATGCCCGGCCTGTTTCCGCTGAAAACTGGCGCGGCGCGCATGGCGCTGGGTTCGCTGCAACGCCTGGGGCGCGCACCGCTGGTGATCCCTGCCGGCATCACTTACTCCGCGCAGAGCAAATTCAGGCGCAGCGCCCTGTTGCAGTTCGGTGAGCCTATCCGCATAGATCAGTTGCCCGAGGGCGAGGACTGCCAGATTGCCGCCCTGACCGAGCGCCTGCAGCAGCGCATGCGCGAGCTGATTGTAGATGCCGACTCCTGGGAGGAGTTGGACTTCAGTATGCGCCTGGCCAGTTTTTTTGAGCTGCGCAGCAACAAGCGCAGCCTGTACCGGCGCTTTACCGCCATGCAAATCCTGCTGCAACACCAGCACCGCCTGCATGCGCAATACCCGCAGCGGATGCGGGCGATAGAAGACAAATTGTATGAATTTGACCACCTGTGCAAAAGCTATGGCGTTCGCGACTACCAGCTGGATGCGCACGACCGCCCCTGGGTGCTGACCCGGATGTTCGGCCTGGCGCTGCTGTTTTTGCTGGTGCTGGTGCCGCTGGGCGTGTGGGGGGTGCTGAATAATCTGCTGGCGTATATCGGCTTGCGCATCGGCCTGCGCCGCTTGGAAATTGCCCAGGGGCAGATGGATACCGCGCGCGCCCTCGGCAGCCTGGCAATGCTGTCGTTTTTTTGGCTGTTGCAGAGCTGTCTGGTCTACCACTACCACGGCACCGACCTGGCGCTGCTGTATGCCCTCAGCCTGCCCGTAGCAACCAGTGTGGTGCTGCTGCTGCGCGAGCGCCGCCAGCGCATACTGCGCGACATCAACGTGTTCTTTCTGTTTCTGCGCCAGCGCGATTTGCGCCCCTATCTGCTGGAGCGGCGCCGCGAGCTGGAGCGCGAGCTGGCCGCCCTGGTCAAGCTCGCCAAACTGCCGGTGGATTTTTATTGAAGCATGCGGATAGGCCCGCTGGCAGACTATCCGCATTGCGCGCCAACCCACTGCGCAATACAGGCGGCTGCTGACGGGCAGCTTTATTTCATTGGTATTAGTACCCAAACCCGCGTAAAATTGCGCCCCAACTGATTTTCCCTATTGACTGAACACTGGAGCCCCCCATGGCCGTAGAACGCACTCTCTCTATTATCAAGCCTGACGCTGTTGCGAAAAATGCAATTGGCGACATTATTGGCCGCTTTGAAAAAGCCGGTTTGCAAGTTGTTGCCGCAAAAATGGTACACCTCGATGACGCAACTGCCGGTGGCTTTTACGCCGAGCACAAGGAGCGTCCCTTCTTTGCCGACTTGGTCAGCTTTATGACATCAGGCCCTGTGGTTGTACAGGTGCTGGAAGGCGAAGGTGCGATTTTGAAAAACCGCGACCTGATGGGCGCGACCAACCCGCAGGAAGCTGCCGCTGGCACCATCCGCGCCGACTTTGCCCAGAGCATTGACGAGAACGCCGTCCACGGCTCTGACAGTGCTGCCTCGGCCGAGCGCGAAATCGCCTACTTCTTTAGCGGCGACGTCAAGGTTTGTCCGCGTACGCGTTAATTCCTTGGCGCTCGATACCGACAAAACCAATCTGCTCGATTTTGATATTGAGCAAATGAAAGGCTTCTTCTCCGACTTGGGGGAGAAGCCTTTTCGCGCTACACAGGTCAGCAAATGGCTGCACCAGCACGGTGCGGATGACTTTGCGCAAATGACGGATTTGAGCAAGGCTCTGCGCAGCAAATTGCAGGCCGTGGCAGAAATTCGCGTGCCCAAGGTGTCGCTGGAGCAAAAGTCTGCCGATGGCACCCGCAAGTGGGTGCTGGATCTGGACGCGGTCAGCACTGCCAGCAAGGCGACCTCCGGCCTTGGCAACAAGGTCGAGATGGTGTTTATCCCCGAGGACAAGCGCGGCACGCTGTGCGTGTCATCGCAGGTGGGTTGCTCGCTGGACTGCTCGTTTTGCTCTACTGCCCGCCAGGGCTTTAGCCGCAATCTGTCGGTGGCCGAGATTATCGGCCAGGTCTGGATTGCCAGGCACCAGCTGGAGCGGGACGGCATGGGTGAGCGCCTGACCAATGTGGTGATGATGGGCATGGGCGAGCCGCTGATGAATTACCAGAGCGTGATTCAGGCGGTCAATATGATGATGGATGACAATCTCTATGGCCTGTCCAAGCGCAAGGTGACGATTAGCACCTCCGGCGTGGTGCCGGCGATGCGGCGCATGTTCAAGGATACCGAGGCTTCCCTGGCCGTCTCCCTGCACGCCCCGGATGATGAGCTGCGCAATGCCCTGGTGCCGATTAACAAAAAGCACCCGATTGCCGAGCTGATGGAACAGTGCGATGCCTATGTCGCCGCGGGTCACAAGCGTCACGTTACCTATGAATATGTGATGCTGGAAAAGGTCAACGACACCCGCGAGCACGCTCACGCCCTCGCCCGGCTGCTCAAGAACCGCGAGGCCAAGGTGAATTTGATTCCCTTTAACCCCTTCCCCAACTCGGGTTACAAGCGCTCCTCGGACGCGCGCATCAAGGAATTCAAGCGCATTCTCAATTCTTATGGCATATTTACCTTCCCGCGCCGCACGCGCGGGGATGATATTGACGCGGCCTGCGGCCAACTGGTTGGCAAGGTGCAGGATCGCAGCAGTCGCCATTTGAAATTTGTTGCGCCACGTTTTGGCGAAAAGGGAAAAAACTAATGCGTTTTGCAGCGGTGCTGGTCAGCTTGTCGGTCTTGCTCGGGGTGTCGGCCTGTGTCGAGGTGGTGGAGCGCCCGGAAAGCTTTAATTTGCACAAGGCGGCAGAGGCCAATGTGCAGCTCGGTGCGGCCTATCTGCGCGATGGCGATCTGGGGCTGGCCAATGAAAAACTGCTCAAGGCGCTGGAGCAGAACCCCAAGTCCGTGCAGGGCAACAGCATGTACGCTCTGCTGCTGAACGAGCTGGGCAAGACCGCCAAGGCGAGAATATACTTCAAAAAGTCCATCAAACTGGCACCCGATGACTCGGCGGTCAGAAATAACTACGGCACCTTTCTCTGCGATCAGGGCGAGATTGACGAGGCCGTGGTGCAGTTTCAGCGAGCACTGCTCGACCCGCTGTACCGAACTCCCGAGTACGCCTATGCCAATATCGGTGCCTGCCTGTTGAAAATCCCCGATTTTGAGCGCGCCGAGAGCAATCTGCGCAAGGCTTTGCAGCGCAATAAAAACCTGTCCTCTGCGCTGTACCACATGGCGACGCTAAATTACTTAAAAGGCCGCTATGCGGTTGCCAAAAGCTATCTGGATCGCTTTCATACCGTGGCCGCCAAGTCGCCGGCGAGCTTGTGGCTGGGGCTGCGTCTGGCCTGGCAGCTGGGCGATCAGGAAACCGCCGCCAGCTATGCCCTGCTACTGAAAAACAAATACCCTGACTCTCTGGAAACCCAAAAACTGATTCAGGCCGAGTCTACGAGAATCCGGTAACTGCGATGAACCAAGATACACAGACCCCTGAAGAAATGCCGCCAGCCCGGCTTGGCGAACTGATTAAAACCGCCCGCGAGGACAAGGGCATGTCCAGCGCAGCGCTGGCGGCCAAGTTGAACCTCGGCGCGGCGGTAGTCGACAACCTGGAGGCGGAGCAATTTGCCGAGCTGCCCGCCCCCGCCTTCGTGCGCGGCTATTTGCGGGTGATGGCTCGCGAGCTGGAGCTGGAAGAGGGGGAGGTGCTGAGCTTGTACGCAAAGTGCTCGGCGACTGAGCCTGACCTTGGCAGCACCTCCTCGGCGACCCGCCAGCACAAGGCATCCGACCCGGTGATGGTTTGGGGCAGTGTGCTGATTTTGCTGGCGCTGGTGGCCTTGTTGTTGGTGTGGGGTGTTCGCACACTCACCGGCGCTAGCGAGGATGCACCGCTGGCGGAGGGCATTGCCGAGTTGCCCGCCGCAAGCGATACAGACAATATGAGCCTGCCCGTTGCGCCCGCCGCTGTTGAAGGTGTGCCAGCTGAACCGGCGGCAAGCAATGCTGCACCCGATGCGAGCGCCGACCCCGCCGAGGCAGAAGCCGGGCAGGCAGCGCAGCCAGAGGCAGAACAAGCAGCCGATGCACCCGCTGACAGCACTACCAGCGTCGCGCTGGAACTGGGTGACGCGGCAGAGACTGCCGCTGACCCCGCCACTGACCCCGCCGCCACGCCCGTGGTCTTGAACTTGACCGCACCGGCGGGCAAGCAGGTATTGAAGATACAGGTGCGCGGTGATTCCTGGGCCGATATTCGCGATGCCTCGGGGTTCAAGCTGGTCTACGGCCTGCTCGACAAGCGCAACGGCGAGCTGGTGCTGCAAGGCAAGGCGCCGTTTAAGGTGTTTGTTGGCGATGCCGCGCAGATAAGCCTGGAGTATCAGGGCAAGCCGTTTGATTTCAGTGAATTTGTGCGCGCCAATAACGTGGCCAAGTTCAGCGTGGAGTAGGGGCACTTATGGCCAAAGGTATTCAGTCTATTCGCGGTATGCACGATGTGCTGCCCGAGCAATCCCCCGCCTGGCAAAAGCTGGAGTCGCTGCTGCGCGAGCTGATGCGCAGCTATGCCTACCGCGAAATCCGCACCCCGGTGCTGGAGAATACCGAGCTGTTCTGCCGCTCGATTGGCGATGTCACGGATATTGTCGAGAAGGAAATGTACAGCTTTGCCGACCGCAATGGCGACAGCCTGACGCTGCGCCCCGAGGGCACGGCGAGCTGCGTGCGCGCCGGCATTCAGCACGGCCTGCTCTACAACCAGATTCAGCGCCTCTGGTATATGGGTACAATGTACCGTCACGAGCGCCCGCAAAAGGGGCGCTACCGCGAGTTTCGCCAGCTGGGGGTTGAGACCTATGGCCTGCCGGGGGCGGCGATTGAGGCCGAACTGATTATGCTGAGCGCGCGCCTGTGGCAGCAGCTGGGCTTGCAGAATGTGCGCCTGGAAATCAACACCCTGGGCACGGCGGCGGAGCGCCTGGCCTATCGCGAGCAGCTGATTGCCTATTACGAGTCGCATGCGGATAGTCTGGACGAGGAGGCGCGCAGCCGCCTGCACAGCAATCCCCTGCGGATTCTCGACAGCAAGGCGCCGGCGGTTAAAGCCATCAATGCCGAGGCGCCGAGCTTGCTCGATCATCTCGGCGATGAGTCGCGCGCACACTTTGCCCGCTTGCAGGCGCTGCTCACGGCGGCGGGCATCGAGTTTGTCGTCAACCCCCGCCTGGTGCGCGGTCTGGATTACTACTGCCACACCGTGTTTGAATGGATTACCGAGGCGCTCGGCGCACAGGGTACGATTTGCGCCGGTGGCCGCTACGATGGTCTGGTTGAACAGCTGGGCGGGCGCAGCACCCCGGCGGTGGGTTTTGCCATGGGGCTGGAGCGTCTGCTCGCCCTGCTGGAAGCGCAGGACGACTGGCAGCCGCAAACCGCGCTGGATGTCTATGTGCTCGCTGCCAGCGAGGCTGCCCAGGCGCAGGTGTTTGCCGTGGCCGAACAGCTGCGCAGCGAAGCGCCGACGCTGTCGGTACAAAGCCACTGCGGTGGCGGCAGCTTGAAAAGCCAACTGAAAAAAGCCGACCGCGCGCGCGCCAGCGTTGCGGTGATTTGCGGCGGCGAGGCGGCGGATACCGTGCTTGTCAAGCCAATGCAGGGCGGCGAACAAATCACCGTGCCGCTGGCGGCCATGGTGGCAACACTGGGAGAGCTTGGCGTGGTATAGCCCGCGCCAGGCTCTCGACTTGAATCAATGAGTACTAAATAGGTTTAACAAGGGTTTAACAATGGTAAAAGTTTACGAATCGGAACAGGAACAGATTGATGCGCTGAAAGCCTGGTGGTCTGACAACGCCGTCTCTGTTATCGCCGGGATTGTGATTGGCGTGGGTGGCCTGGTTGGCTGGAATCTCTGGCAGAGCAAGGTGCAGGCGCATCAGGAGGCAGCCTCCTCGCAGTATATGCAGGCGATGGAGAGCGCCGAGACCGACCAGTTCAGCGCCATTCCCGCGCTGGCCGATAGCCTGGTCGCCGAATTTGACGACACTCACTACGCCAGCTTGTCCCAGCTGCTCGCCGCGCGCGCGCATGTGGAAGCGGGCGATCAGGCGGCCGCGAAAGCGCGCTTGCAGTGGGTGGTGGACAATGCCTCGACTGACAACTTTGCGCTGATTGCCCGCCTGCGTCTGGCGACCTTGCAGCTGGCCGGGGGCGATACGGCGGCTGCCAAGGCAAGCCTGGATGTCGAATTCCCCGAGAGCTTTGGCGCGCGCCTGAACGAGCTGCTCGGCGATATCGCCCTGGCTGAGGGCGACACCAGCACCGCGCGTCTGGCCTATGACAAGGCGCTCAAGGCCAAGCCCGCGTCAATCAACCAGCAGGTCTTGCAGATGAAGCGCGACGATCTGGGCAATGTCGATTTGATAGGTTCCTGATTGATGCCGCTACTGTCCTGGAAGCCTCTGCTGGTACTTGCGGCGCTGACGGTTACGACCGCCTGTAGCAGCCTGCGCGATACAGCCGAACCCCCGGCCAGGCTGTTGCCGATCAGTGCAGAGGTGCACTTCAAGCAGCGCTGGTCGGCAGATACCGGCACGGGTAGTGAGCACTATCTGCCCGGCCTGCGCCCGGCGCTGGATGCCGACAGCATCTATGTCAGCGATGCGCGTGGCAGGGTATCCGCATACGCCAAGCGCAGCGGCAAGCGGCGCTGGCAGCGCAAGCTCGATACGCCGATTAGCGCCGCCTCTGCGCTGGCCGATACCGCGCTGTATCTGGGCAGCCGCGATGGCGAGCTGATTGCCCTGAACAAGGCCGATGGTGCCGAGCTGTGGCGCACCGCGCTGAGCGGTGAAGTGCTGGCACCCCCGGCGGTGGGGCTGGGCGTGGTCGTGGTGCACAGTGCCGATGGCGCTCTGCACGGCCTGGCGGAAATTGATGGCACACTGCTGTGGAGCAATCGGCGCAGCGTGCCGCCGCTGAGTTTGCGCGGCAGCAGCACGCCCGTGGTCGAGGGCGGCCTGGCCGTTGCCGGCATGGACAATGGCCGCTTGCTGGCACTGTCAGTGCTGGATGGTCGCGTGGTCTGGGAAGTGCCGCTGGGCACCTCGCGCGGGCGCACCGAGTTGCAACGCATGACCGATGCGGATATGCCGCCGGTCGTCGAGGATGGCGCGGTGTATGCCGCGGCCTATCAGGGTCGCGCGGTCGCTGTGACTTTGGATACCGGGCGCATACGCTGGGCGCGGGATATCTCGGCCTATACCGGCATTGGCCTCGATGACACCGGAGCGCTGTTTGTCGGCGACGACAACGGCCAGCTGTGGAGTCTGGACAAGCGCAATGGCGCAACCCTCTGGATGCAGGACAAGCTGCGCGCTCGCCACCTCACCGCGCCGGTGAACTGGCAGGATACTCTGCTGGTCGCCGACTTCGAGGGTTATGTGCATGTGCTGAGCACGGCCGATGGCCGCCTGCTGGGGCGCAAGCGCTATGGCGATGCCGGTTATATTGCCCCCGCACTGGTGGACGCTAACAGTGTCTACCTGCTCAATCAGGAGGGTCGCCTGACCGCCTTTGTGCTGGAGATGCCAGAGCGGAACTGATGCGAGGATTGCCGCGCCTGCTGGGGTTTGTTGCGCTGCTTGGAGTGGCGCTGTTACTGCTCGCCCCGGCACTGTGCGGCTACGCCTTGCAGCGCCACATCAACACCCAGGAGCAGGCGCTGCGCGCCTGGCTGCATGAACACAATCTGCAACAGATTCAAATCGAGTCCAGCACCTTTCAGCGCGGCTGGTTCAGCTCCCGCTATGCAATGCGGATAGGCTGGCAGGGGCAGGAGCAGCGCTTTCTGTTAAACCATCAGATAGCGCATGGCCCCTGGTCGTGGCAGCGCATTCGCCGCGGCCAGTGGCAGCCACAGTGGGCGCAGCTGCACTCGCGCCTGGATTTCTCCCGGGCGCAATGGGCCTTTGTCATGCCCGAGCTGACCTTCGACAGCGTGATTGACTTTGCCGGCAATGTCGATGTGGCCTGGCGCTTTCTCGGCTATCGCAATCAGCACCAGCAGGGCAGGCTGGATGTCGCCAGCTCGCAGGGGCAGTGGCACTACGCCAAGTCTGAAAAGCGTTTATATGGACAGTGGCAAGTGCCGGATGTGCGCCTGAATCTGGATGGGCAAACCGCGGGCAAGTGGACGCTGTCCGGGCTGGATATTCACTTTGACTTTAGCCGTGGCGACTCGGTGTTGCCCGTGGGCGAGCTGCACATGGCGCTACAGGCTGCGCGCATGCAGCAGGGGTCGCACGACTACCGGGTGCGGGGGCTGGCGCAAAAGCTGCAACTGTCCGAGTTTGACCGCCTGAGCAATGTGCAGTGGCTGCTCACCGCCGAGCACCTGCAAAGCCCGCAGTGGGCTTTGCAAAACCTGCACTGGGATTCGATTTTGCGCGGCATCAGCAGCCTTGGCCTCACCGTGCTCAAGCCCGACCAGCCGCCGCGCAGCCTGTCGGCACTGCTCGATGGTATCGCCGCGCAGGTGGTGACGCGCACCCCCGAGCTGCTCTCGGGCACCGAGTTTGAACTGGCGCACGTTGAATTGACCACCGCCGAGGGCAAGAGCCAGGGCTTTTTGCGCACTCAGGTGCCGGCGCTGGAAAAGGTGGCCGAGATGACACCGGCAGACTTGCTCAAGAGTGTGGATTTGAGTGCAGAAATCAGTGTGCCGCAAGCCATACTGCACCGCGTGCTCGCCGATGCCAGCGTGCGCGACAAATTTCGCCTCTCCGATAAATACGACTACCTGAAGCAGCGCCTGCCGCAGAGGCCGCTGGATCGCGAGCCGCGCGATCAGCAGCAATGGGACAGCCTCGCCGCCGATGCGGTCAGTCAACAGCTCCGCGTGGTGCTCGCCCAGGGCTTGCTGCATCAGGAGCAGGGGCAGTACTGGTGCCAGATCGAGCTAAAGCAGGGTAAGCTGGCCTTTAACGGCAACCCGGTACACGGCTTTTAGCCGCAAAGGGCATTGCCAGCCTGTCCGCATAGGCTTCTGACCTTGCTGTGAGCAGCGGGCTGATGAGGCTGTGTAAAAACGTAGCGAGCGAAGGTTAATCAAGGCAAAAATTAGCGAAAAAGCGCAGTTTATGAATGATAAATGAGCATTTTGAGCTAATT
>PDWJ01001360.1_pt1 | contig 21891 bp, 23 predicted proteins | sample 1430881 | NCBI WGS metagenome assembly PDWJ01 (sample SAMN01162460, study PRJNA174530) | Oral metagenome, whole genome shotgun sequencing project. | biome: Marine environment; feature: Marine mammal; material: Swab sample of the gingival sulcus; isolation source: swab sample of gingival sulcus... | reverse complement strand
CGACGACTGCGATGACGATTGCGATGACGATTGCGATGATGACGATGACGACTGACGACGACGGTGGTGGCCCCTACACCCTGGCAAACATGGCTTCTCGGCACAGCCTGACGGCCTGATGCACGCCGGGGTTCCGCAAACGCGCACCGCAATGGCACGCACCGACTCGGGTGAGACAACTGAGGCCGGAGTGACTCAGTGAGCGGTAGGTCGTCAAGCTCAGACGGAGCACAGCCGAAATGGCGAGAGACATTGTCAATACTCGTGGATCGGTGTGGCATGAGGCGAGTTGTTGGCTCGCTGGCTGCTCGTCGTCTCGTTCGGTGAGAGTGCCTTTCTCGCAGCGGACGAGGGCGAGGATGCGGTATGCGTTGACCCGCGCGCGAGCGGTGCAAGGCGGACTGGCTGAGCTTGAATGCTATGGCGATCCCCCGTAGCGCGCGGGTCCGGGGCCCTTAGGCGATGCGTTGACGCAGTCGCATGGTGGCGTGCATCCACTCCCCCAGGTTCGTGGTGCGCAGGTGAATCCGGTACTCGGCGGGGTATTCGGAGAACCGCAACAAGGGGTTGAGGTGGTCGCTGATGTTCCCGGCTGCTGTGGGCCACGAGCACCATAGTCGGCCACGAAGGCTTTCGGGGATATTCCGTGGTGTCGGAGAGGCTTCGCGACTCGCCTTCCAAGACTTACGCGCGAGCAGTTCCTTCGAATCGTCCGCACGGGCCCAGTCATCAACGGACCTCGACCGCCACGCGGGCGTGCCGACTTGGCATGGCTGGTGGCGAGCACTGCGGACCACCAACCGGTGGTCTGCTTCATCGACTTGGCGAGCGTAGGCGTCGATATCGGTGTCGACCCTGGCCGGTAGCACCTGCGCCGACATCGCCCGGGCACCATCGCGGGTCACCGCATCGCGCATCAACCCGGTGACCGCGACCGGAGCGTGCTGGTATGGACTCAGACTCCTAGGGCGTGTTGCCAAAGCCGCTGGTGACCCGGTGAAGGGGGCGGTGAGGCAGAGCCCGGCGGGCAGTTGCGGGCTGTCTTGTCGAACCACCTCGCGATCCCGCGCCAATGTTTGAGTTTGGTGATGCCCGCTGGAGGACATTGCAGGCGCGATAACGGTGACGCTGCCGAGGTCCGAAGCCGATCAGCCTGCCTGACCGGTGCCGCCGGTGATCAGCGCGCACCGGGTCCGGCCCCGCCCGCCTGCGACGAGATGAACCGTGCAGCGTTGCATCACGGTCCGCCGATCCACCGGCGGCTGGCCCGTCCTCGCCACCGCCGCCAACAACGGCGCGATCACCGCCCACACCTCATCAGAAACCACATCACCTGATACGACACCCAGGCGCGTCCACACCTCACGCTCCCAAGAACCTCCATGAAAACTCCCGAGTGCCGGCAGGCGTGCCCAGCCTCGGTGGCCGGTTCCTGGGCCAGTGTCCATCTCGGGGCAAGGATTTCCTGACCGTGCTGGGGGTTGGGTGAGACCCGTCGACCGCGTCGCCCAACGCCATCCAAACTCATGCCGTTGGCATGTCACAATGAGCGCGTTGCGCCGGCACCCGAGCCGAGCGAGTCGCTGCGGCGCGTCATGCCAGCCGACACGGACCAGGCTAGGAGGCCTCCTCGCACCGTGAGACCGCGCGGAAAGGAGCGGCCGTGCCCACCCGGTTGGATGTCGAGTCGGCCATGCGCCGGGCTGTCCTGCTGGCCGCTACACCGACCGTGCGGCCGGGCACCAACCCGCGGGTCGGCTGTGTCCTCCTGGACACCGCCGGCCGGGTGCTTGCCGAGGGCGTTCATCGCGGCGCCGGAACGGCGCACGCTGAGGTGGAGGCACTGGAGAATCTGCATCGATCCGGGGTTTGCGAGCCTGCCCACACTGCCGTGGTCACGCTGGAACCGTGCATCCACACCGGACGGACCCCACCGTGTACCGATGCGTTGCTGGCCGCCGGCATTCGTCGCGTTGTCATCGGCGCGCCCGACCCCAATCCGGTCGCCGCCGGTGGTGCGCAGCGGCTGCGCTCGGCCGGAGTCCAGGTGCAGTCCGGCGTACTGGCCGATGTGTGCGAACGCGTGGACGAGGCCTGGTTTCATTCCGTCCGCACCGGCCGCCCCCACGTGACCTGGAAGCTCGCCGCGAGCGTGGACGGGCGAGTGGCTGCGGCGGACGGCACCAGCCGCTGGATCTCCGGGCCTGCGTCCCGCCGGCACGGCCACGAATTACGCCGAGCTGCGGACTGCGTGTTGGTCGGTACCGGTACGGCGTTGGCTGATGACTGCCGGCTGACGGTACGCGTCGACGACGCGCCGTTGCCGCCGGACCAACAGCCGGTCCGGGCGGTCATGGGACTGCGCCCCCTGCCCGCCGCCGCGGCCCTGCTCGACGGCTCGGCCCCGACCGTCGAGTTGCCTACCCACGATCCGGCCGAAGCGCTGAGTGCACTGTGGGACAAAGGTGTTCGCCGGGTCTTGGTCGAGGGTGGTCCGACGGTGGCCGGCGTGTTCGCCGCGGCCGGACTCATCGACCGGGTGGTCGCCTACGTGGCGCCGGTCCTGCTGGGCGCCGGGCCGCCAGCGCTTGGTCCGGCCGGTGTGCACACGCTGGCAGACGCCCACCGCCTCCAGGTGCGCGAGGTGCACTCACTGGGTCCGGACGTCATGATCGATCTCGTTCCCGGAACGGACCGGTGACGTTCCCCGAGACCGTCCAGGCGGCGGCCGCGCCGGACCGTGCTGCTGCTACCGATTCGAGGCATCATCTGCTCACAATGGCGAATGTGTCGGACTGCGTCCCAGAGGTGCGCCAGGTGGGCGGGGCACGACTGCCCACCACGTGGGGGGTCTTCGACGTCGCCTCCTTCCGCGAGCGCACCGGTAGAGAGCACCTAGCGCTGATCCCGCCGTCCGCACCAGAATCCGCGCCGGTTCCGGCCTCGGCGTCGGCGGTGCCGGTAGAAGCTTCCCAAGCGCCTGCTGCCGTCAGCACCGGCCCCGCGCCGCTGGTCCGGATCCACTCCGAATGCCTGACCGGCGATGTGCTCGGCTCGCTGCGCTGCGACTGCGGACAGCAGCTGCACGAGTCGATGCGTCGGGTCAGCGCCGCCCGGCGCGGAGCGGTGATCTACCTGCGCGGGCATGAGGGTCGCGGGATCGGCCTGGCCGCGAAGATCTCCGCCTATGGGCTGCAGGATGCCGGTCTCGATACGGTCGAGGCGAACCTGCGGCTCGGCTACCCCGTGGATGCCCGGGACTACTCGGTGGCCGCGGCAATCCTGGGACACCTGGGGCTGTGGACGGTTTCGCTGTTGACCAACAACCCGGGCAAGGTCACCGCGCTGCGCAGGCACGGCATCGACGTCACCCAACGGGTGCCGCTGGTCGTCGAGGTTGCGGTGGAGGCCGACCGTTACCTGCGCACCAAGCGGGACCGGATGGGCCACCACCTGTCCGAGTACCGATGCATCGCCCCGGATTCGCCAGGGTGCCAGCCCACGGACTCGGCTCGAAACACGACAGGAGAATAGGCAGCTGGCCGCTACCGGAGCCCCCCGGGTCGAACCACCAGGTGTGATCAATGCACGGGTCGCGGTCGTCGCAGCGCGCTGGCACGACGAGGTTGTGGCAGGCATTATCGCCGGAGCGCAGCGCGCCTTGGATGCCGCCGGAGCAAGCCATCAGTGTTCCGGGTGCCTGGGGCGTTCGCATTGCCTGTTGCTGCAGCGAGCGCGGCCAACGCCGGGTGGGACGGCATCGTCGCTCTCGGCGTCATCGTGCGTGGGCAGACGAGCCTGTTCGACCACCTCAGCCAGGTGACGGCTTTCGGTTTGACCGAGGTTTCGGTCCGGACCTGCGTCCCGATCGGCTTTGGAGTGCTGACCGGCGACTCGATGCAGCACGTGTTGGGCCGAGCCGGACTGTCCGACTCGACCGATAACAAGGGACTCTAGGCAGCCCAGGCCGTACTGGCCACCCGGTACGCGGTTCTTGCGCGCGAGATGCCGGTGGTGTGAACGATTCGGCGCAGGCCGGGGGCACCACCACCGGCGACGGCGGCGAACCCGGCCGCGTTGGGCACGCAGGAAAGGCCGCGCAGGACCGGCTGATACCGATCAGTCGAACAAGGTCGGCAGTGCGCGGTTCCGGTGGTGTTCCAGCAGGGTGTGCAGTTGTCCGGCCCGCACTCGCCCTTCAGACAGTTCGGGCAGCTCGTGCACGCCGAACCAGCCGATATCCAAGGTTTCCAGCTCATCGGGCGGACGCGGTGTGCCGTCCAGTTCGCACAAGAAGAACAACTTGTACACCGCCACGGACAGCGCCGGCAGGTGCCACTGCACGCCCCGGTCCCAGCATCCGACCAGCTTGACCGCTCGCACCGGGTGTCCGCTCTCCTCCAGCATCTCCCGCTGCACCGCCCGGGCTGGGGAGTCGCCCGGGTCGGCCCACCCGCCGGGCAGGGACCAGCGGCCGTCGGTGCGTTCCCGGATCAACAGCACTCGTTCCCGGTTGTCGAAGAGTGCACCGCGGACGTCCACCTTCGGCGTCACGTATCCGCCGTCCAAACCCAGTGAGACGCGGATGGCCGACGCGTCATGACCGGACACGGCGGACAGCAGCTCATCGGCGATGTCAGCCATCTTGCGGTAGCGGTCCAGGTCGTACTCGCCGCTGCTGTGGGCCAGACCGTCGGCAGCGAGAGCGCTGAGCAGGACGGCGGCCCGGCGGATTCGCTCTCCCGTTGTCACGGGTTCGGCGTCGCCGGGCTCGCCGGCAGGACTCGTGGGTTCGGGTGCTGGATGCTCCGCGGGATCGGGATGGGTCACGGCCTTAGTCAAGCAGGCGGGCCGGCGGGTGCACGGCGGTACGCGGAACTCAACCCTGCGGTGGAGACGTTGAGCCGGGTGTGGGCGAACGCCCACCGCTTGAGCGCACCTTCAGCCGAACCCAACGTTGTCGCATAGCGGACATTAGTCCCAGATGGGGCGTGGTGTGGACGATGTGGGTTCGGCCAGTTGTGTGCAAGCGTCATACTGGTGGCGAGCTTGAGTGGATGATCGGTACCGAGGACGTGATTCGTGGGTAAGTATGACGGGGGGAGCGCGCCGCGCCGCCCAGCCGGGCTGGGTCCGCGTCAGCGACGGCCCAAGACTGGATGGCGGCGCCTCGTGCCGGGGTGGAAAGGCGTCCTCGGCACGATCTTCGCGCTGGGTCTCATTCTGGCGGGGGCCTTTGCCGTGGCCTACCAGACCATCGGTATTCCCGATCCGAACGAGGTGATGGCGGCCCAGAAGTCGACCATCTATTACAACGACGGCCGGGCGAAGATCGGGTCGTTCGCGGTGGCCAACCGCACCTCGATCCCACTGTCGCAGATGCCGCAGCACACCCAGCAGGCGCTGATCGCGTCCGAGGACCAGAGCTTCTACGAGAACCGTGGCGTGTCTGCGACCGGAATTGTGCGCGCGTTCTGGAACAACGCGCGGGGCAATTCTCAGCAGGGCGGGTCCACGATCACCCAGCAGTACGTGAAGAACTACTATCTGGACGATTCGCGCACCTACACGCGCAAGGCCAAGGAAGCGCTGATCGCGATGAAGATCGATCGGCAGCTGTCCAAGGACGAGATCATGCAGAACTACCTGAACACGGTGTTCTTCGGGCGTGGTGCGTACGGGCTGGAGGCGGCGGCGCAGACTTATTGGGGCGTCGAGGCCAAAGACTTGAACGTTTCTCAGTCGGCCATGCTGATCGGCATCCTGCCTTCCCCGATCCGGTGGGACCCGGCCAACGATCCGCAGCGGGCTACCGAAAGGTGGAACTCGGTGCTGGACCAGATGGTTGCCGAGGGATACCTGGATCGGGCCGAACGCGCCACCCTGGAGTTTCCCAAGGCGCCGGTGCGGGAGAACACCAACGACCTTGCCGGGCCGAACGGCTACCTGATGCAGGCCGTTCGCGACGAGCTGTTGGCGGCGGGGCTGGACGAGAAACTCATCGACGGTGGTGGGTTCCGTATCATCTCGACCTTCGACGCGAATATGCAGAAGGCGGCCGTCGATTCGATGAACAACACCGACGCCTTCCCCAGCTACAACCGCCCGGAAGGTTTGCACGCCGCGCTGACCGCCATTGACCCCACCACGGGCGCGGTGCGGGCGATGTACGGCGGGCCGGACTATCTCAAGCGGCAACGCAACGCGGCCACCCAGGACGTCGCCCAGGCCGGTTCGACCTTCAAACCGTTCACCCTCGCCGCGGCGCTGGAGGACGGTGTGTCGTTGCGCAGCACGTTCAGCGGGGCCAACAACCGGACCTTCAAGGGCTACACCGACGGGGGCCGGCTCAAACCGGTCCGCAACTACGGTGATTCCACCTACGGGTATCTGGATCTGCTGAGGGCAACCGCGAAGTCTGTCAACACCGTGTATGTGGCGTTGAACGAGGATGTCGGGCCGGAAAAGTCGATGCAGGCGGCGATCAGCGCGGGTATCCCGGAAGACGCCGCAGGGTTGAACGACTATCTGGGCAACGTGCTCGGCACGGCGAGTCCGCACAACATCGACATGGCCGCCGCCTACTCCACCTTTGCTGCCCGCGGGGAGCGACACGAGCCGCACTTCGTGGACAAGGTACTGGCGCCGGACGGTAAGGGTGGAGAGCGGGTGCTCTATACCGGGAACACCGCAGGCACCCGCGTTTTCAGCACCGACTCGATGGACGACCTGAACTATGCGCTGCGGCAGGTGGTCAACGGCGGATCGGGTTCCTACGCGCGCGGGCTCGGCCGCCAGGCAGCCGGGAAGACCGGCACGTCAAATTCCTCACAGTCCGCCTGGTTCGTCGGTTACACCCCGCAGCTGGTGGCGGCGGTGTCGATGTACAACACCGACGAGGGCGATAATCCGGCCCCGATCCCCGGCTTCGGAGGGGTGTACTCGGTGACTGGTGGGTCGTTCCCCACCCGGATCTGGACCGCGTTCATGCGCGGGGCGCTCGACGGAGCGGAATATGAGCAGTTCGAACCTCCCGTGTACGGCGGCACCTTCCACGGAACCCGTCCGCCGCCCAAACCGACCTCCTCATCGAGCAGCCCGCCCACCTCCGCGTCGACCGCCACCGAGTCGCCGACCGATGCATCCAGCGACGGTGATGACAGCGAGGGCGAGGGTGACGACGAGGACCGTTGGGGTGAGGACCGTGGCGGTGAGGACCGTGGCGGTGGCGACCGTGGCGGTGGCGACCGTGGCGGTGAGGACCGTGGCGGTGAGGACCGTGGCGGTGAGGACCGTGGCGGTGAGGACCGTGGCGGTGAGGACCGTGGCGGTGGCGACCGTGGCGGTGGCGACCGTGGCGGTGGCGACCGTGGCGGTGAGGACCGTGGCGGTGGCGATGGGTGAAACGGCCGACAGAATTCCGCGATGGGTTTCAGCGCCCGTTCCCCACGCCCTGACCGTTGATGCCTGACATCCCGGCCCCGTCAGCCGCTAAGCCTGCCACCCCACCGGTGTTGCGGATGCCGGGCTTGCGGCATGCCCCGTCCCGGCACGACCCGCAGTTGCGTCCGCTGAGTGAAGTCATCGGCGGCCCGGCTGGGCGGCGCCGGGCGGTTGCCACGGATGGCGAGGCGTTGCGGTGGGGTTCGCGAGCGGTGCTGGCCCTGGTAGCCGTTTTCCCGCTGATGCTGGCCGTGCTGATCAGCACACCGTGCCGCAGCAACGGATGGACCAGCCCGCAACAGTTCACCCACGCCTGCTACAGCGATGTTCCGGTTGCCCTCGGCGACAATGCCGTTCCATTACCCGCCGGCCTGACGATGGTCGTCGACGCGGTCAAAGCGGTGGCAGGCCTACTCGCCCAAGGCGGGGACCCGGCAGCAGCGCTGCGCGCCGGCGTCGACCTGCTTACCGGACTGGTCGCCGTCGCCACGGTACTGACGGTTCTGGCCGCGACCCGGCTGGCGGGACATCGGCCTTGGGACGCCGGCATGATCGCGGCGTCGCCGGTCCTGGTCACCGCCTCGTTGGTCAGTTTCGACCTGCTTGCGGTAGCGGCAATGGTCGTTGGGCTGGCCGTGCTCACCTGCCGTACCGCGGGCGGCGGGCCAGGGCAAGGCAGGATTCAGGCCGGGTTGCGGGCCTTGGTGGGAGCGGGCGTGCTACTGGGGCTGGCAGCCGCCATCCGCCCGATTGCCGCCGTGGCGCTGCTGGCCATGATGGTTCTCGCGGTGCGCTCCGGCCGGTGGACGCAGGTCGGTGTCACCGTGGCCACTGCGGCCGGCACCTGGACATTGCTCAACATTCCCGCGTTCCTGGTCTCACCCACCGACTGGTGGCGTTACCCGCGTAGTCTGGCGGCCGGTGAGCCTGGCTACGGCTCGGTACTGGTGATTCCGCGGTTGCTGGCCCCCGCAACCACTCCATCGGCCGTGGATCTGCCGGTGCCATTGGCCGGGATCGGAGTGTTGATCCTGGTTGCAATGCTGGCTGCGCGGTTGATGCTGCCGGCCGCGTCTCGCCAGCGGTGGCTTCCGGTGCAGGGGACCGATTTCGTGGCCGCGGCTGCCCTCATCGTGCTCGCCCCAGCGGCAGTGGTGCTTGCCGGGCCGTGGGTATTGCGGACCCTCATGACCGACCCGCCCGGCGCGACGGCCGCACGCTGGGTGGCGATCGTCGGCGGGGTTCTGGTGGTGCTGGGGGTGACATGGCTGTCGTTCTCCATGCCGCGCCGGCCCCGGTTGGTGGTGGTAGCCCTCTGGCTGATGCTCGGGTTCTGGTTGGTGGCCCCGTCCCTGCCGGTCCAGGCCGGGGTGTGGGTGCTACCGCTGCTGGCGTTGGCGCTGCCCTCGTGGCGGGTGGTGCTCACCTGGGGGCTGATCGAGGCAGGCTATGCGGTTGCCACCTGGTTTTACCTGTACGGCCTCAGCGTGTCCGACCGAGGACTGCCCGCGCCCTGGTATGCGGTCTTCCTGCTGGTGCGGGTGCTCGCCTGGGTGTGGGTCGGTACGCTCGCCTGGCGGGTGAGCGCTCACCCCGGGCTCGATCCGGTACGGGTGCGTTCCGATGAGTCCGGCGCACATCGCGACGACCCGGCAGGTGGGTTGTTCGACGAGGCGGGCGACATCGAGCTGGCCTAGCCGACAGCGCGGCCGGATCCATCGCGGTGCGGTCGAAAAGCGCTATCGTGGCGCCGTGATCACCGCCTTCGTGTTCATCACTGCCGACCCCGCCCGCATACCCCAGGTGGCTCAAGAGATTGCTGCCTTGAACGGTGTGAGCGAGGTGTACTCGGTGACAGGCGGTTTCGACCTCATCGCGATCGTCAGAGTGCGCGACCACGATGAGGTGGCCGAAGTCGTCGCGGGCACCCTGAACCGAACGGAAGGCATCCAGCGCACCGAGACGCATCTGGCCTTTCGCGCGTACTCACGCCACGACCTGGAGGCAGCGTTCTCCCTGGGCCTGGACTGACACCCGTCCCGGCAGGCCGCACCCGGGCGCGACCCGCTCGCCCCCCCGGAGCTCAACCGGCACACCTGCGTACTACCGCCGGGATCGGCTGTCCTGGACGGCACTGCGTCGCCCAGGAGGGACAGACTGCCGCAGCGGTCCGCGTGGCCTCACGGCTATTGCCAGCCCTGGGTCACCGTGGTACCGATGTCATGCCATGACCCGACGGGTAGAACGGAGCAACCGATGACCCACGCCGTGTGCACCTTGGTGCCGTACTTCGCTGTCCACGAAGGCAAGCTCGCCGAGTTCCAGGCTCTCGAACCTTCGTTCGTGGCCCGCACCAGTGAGGAGCCGGGTTGTCTTCACTACGCTTTTAGCCATCACGGGAATGAGGTGCACTGCCGGGAAGACTACATCGACGCTGCTGCGGTGCTGGCGCATTTGAGGAACGTCGGTGACCTGCTCGAGCAGGTACTGAGCATGGCTGATCTGCGCCGGCTGGAGGTGCACGCACCGCAATCCGACTTGGAACGGTTGCGCGACCCGTTGAAGAAGCTGGACCCACGGTTCTTCGAGTTGGGCGAGGGGTTCCGGCGCTGACCCTTCCGCGCTGCCGCCGACGCGGGTCATCGGTCGGTGAACACCGGCGGTCGCTTCTCGACGAACGCGGAGGTTCCCTCGCGCATGTCATCGGTGCTGAAAGCAGCTGCGAACAGCGTGCGTTCCGCAGCGAGACCAGCCAGTGGCCCTTCTCGCACGGTGCTGGCGATCGCGGACTTCGCGGCAGCGACGGCGCCGGCAGCGCGAGTCCCGATCAGGTCGATGGTCGAGCGGGCGGCTGCAAGCATCGTCTCGCGGTCCTCGAACAAGGCTGTCACCAAACCCCATGCATGGGCTTGCGCGGCGTCGATCGTTCGCCCGGTGTAGACCATCTCGCGGGCCCGCCCGGGCCCCACCGCAGCGACCAGGCGAGTGCAGCCGCCGAACGCTGGGACGATGCCGAGGGAGACTTCGGGCTGGGCGAACGCGGCCGGCGGGCAGGCGTAGATCATGTCGCAGCCGAGCGCGAGTTCACACCCACCGCCGAGCGCATAGCCGTTGACCGCGGCGACGACCGGCCGGTCCAACGCTTCGCAGGCGTCCGGTACCGCCTGGCCCAAGGCCGCAAACGCTCTGGCCTGCACAGGTGTCATCCTCGACATCTGGGCGATGTCGGCGCCCGCGATGAAAGCCTTTTCGCCGGCGCCGGTCAGGACGACACCGGCGATCTGCGACCGGGGGACCGTGGCCACGGAAGCGATGGTTTCGGCGAGTTCGGTGAGGACATCGGCATTCAGCGCGTTCAGCTTCGTGGGCCGGTTGATGGTCACGGTCAGGCAGCCGCCGTCGAGTCCCAGTACCAGCGATTGGGGCGTACCCATGGCAGCCAGCGGATCGGGTGCCTGCCGGCTGGGGCCGGCGCCGGTCACGGTGGCCCCGTCCGTCGTGGACGGGTCTTCGTTCATCGCTGAGGAGTCCGCTTCCATTGCTGGGGAGTCCGTTTCTGTCGCTGACGAGTCTGTTCCTATCGTTGACGAGTCTTGCCCGCACCCTACGCCCCGGAGGCGGGGCGACGGCCAGCCGCATCCGGTGACGCGCAAGGAGGAGTCGCGCCGCCTTGCCCGGGGCACAACGGCTTTCCGCACGATGTGTCCGCACTCACAGAGCCCTCAAGGTTAGCCAAGGCTTACCATGGCAATGCGGGGTCAATGGAGGTCCCGCGTGAGGAGGCACCATGACCGGCTCATCCGCGCTCCGGCTGCGCGGTGTCAACGTCGAGGCGGGCGGTACGCGCATCTGCACCGATGTCCGGCTCGATATCAAAGAAGGCGAGGTACACGTCCTCTTCGGCCCGAATGGATCCGGCAAATCCTCGCTGCTCGCCGGGATCATGGGCCTTCCGCCATACGAGGCACAGGGGACGATCGAACTCGACGGGCGTCCCATCCATGATTTATCGATCGATGAACGGGCCAGGCGGGGCCTTGGCATGGCATTCCAGCGACCGCCCCGCTTCGAGGGTGTGACGGTCGCTGCGCTGGTGGAGGCAATGCAGGCCACGGGCCGGCTGGACGAACTCGCGGATTCGCTCGACCTGGCCGCGTTCACCGGCCGGATCCTCAACAAGAGCTTCTCCGGCGGCGAAGTCAAGCGGTGGGAAGTCCTCAAGCTGGCTCTGCAGCTACCACGCATCTGCCTGTTCGACGAGCCCGAGTCGGGTGTCGACCTGGAGCATATCCAGGCTGTCGGCCAGGCCATCGACGAGCTCATCCGTACGCCTGACGCGAACGGTCGGCAGCGTAGCGCACTCATCATTACTCACACCGGCTTCATCCTCGACTACATCGAAGCGACCCACGGTCACGTCATGCTCGACGGCCGCATCGCCGCCTCGGGTAACGCCCGCGATTTGTTCGCCACGATCGCCCGGGACGGGTACCAGGTGGCCGCGGACCCGGCCGCGCGGAAGGAGATCCACGCATGACCAGCGTCAGCCACCCCGACGTGCCCCTCAGCCCCACCGAACAGGAGAACCTGGCCCGGGTGGGTTACCGGCCCGAGCAGCAGCGAGCCGCAACCGCCGTGGTCGTGGACCGTGACGTCGCCCACATCGATGTCGAGGACCCACAGATCGAAGTGCTGCCGATCGCAGAGGCCCTGCTCCGCTACGAGTGGGTGCAGGACCTCCTCTTCGGCCTCGTGGACCCCACATCGGACGTGCGACTCGCCCGCGCCGTGGAACTGCAGCTGTCACCCATCGGGCACTTCGTGCACGTCAAGGCCGGTGCCCGGGTGCGGGCCCCCGTGCAAACCTTCACCATGCTGGAGACCCCGCAGGCGCACCAGTACGTGCACTGCCTGACCGTCGTCGAAGAGGGTGCGGAGATGGAAGCCGTTTCCGGTTCCTCCGTCGCGGAGCCGGTCCGTCGCGGCATGCATCTGTCGGTCTCCGAGACCTACCTGCGCCCGCGCGCGGTCTACCGCTCTGTTTCGATCGAGCACTGGGGCGAGAACATGGAAGTCGCAAGCTTCGGCGCCACAGACGTGGGCGCCGGGGCCGTACACGGGGACACTGCGGTCATGCTCTCACCCGTCGCCCGGCACGAAACCCGCAGCCGGACGATCCTGCACGACCGAGCCGTCTCGACGGACGAGTCCATCATGTTCGCCTCGGCCGGCACCGAACGCTTCTGCGAGAGCCGCATCGAGCTGTGCGGCCAGGACGCTCACGCCGAGAGCATCGCCCGCATGGTGACCGGCGGCGGCGTGATCCGCAACCACTCAACCCTCGTGGGTTTCGCAGACCGCTCGGACGGCTACCTGGGTTGCGACGGCCTCAAGCTCGGCATCGAGGGCTTCATCGAATCCTCTCCCGGACTTGTGGCACACAGCCCGCAGGCGCAGCTCTCGCACGAGGCCTCGATCGGCATGATCACCGAGGACAAACTCGCGTACCTCATGGCCACCGGCCTGCAGGAGGACACGGCGCGGGACCTCATCGTGCGCGGCTTCCTGCAGTTGGACCGTGACTGGCTGCCCGAGCAGGTTGCCGACGAGGTGCAGGAGATGGTTGCGAAGGCCCGCAGCGGCGCACTCTGAACCCGGTCACGACCCCTGCACCGTCCGGTCATGACCCTCGCACCGGCGGGCCGTCGAGACCTGAGGCGCCGGCTCACCCGCCCGGTCTGGGCGGGCGAGCCGGTGCCGGCCCGAGGGGCGAAAACGATCAACGCTCGTGGCGCACCAAGAAATCCGCTGACGTCCGGACCGCCTCCGTAGCCGGTATGTACTGAAACCCCATCTCTCGTGGGGCGTCCGAACCGTCCACGTCGAGGTTGCGTTCGATGCCGTCTGCGAACCGGGCCATTGCCGGGATGAAACGCGCCATTGTGGTGATCAGCCGGGGAGATACCCGGCGGGTCGAGATGCGCCGGCCCGGGTATTCGGACTTCAGCACTTGGGCGAGTTCGACCATGGACAGAGGACCCGCGTTGGCCGGAAATCTCTTTCCCACCGTGCTGTCATCGGTCAGCGGGAGGACGTGCATCCTGGCCACGTCCCGGACATCGACGATCGGTATCCGTACCGGCGGAAGCACCGGTAGATGCCCGGCAAGAGTGTGCTGGAGGTAACGCAGAACGGCGTTGTAGTTCACGTCCATCGGCGGGCCGAACACCCCACCCGGGTTGATGACGGTCAGCCTGATGTCTGGATGACCGGCCACGTAGGCCCAGGCCGCTCTTTCGGCCAGGGTTTTCGATACCTCGTACGCGGTGGCAGACCTGTCGCGAGGATCGGTCCAGTTGTGCCGGGTGGAAATAGTGTCGGCCGGCTTGCTGCTGTCCCGGTAGATCGCGGCACAGCTGGAGGTGAGCACGATCCTGTCCACTCCAGCCGCGCTCGCCGCCTCGAAGGCTCGCATGGTGCCGTCCACCGCAGGGCGGATCACGTCTTGCGGGTTCTTGGTCCGGCGGCCCGGAAGCGGCGACGCCGTGTGGATCAGGGCATCAACACCCGTCAGCGCTTCGGGCCATCCGCCGTCCTTGTTCAGGTCAAGAGTGACGAACTCGATTCCGGCGCCGGGAAACAGCGCCTCGACTTCGGCCCTGCGCCGGTCCGAGCGTACCGACGCGCGTACCTGATAACCGCGTTCAAGCAGTTCCCGCGTGATGTGTTTGGCGATGAACCCGGACGCACCGGTGACCAGCACCTTTGACACGGCACCTCCTCTCAGTGACGGATAGTTGACGAAAACCGGCTCCCGGTCACCTTGCGTAGTTGATGAGTGGCGCCTTGTCCACCTGTTTCCCTCTCGCGCCGTAGCCCCTGAGAATAGGGGCATGAAGCGCCGTGGCGGGGCAGAGCCCACGGGTGAGACATCACACGCCATCGCAACCTTCAGCGGACTGCTGGGGGCATCCGGCACTGCCCTGTTCATCGATCAGGCCATGGCGTGGATCGTGCCTGGCCGGCACGCGAACGTTCTGACCTATCGGCTGTCGCTGATGAGCGTCGCCGTGGCTGCCGTTGCGGTTGCGCTCGTCGTTTTCCGGCTGCGGCGCAGGATCCGCCCAGCCGGGCTGCTGGAGGCGATGACGGCAACCACCGTGCTGTCGGTGATCCATCTGGTGGCCGAGGACACCACCGCGGGCTCGACGATGTTCCAGATTCTGCCTGTGCTGTACCTCGCCTACCACCGGCCCAAGAACGAGGCGCTGATCGGCGCGGGCTACGCCTCGGTGGCCACCAGTTTCGTCGCGCTGCGTCTACAGCCGCTGGCCTCCGGTCTGCATAACTCGCTCTACGTGCCGGTCATTCTGCTGTCCGTGGCGTTTCTGGTCAGTCGGGCCCGGGAAGCTCAGCAAGAGGCCGAAGGGCAGCTGCGTCGCCAGGCATCCGTTGACGCGCTGACCGGGCTGGCGACTCGAAGTGTTTTCGACACGGAAGCTACTCGCGCTGTGGCGCAGCGGAATGCGGCACTGATCCTGCTGGACGTGGACTGGTTCAAGCAGATCAACGACTCATACGGTCACCCGGTGGGCGATGCCGTCCTGCAGCATGTCTCGGCCCGGGTCCAGTCGCAAACACGGTCCACTGACCTGGCCTGCCGGATGGGTGGCGACGAGTTGGCGCTGTTCCTGCCTGGCTGTACGCAGTTCGCCGCGCAGCAGCGGGCCGAACAGCTCATGGCGGAAGTGGCAGATCAACCGTTCACCGTCAGCCGGGGAGATAGTTCGATCCTGATCGCTGTCGGTGTCAGCGTCGGCGTCGGGTATGCGCAACGCGGCCGGACACTGGCCGAGTTGTATTCCGCGGCAGACGCTTCGTTGTACCGGGCCAAGCACAGGGGCCGCGGTCGCCTGGGCCCGATCCAGTACGCCCAGCCCACTGGGCCGCCGGCACCAGAGCTTCCTGGCTGATCCCCCACATCTCAGGCACTGTCGTCCCAGGCGGAAGTGCGGTTTCGGGCACCCAGCGACACGGCGAACCGGTCATTCCGCCAGCTGTGGCGCTGCTGGGGTACGTCGGGTAGCGGCGCGCCGGCGCCATGCGTTCCCTGACGGCGCCATCGGGACCGACGTGGGCGGGACGGGTGGAATGCCGATGAGGGGTACTGACTCGAGAACAGTCGGGCTAGCTGGCGAACCGGCCTATCTCATTGCGCAGGATTTCGGCCAAGGAGGCCAAGCCACCTTCGCCGCCGGCCGCATCGGCGATCCCCGATATCTGGGAGTCGATTTCCTTGATGGCCTGGGAGATGGTGGTGATGATCGCGGCGGCCTCTGCTGCGGCGGTCTGGGCGGCCACTACCTGAGCGCCGATTTCGGAGGAGGAGTCCGCCGAGGCATCGGCCAGCGACCGGACTTCGTCGGCGACCACACTGAATCCCCGTCCGGCCTCTCCGGCCCGCGCGGCCTCGATGGTCGCGTTCAAGGACAGCATCCGGGTCTGCTTGGCCACGTTGGCGATCATGGTTACCGCAGCTTGGATCTGCGTACTGGCGGCTTCCAGCGTTTCCACGGTCAGCAGCGCGGTGTCGGTGTGGGACACGGCTTCCTCGGCGGTACCTGCCAGGCTGTTCGCCGATGCCCCGAGTTCCACCGCCGCACCTGCCAGCTGTGTCGATATTTCCAGTGCGGTGTTCGCGATCTGATCCCTGGTCCTCGCCTGCTCGTAGATCTGCGAATTGGCCGCCTGTATTTCGGCCCGGGCCTGATCGATCATCTTCGCGCCGGAACGAAGGTCGCCAGGCATACCTTGACGCAGAAAACGCCGGTGGTACCGACCCTGCGCCGCCGCAATCAGCGTCGCTCCCGACTCGCGCACGAACGCGTCCATCGTGTCCATCATGTGATTCAGCTTGTGGGCGACCTGGCGCTCACGGTCGCCGTCCACCGAGACCATGCGTACCTGCAGATCTCCGGCCGCGGCCCGCTCCAGGACTTCTTCGAGCTGATCGAAGAACGAGGCCGCAACGGGCTGCTCAGAACCCGTCGATGTGGCGGTGGAGCGGGTACGTGCCATCGTCCTGCCTACGCTCCAGCGCTGATCAGCGACCATACGTACTCCTCGTAGGTCATCGACTGCTCGGCCAATCGATGAGTCAACCGCTGTGCCGACTGCTCGGCGATCTGCGCCGGACGCCCCTGCTGGTTCTGCTCCCAGGCCAGCATCTCCTCGTACACCGTCGAGATCGTCCGGACCGCACCGGGGGCGGGCAGCCGGCGATTGGAGTGAAAGCTGATGATCTGCCCGGAATTGCCGTACGTGGGGGTCACGTGGGCGAGCACCCAGTAGTTCGCGCCGTCCGCGGCGAGGTTGTTGACATAGGCGAAGATCTCCTGCTTGGACAGGATCGTCTGCCACAGCAGGTGAAAGATCCCGCGCGGCATCTTCGGATGCCGGATCAGGCTGTGGGGGCTTCCGATGAGTTCATTGAGCGAGTACTTGGAGACCCGGACGAACACGTCGTTGGCATAGGTGATGCGGCCCTTGGGATCAGTCTTGGAGACGATGATCTCTTCCGCGCCGAAGGTGCGCTCGCGCCCGGTTGGTCTCACTGCGACCGCCGCCACCACCGCTACCTTCCTCCTGTCCGCCGGCAGCAGCGCAGCCTTGGACATGTCACCTCGTCTGCCGAACGACGTTGCATCGGCGGCGCCGGCCGCGGGCTTTAGCCTTGGTCGTGGCGAATCAGCCCTCATCGTCGGTTTTGGGCGGGGGCGGATCGCGGTGAATGCCGCGCACGATGACCGCTGCGCCGGCCACGCCCAGGCCACGGGGCGACGAACGCTCCAGGTGGCCCGCATCGAGTCGTCGAAGATGACGATACTGCGGTGCGTAGACTGTTTCGCTGCGCGCATGGCGTGTCCCGCCTGCACCACTGCCGCGGCGATGTCTCGTGCTGCGGCATGCGTGCGGTGACGGATTCCGATCTGGGCCACCTCATATTCCCCGCCCGCCGACTCCCCAACCCGGTCCGTAGGCAGACCCTCGACCCCGGGCAGCCCGTACCGGCGGTACCCAGCCGGGTTGCCGCCACATCCGTGTCCGGACAGGCCCAGCACTACTAGCAAGAGCAGACCGAGGCTGTCACGGGTGCATCGTCCCGCGGCGGACCAGTCGTTGCGGACGACGCGCAAGCTTGGCACGCGGTGGGCATCGTCGGCGACCATCGTCCCCCAGTTGCGCACTGGGACCCCGGCCACGTCTGCATGGCTGCCTGGCGCTGCCTCGTCACGGCTGGTTCAGGGACGCGTCCTAATGACCGTTGTCGTCCGCAGTCCCGCCGGACGTGCGGGTGCCCAACTCGGTGTCCAGTTTCAGCAGTCCCGTTCCGTCGTCGCCGATCAACTTCAACCACCCGAGGATTTCACCGACGGTGGCCTCTTCCTCGACCTGTTCGTCGATGAACCAGTTGAGCAGCGGGCGGGAGTCGAGGTCGTCGACCTTGTCCGCGTGCCGGTACAGCTCCCGGATGGCTGCGGAGTTGTTGCGCTCGTACTCCAACGCAGCTTCGAACACGTCGGCAGCCTTGGTGATCTCCAACTGCGGTGCCGGAATAGCACCGATCTGCGGATGCCCGCCCCGGTCCGTGACGTGGTCGATGAACTTGTTCGCGTGCACGATCTCTTCGTCCGCCTGGGCGCGCAACCAGGATGCCATCCCCGGAAGGTCCCGGGTTTCCATCTCGATGGCCAACTGGCGATAGACCTGGGAAGCAGTGAACTCCAGAGTGATCTGGTCGTTGAAAGCGGCCAGCAGATCGTCGTTCATTTTCATACGACCAGGGTAGCGAGCAGAAGATGCATGTGAAAGGCGCAGTCACGGCGTGGGCCGCTGGCGGTCCTGTCGAGTGTCGCGATGAGTGTGTTGTCGCGCGGGCCGAGAACTGGCTCACGGGCGTGGACCGGGTAGTGGCGCCGGCCCGCGGCGTTCGGTTCCCATCGGCAGTAGGCGCGTTGACGTGTGGGCACGCTAACCGAGGATCTGGCGCACCCTGGCCGGGCCGGCCGCCGATGATGCGGATGGCCGGGTATGGCTTGCTTGCGGGCCCGGGTCAGCCAGGAGCGGTGCCGGCGAGTGATCGTGGTCGGTGCAGGGGAGGAACCGGTGCAGCCGTTTCGTCTCTGCTTCGTCTGGCGAAGCAGAGACGAAACGAGCCCACCCCGGCACCGCACCTGCGGCCGGGGCGCGGATCGGTTGGAGTCCGCTCCTCGCCAGGAGCAGCGGTTGATCCGTCTCGACCCGCGTCGGGGCCCCCATGGCTGCAGCAGCGCGGCACCCTGAACACTTCGTGCAACACCCTTGCCGATGGTCTCGAACCGTCGGAATCAGAACGTCGGCCCGGCGAAGGAGAACCAGCCCGGGCCAGCAGGGGCGGCCCCGTGTTCGGTGACGATCGCGGCGATGAGGTCGTTCGGCGTGACGTCGAACGCCGGATTGAAGCCCCGAGCCTGCTGCGGGGCAGTGCGGACTCCGCCCCAGGCCAGGATCTCCTCCTCATCGCGGTCTTCGATGGTGATGGCCTGCCCGCTCGGCGTGGCCAGGTCCACGGTGCTCGCCGGGGCCGCCACCACGAACGGAATGCCGGCCCGCCGGCAGGCCAGAGCGACGGCGAGCGAGCCGACCTTGTTGGCGGTATCGCCGTTGGCGGCGATCCGGTCGGCACCGACGACGGCAACGTCCACCAGTCCCCGCAGGATGGTGCTGGCGGCTGCGCCGTCCGCCTGCACCACATGGTCGATGCCGTCATGGGTCAGTTCCCAGCTGGTCAGCCTGGCCCCTTGCAGCAACGGCCTGGTCTCATCGGCGTAGACCAGGCCGAGCCGGTCCTGATCGTGCAACTGGTGAATGATCCCGTAGGCGGTTCCCCATCCGGTGGTTGCCAGGGCGCCGGTGTTGCAGTGTGTCAGCACCCGGACCCGGCCGGGCTGTCCGGTGTGCTGCAGGATCCAGTCGGCTCCGTGCCGGGACAGTGCCCGGTTGGCCGCCCGGTCTTCCTCGATGATCGCCAGCGCCTCGGCCAGCGCCACCTCCGGGTCGAGAGCGACCGGTGGGGCCGCTGCCGGCTGTGGGTCCGGCGTAGGAGGCTCCGTCGTTGTTGCCCGCGTGTGGCGGGCGCTGCCTGCGTGGCCGGTGCCGCCGAAAGCTGCGGCGGTGACGCGGTCCACCCCCCAGGCCAGGTTCACCGCTGTCGGGCGGGCGTCGCGGATGCGACTGATCTGCCCGCGCAGGTGCTCCTGGTCCCAGCCCTCCCGGGCGGCTTGCCGCAGTGCGACCACGACACCGAGTCCACCGGCCGCGCCCAGCGCGGGCGCTCCCCGGACCGCCAAGGTCGACACGGCGTCCACCAACCCGTCAACGGTGTCGATGTGCAGGTAATCCTCTCGATGCGGCAGCTGCCGCTGGTCGATGAGGCGCATACCGTCTGCGGTCCAGGTCACGGCTTCGATCATGCGCACAACTGTGCCGCATGCCCGAGGCGCTGTCCGCTCCTTTCGGTGCCGGCCGTGGGGCCGACAGGCTCGGCCCGTCCCTCGGGCACGGCCGGCGCAGTGATGGCTGGGGCTGGCGCGCAGCCGGTGTTCACCGCTCGGTGGGTACTACCACGCGGCTATCGTTGGCGCCATGAGCACCGATGCCACCCAGGTCCGGCAGGATTTCCGGGTTGCGGCAACTGAATTCGGGCGCGTGACGGGTGCGGTCCAAGCCGGCGACTGGTCGCGGATCGCGTTGGGGCAGTGGACGATTCGCGACCTGGTTGGGCACACCTCACGTGCTTTGACGACCGTCGAGGAGTACCTGCGCCCGCACGAGGGGCCCTGCACCTGCCCCGACATCGAAGATGCACTCAGCTACTACCGGGCCATGGTGAACTCGGTGGACCACCAAGCGGTCGCCGAACGCGGCCGGGCTGCGGCCAGAGACCTGGGCGAGGACCCGCCGCAGGCCGTGGCCGGCATCGCGGCGAGAGTTCTCGATCAGGTGGACGAGGCGGCCGACGATGCGGTGCTGCGCACCCCCGCCGGAGCGATGACCCTGGTGGCCTACCTGCCGAGCCGAACGTTCGAACTGGTGGTGCACACCCTGGACCTGGCCGAGAGCGCTGACATCGCCACGTCGCAGGCCCTGATCGGACCGATCAGCCGTTGCCTGCATCTGGCAACCGACCTGGCCGCGCAGAGTGGGCGGGGCGCCGAGTTGTTGTTGACCCTGACCGGCAGGCGCCCGCTGCGGGCAGGCTTCACGGTGATGTGAGTTCGCTGGGCCGCACAACCGTGTCCGGGCCCGGGCTACCCGGTGGTGACGGGGATAGGCGTAGAGTCGGGGCAAGCCGACGCAGGGAGGGGTCGATGAAGATCCACGTGGATATTGATGCAGAACCGCAAGAGTTGCGCGCCTTCTTCGGGTTGCCGGACCTGGGGCCGATGCAGACGGCCATTCTGGAAGATGTGCAGCGCCGGATGCTGGAGGACCTGGATGCCTTCTCCACCACCGGACTGCTGCGCGAGTGGTTCGCTCCCGCGGCGGGCATGCAGCAGGCGTTCTGGAAGCTGTTCGACGTGCGGTCGCACGGATCTTCCGCACCGGCGGACGCAGAAGAGGGCACCGAGTAAGAAGCGGGCGGCACAGAGGACGAAGAGGACACAGGGCAGATGCGCTGGTAGCCCTGCGCACGGTGGCAGGACGACGATCGGCGTGGACTTGCCGGACACCGATCCTGTCGGCGGTTCACTGCTATCCGCGATGCAAGCTTCGGGCGTTGCGGGCAATGACCCGATTCCTTGGAACGGCGATGCGCCGGCCCGAGGACCAAACCTGCGAGGTGAGACCCTTGGCCGACTTCAATTTCTTTCGCATTACCTCACTCGAATCGACCGGGCCGGTGGAGCTGATGGTGACTCGCCGGACGATAACCGACGGGACCTACGTGTATCCGATGGACGGTCTGTGCTCGTTCGGGCCAGCGAAAAAAGCCGCTTGGGTACCATGGCCCATTATTGCTGTACTATTCTTCATCGCCCCTATCGCATCTGTTGCGACCTATTTCGCTTTTAATCAGATCGGGCTTTCTGGACTCGATGCTTTCTTAGCGTTCGTCGTGTTCGTCAGCCCTTTGGTAGCGGTCTTTGTGAACACTGCGGGGCCAGCAAAGCCGGGGTTGCTTATCGGATTCGCGTCGGGCGAGAAACGCTTCTTCCCTAGTACGGATGCGGGTGGCATCCAAGGTGTCACCCAGGCTGTCGGCCGGATCCTGGACGGAGTGGAGGAGAACGGACTGCGCGTCGACGCCAGAGCCGACAAGGTCGGCGGCCACCTGGTGATCGGCGGGTCGTCCCAGGGCGACGTCTCGTCTGGGTGGTGACGATCGTGCCTGGAGGAGGCGCACAC
>PDWJ01002969.1_pt1 | contig 21892 bp, 20 predicted proteins | sample 1430881 | NCBI WGS metagenome assembly PDWJ01 (sample SAMN01162460, study PRJNA174530) | Oral metagenome, whole genome shotgun sequencing project. | biome: Marine environment; feature: Marine mammal; material: Swab sample of the gingival sulcus; isolation source: swab sample of gingival sulcus... | reverse complement strand
CGCCAGCACGGCGGCCTTGGTCTGCAGCAGGTCCTGGCAGGTTTCGATCTGAACAGCATCGATGCCGCCGCGAATCATCGCCTCGACCTGGCAGCGGTATGCCTCAAACAACTGCTGGTAGCCGACCTGCCGAAGGGTGGGTAGTTTCGTGCCGGGCCCCACCGAGCCGAGCACGTATCGCGGCTTGTCGTGGTACTCATCCGCGACCGCGCGGGCGATGCTGGCGGCGGCCTCGGCGATCTCGGCGAGCTGGTCGGTGATGCCGTATTCGGCTAGCGCGGCCAGGTTGGCGCCAAACGAGTTGGTCTCGATCAGATCCGAGCCCGCGTCCAGATAGGCCCGGTGCACCGAGGCGACCAGGTCGGGCCGGGTGAGATTGAGGATCTCGTTGCAGCCCTCCAAGCCAGCGAAGTCGGCTGCCATGTCCAGCTCACCGAAGCTTTGCAGCATGGTGCCCATCGCTCCGTCAGCGACGAGCACCTGCGAACCTAGCGTTTCGCGAAAAGACCTGGACACGCGGCTACTGTACTCGTTCGGCATAGACTGGTGGAATGGATATCGAGCCCAAACAACAGCTTGACCAGCCCGCAGTGGTGTTGGCCTTCAGCGGTTGGAACGATGCCGGCAACGCTGCGAGCGACGCCGTGCAACAGCTGCTCGATCACTATCCGGCCACCGAGCTAGACCGGATCGACGATGAACGGTTCTACGACTTTCAAGCGACCAGGCCGTACCTGAAACGCTCCGCCGACGGGTCTTGGATCCAGTGGCCAGAGCTGAAGTTGCTGCGGCTAGCCCACCCACAACGGGAGCTACTCGTGGCCGTGGGGCCAGAGCCGAGCCTGCAGTGGCGCTCCTACGCTCGCACCCTCATTGCCCGCATCGAGCAGTATCAGCCCAGCTTGTGCGTGCTGCTCGGCGCGATGCTAAGCGATTCACCGCACAGCCGGCCACTGCCGGTGACGCTGGCTACCTTGGATCACGAATTGCGCCACCGGCTGGGCTTGGAGCAGCTCAACTACGAGGGGCCAACCGGCATTGTCGGAGTGGTGAATCAGATGCTGGTGGCCGAGGGCTACCCAACCGCTTCCATGTGGGTGTCTATCCCCCACTATGTGTCGTCGCCGCCGAACCCGAAAGGCCAGCTGGCGCTGTTGCAGCGGTTGGAGCAGTTACTAGAGATCGAACTAGAACTGGGCGAACTGGCGGCCGAAGCAGCCGACTGGACCGAGGCCGTCGAGGAACTAAGCCAGGACGACCCGGACGTCGCGGAGTACGTGGAGCGATTGGAACAAGTCAGCGACGCGCAAGCGGTAGAAGGTGCCACCGGGGAGACGATCGCGGCCGACTTCGAGCGCTATCTGCGTGGCCGCGACGACAGCCCGCAGAGCTAGTGGCCGCAGGCGGCCACGGCTAGGTCACGTAGCCGGTTCACCATATCGTTGGGTTCGGCCGCGGAATAGACCGCTGAACCCGCCACGAACGTGTCGGCTCCGGCCTCGGCGCACCGTTCGATGGTTTCGGGGCTGATGCCGCCGTCTATCTGAATCCAGACGTCGCGGTCCCCCAATCGACGCTTTAGCTCGGTGATCTTTGGCAGCACAACCTCCAAGAATGGTTGGCCGCCGAACCCGGGCTCGACGCTCATCAGCAGCACCATGTCGACCTCATCGAGCAGGTTGCTGCAGCTGGCGACATCCGTGGCGGGGTTCAGCCCCACCGCCGCCCGGGTGCCGAGCCGATGCAGTTCGCGCGCCAGCCGGATCGGGGCGCTGGCGGCCTCAAGGTGGAAGGTCACCGACTCTGCGCCCGCCTCGGCGTAGGCCGGTGCCCACCGATCCGGGTCGGCGATCATCAGGTGAATGTCGAGAAACTTGTCGCTGGCTCGCCGCAACGACTCAATCACTGGCAGCCCGATCGTCAGATTCGGCACGAAGTGATTGTCCATCACATCGACGTGGATGCCGTCGGCGTCGGGTATTCGGCCTAGCTCGCCTGCAAGGTTGGCGAAATCAGCGTTGAGGATGCTTGGAGTAATGCGCATGGCACCAACCTATCGTTTCCGCAGCAGCGCGAAGAACATGGCGTCGGTGCCGTGCTTGTGTGGCCAGAGTTGGATGAAGCGGCCTTGGCCAGCCACCTCGGGTAGCAGCCCGGCAGCGTCCTCGATAGCGACGTCGTCGCGCTCAGCCACGACGGCGTGGACGACATCGGCGGTCTCAGCGGCGTGCGGCGAGCACGTCACATAGGCGACGGCGCCACCGACGATGGCGGAGTCCAGCGCCCGGTGTACCAGTTCCCGCTGCAGCCCGGCGAGCTGCGGCACGTCCTCGGGCTGGTGTCGCCACCGGGATTCGGGGCGGCGACGTAGTGCCCCCAGCCCGGTGCACGGGGCGTCGACCATGATCTTGGCGAACGAGTTGGGACGCCAGGCTGGCTGGCGGCCATCTGCCGAGATCACGCTTGCCACCTCGCTTGGATAGGCGCGCAGCGCAGATTGCACCAGCCTGGCTCGATGCTCCTGCAACTCGCTGGCTAGCAGCCAACTGCCCGCCGCAGCGGCCAGCCCCGCTAGCAGCGCCGACTTGCCGCCCGGCCCGGCGCACAGATCCAGCCAAGGGCCACTCGGTGCCGTGGCCCGGCTTAGAGCCAGCGCCACAAGCTGCGAGCCCTCGTCTTGTACCCCGGCCCGGCCGTCGATCACCGCAGGTATTCTGCCCGGGTTGCCCTGCCAGTGCACCCCATACGGCGAGAACCGGGTTGCGGTTCCCCCGGCTCGGAGCAGCTCGTCGCGCTCCAGTAGCCCGGGGCGCACCACCAGGGTGGGGGTGGCGGCCTCGTTGTTCGCGGCCAGCAGCCGCGCCACCTCGGTTGGTGCCAGCAGCTGCTGGTAGGCCTGCACGATCCACAACGGATGATGGGTGCGGGTAGCCAGCGCCTGCGTCGGCGACTCGTCGGCCGATAGCAGCGCCGTCCATTCGGCCAAGGTATGCGCCGCCACTTTGCGCAACACCGCGTTGACCAGCCCGGTGACGCGCTGCCCGATGCGGGAGCGGGCCAGCTTGACGCTGGTGTCCACGGCCGCCCGGCTGGGCACCCGCATCGCCAACAGCTGGTGGGCGCCCAGCCGCAGCACGTCAACCACTGCGGGTTGCAACGAGTTGAGGCTGCGGTTGGCTGCGCGGGCGATGATCCGGTCGTAGGTTCCCAGCCGGCGGCAAGTCCCGGCCACCAGTTCGGTCACAAAGCGGGCGTCGCGGCTGCTCAGCTCTCCCAGGCCCTCGTTGAGCACCAGGTTGGCGTAGGCGCCGTCGGCGCTAATGCGGCGCAGCATCGTGAAGGCGATGCTTCTGGGGTTGGTCATGCCAGCGTAACTTCGCCGTGGCCGCCGCGAGCCCAGTCCGCTGCCGCCATGCGACGCTTCCCGGGGGCTTGCACTTCCACCAGCCCGAGATCGCCGTCGCCGGTGCCGACCAGCACCCGGTTCTTTGCGGTCGCGAGCTGGCCCGGGGCGAGATCGGCTGAATCGGTTAGCTGGCTGCGATAGATCTTGAAACGTTGCCCGCCGAGCTCGCACCAGGCACCTGGGGCGGGCGAACAGGCCATTATCGTCCGATGCAGTGCCAGGGCGGGGCGTGTGAAATCCAGTCTGGCTTCGGCTGGGGTCAACTTGGATGCATAGGTGATGCCGTCGCTTGGCTGCTCGATTGGCTGTACGCCGTCGGCAATATCGGCCAGCGTCGCCAGTAATTCCGCCGCTCCGGCCTGGGCGAGCCGGTCCAGCAGCTCTCCGGCAGTCTCATCACCGATGTTGAAGCTGCGCTGGCGAAACACTGGCCCCGCATCCAGCGCCTTGACGATGCGGAAGCAAGACGTGGCGGTGGTGGTATCCCCCGCCAGGATCGCGTGCTGCACTGGGGCGGCACCGCGCCAGCGCGGCAGCTGCGAAAAGTGCAGGTTGATCCAGCCGTGCTTGGGAATGGCCAGGATGTGCTCGGGCAGCAGCGCCCCGTAAGCGACGACCAGGCAGGCATCAAGCTCAAGCGAGGCCAGGGTTTCGGCAAAGCCTGGTTGCTTTAGGCTGGCGGGCTTGAAAACGGCCACGCCAAGTTGCTCGGCGGCCTGCGCAACCGGCGATGCCGTGAGCTTTCGCCCGCGGCCAGTTGCGGCGTCCGGCCGGGTGATTACCGCGGCGAGTTCGTGGCCGGAGGCGGCCACCGCGTGCAGCGAGGGCACGGCGACCTGTGGGGTACCTGCGAAACCGATTCTCATCATCACTCCAGTTGTATCGGGTCGAGTTCCACGTACAGCCTGCCACCTTCTTTGCGGGCAGAGCGCACGGCCGAGGCGTGTTTCACCGCCCGCGCCAGGTCACGCGAGGCCGATAATGGTGCGCGCAGCAGCGCAACCGCTTCGGTGTCTTCCCCAAATCCCGCCAGCCGTGGGCCCAGCACTTCGATGCCGTCGAACTCGTCGTTATCCAGGTAATCGGCTACCGCAGCCGGGTCTCCCCCAATTCGGGCCGCGCGCACAGCTGGCGGTAGCCCAGCCTCGGCGCGCTCGGCCAGCTCGCGCTCAATCAGCCCAACCGGGTCCATTCGCACCAACGCTTGTAGCGCGCGGTGCTGCTGCGGCCCCACCGCCATGACTGAGCCGCCATGCTCGGCGCCCCGCACCAGCGCCACCGCGGCGTTCCAGCGCCGCATGGACTCCTCCACCACCCGGACATCGGCCCGCATCAGCATCAGTGAGCAGTCCAGCAGTAGCGCCGCGCTGTAGCCGCTGGCAGCGACCGGCTCCGCGCCGGGGGTGGCCACGACGATGGCGGAACGCTCGTCCACCTCAGCCCGGGGCTGCTCCCCGGAGGAATTGATCGCAAGCACCCCGGGGAAGGCACGGGCCAACTCCTCGGCGGTCCGTTTCACCCCCACTACCGGCACCCGAAGTTTCGTGGCGTGGCAATACGGGCACTCCCACCTGGTCGGCGCGTCGCCACACAGCCGGCATTACCGGCCCCTGGGGCAAGTGATCCCGCAGCAGCCGAAATGCCGCCGCCGGTAGCCGTACTCGGGCAGCGGCCACGTCACGCTGCTGCAGCGAATCGTCGACGACCCGCACCGGCGCGGCGAGCCGCCTGGCCTCCCGCGGCGGCAGATGCAGATCCACCAGCCAGTTGCGCTGCACGTAGACCGCGGCCTCTGCCGAGCGCGAATAGCCAGCCAATAGCAGCGCGCACTTCGCCAGATTGCTGCGCAGCGCGGCGACCTCGCGGGCATGCGGGTGTGGGGCGCGCTTCTCCCACAAGGCGTCGCTGCCCTCATCGATAACCGCGATCAGCCCAAGGTCGGCCACCGGCGCGTACACCGCGCTGCGGGTGCCAACCACTATGCGAGCCTGGCCGCGCGAGATCGCGAGGTAGTTTCGGTAGCGCGCCGATGGCCCAAGCTCAGCACTCAACGTCGCTACGCTGCGGGCCCCGAAGGTCGCCTTGCAGCGGGGCAGCACTCGGGCCAGCGCGCGTGCCGTTGGCACCACGATGATCACGCCACGCCCGGCGGCGAGCGTGCTAGCGGCGGCCTCGATCACGCCGCCGGTGATGTCGCCTGCGGTGTCAAACACTGGTGGTGCGACCCAGGAAACCCTGGGGTGCTCCCCCGCTGCTAACAGTTCCAACAGCCGCTTGCCGCCGGGAACCAGCGGCATCACCTGCGGTTGCAGCTCCAGCTTCGGCGCTGGCCACTGGCGTTGCTCGGCCTTCTCGGTGCTGGCGTGCCTGGTCGGGATCGCCAGCCGGATCACGTCAGTAAGGTTGCCGCCGTAGTGATCTGCGACGCGACGCAGCAATGCCTGCACTTCGGGGGTGAGCAGTGGTTCCGCTGAGACCACCGAGGTGAGCTTGGCTAAGCCCTGGGCCTTGTCTTGGCTCTTGCAGGCCAAAATCCAGCCATCGCGGGCCCGACCAGAAAACGGAACTTTCACCCGGCAGCCAACCTGGGCCTGCGGCAACAGCCGTTCTGGGACTAGATAGTCGAACGAGTGATCCAGGTGAGCCAGGCCAATGTCGACGGCCACTTCGGCGACGGTAACCATTAGCCGCGAACCGCTGCTGCCAATGCCTCCGCTTTGTTGGTTGTCTCCCAAGTGGCGGCCGCAAGGTTTCTGCCAAAGTGTCCATAGGCTGCGAACTGCGCATATATCGGGCGCAACAGGTCAAGGTCGCGCACAATCGCGCCGGGGCGCAGATCGAAGGTGGCCAGCACCGCTTCGCGGATCTGCTGCTCGGGCACCTTGGCTGTGCCAAAAGTGTCGAGATAGAAGCCGACCGGATGCGCCTTGCCGATGGCATAGGCAACCTGCACCTCACACCTGGTTGCCAGGCCTGCCGCGACCACGTTTTTCGCCACCCAACGCATGGCATAGGCCGCAGTGCGGTCGACCTTCGAGGGATCCTTACCGGAGAACGCTCCACCGCCGTGCCGGGCAGCGCCACCGTAGGTGTCGACGATGATTTTGCGGCCGGTGAGGCCCGCATCGCCCTTGGGGCCACCGATGACGAACGAACCAGTGGGGTTGATTAACATGGCTGGTTCTTCGTCGGCCAGGCCGTATTCGGCCAACACCGGCTTGATCACCAAGTCTTTGATTGCGGGTCGAAGCACTCGATCCAGGTCGACATCTCGATGATGCTGGGCCGAGATCACGACCGTATCGAGGCCCAGCGGCTGCCCTGGCTGCTCATAGCGGACGCTGACCTGGGCCTTGCCGTCCGGGTAAAGAAAATTGGCCTCGCCGGTTTTACGCACCAGTGCCAACCGTTCGACGAGCCGGTGTGCCAACTCGATGGGCAGCGGCATCAGCGATTCGGTCTCGGTGCAGGCGTAGCCAAACATCATGCCTTGATCGCCAGCACCCTGCTGGCTCAACTCATCTGGATCGGCTTCGACACGGGTTTCCCAAGCCTGATTGACGCCCATGGCGATGTCTGGGGACTGCGAGCCAACCGCGATCATAACCCCACAGGACCTGCCATCGAAGCCGGCATCGCTGGAGTCATAGCCGATCTCGACCAGCCGCTGCCTAGCGATCGCGGCAATGTCAGCGTACGCCTCGGTGGTAATTTCCCCGGCGACCATGACCATGCCGGTGGTGAGCATGGTCTCGACGGCCACTCGAGATGCTGGATCTTCAGCCAGCAAGGCGTCCAACACCAGGTCCGAAATAGAGTCGGCAATCTTGTCGGGATGGCCCTCGGTGACGGACTCGGAGCTGAACAGCCGGTTCATACCAAGATCTTAGGCTTTAGGCAGCAGGATCCGGCTGATCGTCGGCGAAGGGATCAACGAAACTGAAGTCGGTCTCTACCTCGCTGGCCTTCGCTTCTTCGTCGGGATCGACCTCGCGGTACTGCAACAAATCGTGGTTGATCTCGCGCAACGCCACCGAGAGCGGCTTTTCTTGCAAACCGGCCTCGACAAGGGGGCCGACGTTTTCCAGCAGACCTTCGCCAAGCTGCGAGTAGTAGGCATTGATCTGGCGGGCGCGTTTGGCCGCGAAGATCACCAAACGATATTTCGAGTCAATCTTTTCCAACAGATCATCGATCGGCGGGTTGGTGATTCCTTCAGGCTGAGTGCTCACTGGCTTCATCCTCGGGTTGCGTAGTGGTCAAGCCAAGCAAGCTTACCAGAGCTGCTACGGTCTGCCCAACACTCGAATTTATGACTATGTGGTCTGCCACATCGGCAGCGGCCATTTCAGCTTCCGCTGTCTTTAGGCGAGTTCGGATTGCGTCCTCGTCCTCGGTGCCACGGTTACGCAGCCGGTGCTCAAGCTCCCGCCAAGACGGCGGCGCCAAGAACACCAGCTGTGCCGAAGGCATGATCCGCTTGACTTGGCGTGCGCCCTGGATGTCGATCTCCAACACGACATGTCTGCCTTTGGCCAACGCGGCTTCGACCGGGCCTTTCGGGGTGCCGTAATAATCCCGGCCGTGGACGCACGCGTACTCCAAAAGTTCGCCTGCGGCGATGGCTTTGGTAAACCAATCTTGGCTGACGAAATGGTAGTTCACCCCGTCTACCTCGCCGACACGCGGCGCGCGAGTAGTCGCCGAAATCGAATAGAAAGGCTCGCGGCAGCGTCGTCGCAACTCAGCGCAGACAGTCCCTTTGCCGACGCCGCTGGGCCCGAGAATCACCCAGACCTGACCGCCGCTCAGGAGAAATACTCCTGCAGCCGTTCCAGTTGGTGACGGCCAAGCCCGCGTACCCGACGGTTCGGGGCGATGCCCAAGGCCGCCAAGATCTCTTTCGAGCGGGTCTCGCCCACCCGCGGTAGCGAGCGCAGCAGGTCGGCCACCTTGATCTTGCCTAGCGCCTCATTGCCCATCGCTTTTTCAATTGCTGCCATGAGGGTGAGGTCGCCATCGCGAACCTGCTGCTTCAGCCCGGCCCGAAGGCGTCTGGCTTCCGCCGCTGCGGTTCGGGCAGCCTGCAACTGCTCTCCGCTTAACTGAGGAATCGGCATAATTGCACCCTCTCTTAGACGCCATTGAGAACGTGTATGCAAGCTTAGTTTAGCCCAGCCGAGAGCGAAAGTTGCTTCATCGGCTCAGGTTCTCCACCACGGAATATTAATCCGGTACAGCCGATAGCTAGCGGCGGCGCAACTGCCCGGCGGCTCTCAGCGGGCAGCCCAATCCTGCAGCGAACGCACCCCCAACTCATCGCGGCGCATCGCGCCAATCGCCTGCACGGCTGCGGCCAACCCCGCCACCGTCGTCACCAGGGGTATGTCGGCCAGCACCGCGGCGTTGCGAATCGCGTAGCCATCGCGGCGCGTGGCGCTGTCAGCCGTGGCGCTTTGCGGCGTGTTGAACAGCAGGTCGATCTTGCCGGAGGTGATGCGCTCAACCAGATCGCTTTCGCCGTCCGACAGCTTGGCTACCACCTCAACCTCGACGCCGTTGCGGCGCAGCACCGAAGCCGTGCCGCTGGTGGCCAAAATCTTGAAGCCCAGATCGGCTAGCTGTTTGACCGGCCAGAGGGCGGCTCGCTTGTGCCGATCCGCAATGGAGACAAACACCGTACCGGACACCGGCAGCGGGTCGAAGGCCGCGTATTCGGCCTTGGCGTTGGCGACCGCGAAGCTATCAGCGAGGCCCATCACCTCGCCGGTGGAACGCATCTCCGGCCCAAGCGCGTGGTCGACGAACTCGCCGGTGGCGGTGCGGAAACGATTCAGTGGCAACACGGCCTGCTTGACCGCCACCTGTCGGTACTGCGTGATTCCGCCGCCGTCGCCTTCCTTGGGCAGCATGCCTTCTTGCCGCAGCTCGGCGATGCTGCTGCCCAGCATGATGCGGGCGGCTGCCTTCGCCAACGGCACCCAGGTGGCCTTGCTGACGAACGGCACCGTCCGCGAGGCACGCGGGTTGGCCTCCAGCACGTATAGCTTGTCGATGTGCAGCGCGAACTGGATGTTCAGCAGGCCACGAACCCCGACGCCTTCAGCGATCCGGCGGGTAGCTTGGCGAATCTCAGCGAGTTGAGTATCGCCGAGGGTGATCGGCGGCAGCGAACAAGCCGAATCGCCCGAATGCACCCCGGCCTCTTCGATGTGCTCCATGATCCCGCCGATGAACAGGTCGGTTCCGTCGAACAGGGCATCGACGTCGATCTCGATCGCGTCATCGAGGAATCGGTCTACCAGGATCGGTGACTCCTCGGTGACCTCAGTGGAGTGCTCAATGTAGCCGGCCAGCGCGTCGTCATCGTAGACGATCTCCATGCCGCGCCCGCCAAGCACATAGCTGGGCCGCACCAGCACCGGATAGCCGATGTCGCGGGCGATCTTGATCGCTTCGGATGCCGACGACGCCATGCCGTGTTTGGGTGCCAGCAGGTTGGCGGCGGCCAGCACCCGGCCGAATGCGCCCCGCTCTTCTGCTAGATGGATCGCTTCCGGGCTGGTCCCGACCACCGGGAGCCCCGCATCCTTCAACGCCTGGGCGAGCTTGAGCGGGGTCTGGCCGCCGAGCTGACAGATCACCCCGGCCACCGGCCCAGCGGCTTGCTCGGCCCGGTACACCGCCAACACGTCCTCTACGGTCAGCGGCTCGAAGTACAGCCGGTCCGACACATCGTAATCGGTGGAGACGGTCTCGGGATTGCAGTTGATCATGACCGTCTCAAAGCCAGCATCGTGCAATGCCATGGTGGCGTGCACGCAGGAATAATCGAACTCGATACCCTGCCCGATGCGGTTCGGGCCGGAGCCCAAGATGATCACGGCCTCCCGCTCGCGCGGGGCGACCTCCGATTCTTGTTCGAAGGTGGAATACATGTAGGGCGTGTGCGCCTCGAACTCGGCCGCGCAGGTGTCTACCGACTTGAACACCGGATGGATGCCCAGCGCCCAGCGCACGCCGCGAACCACGTCTGGTCGCATTCGCCGCAGCTGCGCGATCTGGTCATCGGAGAAGCCATGCCGCTTGGCCTGCCGCAGTAGCTCGGGCGTCAGATCTTCCGCAGTGCGAAGCCTGACAGCGAGGTCGCGCAGCAGCCCCAACTGCCCGACGAACCAGGGGTCGATGCCGGTCGCGGCAGCGACCTGTGCCTCACTGGCCCCGGCTAGCAGCGCCTGCATCACCAACGAGAGCCGCCCATGATGTGGGCGGGCGGTCTGGGCGAGCAACTCGTCGGCGGTTGCTGTCGGCGGGCTGAAATCGAAGACGACGCTTGGCTCCTCCAGCGACCGCAGCGCCTTGCCGAGCGCCTCGGTGAAATTGCGGCCGATGCCCATGACCTCGCCAACGGATTTCATGTGGGTGGTCAGCGTCGTGTCGGCTGCCGGGAACTTCTCGAACGCGAACCGGGGCACCTTGACGATCACGTAGTCCAGTGCGGGCTCGAAGCTGGCTGGTGTCTGTTTGGTGATGTCGTTTGCGATCTCGTCGAGTGTGTAGCCAACGGCCACCTTGGCGGCGATCTTCGCAATGGGGAACCCAGTGGCCTTGGAAGCCAAGGCTGACGAGCGCGAGACCCGCGGATTCATCTCGATGACGATCATGCGGCCATCGACGGGGTTGATCGCGAACTGGATGTTGCAGCCGCCGGTGTCGACACCGACCGCCCGGATCACTGCGATGCCGACATCGCGCATCCGTTGATATTCGCGGTCGGTCAGTGTCATGGCAGGCGCGACCGTGATGGAATCGCCGGTGTGCACCCCCATCGGATCCAGGTTCTCGATTGAGCACACGACCACCACGTTGTCGGCCTGGTCGCGCATGATCTCGAGCTCGTATTCTTTCCAGCCAAGAATCGACTCCTCGACCAGCACCTCGGTGACGGGGCTGGCCGCCATCCCGGCGGTAGCCATCCGCCGCAGCTGCGCCTCGTCGTGCGCGAATCCGGAGCCGGCGCCGCCCATCGTGAAGCTGGGCCGCAACACCACGGGATAGTTCAGTTCTGCCGCGGCCTGGAGAGTCTCTTCTAGGGTGTGGCAGATCCGGGACCTGGCGACCTGGGCGGCGCCCTCGGGCAGGTCCGGCAGGTTGGCCACGATCTCCTTGAATCGTTCCCGATCCTCGCCGCGCTGGATAGCAGCCGCAGACGCGCCGATCAGTTGGCAGCCGTAGCGCTGCAACACCCCAGAATCGTGTAGTTCCAGGGCGACGTTGAGCGCCGTCTGCCCACCCAAGGTTGCCAGCAGCGCGTCGGGCCGTTCGGTCGCGATGACCTTTTCCACGAAGTCGGTCGTGATTGGCTCGATGTAGGTGGCGTCGGCGAAGTCCGGGTCGGTCATGATGGTCGCCGGATTGGAGTTGATCAGCACCACCCGGAAGCCCTCGTCTCGCAACACCCGGCACGCCTGGGTGCCGGAGTAGTCGAACTCAGCTGCCTGCCCGATGACGATTGGCCCCGAGCCGATGACCAGAATTGACGAAATATCAGTGCGCCGAGGCATGGGCCGTCCGTTCTAACAAAGCAACAAACCGGTCAAACAGGTAGCTGGCGTCGTGCGGCCCGGCGGCCGCCTCCGGGTGGTATTGCACCGAGAAGCCGCGCAGTTCGCCGTCGCGCCTAAGCTCTAGGCCCTCGACGACCTCGTCGTTTAGGCACACATGGCTTACCGCGGCGTCGCCGAACTCAGTGGCGGTGCTGCCGGCCAGCGGCGCGGCCACCGCGAAGCCGTGGTTGTGGGCCGTGATCTCGACTCGGCCGGTGGCGCGATCCAGCACCGGCTGGTTGATACCCCGGTGACCAAACTTGAGCTTGTAGGTCTCGAAACCAAGCGCGCGGCCGAACAGCTGGTGGCCAAAGCAGATGCCGAAATATGGCAATCCGGCGGCCAACGCTTGCCGCAGCACCTCGATTTGGCTATCGGCGGTCGCCGGGTCGCCTGGGCCGTTGGAAAAGAACACCCCGTCAGGGGTCAGGGCCATGATTTGCTCGAAGCTGGTCTCGGCGGGCAACACCGTGACCTCGATCCCCCGCTGCGCCAACTGGTGTGGGGTCATGCACTTAATGCCCAGGTCCAGCATGGCCACCTTGAATCGCGGCTCGGCTACGGCTGGCACCAGGTATGGCTCCTTGGTGGTCACTGCGGTGCAAAGCTGCGCTCCGGCCATTTGTGGCTGCTGCAGCACCCGCGCGCGCAGCCGGTCGGGGTCGGTCTCAATGGTTGAGATGCCGGCCCGCACCGCCCCTTGGGATCGGATGTGCCTGGTCAATGCCCGGGTGTCGATGCCGCTGATGCCAACTATGCCCTGGTTCGTCAGCTCGGCGACCAAGTCGGTGTCGCTGCGCCAATTGGAGGTGACTGGCGAGATGTCGCGAACCACATAACCGGCGACCCAGATTTGGCTCGATTCGCTGTCTTCGGCCACCCAGCCGGTGTTGCCGATGTGTGGCGCGGTGGCGACGACGATCTGGCCGAAATAGCTGGGGTCAGTCAGGGTCTCTTGGTAGCCGGTCATGCCGGTCGAAAACACGATTTCGCCGAAGCTCTCCCCTTCGGCCCCGAGCGACTCACCACGAAAAGCGCGCCCGTCTTCCAGCACTAGCAACGCTGCGGTCATCTCGCTCCTGTCAGTCGTGGTTGGCGGCATCCTCCCGGACTGCCACCAGCAGGCCATTGAGGAAGGCCGAGGATTCGTCGGTGGAAAGATCACCGGCGAGCTTCACTGCCTCAGCTATCACGACGCCTGCTGGGGTGTCAGTGTAGTGCAGTTCCCAGACCGCGATCCGGGCGAGATTACGATCAATCGCTGGCATCCGCTGTAGCGTCCACTTGGCCGAAAGTGCGGCGGTGATGCGCTGGTCGATCTCACGGCGGTTAGCGGCCACCCCGTCGATGATCGCGCGGGTCAACTCACGGGCCTGGGCGCCCGACTGGGTTTGGGTGAACTCAAGCACCTCGCTGCTGCCCAGGTCGCGCAACTCCGCGGAGTACAACACGTCCAGCGCGGCTTTGCGGGCCTTGGTTTGCTGCCCGTACCGGGGGGTCTCAGCCACTGACGCGGCCCAAGTACGAGCCGTCACGGGTGTCGACCTTCACCTTCTCGCCGGTGGTGATGAATAGCGGCACCTGAATCTTCTTGCCGGTCTCCAACTCGGCTGGCTTCGTGCCGCCGGTGGAACGGTCGCCTTGCAGGCCGGGCTCGGTGTAGGTCACTTCGAGTTCCACGGATGCGGGCAACTCGATGAACAGCGGGTTGCCTTCGTGGGTGGCCACCGTCGCGTTCTGGTTTTCCAGCATGTAGTCCTTGGCCTCGCCCACGATCTCCGCAGGTACGTAGAGCTGATCGAAGGTGGTGTTGTCCATGAACACGTAGTCGCCGCCGTCGATGTAGAGGTACTGCATGTCGCGACGGTCAACGGTCGCGGTGTCGACCTTGGTGTCGGAGTTAAAGGTTTTGTCGACAATCTTGCCTGTCAGCACGTGCTTAAGCTTGGTGCGCACCACCGTGTTGCCCTTGCCGGGTTTGTGGTGCTGAAACCACAGCACTTGCCAAAGCTGGCCGTCAAGGTCCAGCACCATACCGTTTTTTAGATCGTTCGTAGAAGCCACGCAGCGATCCTACCCAATGGCGCCCTGCCAGCGCCAAAGCGCGGCTAGTGCAGCGCGGCGTAGCACTCAGCCAATACTTGCTCCGGTGGGTCCAGCAGTATCTGGGGTGCGCCGAGCTGGCTTAGGCCCACCAGCCGCAGCTGGCTGCCGCGGGATTTCTTGTCCAGGCTCATCAGTTCCCGCAACGGCGGGAACGCGGTCGGCTCGTAGCTGGTCGGCAGCCCTAGCCCACCCAGCAACTCCCGATGGTCCTGAGCCACGTCATCGGCTAGGCCAAGCAGTCGGCGGGAAACCTCGGCAATCCAGCACATGCCGATGCTGATCGCCTCGCCGTGCCGCAGCTCGTAGCTGGCGTGGGCCTCGATGGCGTGGCCCAGGGTGTGGCCATAGTTGAGCGCTTCCCGGCCGACATCGCTGCCAAGGGAGGTTCGCTCGGTGAGGTCGGCGGCGACCACCTCGGCTTTTACTTTGATTGCCCGGCTGGCGGCCTCGGTGAAGACGTCGCTGCCTGGGGTAGCGAACGCCGTCGACTCGCTGCGGGCCAGCTGCAGGATCTGGGGGTCCTTGATGAACCCGGTCTTGATCACCTCAGCCAGTCCTGCCCGCACCTCCGTGTCGGGTAGTCCGGCCAGTAGCTCAATGTCGCAAAAAACTGCGGCCGGCTCGTAGAACGCGCCCACCAGGTTCTTGCCCGCCGAGAGGTTGATGCCGGTTTTGCCTCCCACCGAGGCGTCAACCATCGCCAGCACGGTCGTCGGGATCGAGACGTAGCGGATGCCGCGGAGCCAGGTGGCTGCGACAAAACCTGCGAGATCGGTGGTGGTGCCTCCCCCGATGCCCACTACCATGTCGCTGCGGGTGAAACCCGCGGCCGCGAGTGCGCGCCAGCAGTGTGCGAGCACGTCGGCGGTTTTGGCGGACTCGCCGTCTGGGACCGGCAGCAACAGCACCTGATGGTTTGCCAGCAGTGATTCCACTCGATCCGCCAGCTGTGGCTGTCTACTCGGATAAATCAGCGCTACCCGCAGTGATTCGGCCGTAACCGCTGGCAGCTTCGCCAGGACACCAGGGCCGATAAGAACCTGATACGGACAAGCCGTGCGAACCGGAATGATCATAGTTGTCCCAACGCTTCTTGCACCGCATCGGCGACCTGCTGCGGCGACTTGTTATCGGTATCGACGGCAACGTCGCAAACGCTGTCATACAGCGGTGCGCGTTCCCGCAGCAGGCTCACCAGCCGGGCCCGAACATTGCCGAGCAGCAACGGGCGTACCCGGTTCATGCCAATCCTGCGCGTGGCCTGCTGGATGGATGCCTGCAACCACACCACCTGGTGCGGCTCGAATGCGGCCCGGAGCTGTTCGCTGGTCACCGCGCCGCCACCCGTGGCCACCACAGCGTCCTGGGCGATCAGCTCCAAGGTGGCGGCGGTCTCTAGTTCCCGGAACCAGGGCTCGCCGTCATCGGCGAAGATCTCGGCGATCGGCTTACCGACAACCTGCTCGATCCGGGTGTCGACATCAATGAATTCCTTGCCGAGTTGGGCAGCCAGCAGCGCCCCGACGGTCGTCTTGCCGCTGCCGGGGGCCCCGACCAACACGATGCTCACAGCGAGCGCTCCCGCAACCGCTCCCGGTAGGCAGCCAGGTTCCGCTGGCACTCGGCGACCGAGTCGCCGCCAAACTTCTCCAAGAACAACTCCGCGACGACCAAGGCGACCATTGCCTCCGCCACCACTCCGGCAGCCGGAACCGCGCAGACATCGCTGCGCTGATGGTGGGCGGCGGCAGCCTCGCCGGTAGTCACGTCGATGGTATGCAGCGCCGCCGGGACGGTAGCAATCGGCTTCATCGCCGCCCGCACCCGCAGCACCTCGCCGGTCGACATGCCACCCTCGACTCCCCCGGCGTGTTGGCTGAGCCGCTTCGGCCCCGGCACGATCTCGTCGTGCGCCTGCGAACCGCGGGTTCGGGCCAGGGCGAAGCCGTCGCCGAACTCCACCCCCTTGATGGCCTGAATACCCATCAGCGCCCCGGCCAGCCGGGCATCCAGGCGCCGATCGGCCTGAACGTGCGAGCCGATCCCCGGCGGCAGCCCGTAGGCCAGTACCTCCACGATGCCGCCGATGGTGTCTGCTGCGGCGTGACAAGCCTCGATTTCGGCCTGCATTCGGGCCGAGGCCGCGGCATCAAAGCAGCGCACCGGGTCAGCGTCGAGGCCGGGCACATCAGCGATCGTCGGCAACTCGGCTGCCTCGCTGGCCACCGGGCCAATAGCCACGACGTGGCTCAACACCTCGATACCCGCGGCTTGCCGGAGGAATGCCTGCGCCACCGCGCCCAGCGCCACCCGGGCGGCGGTTTCCCGGGCAGATGCGCGCTCGAGAATCGGGCGAGCCTCGCCCCAGTCATACTTTTGCATCCCCGCGAGATCAGCGTGGCCGGGGCGCGGCCGGGTCAGCGGCGCATTTCTGGCCAGGCCTGCCAGCTGCTCGGCGGCCATTTCGCCGGGAGCCATCACCTGAGCCCATTTTGCCCATTCGCTGTTGGCGATTTCGATGGCTATCGGCGACCCCAAGGTCTCGCCGTGCCGGAACCCAGCCAGCAGCTGTAGTTCGTCGGCCTCAAACTTCATCCGGGCGCCCCGCCCAGCCCCCAAGCGGCGCCGGGCCAGGGCCGCGGCGATCTCGGCCTCGGTAATCCGCACGTGTGCGGGCAGCCCATCCAGGGTGGCCACTAGCGCTTTGCCGTGCGATTCACCTGCGGTGAGATACCTGAGCATGGCCGCTATTGTGTCACGTTCCCGCGTCGCGCAAGCTCGGCAACCGCACTTCGGCGCGCATCGGCGAACGCCAATGGTAGACCAGTGAAGAGCTGAAACTGATCCACTGCCTGCCCTGCCAATAGATCTATGCCACTCAGGCAAGGCCGACCCAATTGCTGGGCGGCGCTGGCTAGCGGCGTCGGCCACGGATCGTAGAGCACGTCAAAAACCACCTTCGCCTGTGCCACTAGCCGCAGCGCAATCGGCTCGGTCGCAGCCGCCGGGATGGTGTTAACCACGACACTTACCTCAGCCGGGTCGGCGTCGAGTTCGTCGCAGGTTACCGTGACGCCGAGGGTTGCCCCCAGCTGCACCAGTTCGCTGCTGGCACGTCTTGCCAGGACCGTCACAGCGGTCACGTTGAGGCCAGCTAGCGCGACCAATACCGAGCGGGCGGTGGCGCCATTGCCGAGAATCACCGCCCGCTTTGGTGGTTTCAGGCCGTGGTGATGCCAGGCCCGCAGAAAACCTGACACGTCAGTGTTATGCACCTTGGCCTCTGGGTGAAAGGTGATGGTGTTGGCCACCTGCAGTAAGCGCACAAGGTGATCCGGGTCGCCCAGCGTCGCGGCTCGCTGTTTGTGCGGTGCGGTGACACTTAGCCCTGCCCAATCGCCGCCGCTGGCGCAGGCCGCCACGAAGTCGCTTACCTCATCGTCAGCCAACTCGATGGCCTCGTAGCGCCACTCCAGGCCGTGGCGGCGATAACCGTCCCGGTGAAGCGCCGGTGACAGTGAGTGTGCCACCGGCGACCCGATGACGGCGCAGCGCATCAGCTGCAGCGCCCCTCGTTCGCGCTGCACCACTGCTGGAACAGCTTGACGTTCTCCTCGTGCTCCTTGAGTTTCTCCGCGAACCTGGTCTCGCCGGTGTCGGGGTTTACCGTCACGAAGTACTTGGCCTTGGTATCACTGGGGTTGAGGGCGGCCTCAAGCGCAGCCTGTCCAGGATTACAAATCGGCGCTGGCGGCAGGCCCTCGATCCGGTAGGTGTTGTAGACCGAGTCCGTCTTGCGCTGCTCCTCGGTGGTAGTGATCTTGTCGAACTTGCCGATGGCGTAGTGCACCGTCGAGTCCATCTCGAGCTTCATGCCAGCTTCCAGCCGGTTGTAGATGACCGCGGCGACCATGGGCCGGTCCTCAGCCCGCACCGCCTCGCGTTCCACAATGGAGGCAACGACCAGCACTTCCAGCGGATCCATGCCCAGCGCTTTGGCTTTACCGGCCAAATCGATCTTCTTGGCCACCTTGTTGAACTGGTTCACCTGCCGGACGAACAGATCCTTGGCATCAAGGGGTTCCAACACTGCATATGTTTCCGGGAACAGCAGGCCTTCCCGGACATCACCGGCCCACTCCGGCACCGGCAACTTGGCCGCGGCGAGCTCTGCCTTCAGGTCTTCTGGCTTTACATCAAACTTTTTGGCAATCGCGTCGAATTCTTGGTTTAGCGTCAACCCTTCAGCGAGCGTGATCTTGCGAATAATCCGGTTAGCCGGATCTAGCAGCATCGCTATCGCCGTTTTCACCGGTAACTCGGTCTTGAGGCGGTAGCGGCCAGCTTGAATATCGGCAAAATGTGGATCCCGGCGGGCCTCGTCTCTAAAGACCCGAACCGACTTGATTACCCCAGCTTCGGCCAAGATGCCACCGATCTGATTCGCCGAGGCGCCCCGGGGAATGATCACCTCGACCTGCAGCTTGCCTTCGCCCTCGTAGTCGTTGATGGTGCGAACGCTGCTCCACAGCTCCGTGGCCTGGCCATAGACGAAAAGGGAGCCGCCAATCAGCACAGCCAGCGAGAGCAGCACCGCGAAAGCGCTGCGGGCGTGGTACCCGATCTTCTGCCAATTCCACTGGTTGCTTTGTTTGACAAACTTTGCGCTCACAGTTCCTCCACCTTCACCAATTCCCCAACCAGGCTGCCGTCGCGAAAGCCAGCATCCAACACCCGCTGCAAGATGTCCACTGCCGCCGCTTGATCCACGACGCTACGTTGTTGCCTGGCGCTACGCCCTGCTGCCTGCAGGCCGCGCACCGCCCCAGCAGTGCTCAGGCGCTCGTCAACCAGCCGAACCGACACTGGCGCGATCGTGGCCGCCAATTGGCTGGCATGCGCGCTAACATCTCGTGCCGCAAGACCCAAGCTACCGGCCAAGTCCAACGGCAGACCGACAAAACACAGCCCGATGTTCAGCTCGGTGACCAGATCCTTGAGTCGCTCCAGGGCTGCTGGCCCGGCGGCTACGGTCTCCACCGGGAAAGCCAGCGAAGTACCAGCTGGTGAGACTGCCACGCCCAAGCGGGCTTTGCCCCAGTCGACGCCGAGCAACGCGGCATGGTTGATTTCAGGCACGGTCACTTACTGCCTCGACCACGGCATCAAGGCAGGCCTGAATGCCTGCACCATTCGACCCACCGCCCTGTGCCAGATCTGGTTTGCCACCGCCGCGGCCACCCAAGGGCACAACGGCTGTTGCGATCAGGTCCCCGGCGCGTATGCCACGTTCCCGCGCGAGCTCGTTGGTAGCCGCCACGACAGCCAGTTTAGGCTCGGTGCCGCCGATCAAAGCGACGACTCCGGGTCGGTCAGCGGCTAGCCGGTCACGCAGATCCGTGGCCAGCGCTCGCAGTTCCCCGGCCGCCAGCTCCGGCTTGTGTAGGGCCAGTACCGAAACACCGGCGACATCGCGAGCCGAAGCGATCAGCGCAGCGGCCTCGGCCTGCCGCATCGACTGCTTCAGGTCGGCGATCTGCTTCTCGGCGCTCTTGAGTTGGGCAAGTAGCTTGTCGACACGTTCGGCGAGCTGCTCGGGTGGTACCCGCAGGCTCTCGGTGACGGTCCGCACTAGTGCGCGTTCAGCCGCGAACCGGGCGAAGGCATCCGCGGACACCAGCGCCTCGACCCGGCGAACCCCAGAACCGATGGACTGCTCGGTTAGCAGGTTCAGCAGGCCAATTTCGACGGTGTTAGCCACGTGGGTGCCGCCGCACAGCTCCCGCGACCACGGCCCGGCGAACTCAACCACCCGCACCATCTCTGGGTACTTCTCACCGAACATTGCCATGGCACCCATGGCTTTAGCATCGGCCAGCGGCATGATCGACTCGCTGACCTCGAAGCCATCGCGGATCGCCTGGTTGGCGCGTCCCTCGACCTCCTGGCGCAGCTGCTCCGACATACCCTGGTTGGCCTGATAGTCAAACCGCAGGTAGCCCGGCTTGTTGTACGACCCGGCCTGGGTGGCAGTGTGGCCGATGATCTCCCGCAGCGCGGCATGGATGACGTGGGTCGCAGTGTGCGCCTGGGCGGAGGCATGTCGAGCCTTGGCGTCCACCTGCGCCTGCACCGTGGAGCCGACCCCGATCTCCCCCAGCACCTTGATCCGGTGCGAGATCAGGCCGGGAACCGCGTACTGCACGTCCTCGACCTGGCCAGTGAAACCGTCGCCAAGAATCAAGCCGGAATCGCTGTCTTGGCCGCCAGCCTCGGCGTAGAACGGCGTCTGCGCCAGCACCAGCTCAACCTCGGCACCGTCGCTGGCGCGGTCGACCAACTCGCCGTCAGCGATGATGCCGACGATCTTGGTCTCCAGGTTCAGATCGGTGTAACCCAGGAACGGGGTCTCGCCGGATTCGCGCAGCTGCCGGTAAACCTCGGTGGTGGCAGCGTGGCCCTTCTTGGCTTTGGCGTCGGCGCGGGCTCGGTCTCGCTGCTCCTGCATGAGCGAGTCGAACGCGGCGCGGTCAACCTGCAGGCCCTGTTCGGCGGCCATCTCCAGCGTCAGGTCGATCGGGAAGCCGTAGGTGTCGTGTAGCTGGAAGGCTTGTGCCCCCGGCAGCACCGATGACTTGCTTTCTTTCGCCTTTGCTACCGCCACGTCGAAGATTGCGGTGCCCGACTGTAGCGTGCGGCGGAAAGTGTCCTCTTCAGCCGCAGCAGCCTGGCTGATCCGCTCCCACTCAGTATCGATCTCCGGGTAGGACGAACGCATCACATCCCGGCTCACCGGCAGCAGTTCGCCGAGTACCGGCGCATCCATGCCCAGCAACCGCATTGCCCGGATGGAACGGCGCAGCAGGCGGCGCAGCACGTAACCGCGGCCCTCATTACCTGGAGTCACCCCGTCGGTCATTACCATCAGCGACGACCTGATGTGATCCGCGACCACCCGGAACCGAACGTCGTCTACCGGATCGGCACCGTAGCGGCGGCCCGTGAGCTCCGCGGCCTTAGCGATGACCGGGAACACCTCATCGGTCTCGTACATGTTATTTACGCCCTGCAGCAGCAGTGCGGTGCGCTCCAGTCCATTGCCGGTGTCGATGTTCTGGCTGTCCAGCGGCCGGGAGACATCGAAATCGTCCTTTGCGCGCACCGCAGCCAGTTCCTCTGTCTGGAACACCAGGTTCCAGATCTCCAGGAACCGGTCCTCATCGACGATAGGCCCACCGTCCGGGCCGAACTCGGGCCCACGATCAATGTAGATCTCGGAGCAGGGCCCGCCGGGACCGGGCACCCCCATGTGCCAATAGTTGTCGGCCAGCCCGCGCTGTTGAATCCGCTCGGGCTTCACGCCCACCTTGCGCCACAGGTCTATGGTCTCTTGGTCGCCTTCGAGTGCGGTCACCCAGACCAGGTCTGGGTTGAAGCCCCAGCCGCCATGGTCGAGATCACCTGTCACCAGATCCCAGGCGTAGCTGATCGCCTCGGCCTTGAAGTAGTCGGCGAAGGCAAAGTTGCCGTTCATCTGAAAGAACGTGCCGTGCCGGGTGGTCTTTCCCACCTCGTCGATGTCTAACGTGCGGATGCATTTTTGGCACGACACGGCTCGCTCGTAAGGTGACGGCTCCTCCCCCATGAAATAGGGCTTGAACGGCACCATGCCGGCGTTAACGAACAGCAGCGTCGGATCGTGGTAGAGCAGGGATGAACTCGGCACGACTGTGTGGTCTCGTGCCGCAAAAAAGTCGATAAAGCGGGAACGGAT
>PDWJ01002305.1_pt1 | contig 21893 bp, 16 predicted proteins | sample 1430881 | NCBI WGS metagenome assembly PDWJ01 (sample SAMN01162460, study PRJNA174530) | Oral metagenome, whole genome shotgun sequencing project. | biome: Marine environment; feature: Marine mammal; material: Swab sample of the gingival sulcus; isolation source: swab sample of gingival sulcus... | reverse complement strand
CAGCCCCGGGCCGCCTGTGGCTCCACGCGCGGTCGGTGACGCTGCCGGATGGGCGACGCTTCGTGGCCCCCCTGGCGCCGGAGCTCGAGGCTCACCTCGCGCGCCTGCGCCGGCGCCCCGCGCTGACGCGGGTCGGCTAGTCGGCGACGCAAGGGGCGGTGGCCCCCATCGGCCCCTCGTCGAAGCGCGGCCGCCTTCTGCGGCGTCGACGCCGCGTGGGCTTGGGTGGTATGCTCGCGGGGTCAGTCACCTAATCGAAGGGGATCCCTATGTTTGGGAAGAAGAAGGCCGATGCTCTCGTCGTAGGCGCGGGTCCCGTGGGGCTCTTGACCGCGCTCACCCTCGCCCGCCGCGGCGTGAAGGTGCGCATCATCGACGAGGCGTGGCGCCCGGCCGCCCACGCCTACGCCCTTGCGCTGCACCCCCAAGCGCTGGCGCTGCTCGCCGAGCTCGAGGTCGCCGGGCCCATCCTCAACGAGGCCTACCGCGTCGGCGGCCTGGCCCTGTACGCGGGCGCCGAGCGCAAGGCCCAGCTGAAGCTCGGCGAGGGGGGCGAATACCCGCTGGTCCCCGTCTTCCGCCAGAGCCTGCTGGAAGACCTGCTGGCCAAGGCCCTCGCCAAACACAAGGTCAAGGTCGAGTGGAACCACCGCATGGCGCGGATGATGCCCAAGGCGGACCACGTCGAGGTCACCATCAACAAACTCGACAAGGAGTCCAGCGGCTACGCGGTCAGCCACACGGGCTGGGTCGTCCAGAACAGCAAAGACTTCGAGGTCCCCTACGTCATCGGCACGGACGGCCACCGCTCGCTGGTGCGGCGGCGCCTCGGCGTCGACTTCCCCGAGGTCGGCCACGCTCAGCACTTTGCGGTCTTCGAGTTCACGACCGACTACGACCTGGAGCACGAGATGCGCATCGTGCTCAACGAGTCCGACTCGAACGTGGTCTGGCCCCTGCCCGACGGGCGGGTCCGCTGGAGCTTCGAGCTGTCGAACTACGACCACCCCGACGACATCCGGACCAAGAACCGGCTGACCATCGAGCTCGGGATGGACAAGTACCCGATGCTCGAGGAGAGCCACCTGCGCGAGCTCCTCGCCCACCGGGCGCCGTGGTTCACCGGCAAGATCGAGGAGATCAAGTGGCGCCTGGTGGTCCGCTTCGAGCGGCGCTTGACGGACGCCTTCGGCAAGGGCCGCGTATGGCTCGCCGGCGACGCTGGCCACATGACCAGCCCCGTCGGCGTGCAGAGCATGAACATCGGGATGCGCGAGGCCCACACCCTGGCCAACCTGGTGGCCGACAGCCTCGCGGGCAAGGCCGGCGCCACCAAGGCCCTGCAAGCCTACGACAGCGACCGGCTCAAGGAGTGGCGCGCCCACTTCGGCATCACGGGCGGCGCCACCGCCGGCAGCGACACGCCCGGGTGGCTGGTGCCCTACGCGGGCGAGCTCTCGCGCGCCCTGCCCGCCTCGGGCGAGCCCCTGGCGGCCCTGCTCGCCCAGGTCGGCGTCAAGGCGTAGCGCCCCTGCACGCGCTGCTCCGGGGGCGCGAGTAGCGCCCCTGCGCGCGCTGCCCCCGGGGGCGCGATCGGGAGAGCCGCGTTCGGCGAGCGCCCCCCGAAGGTCACGCCCTTCGAGGGCGCGGCGCCAGCCCCCCGGGGCGGCCCCCCGGCGCCTCGAATCCCAAAAAGGTAGCCAGCTACCCGTCCATCTTCGGGAAGCGCGCGGCGATGTCGCTGTCGGTGAAGCGCCCGAGCCAGCCGTCGGGCGTGCCGAAGAAGCGCAGCGCCACGAAGTCGGGCGCCGGCCCGGCGTCGAACCAGTGACGGGTGCCGCCGGAGATCCCGATGAGGTCCCCGGCGGTGCACAGCACTTGGTAGACCTTGTCGCCCAGGTGGAGGCTGAACAGGCCCGAGCCGGCGACGAAGAAGCGGACCTCATCCTCGGCGTGGGTGTGCTCGCTGAGGAACCTGGCGCGCAGGGCCTCGCGGTCCGGGTGGTCGGGGGTGACGCTGATGACGTCCCAGCACGGGTAGCCGTCGGCCAACAGGCGCGCGATGTCGGCGGCGTAGGCGTCGGCGACTTCCTGGGCGGAGGCGCCCGCACGCAGGACGCCGCTGGCGTGCCAGCGCTCGAAGCGGACGCCGGCGTGGCGCAGCTCCTGCTGGACCCGGGCCCAGTCCTCGGTGCGAAGCCGCGGCGCCGCGGGGTCGTCGTCCTGGTAGACCGTCAGGCGCGACATGCGGGGGCGCTGCTCGCCGTAGTGGCGCAGCTGGAGCTCGCACTCGAAGAGGAACTCGAGGGCCTCGAGCTGGCGGCGCGTCGTGTCGAGGTCCGGCCCCCAGGTGTACACGCCGTGGCCGGCGATGAGGTAGGCGCGCACGGCCGGGTCGGCGTCGATGGCGCGGTCGACCAGGTCCGCGAGGTGTCCCATGTCTTGGGAGTTCGGCAGGATCGGGACGTGGACGGGCGTGTAGTGGTCGCCGATGCCCGGGAAGGCCTTGCAGAGCTCCCAGCCATCGAGGATCAAGGTCTCGCCTGGCCCGATGGCGCGCGAGATCACCGACGCCGCGATGGAGTGGGTGTGGAGGACCGCGCCGACGTCGGGGAAGCGGCGATAGATCCGGGTGTGCAGGAGGGTCTCGGCCGAGGGGCGGCCGGCGCCGAGGGGGCGCCCCTCGAGGTCGACGGCCATGATGTGGGCGGGGGTCAGGCGCTCCTTGTCGCGGCCGCTGGTGGTCACGGCACACGCGTCGGGCGACAGGCGCGCGGAGTAGTTTGAGGACGTGGCCGGCGACCAGCCGCGGGCGTAGAGCCAGCGGCCCCACTCGGCCAGCTCCGACGCCGTGCGGGCGAACTGTGCGGGATCGATCATGGCCCCATTAGCCCGCACGGCTCACCGGATTTCTAGCGAGACCGAGCAGGCGTGGATGATGCGGACACCACGCGGACCCGAGCCGACCGCGTCGCGTCGAGGCGCGCCGTGGGTCGACAAAGGGAGCACGCGCCCGTAGCGCCTGCCGATCCGCCGGTCACAGCCTACAGATGGCGAGCGCTGCGGGCTGGAGCCGACGACCGGCCGCGGGACCTCCGCGAGCGGGCTGACTACCTGCCAAAGCGGCGCTGGCGGCGATCGTAGGCGCGCAGCGCGCGGAGGAAGTCGATCTTGCGCAGGGCGGGCCAGTTGGCGTCGGTGAAGTAGAGCTCCGACCGGGCGGACTGCCACAGCAGAAAGCCCGACAGGCGCAGCTCACCGCTGGTGCGCAGGATGAGGTCGGGCTCGGGGACGTCGGCGCTGTACACGTGCCGGTCGATGTCCGCCTCGCAAAGGCTGGCCGCCAGGTGCTCGAGGGACTCGCCGCGCGCGGCGGCCTCGGCCAGGCGCTGCTTGACCGCGTCGACGATCTCCTCGCGCCCGCCGTAGGCGACGCCGACGTTGAGCAGGCGCCGCTGGTAGTGAGCCGTGCTCTTCTCGGCCGCCCGGATGGCCAGCTGGACCCGCTCCGGCAGCAGGTTGACCCGCCCGATGGACCGGATGCGGATCCGGTTGTTGTGGATCTTCTTGCTGGTCACGAGCTCCAAGAACTTGCGCTGGAAGAGATCCATCAGCCCCTCGACCTCGCCCTCGGCGCGGGCGAAGTTGTCGATGCTGAAGATCCACGCGGTGACCACGTCGATGGCGAGCTCACCGCACCAGTCGAGCACCTCCTCGAGCTTGTCGGCGCCGGCGAAGTGACCCTCGACGACGTCGTCCGCGCCCGCGTCACGGGCGAAGCGGCGGTTGCCGTCCATGATGATGCCGAGGTGGCAGGGCTTGTCCCAGCCGTAAGACTCGGCCATGAGCTTGCGCTCGTAGGCCTCGTAGCTGAGCCGCTTGACGGCCGACCTCACCCCGAACACATCTGCCAGCTTCATCGCGCACCTCGTGGCCGCGCTATAGACGGTCGCGCGGCCACCTGTCATCCCCAACCGCGCGCCCCGAACCGGGGAGCACCTCACGGCACCCCCGCGTCCGGCTGGGGAGGCGCGGCCGCCGAGCGGCCGGCCCCACGCGCGCTCCTGTCAGTAGGCGGCCCTGAGCTGGGTGCAGCACTGCTCGGTCAGGCAGGCGTCGTGGGCGTCGTCGTCCTCGATCGCGTCGCAGCCCGCCTGGCTCTCACACGCGGCGAGCGCCTCACCGGCGTCCATGCAGGCCTGGGAGACCTCGCAGGTCTCCGGGCAGCCCGCGAGGCAGGTGACGCAGGCGGTGAAGTCCATGCCCTGGCAGGCGCTGGCCTCGCAGTCGAGGGTGCAGGTGCTCAGGCAGGGGATGAAGGGGCAGCAAGGCCCGTCGCAGGTGGGGTTGCTGCAAGTGGCTGAGTTCGCGCCGGGATAGCCGTCGTCGGCGCCGCCGGTGGTGTCCGTGCCGCCGGTGCCGCTGGTGCCGCCGCCGGGCGTGGTCGGCGCCGTGCAGACGAGGTCGCCGGCCTTGGTGAGGACCTTGAGGTTGAAGGTGCCGGTCAAGGTCGAGGTGGCGCCGCTGACCTCGTCGCGCAAGGCGACGTTGTCGAAGGTGCCCGTGAACGCCTGACCGACGGTCTTGGGGCACTGGTTGAAGGTCACCGTGCCGCCCGTCGACGACAGGCTCGTCCCGGCGAGGGCGTCGACGACCGTCAAGAAGCCCGCGGCATCCGGGGGCTGGGCCATCGTCGCGGCGCCCGGCAGGCTGTAGACGGACGTGTCGACCACGCCCGTCAGGAGCGAACCGTCGCCGGTGATCCAGATAGTGAGGACCTCGCCGGCGATGTCAGCGCCGAAGACGCCGGCCGAGCCGGCCGCGTCGGTGCCCGCGATGGTCGTCGTGCCGCCGCCTTCGGTCTGCACCGAGGCCGAGGCGGTGTTGGTGTCCTGAGGGGGCGCGGCGCCCCCGCCGCCGCTCGAAGAGTCGCAGGCGGCGAGGCCGCCGGCGAGCAGGGCTGCGAGGGAGAGGGTCGACAGAGTCCTGAGGATCATGATTCGGCTCCGTGGTGCGCATACGCGGGCGCAGGGGGTTGGCAAGTGAGAGGCCTCGGAAGAGGCCGATGAGTGGGTCCTCGGACGCGGCCGACCCAAATGAATTCAGGTCCAGTTTTCGTGGCCGATCCGTTCGTCGCGGGCGGCGTCGTGCGGCGATCGGCCGCTGCTTGGCCGCGCCGCGGTCGAGCCCTGGCCGCGCTCAACGGCGCCTCGCCTCGGTCCGCAGCGCCTCGATCATCGACGGCATCGCGCGCTCCTGGACCCCGGCGCGGACGAAGCGCGGCACCGGGATCCGCGGCTCGACGATGATCTGATAGTGCGCGTAGGTGCGCCCGGGATCGCCGTCGAAGGGCGTGAAGGTCCAGGCGCCCTCGTTGCGCTTGTAGTCGCCGCTCTCCAGGCGCCAGCGCCGCACCCAGCGCTCGCCGGGCGTCACCGTGTGGTGGGCGCGGGTGGTCGCGCTGAGATCCTTCATCGGGAAGGGCATCGCCACGGTCAGCCGCGTGCGCACCGCGTCGCCGTCGCGGGACAGCTCCTCGCTGCGCTTCACCCGCGGCATGAAGGTCTCGTAGCGCGCGGACTTGTCGATGCAGTCCCAGACCTTGTCCGGCGGCACGTCGATCATGGCCTGCACCACGAGCCGGGGCGCCTTCGAGCCCGCGACCCGCTCGACCGCGACGAGCACCTCGCCGCGCGCCAGCCGCGCCTTCGTCGCCGTATCCACGCCGTCCATCCCGACCTCCTCGCCGATGCCTCGCGTCCGCCGTCACCCTGCCCCGGCGAGCCGCCCCTCCGCAAGCCCACCGACGAGCCGCCCGCGCAGCCGGGCCGAGCCCAGCCGCGGCAGCGCCTCGGCGCAGACCGGACGCACCCGCGCGCTCGTGTTCTTCAGGGCCCGTCCGCCGGGTGCCTCGAAGGCGACCAGGTGGTAGTTGGCCGTTCGCCCCTGCACCCAGCCGTCCGGCAGGCCCTTGGCGGGCCCCTCGACGAGGACCGTCACGGGCTCGGCGGCCGCCGCGATCGCCTCGGCCGCGGCGAGGACCCGCGCGTTCGACAGCGCCATGAGGACACCGACGCGGCGCTTGCGCTCGGCGGGCGGGACGGCGCCATCGAGGCGCGTCGCCGGCGTCCCCGCCCGCTCGCTGTATGGGAAGACGTGCAGGCGGGTCCACGGCAGCGCGGCCAGGGCCGCGACGGAGGCCTCGAAGATCGCCTCCGTCTCGCCGGGAAACCCGACGATCACGTCCATGCCGACGAAGGGCCCGCCGATGACGCCGTGACGCGCGGCCAGCCGCGGCGTCAAGGCCGCCAGGCCCGTGAGCGCCTCTTCGACGGCGGCGACGCCGTAGCGGCGCCTCATCCGCTTGAGGATGGTCGGGTGGGGGCTCTGCAAGGAGACGTGGGCGTGAGGCCTCAGGCGCGGCTCGTCGACCATCAGGTCGCGGAGCCCGGGCGTCAGCTCGTGGGGATCGAGGCTGCCGACGCGCAGCCCCTCCAGGGCGGTGTCGGCCAGGATCCGCCGGATCAGCCCCTCGAGGTCGAGCTCGCCGGGCCGATCGACGCCGAAGTCGCCGAGCGCCGTGCCGGTCAGGACCACCTCGCGCACGCCGTCCGCGCAGACCGCGCGAACCTGCTCGATGACGGCGTCCGCGGCGAGGCTGCGCGACGGCCCTCGGGCATAGGGGATGACGCAAAAGGTGCAGAAGGCGTCACAGCCCTCCTGGATCTTGACGAAGGCCCGGGTGCGCCCGCCCAAGGCCCGTGGCGCGGCGAAGGCGGCGGCGGGCGCGGGCCAGCGCCGGGCCCGCGGGTGGCGGGAGCGCATGCGCGCGTAAGGCCTGACGCCGCCAAGCACCTCGCCCGCCGGCGCGCCGTCCGCCGGCGCGTCGTCCGCCGGCGCGCCGTCCGCTCCGCCGGCCGCGGCGGCGAGCACCTCGGCGACCAGCCGATCCTTGTCCTGGTTGCCGACGACGAAGCGAACGCCGTCGACGGCCGCCATCCCCTCGGGATCGGTCTCGGCCGCGCACCCCGTCATCACCACGATCGCGTCGGGGTGGCGGCGCGCCAGGCGCGCGGCGGACTTGCGGCTGGCGCGATCGGCCCGGTCGGTGACCGTGCAGGAGTTGACGACGACGAGGTCGGCAGCCTCGCCCTTGGCCGCGCGCCGCCACCCGCGGCGCCTCAGCTCCTGGCGCAGGAGCGCGGAGTCATAGGTGTTGGCCTTGCAGCCGAGGGTCTCGATCCTGAACCTTCCGCTCATCGCCGTCGGGGCGCCGTCGGCGCCGGCCTGAGGTGGGTTCGGCCGACCGCCGCGCCCCGACGCGTCGGGGATCGCCGAGGCCACGGGGAGCCCACGCAGGACCCGCGCAGGCGACGGCAGAGACCGCGCGTGTCCCGCTCCCGTCCGGCCCAAGGCCGCCCTGTGCCTGCGCTGTGATCCCCGGTCGAGGCGGGGTCGCCTGGATCGACTCGCAACGCCGCTCCTCGATCGAGCTCAGTGAGACCGCAGAAAGTCGAAGACGGCGGGCAGGAAGGCGGCGCGGAAGATCGGCACGTGGCCGCTGCCGCGCATGCTCCACAGGCCCACCAGCGCGCCGCCGTCGCAGCCGTCCCAGACGTAGCGGGTGGTCTCGTCGCCCAAGACCAAGCCGTCGTAGTCGTGGCCGCGGCTCACCAGCGGCTCGGGATCGCAGCCGTCGTGGGCGACCCAGCGATCGACGACCGTCCGGGCGCCCGGGTACTGAGAGGGCACGCCGAGGTAAGCGATGACGGCGTCGAGGGTGCCGTGGACCTGGAGCACCGTCAGGGGCGCGCTGGGCTGGCAGTCGGCCGGGTCCTGCACGGTGGAGCCCGCGATGCTGACGATCCCCGCGAAGACGTCGGCGTGCTCGCAGGCCATACGGTAGCTCATGAAGCCGCCGTTGGAGTGGCCGAGGAGGTAGACGCGGTCGGGTTCGACGGCGAAGCGCGCCTTGGCCTCGTCGACCAGCGACAAAAGGTAGGCCACGTCGTCCACGTCGCTGCCGAAGTGGTTGCAACACCAGGCGGGGTCGGCGTTCCAGAACTGGACGCCCGCGGGGTTGCGGGTGCCCTCGGGGACGACGGCGATGAAGCCCGCGGCCGTCGCCGCGTCGTGGAAGCCCAGGTAGCCATCCTGCAGCTGGCCGGTGGCGCTGAAGCCGTGGAGCAAGAAGATCAGCGGCCGCGGCGTCGCCGGCTCGTACCCCGGGGGCAGGTAGACAGCCGCCGGCCGATCGCCGCCGAGGGGCGCGGTCGAGGGCGGGGTCGCGTCGCTGTCGGGGCTGACCTCGGCCAGATCGACCACCGGCAGCGTATCCGGCAGCGCGCCGGCGGTGTCGGACGACACGCTCGCGTCCTCGACCTCTGCGTCCGGCGCCGACACCGCCGCGTCCGACAGGTCCGAGCGATCGAAGGGCGGCGCGTCGCCGGCGTCAGCGTCCGCGGCGAGGGGAGCGTCGCCGCAACCGCTCAGGCTGAGGGCGACGGCGAGGCCGAGGGCCAACCGGGTGAGGCAGCAGGTCATCTCCTGCCTATGCCCGCGGGCCCACTTCAAGGCAAGGGAAGAGCCCGGGTTCGATCGATCGTTCCGCGGCCGCCGGCCCCGGGGCTCGGGCGCGATGGCGTCGTCAACCTTGACCTGGCGCGGCGAACCCCTAAGGTCCCGCGCGATGTTGACCGCGACCAACCTATCGAAGTCCTTCGGGGGCCAGACCCTCTTCACCGACGCCTCGATCCAGTTCAACCCGGGGTGCCGCTACGGCATCGTGGGCGCCAACGGATCGGGCAAGTCGACCCTGCTCAAGATCCTGGCGGGCACCGTCGAGGCGTCGACGGGCCAGGTCAGCATGCCCCGCAAGGCGCGGATGGCGACCCTGGCCCAGGATCACTTCCGGTACGAGGACACGCCCATCATCGAGGTCGTCATGATGGGCCACGCGGAGCTGTGGCAGGCGATGCGGGACAAGGACGCCCTGCTCGCCAAGGCGGACGAGTCCTTCGACAGCGACCGCTACACGGCCCTCGAGGACATCGTCCTCCGCTACGACGGCTACACCCTGGAGGCGCGGGCCGCCGAGATCCTCGAGGGGCTCAACATCCCCGCCAGCGTCCACCACGAGCCCCTGCGGGTGCTGTCGGGCGGCTTCAAGCTGCGCGCGCTGCTCGCCCAGGTGCTCGCGGGCAACCCCGACATCCTGCTCCTCGACGAGCCCACCAACCACCTCGACATCCTGTCGATCGCGTGGCTGGAGACGTTCCTGCTCAAGTACAAGGGCTGCGCCATCGTCGTCAGCCACGACCACCGCTTCCTCGACACGGTCTGCACCCACACCGTCGACGTCGACTACGAGCGGGTCACCCTCTACACGGGCAACTACAGCGCCTTCGCCAAGGCCAAGGTCGACGACCGCATCCGCATGGAGAAGGAGATCGACAAGCGCCAAAAGGAGATCGACGACCACCACAAATTCATCGACCGCTTCAAGGCCAAGGCGACCAAGGCGCGCCAGGCCCAGAGCAAGATGAAGCGGGTCGACAAGATCGTCATCGAGAAGCTGCCCGAGAGCTCACGGCGTTACCCGCGCTTCAAGTTCACCCAGCGCCGCCCCAGCGGCCGCGAGGTGCTCTGCGTCGACCGGCTCTGGAAGGCTTACGGGGACAACATCGTGCTCGCGGATGTGAGCCTGAAGGTCATGCGCGGCGACCGCCTCGCGATCATCGGCCCCAACGGCATCGGCAAGTCCACCCTGCTCAAGATCGCCCTGGGCCGCCTCGAGGCCGACGACGGCGAGGTCGAGTGGGGCTACGAGACTTACCCCGGCTACTTCGCTCAGGATCACCACGACATCCTCGGCGACACCTCCGACACCTTGCACAGCTGGCTGTGGGACCACGCGCCCACCCAATCCATCGGCTTCGTGCGCGGCAAGCTCGCCGAGGTCCTCTTCGGCGCCGACGACGTCGACAAGAAGATCGAGAACCTCTCGGGCGGCGAGGGCGCCCGCCTGGTCTTCGCGGGCCTATCCGTCGACCAGCCCAACGTCCTGGTCCTCGACGAGCCCACCAACCACCTCGACCTCGAGGGCATCGAGGCCTTGGCCCAGGCCATCGAGGCCTACGAGGGCACGGTCATCTTCGTCTCCCACGATCGCTGGTTCGTCTCGCGCATCGCCACGCGCATCCTCGAGATCACCCCCGACGGGCTCGAAGACTTCCGCGGCAGCTACGAGGAGTACCTGCGCAAGACCACGGGCGGCGACCACCTGGACGTCGAGGCCGTCAAGCAACAGGCCCGCGACGCCAAGCGCCGCGAGCGCCGCAAGAACAAGCGCGCCAAGCAGGCCAGGTAGGCCGCTCCGCGCTCGACGCCGGCGGCGGGCGCCGTCTCCCAGGCGACGCCAGGCTCGCCGCTCCGCCGATCCCCGGGCCGGCCGGCACCTGGGATCGGCAGGTGCCCCGCTACTTCACGAGGATCTTGAACTCCACGCGGCGGTTCTGCTTGCGCCCGGCGCGCGTGTCGTTGTCGGCGATGGGCGTGGTCTCGCCGAAGCCGATGGCGACGAGGCGCTCCTCGTCGACGCCCTGGGCGACCAGGAAGTCGCGCACCGCCTCGGCCCGCGCCTGGGAGAGCACGAGGTTGTCGGCGTCGTTGCCGCGGCTGTCCGTGTGGCCCTGGATCTGCACGTGCAGCGTCGGGTACTGCACCAGCGACGCCGCCGCGTCCGTGAGGAGCTGGAAGGAGCTCGCCTTGATCTCGGCGCGACCCCGGTGGAACTCGAGGCCGTCGATGGGGCCGCTGAAGCGGTCCTTGATGGCCTGGGGCAGGCAGCCCTGCTCGCTGGCGACGCCGGCCTCTTGAGGGCACTCATCGTCGCGGTCGAGGACGGTGTCCCCGTCGCTGTCGGGGCAGCCGACCGTGTCGCGGGTGCCGGGCTCGTCGGGGCAGACATCCTCGTTGTCGGGGACGCCGTCGCCGTCGCTGTCGACAGGCGCCTCGGGGCAGCCGCCCGTGGTCGGCGGGCCGACCTGCTCGGGGCACTGGTCGAGGTCGTCGGGCAGGCCGTCGAGGTCCGAGTCGGGGCAGCCGGCGTTGACGCTGGGACCGGGCTTGTAGGGGCACTTGTCGACGCCGTCCTTGACGCCGTCCTGGTCGGCGTCGGGGCAGCCCCGGGCGGTCACGGAGCCGGCGACCGTGCGGCAGACATCCTCCTCGTCGTTGAGCCCGTCGCCGTCGGTATCTGGGATGGGGCCGCGGCGGGCCGCCCACACGAACAGGTCGACGCCCGCGGTGATCTCCACGAGGCTCGCCAGGCCGTCGCCAAAGCTGTCGGTGAGGCTGTGGCGCGCCTCGAGGCGCAAAGCGAGCCAGTCGCTCAGCAGGCCGCGCAAGCCGAGCTCCCAGTGGACGTCCCAGTCGGCGTCGTCACCGTAGTCGCCCGACACGTTCTGGTAGACGCCGCCGCCCAGCCCCAGATACGGAGCCCACTCGCTGTCAAAGGGCCACAGGAGCAGGTCGCCGCGGTAGACAGCCGCGACGCCGCTGACGTCGCCGTCGCCGGTGTAAGGCAGCACGCCCACGCCCAGCTCGACGCCGAGCCATTCGGTGGCCTGCACGCCCACGCGCAGCGCGACGATGGGCGACGAGCCCGGCGACACGCCCTGGTCGGGCAGCCGGTACAGGTCCCAATCCCCAAGGACCAGGTTGTAGCCGCCCGCCACGCCGACGTAGAGCGCCGGGCTCGGGATGGCGCCGCCCTCGGCAGCCGACGCGCTGGGCAGGACCGGCCAGGGCGAAACGAGGGCGAGCAGCAACAGCGGGAGGGTGGTGCGCTTCATGAGTTCGAGCTCCTGGAGGGCAAGCTGCCCCGCGCAGGGGATCACACCCCAGGACATTCGGCAAGTAGGGCCGCGAGCCTTAGCCCGCATTTCCAGCGAGACCAAGCAAGCAGGCGCAGGCTGATACGGGCGCGGCGCGGACTGGCGTCGACCGAACCGTATCGCGTCGCACTCGCAGGTCGACGCTGAGAGCACGCGCCTGGCGCGCCTGCCGATCCGCCGGTCACAGCCGAAGACGGTGACGAGCGCCGGTTGGGCCGCTGTCTGTGTCGGTGCAGCGCGACAAAGGCCCCCCCGAGGTCCCAGGGGCGGCCGGACTCGAAGCCGCGCTGGCGGCCAGCGACCCGGCCCGGGGCGAAGGGGCTGAAGACCTGGGCTGAAGACCTAGACGAAAAAGCGCAGAGCAAAAGACCCTGTTGCTTGTGTCCGGCGCACAGCCGGATAACTTGCGCGTCTCACTCGCCATCATGGGGAGCCAGACATGCACGCGGCCAGACCCTTGGCGAAGACCCTCGGTGAGACCAGTCGCATCCAGGGCATCACCTTCGCCGCCGGCACCGACGTCTTCTTCGGTCTCGACGACCGCCTGACGGCCTGCGCCATCCCCGAAGACCAGGTCATCTTGGGCGTGCCGTGCGCCAAGGGCCTCGTCCACTTCCACCCCGACGGGCGCCTCGCCCGGGCCACCCTCGCGGCCGCCCACCAGACCCGCGGCGCGCGCTTCGAGCCCGGCACCCGGCTCAGCTGGCTCGAGGACGGCACCCTCGCGGCCCACCTGGCCGGCCCCCAGCGCGTCGGCGAGGTCGAGCTCCCGGCGGCCGTCTCGGCGCTGCTGTGCCCCGAGGGCGCGCTCATCCGGTGGTCTCGCCAGGTCGAGTCCGAGCAGTCCCTCGGAGCGGTCCCCTGCGCCGCCCACTCCAAGGTGACGCTCTTCGCCGACGGCCGCCTGATGCGGGCGACGGCGGCCCGCGACGCGGTCATCGACGGCGTCACGATCATGGGCGGCACCGACGTCGAGCTGCACGCCGGCGGCGGCCCTGCGGTGGTCACCCTGGGCGCGCCTTTGTCACGCGGTGGCTTCACCTTCGAGGCCGGCACCACCGTCGTCTTCCGCAGCGATGGGACCCTATCCGTGGCCCATCTGGCCGACGATCTGTCCCACGACGGCAGGCGCTTCGAGGCCGACACCTACCTGCAATTCGACGCCGACGAGCGCCTGGACTCTCACGTCTCCATCGGCTGGAGCATCGCCGAGCGCGCTCGCGGCTGAGCGTCGGCCGCCAGCTCGGCGGTCTACGGCTCGCGGTGCTCGCGTAGCTCGTCGTAGGGGCTGCCGTGGACGAGCAGGCCCTGCTCCTTGAGCTCGATGCGGGCGGCGATGCGCAGCAGCTCGTGGTCGATGCGGCAGCCGCGGCCGGCGGCGATGAAGGCCGCACGCAAGACGGCGTTCTTGATGTGGCCACCTGCGAGCTCGAACTCGTCGGCGATGTCCTCCAGGTCGATGCCGGGCGCGAGGATTTGCTTGTTGACGAGCATCGTGTCCCACAGGCGGGCGCGCTCGCGCTGCGCGGGCTTGGGGAAGGACACGCGCATGGCGATCCGGCGGCGGAAGGCCTCGTCGATGCCCGTCGGGAAGTTGGTGGTCAGCACGGCGACGCCGGTGAAGTGCTCGATGCGCTGCAGCAGGTAGTTCACCTCCAGGTTGGCGTAGCGGTCGTTGGCGCTCTTGACCTGGGTGCGGCTTGAGAACAGGCTGTCGGCCTCGTCGAAGAGCAGCATGGCGCGGGCGCGCTCGGCCTCGTCAAAGATGCGGCCGAGGTTCTTTTCGGTCTCGCCGACGTAGCGGCTGACGACCTTTGAGAGGTCGATCTGGTACAGGTCGAGGTCGAGCTCGCTAGCGACGATGCTGGCGGCCATGGTCTTGCCCGTGCCGGGCGGCCCCTCGAAGAGGACGCTCAGCCCCTGGCCGGTGCCGAAGCGGCGCCCGAGGCCCCAGGTCTCGAAGACGGTGGTGCGCTGGCGCCAGCGGCCGATGAGCTCGCGCAGCTGCAGGTCGACGTCCTCGGGGATGATCAGGTCCTCCCAGGCGTAGCCGAGCTCGATGAGCGCGGCGTTGTCGCCCAGGCGGTGTCGCACCTGGCGCTTGATGGCGGCGCTGAGGTCGGCGTAGTCGAGCTGTCTGCCGGCGCGGCAGTCGCGGGCGGCCTCGGCGACGGCGTTGATGACCTGGCCCGGCGTGAGGCGGAAGGACTGGGCGAGCTTGTTCGAGGTCACGCCCGCGGCGCGCAGGCGCTTGGGCAGAAAGCGCGTCCACAGGCGGACGCTGGCGCTCAGATCGGGCATCGTCAGCTGGAAAGACTTGACGGGGCGGCGGATCTTGGGCGCGGCGGTCGTGTCGTCCTCGATGGTGAGGGAGAAGGTCCCCGGGTAGCCCTGGACGACCCGGCCCAGGATGCGGGAGGCCTCGTTGAGGCGCCGCGGGTCGTGGGGGTTGAAGCCTCCCTCCTCCATCACGACGCGGCGCGGCTCGGTGACCTCGGCCCAGCCATCGAGGCACAGCAGCGCGTCCTGTAGGCGCGCCTCGCGCAAGGCGACGCGGAGCCCCCACTGCAGGCCCCCGTACTCGGCGGCCAGGGCCCCCAGGTCCACGCGCAGGTGGCCAAGGCCGATCTTGGCCGCCGCGGCCATCGACCAGTGGTGCTTGCCGGCGCCCGGCGGACCGCGGAAGACGAGGACCGGCAGGTCCCAGGGGCTGTCGCCGCGCTCACCCAGCAGGCGCTGGAGATCCGCCCACTTGGGCCGATCGCGCTGGGGGAGGATGGGATCCTGATCGGCGCGCGCACGGTGGGTCAGGGTCGCCAGGGCCGCGAGCTTCTCGTCGAGCTCGGAGAAGCCCTGGACGAAGCGGACGATGCGCGGATCGCCGAGGATCGCCCGATGCATGACCGGGACGGTCTCTTTCTTGTCGTCGAGGCGCACCAACGCGTTGGCGCGCAGGGCCCCCTCAGGGTCGAGGATCCAGCGGACGTCGGCGGCGCCGCCGGGGGTATTGAGGCAGTCGGAGACCAGCGCCAGCGTCGGATACTGCCGGTCGAAGTGGTTTTGGAGGTAGGCGAACAGCCGCGACAGGGTCGGCTCGAACTCGGGCGCGATCGACAGCAGCAGCACCAGGTACTCGTCGTCGCTGAGCTGGAAGGCGCGGCGCAGGCGCACCAGCGGCAGGTTCGGGTTCGCGCCCGCGAGCAGGGCGCGGCGACCGTCGGCGCGCTCGATCTCGAGGGCGGCGCCACGCTCGAGGACGCCGAGGTACTGCTCGGGGCTCAGGGCCTGGCGCAGGCGCGCCTCGACCTCGCCGGAGGCGATGGAGGTCCCCGGGAACCGCGCGTCGGGGGGCGGGAGCAGACCCTGGCGCTGCATCCGGCGCAAGTGGCCCTGCAGGAGCGCTCGCAGCCACGAGAGCTCGGCCTTGAGGTGATCGAGGGCGTCGACTTCGGGCCGCTGGGTGTCCATGGGCACATCCTGCCATGGGGGGCCGCCGTCGTCAGCACGGCCGCCCTGGCCGGTCTGGCCGGTCTGGCCGGTCTGGCCGGTCTGGTCCGTCCCCTTGCTTGTGCCCTCCTCCGCGGCTATGCTCCGGGCTCGGGGGAGAGGTCTGTCGGCGTCCAAGGGAGCCCACCATGGGAGACGCGCGCACCGTCGTCCAGATGCGAGAGGACGACAAAAAGAACAAGCAGGACAAGGCCGCCCCCGCAGTGGAGCGCGCCGCGGTGCCCGCCAGGGCGATGGCCGCGCCGGGGGCCGCCCTGGGCGAGGCCGCCAAGGGCGTGGATCTGTCCGGCTTCGCCGAGTCGTTGCTGGCGTCTCTACAGGAGGCGGGCGGCAACACGGCGGTCCACAGCGAGCTGGTCGGCCTGCAGCAGGGCGCCACGGCGGCGAACAAGGCCGCAACGGATAAGGCGACCTTCGACGCGCTGTCCGACGTCCAGAAGGTGGCCTTCGCGGCCCGAAAGAACGGCGGCCAGCTGCCCGAGCCGTCGGGCCGCAAGGCGCCCGCGGCCGGCGAGCCCCCGCCCGGGATGGATCCGCCGGCCAGCGTCGTCGCCTTCCACGCTCAGCGGGCGGCCGACATGAGCGCCATCGCCGACAGCTATGGGCAGATGGCCGCTCGGGCCTCGCAGCTCGCGGGCACCTCGGGGCTCGACGAGATGTCCCGCGCGGCGTTCTCCCAGGCGGCGGCGCAGTACTCCCAGCTCAACGGCGAGTACGCGGCGGCCTCGGCGACCTACAGCGCCATCAGCGCCGACATGGCTACCAACGAGTTCGCGGGCGTCGCGGTGCCCCCGTCCACGGTGGGCCCGCTCTACCAGTCGCGCCTGGCGATCCTGCAGGCCCAGCAGGCGACCTTGAGCCAGGCGGCGGCGGCGCAGGCCGAGCAGATCACGGCGGCGCAGGCCGAGCAGGCCCAGATCCAGGCCCAGCTCGAGGCCCTCGCGGCGCAGCAGGCGGCGGCCGCGGGTGGCGGTGACGCGGCCGGCGGGGCCGACGCCGACGCGGGTGGCGACCAGGCGGCCGAGCTCGAGCCCCAGCGGCAGGCCCTGCAGACGCGGGCCGAGGCGGCGGCGGCTCGCGCTCGCACGGCGGCCAAGGTCGGTGAGGCCCTCAGCGCCCAAGCCCAGAGCATGCAGGCGACCATCGGGGCCTACCAGGCGATGCTCAGCAGCAGCGCCGCGACCCCGACGGGTATGCCCGAAAGGGGCGGCGGCGAGTAGCGCGGCACAGAGCGCTAGCCGAGCCGAGGGCCCCGGTCGACGCCGGGGTCTTCGGCGTTTCAGCGCAGGGCTGCGGCCAGCGCGTCGGCCGCGCGGTCGAGGGCCTCAGCGGCCTCGGGGAGGGCCGCGGCGAGGTTGGCGAAGGCGTGGATGAGCCCCTGATGGCAGACGTATTCGACGGGGACGTTGGCGCCGCGCAGGCGCTGGGCCCAGGCGGCCGCCTCGTCGCGCAGGGGATCGAAGCCGGCGGCGGCGACGTAGGCCGGGGGTAGGCCGGACAGATCGTCGGCGAGGAGCGGGGACAGGCGCAGATCGGCGCGATCGGCGTCGGGGCCGGTGTAGTGATCGAGGAACCAGTCGATGGTCGAGACGTCGAGGCCAAAGCCGTCGCCGAAGAGCGCGAAGGAGCGGCGGCGCTCGACGGCGTCGACCATCGGGTACAGGGTCAGCTGGAAGGCGGGGCCGGGCTCGCCAGCGCGGACCGCCGCCAGGGAGACGGCCGCGGCGAGGTTGCCGCCGGCGGAGTCGCCGCCGACGGCGACGCGGTCGCAGAGGATGCCTTGGGCCTCGCCGGTGTCCCGGGCCCAGCGGAAGGCGGCGAGGGCGTCGTCGAAGGCCGCCGGGAAGGGCGCCTCGGGGGCGAGGCGGTAGTCGACGGCGATCACCTGGACGCCCGACCGCGCGGCGAGGTGCCTGCAGACGCCGTCGTGGGTGTCGAGGTCCCCCACGACGAAGCCGCCGCCGTGGAAGTACAGGAGGACGGGCTCCATGGGGCGCCGCGGCGCGGGGTAGTAGCGGCGGTAGCGCAGCGGCCCCGCGGGCCCGGGCAGGGTGCCCTCGCTGACCATGGACAGGGGCAGGGGTTCGGGGCGGCCGAAGTCGGCGGCTTGGGCGCGGGTGCTGGCGCGCGCCGCCGCGACGCCGGCGGCCTCGAGCGGCCGCGAGGTCAGGCGCAGATAGGCAAGCCCCAGCGTCAAAGCGGGCAACAGCACCTGGCCGTCGACCTCGCGGCGCCACGCGACGGCCTGCTGGAGCGGGCGCGGCAGGGTGGAGAACAGGCGCAGCAGGCGGCGCTCGAGGTGTCGGCTCATCGCTTCGGGGGCTCCCGGCTCGGGCGAGCATGCAGTATATAGGGGCGCGTGACGACCGTCCTCAACATGGATGACCTCGCCTGCCAGCCGGCCTGGCCGCGGGAGCGCGTGCGCGCCTTGGCGGGCCACTGCCGTGGCTCGCTGCTCCGCGACTGGGGGCACCATCTGCGCGCCGGCTGGGGGGAGGAGGCGGTCGACGCGCTCAGGCGGGAGCTGAAGCTCGACGCGGCGACCCTGCCCGACGCGCCTAGGCGCAAGCAGCTCTACCCGGTCAGCTACCAGCTGCTCGTCACCCGCGCGATCGCGGACGCCCACTTCGGCGGGGACATGCTGGCCCTGGAGCCCCTGCTGCTGGAGATGGGGCAGCGGGCGCGCGATCGCGTGATCCAGTGGGCGATCCGGCGGATCGGGCCCCGCTATGTGCTCCGCCAGGCCGGCCGGATCCACGGCCACCTCTACGACCGCGGCGAGGTGGCGGTCGAGGTCGGCCGCCGCGACGCGCTGCTGCGCTACCGGGGCGCGGCGCTCTTCGACAACCCCACCTTCAGGCTCCTGCAGTGCTTCGGCCTGCGCGGCATGATCACCCTGTTGGGCCGCGAGACCGTCGAGCTGTCCGCCGCGGAGCGCGGCGGCGGCGCCTTCGACCTGCGGGTGGCCTGGACGCGCTAGACGACGGCGCGCGCCGGCCAGGGGGATGGCGCCGCCGCGCCGCCATCATGGGCCCCGCGGCGTGACGACGCGACGGCGTCCGGGCGGCCTGGTGGACCCGGCCGCCTACTGTCCGATGCTCTTGTGCATCCCGATGAGGGTCAACAGCTCGCTGCGCGCCGCGTCCTCGTCCATGAAGACGCCGTAGAGCTTCGAGGTGGTCGTCCACGACCCGGGCTTCTTCACGCCCCGGTAGCACATGCAGAAGTGCTGGCACTGCATGATCACCGCGACCCCCTGGGGCTTGAGGACGTCGTTGATGGCGCGGGCGATTTGCGCCGTCAGCTTCTCCTGGACCTGAAGGCGCTTGGCGTAGACGTCGACGAGGCGCGCGAGCTTGGACAGTCCGACCACGGCGCCGTTGGGGATGTAGGCGACGTGGGCCTTGCCGACGAAGGGCACCATGTGGTGCTCGCAGTGGCTGTAGACCTCGATGTCGCTGATGAGGACGAGCTCGTCGTAGCCCTCGACCTCCTCGAAGACCGTCGACAGGGCGGCCTTGGGGGTCTGCGCGTAGCCGGCGAATTGCTCGGCGAAGGACCTGATGACGCGCCTGGGCGTGTCGACTAGCCCCTCGCGCTCGGGATCCTCGCCGATGTAGCGGAGGAGCCCGCGCACGTACTCCTGCGCCTGCTCGAAGGTGGGTCGGTCCGCGCTCATGTCGACTCCCAGGCTCTAGTAGTGGCGCTGCAGGACGTACCAGCCGAAGGACCGCAGCATGATCTTGACGATGGAGTCTTCGACCAGCGGCTGCAGGCGCGCCCAGGCTGACTCGATGAGCTCCTCGGCCTGCTGGGCGCAGGCGTCGATGGCGCCGCAGCCCTCGAGCTTGGCGATGACCGCGTCGATGACCGCCTGATCCTGCGGCTTCGACCGGATGGTCTCCCAGATCCAGACGCGGTCGTCGTGGGGCAGGCGCGACATCGCCTTCACCGTGGGCAGGGTCACCTTGCCGTGGGCGATGTCCTCACCGCACTGCTTGAGGCCGCGCTCGAAGCCGCGCAGGTTCAGCACGTCGTCGACGATCTGGAAGGCCAGGCCCACCGACTCGAAGTAGCGACCCAGGCCCTCGACCTGCGCCTCGGTGCCGGCGCCGACGATGGCCCCCATCCGCGCCAGCGAGCCGGCGGGGGCGGCGGTCTTGAGGCGGTGCACCGCCAGCAGGCGCCCCTCGATCTCGTCGCTCTGGCCGCTCTCGACGGCCTTGGGCATGTACTCGTCGAGGCCGCGGATGTCCGCGGCCTGACCGGCGTGGCCGGCGCGCAGGGCCTCGAAGTACAGGTTGTAGAGCCGGAGCTTGTCGGCGTCCGACACCTGGGTCCCCTGGAGCATGTGCTGCCCCATGAAGTAACAGGAGGTGCCGGCGTTGATGGCGATGGCGTCGCCGTGGACCGTGTGGCAGGTGGGCCCGCCGCGGCGGACCGTGGAGCCGTCCTGGACGTCGTCGACGATGAGGGAGCCGACGTGCATCAGCTCGGGCATCGCCAGCCAGTGGACGAAGTCGCGGGAGTCGCCGCCGACCACGTCGCAGCAGGCGAGCGCCGCGTAGGAGCGCCAGCCCTTGCCGCCGCGGTCGGTGATCTCGCGCACCGGGACCACGCCGGTCTTGACGAACTGCGCCAGATCGACGCCGTCCATGTAATGGTCCCGCTCTTCGCTCGCGACCAGATCGCGGACCTGCTCGTAGGTGGGCTCGAAGGGCAGCAGGTTCGCCACCGAGCCGCGCACCGCCTTGCCGACCTCGCGGAAGAAGTCGTCTAGGGAGTTGGCGGTCAGAAAACCCGAGCGCTCGATGTAGGCCCGACCCGTCACCTCGACGCCGGCGCGGGTACCGGAGGCGGCGCAGCGGCCCTCCCAGAAGGCCGGCTTCGAGATCAGGGTGACGAACTCCTGGTCGTCGAAGACACCGTCGACCGCGAGCGACAGATCCGCCCCGGGCACCTCGAGGCGCCAGCGGCTGGGGTAGCGGTTGAAGGTGCGGGTCGAGACCCACTCGTTGAGGGGCTCGAGCTCGAGCTCATCGTAGGCGTGGCGCGTCCCATCAGGATCGATGACGAGGGCGCGCTGACCTAGGCGCTGGCCGCCGAACTCGTGATCGTACCAGCCCGAGGCGCGCTCGACGGGGCGGGGGATGCCGTCGAAGGTGACCCGGCCCGTCACCTCGCAGCGCGGGATGAAGTAGTAGAACATATCCGCGCCGTCGTGACCGCGGACGACACCGTCCTCGCCGTGACGGATGGCGGGCTTGCCCGGGGTGAAGACCAGCTCGACCCCGTGCTTGAAGTATTGATGGAAGAGCTCGAGGACGTAGGCGCCGTCGTCGCGCTTCCACAAGCGGTTGCCGTCAAAGTCGAGCTCGAGCTTGCGGTCGTGGACGAAGGGCTCCTGCTCGAACATGTGGTCCGGGAAGGGGACGTTGCCGCGCTCGAGGACCTCCTCGAGCGCCCGCCGCAGCCGCGGATCGCGCGTGCCTTCACCGCGCTGGAGCTTGTCGAGGCCCAGGCGCGGCGCGTCCCGGTCGACCAGCGAGTCCGGGTAGTACTTGCCGCCGTCGAGGTCGGTCAGCGCCCAGGTCATCGAGTGGGCGTATTGGGGCGCCCGGGTGGCCTCGTCCTCGCCCTTCACCATCCTGAAGAACGAGGCGAAGACCGCGAAGCGGCGGCGGTCCACCGTCTCGATGTGGGCGTGAAGGTACCACCACTCGGTCATCGCGGAGCGGTGAGGGAGGTCGTGGACCCCGAGGTCGATGGGCCCTGGGGCAGGCCAATCCGCGGGTCGTTCTGTCAAAACTCGACCGCCTTGGTGGGACGCCGTGTTCGCGGTTTGTTGCGGCCGGGGCGCCGAGGGCCCTGGCGAGCGCCACACGGTGGTAGCTACGCGCGCCCGACGGTGTCAAGCGGGCGTTTGATGGCCGCGGCGGCGCGGGTCGCCACGGGTCCACCGCGCGTGGTCGTCACGCGTGCTAGGCTCCCGCTCCGGCCGGCTTCGCCGCCCTGTCCCGACCCGGAACCCGGAGGCCCCGTGGCCCACCCCGAGCGTGTCGTCCTCATCGACGGCAGCAACCTCGTCTATCGCGCGTTCTTCGCGCTGCCAGGCAACCTCATGACCTCGAGCGGGCTGAAGACCAACGCGATCCTTGGCTTCGCGACCATGTTCAGGAAGCTCTTCGCCGCCAAGACGCCCGCGCTGGGGGCCGTCGTCTTCGACGCGCCCGGCAAGACGTTCCGCGACGAGAAGTTCCCGCAGTACAAGGCGACGCGCGAGAGGATGCCCGACGACCTGCGGGCGCAGCTGCCCCACGTCCACCGCGTCTGCGAGGCCCATGGCTTCCGAACCCTGAGGGTGCCCGGCGTCGAGGCCGACGACGTCATCGGGACGCTCACCCGGCTGGCCGTCGAGGCCGGCCACGAGGTCCACATCATCAGCACCGACAAGGACTTCGCCCAGCTCGTGCGCGACGAGGTGCGGCT
>PDWJ01002145.1_pt1 | contig 21898 bp, 18 predicted proteins | sample 1430881 | NCBI WGS metagenome assembly PDWJ01 (sample SAMN01162460, study PRJNA174530) | Oral metagenome, whole genome shotgun sequencing project. | biome: Marine environment; feature: Marine mammal; material: Swab sample of the gingival sulcus; isolation source: swab sample of gingival sulcus... | reverse complement strand
AGATTAGACTTTAACGGTGTTGTTTTAACCAAATTAGATGGTGATACCCGTGGTGGTGCTGCTCTTTCTATCCGCTCGGTGGTAAACAAACCAATTAAGTTTGTTGGTACCGGCGAAAAAATGGAAGCCTTAGATGTTTTCCACCCCGAACGTATGGCAGACCGTATTTTGGGTATGGGAGATATTGTGTCTTTGGTGGAGAAAGCTCAAGAGCAATTCGATGCCGATGAGGCAAGAAAATTACAAAAGAAAATTGCCAAAAACCAGTTTAACTTTAACGATTTCCTTTCGCAGATAGCCCAAATTAAGAAAATGGGTAACTTAAAAGATTTGGCTTCCATGATTCCGGGAGTTGGTAAGGCTTTAAAGAATGTGGATATTGACGATGATGCTTTTAAAGGTGTAGAAGCAATTATCTTTTCGATGACACCTGCCGAACGTGAAGACCCTAAATTAATCAATGGTTCTCGTCGTAAGCGTATTGCCGAGGGTAGTGGAACATCTATTCAGGAGGTAAACCGTTTAATGAAACAATTCGAGGAAACCCGAAAAATGATGCGATTAATGTCGAAAGGCGGTAACATGTCGAAAATGATGGGCGGACTAAAACGCAAAAAAAGAAGATAGTTTTGAGTTGGAAGACCGAAGTCAGAAGTCAGAAACAAAAATCTAAACAAAAATACTAAATAATAAAATGGAACTAATTGATGGTAAAAAAATAGCAGCTCAGGTAAAAGAAGAGATTGCTGCTGAAGTAAATCAAATAAAGGAGAACGGAGGTAAAATACCTCATCTTGCAGCTCTTATTGTAGGACACGACGGAGCTAGTGAAACTTATGTGGCTGCTAAGGTAAAAGCTTGTGCTGCAGTAGGTTTTAAATCATCGGAATTTCGTTTTGAAGAAGATATTACTGAAGAGCAGTTGTTGGCTGAAATCGAAAAAATTAATACCGATGATAGTATCGATGGTTTAATTGTACAATTGCCTCTTCCTAAACATATTTCAGAAACTAAGGTAATTGAAACTATCCGTCCTGAAAAAGATGTTGATGGTTTCCACCCAATGAACGTGGGTAAAATGGTTGCCGGATTACCAACTTATTTGCCTGCTACTCCTGCAGGAATTGTTGAACTGATAAAGCGTTACGATATTGAAACATCAGGGAAAAGTTGTGTAGTGTTGGGGCGAAGTAACATTGTAGGTACTCCAATGAGTGTCTTAATGTCGAGAAAAGCCAAATATGGAAACTGTACTGTAACCATGTGTCACAGTAGAACCAAAAATATTGCAGAAATTACACGTTCTGCCGATATTATTATTGCCGCTTTAGGGGTAAAAGAGTTTTTAACTGCAGAAATGGTAAAAGAGGGAGCGGTAATTATCGATGTTGGTATTCACAGAGTGAAATCAGATAAAACCAAATCGGGTTGGAAGCTGTTAGGCGATGTAAAATTCGATGAAGTTTCCGAAAAAGCATCGTATATTACTCCTGTTCCCGGAGGCGTTGGTCCTATGACCATTGTTTCGTTATTACAAAACACACTTTTAGCCAGCAAAAAAGAAATTTACGCATAATAAATAGCTATTTGAAATAGGAAGATGATAATTGTTCGTCTTCCTTTTTTTATATCCTATTTTTGAAGACTGAATGATATTGCTTAAAGCAAATAATTAGAATGGAACAACAGACCTATAAAATAAAAAAAAAAGGAGAAATTACATTTAATAAGGAAACTATTGTAATTAAAGACAATGAGAAAAAACACTCCTTGTTTTTAAAAGTAAATTCAGCTCTTTGGATTTTTTATGGAATTACCTCTATTTTGCGTTATCAAAAAACAGGTGATGAATTCTTATTATGGAGTGGTTTGTTGATTGGAATAGGTCATTTAATATTATTTTTTCTGTTCCTTTTTAGATCAACTAAGGATAAAATACCAAAAGATGAAATAGTAGCCATTCATTTAAAACAAAAATTAGGTAATAAATTCCTTGAAATTAATCTAAAAGGAAATAAGAAAAGAATAGTTCGCCATATCGATAGTGTTTATGATGAACTTAATGATTATATTAAAACCAATTTTAATGATAATCAATTGAGTTCGGAAGATTAAATCAAAGAATTAAAGTTATGGATAAAATAATAGACTTTTACTACGCACAACGAAAAGCCGGAACTGATTATTCTGCTATTCGAAAATCGTTACAGGAAAAAGAGGGCTTAAACGATATGGAAATCAGAATGGTAATCGATGAAATAGACCACCGTATTGTTGTGGAGGATAGAAAAGCTGCCGAATATCGAAAAATAAAAACTTATCGATTAATTGGGTGGGTATTGATGTTTTTAGGTGGTTTACTAACCATGGCTATCTATTTAAAATGGATTAATGTAAAAGGTTATTTGTTTGTTTCCTATCTTCCTGTTATTATCGGCTATTTGTTGATTGTTTTTGCTCGAAAAGCTCAACGAAAATTATAATTTTAGAATGGCCTGAAAATTCTTATTAAACATATTCCTGTTTTTTTAATTAAGTTGCAATCGTGTCCAATAAAAATATAGATTATTGTTTTTATTATTGAAATCTCAGTGTCTGTAGTTGTTTTCTTTATTCTAAAGGGGGCCTTTTTTACTGTAAGGTGTAGGGGAAATAATTTTTTCTAATTACGTTGAAAATACTCTCTTTTGATATCATAATTGTTTTTCTTCCTGTTGTAAAAAAATCTATGTTGTTTACAATACATAATTTCTACTGTCTTAAGATAAATTTATTTATCTTATTCTTTTAAATTCTTTTTTTTAACTTTCTTAACTGGTATTTTGTCCGAAGAAATCAGGGAAATTTAGAATCTCTTAGGTTACAAATACTTCTAATTTGTTGTTAATCTTTCAATATTTTTATCATTTATTAAGAGAATTAGATGAATTAATCAATATAATTCGTTTTGTATTATGTTAGTATTTATGTGTTGTATTGTGTGAATTTTTGTAATGATAGAGTGTATTTTTCGAGGAGAAGAAAATATGGTTTATATTGTAATTTTTTGCATATCTTATTGATACATATCGTTTTGTTGTGTGTGTTAGCTTTCTGGAAAGCAAAAATAATATGATAAACAACAATAGGGGAAATTAAACATATATGTGATGTTAATAAAACTTAAAATTTCTTAGTCTTTGCAAATAATACACTCATCTTTCAAATAAGTTTGTTAATCAAAAACGATTATCCTTTTTGATTTTTTGTTGGTAATAAATTTGGGATGTACGCTAAAACTTAAGAATATTGAAGTGTAAAATTAGACGATGCTGTATTGACATTGTAACTGATTATTTTTTTTGATTTTTTAATTATGTTTACTTTGTTTTTGTTTGTTTAATTTATTGTGATATGGTGCGAAAATAGGAAAACGTATTTTGTGACCGAAAGGGCGAAGCTATGTGTATTGTTTACATTTTAAATGGGGCTGTTGGTTGAAAATCAAATGTTTATGGAGGGTGGTGAATTGGTGAAAAAAACTTCTAAATTCTGAGTATATGCGATCGTTTGAATCTACTTATTCGTGGTATGCTATTTATACTAAATCGCGTGCAGAAAAGAAGTTGTATCAAGAGTTGTGTGTGATGGATATTGAATGCTATCTTCCGTTGAAGAAAGAACTTCGTAAATGGAGCGATAGAGTCAAGTGGATAGAAGAGCCTTTAATTCGCTCTTACGTGTTTGTAAAAGTTAGCGAAAGAGAATATTACGATGTACTAAACTCTCCATATGCTGTTAGGTATGTATCTTTTGAAGGGAAAGCGGCTCCTATTTGTGAAACTCAGATAGAAGCTTTACGTGTTTTTCTGGAGCAAGAAAATAATGAGATTGGGTTAATAGAAGAACGTTTAAAAAAAGGCAAAAAAGTAGAGGTGATATCGGGTTCATTAAAGGGAATTGAAGGAGAAGTCGTAAAAATAAAAGGACGTAACAGAATTGTTATTCGATTCGATTCTTTGGGAACTTGCGTTTATACTGATATTGATTTGAAGTGTGTGAAATTAATGCTTTAAAAATAAAAGATAAAAAATGTTGAGAATCAATGCTGAGATATTCTAGTTTACAATATTTAAAAACTTGAGAAATATAAATCTATGAAAAACGTAAATATTGTCTCTACTGTCGGAATGGGCTATATTGGATTGCCTACAGCTGCTTTAATTGCAAGCAGCGGCATAAAAGTGTGTGGCGTAGACAAAAATCCGGCAGTTGTAGATGCTGTTAACCGAGGCGAAATTATTATTGTAGAGCCTGATTTGGACAAGCTTGTGGCAGAGATGGTTAATAACAAACAATTAACAGCTCATTTGATACCGCAAGAGGCCGATGTATACACAATTGCTGTGCCAACGCCGTTTAAAGGGAATCATGAACCGGATATTTCCTATGTGATGGAGGCTGTTGCTGGTTTAACACCATTATTAAAAGCTGAGGATTTATTAATTATTGAGTCTACGTCTCCAGTAGGTACAACCGATAAAGTGTATGAGTATATTGCTGGTAAACGTCCTGATATTATTCAACAAATTTATGTAGCTTATTGTCCCGAACGTGTGCTACCCGGAAACATTATTTATGAGTTAGAACATAACGATAGAGTTATTGGAGGAATAAACGAGGAGTCAACACAAAAGGCATGTGAATTCTTCGGTAGATTTGTAAAAGGTAAATTGCATAAAACTAATGCTAAGACAGCTGAAATGTGTAAGTTAGTCGAGAATTCGTCCCGCGATGTTCAAATTGCTTTTGCCAACGAACTGTCTATTATTTGCGATAAAGCAGGGATTGATGTTTGGGAACTAATTCACTTGGCTAATAAACATCCAAGAGTAAATATATTAACACCCGGTTGTGGAGTCGGAGGACATTGTATTGCGGTTGATCCTTACTTTATTGTTTCAGAATATCCCCTGGAAAGTCAAATTATTGGTAAGGCTCGTGAAATCAATAACTATAAAGCTTTTTGGTGTGTGGAAAAAATAAAAAACGAAATTCTGCATTACAAAATAGAAAAAGGATCAGAGCCCAAAGTTGCCTTGATGGGATTGGCCTTTAAGCCTGATATTGATGATTTGCGGGAATCACCGGCAATGTATATTGCTCAAAAAATTATTGCGGATAATGCTGCTGATATTATGGTGGTAGAACCAAATATTAATGAGCATAGTGATTGGAAATTGAGTAATTATAACGAAGCTTACCAAAATGCCGATATTATTGTGTTTTTAGTTGCTCATAGCGAGTTTAAAACTCTGCCCAAATTAGAAAATAAAAGAGTAATAGACTTTTGTGGTTTAAAATAATAACTACAATTATTCACTTAAATTAACCTTATATGAATGATAAAATTAGAATTTTATTAGTATTCGGAACTCGTCCTGAAGCTATAAAAATGGCACCTCTGGTTAAAGAACTGCAAAAAGAATCGCGGTTATTTGAAACTGTTGTATGTGTTACTGGTCAGCATAGAGAAATGTTAGATCAAGTATTAAATTTATTTGAGATAACTCCTGATTATGATTTGGAAATTATGAAATCAGGGCAGGATTTGTATGATATTACATCGCGGGTTTTGTTGGGGATGCGCAAGGTATTAGAAGATGCAAAACCTCAGCTGATAATGGTACATGGAGATACTACCACTTCATCGATAGCTGCTTTGGCAGCCTATTATCAGCGTATTCCTATTGCTCATGTAGAGGCAGGATTACGCACCAATAATCTTTATTCGCCTTGGCCTGAAGAGGGAAACAGACAAATAACCGGACGTTTAGCTTCTTGGCATTTTGCACCCACAGAAAAAGCAAAAGAAAATTTGTTGAATGAGGGAGTGAATAAAAGGCAGATAACAGTAACCGGAAACACTGTAATTGATGCTTTACAGTTTACTCAAACACGTGTACATCGTTCTACTCAAATAATAATGGATATTGTTAATGAGTTGCAACAGAGAGGTATTACAACTGGAACAGTTGCTGATTGGCGAGAGGGAAAAAGAAAAATGATTTTGATTACGGGACATCGCAGAGAAAACTTTGGAATAGGTTTCCTTAATATCTGCGAAGCAATAAAAAAAATGGCTCAATCGCATCCCGATATTGATTTTGTTTATCCGGTACATTTAAATCCTAACGTACAAAAGCCTGTATACGATATTCTTGGAGAAGAAGATAGCGATGGAAAAACCTTAATTTCAAATGTCTATTTAATATCTCCTATAGAATACATGCCGTTTGTTTATTTAATGAGTTTGTCGTACTTATTACTAACTGATTCGGGAGGAATACAAGAGGAAGCACCGTTTTTGGGCAAGCCGGTATTGGTCATGCGTGATACTACCGAGCGTCCTGAAGCTGTTGAGGCTGGAACGGTTAAATTGGTGGGGACAAGCTCTCGAAAGATTATATCTAATGTCGAAAAATTGCTTGCCGATAAAGAGGAATATCGAAAAATGACTCATGCTCATAATCCTTATGGAGACGGCAAAGCTTGCTCAAGAATTATACAAGAGCTGAAAAAAGCAGTAAAAAAAGGTAAGTTGCCAAAATAATATTAATCAAAAAAAGGATTTCTAAAAAAGAGAAATTCCATTAAAGAATAAGACCAGATATGTCGGAGTTAAAAGAAAAGGCAGTAACAGGTGTATTTTGGAGCTTTATTGAACGATTTGGGAGTCAATTTATATTAATGTTATCACAAATTATACTGGCAAACTTGTTGTCTCCTAAAGATTTTGGAATGTTTGCAATGTTAACCATTTTTATAGCAATATCGCAAACTTTTATCGATAGTGGTTTTGATAATGCCCTTATTCAGAAAAATGATGTAACAGATTCTGATTATTCAACGGTTTTTTATTTTAATATTATTATTGCTGTTGTCATTTACATTATATTATTTTTTGCCGCACCTTATGTTGCTGATTTTTACAATACTCCGGTTTTGGAACTGGTGATGCGAGTGGTTTGTTTTAGCTTGGTTTTTAGCTCTTTTGGGTTAATTCAATTTGTGAAGTTTAAAATAGACATGGATTTTAAATCCATTGCAAATGTGGTACTTATTGCCAACTTACTGTCTTCGGTTATAGCTATAATAATGGCAATGTTAGGATATGAAATTTGGGCTTTGGTTGCTCAAATAATGGGCTTATATTTTTTTAGAACACTATTTTTTTGGATAAAAAGTTCATGGCGACCGAAATGGCATTTCTCTTTCAAATCGTTTAAGTCGATGTTTAGTTTTGGTTCCAAATTGTTGATGGCTGGATTACTAAACGAAGTATTTGAAAATATTTATAATGTGGTTATCGGACGTATGTTTCCGGCTGCGAGCCTGGGGTTTTTCGACCAGGCAAAAAAAATGCAGAATATCCCTATTACCACATTGGCTAAGATAGTGGGTAATGTCACATTGCCGGCATTTTCAAAAGTACAAAACCAGAAAGAAAAATTACAATATGGCTTCGATAAATCCATAAAATTTCAGTCATTTCTAAGTTTCCCAATGATGGCAGGATTAGCTGTTGTAGCCGAACCGGTAATCTCTTTTCTGATTGGGGATAAATGGCTGCCTTGTGTGCCTTATTTACAATTGATGTGTATTGCAGGAATGATATACACTTTACATACATCAAATTTGAATATTTTGGTGGTAAAAGGTCGTTCTGATTTGTTTTTAAAATTAGAGATTATAAAAAAAATAATTATTGTTATTGCTATTATCATTGGATTAAATTGGGGTATATTAGGATTGGTGATCGGACAGGTGGTCACTTCATTCATAAGTTTGATTATCAATGCCTATTTTACCAGAAAGTTAATTGATTTTGGTGTGATAAAACAGATAAAAGCAATAAAAAGCACTATGTTATTAACCATAGTAATGGTTGCATTTATGGGATTAGGTTTTTTTATCGAAAGCCAACTGTGGCGACTGTTATTTCAAATATTAATTGGAGGAACGACCTACCTCTTTTTTGCATTCCTATTTAAAGTAAGTGTGTTGACTGAAACGCTTACGTTAGTGAAAAACTTTAAAACCAAGTAATATGAAAACCAAGAATACATTAGTAACCCAACCACATATGCCTTCTTTAAGTGAATTTATTCCTTTGCTGGCAGATATATGGGAAAATCGGTGGCTTACCAACAATGGTAAATATCATCAGGAATTCGAAAAACGATTGGCCGAATTTTTAGGAGTACCCTACGTTGTATTATTTTCTAACGGAACGTTAGCATTGATAGCAGCTTTACAATGTTTACGAATAAAAGGCGAAGTAATTACTACTCCTTATAGCTTTGTGGCTACAACGCATGCCTTATCATGGAATGGAATAAAACCTGTTTTTGTGGATGTAGATCCCGTTTATGGAAATTTGGACCCTCGAAAAATAGAGCAGGCAATAACCCCGAATACCACCGCAATATTACCCGTGCATGTTTATGGAAATCCTTGTGAGGTAGAAGCTATTGAAAAAATTGCCGATACTTATGGATTAAAAGTCATTTACGATGCGGCTCATGCTTTTAATGTGAAAAAAGAAGAATCAAGCATTTTAAATTTTGGCGATTTATCTATTTTAAGTTTTCATGCCACCAAAGTATTTAATACCATTGAAGGTGGTGCTGTAATTTGTCATGATAGTAAAACAAAACAACGGTTAGACTATTTGAAGAATTTTGGAATTGCTGACGAAACAACTGTTGTAGCTTCGGGAATAAATGCCAAAATGAATGAACTACAAGCTGCTTACGGATTATTACAATTGAAAGACTTTGATATTGTAATCGAAAAAAGAAAGGCTTTAACCCTCCAATATAAAGAAGGATTGAGAAAATTGGAAGGAGTGAATTTCTTAAATGAGGGTGACAACGTGGCATATAATTATGCCTATTTCCCAATATTTATCGATGAAAAGAAGTGTGGTTTCAATAGAGATGATGTGATGGAAGTCTTGAAGAAGGAGAACATTTTTGCAAGAAGATATTTCTATCCTTTAATTAGTGAATTTCCTCTTTACAGAGGATTGGCTAAAGAAGCGGAATTAAAAATTGCATATAAAGTGTCTCGGGAAGTAATTTGTTTACCTCTGTATCCTGATTTATCTAAAGAAATAGTAAAATTGATAATAGCAAAAATAAAGCAATTACATCGTGTTAATAGTGTTAAGTTAATGTCAGTGGAGGAGATTGACAAATAATAAGAAAATGATTATGAGTAGACCCATTTTGAGTGTAGCGGTTATTACCTATAACCATGGTAAATATATAGAAGAGTGCTTAGAAAGTCTTGTTAATCAGGAGGTAAATTATCCTTATGAAATTATCATCGGAGAAGATTGTAGTACCGATGATACGATGATATATGTAGAAAAGTATGCAAAAAAATACCCTGAATTAATAAAGGTAATTACCAGTGAACAAAATGTAGGAGCAATGAGTAACGACCATCGTGTGATAAATGCTTGTTGTGGAAAATATATTGCTTTCTGCGAAGGAGATGATTATTGGATTGATAAACATAAACTTCAAAAACAAATTGATTTTTTAGAACAAAATCCCGATTATGGTATGGTACATACCAATTTTTTGTTGTTAAATGAGAATAGAACGCAGAAAGGAAATACTAAGGGAATATTTCGACGCAAATTGGAACGTCCATCAGGAGACATATTGGAAAGTCTTGTGAAAAATAATCAAGTCGGGACAGCATCTGCATGTATACGAAGTCAGCCTATTCGGGATTCTAAGGTAATGGATACAATAATAGAGCGGGGATGGGGAATGTCTGATTATCCTTTTTGGCTTGAACTGGCAGGAGTTTCTAAAATAAAGTATATGCCTGATATTACTTCGGTATATCGAATTCATCAAACCTCCCTGACTCATGGTTTAAATTGGGACGGAAGATACAATTTTTTTAAAAATAGATTTGCAATAAAACGTTATTACGCAAAGAAATTTAATGTAAAGAGTGCAGAACCCTATATTGAAGCATTATACCATAAGGAACTATTAAAGTTTGCAATTTTTATGAAAAACAAAACAATGCGTGAAGCGTGCATCAATCATTATCAAAAAACAGAAGAAGCTCGTTTGCATTTATTGTTTGCCAAATATCCTATATTGGACGGATTATTTAAAATAGTATACCGTTTACACGATTATATGAATATATCATCATGAGTCTTAAGGTAGTGAATAAGAATAATTTACTGATGTTGGGAGGATCGCCATTTCAGGTTCCATGCTTCAAGTATGCAAAATCAAAGGGGTATCACGTAATTAGTTGCGATTATTGTCCCGATAATCCAGGACATCAATATGCTGATGAATACGTAAATGTTAGTACCACCGACTTAGAAGCCGTTTTACAATTGGCTAAAGAAAAAAATATCGATGGAGTACTAGCTTATGCCTCTGACCCTGCAGCTCCCACAGCTGCTTATGTTGCCGAAAAGTTAAATTTACCGGGAAATCCGTACGAATCGGTTGTTATTTTGTCAGAGAAAGATAAGTATCGTAAATTTCAGCATCAGCATAATTTTAATTCGCCTAGATATGATAGTTTTTGTAATCTAGAAAACTATTTGAAACAGGCTGGTAATTTTACTTATCCGGTAATTATAAAACCAGTGGATTCAAGTGGAAGTAAAGGGGTTACAAAAGTTACAGAAGCCTGCCAGATACCCAAAGCTGTAGAATTTGCATTGTCTTTTTCAAGAGCTAACCGATTTATCGTTGAAGAGTTTATTGAAAGAAAATACACTCAGTTAGATGGAGATATTTTTGTTTACGATGGTAAAATTGTTGCTTACTATATAGGGGATCAAATCAGAAATGTAAAAGTTAATGAATTTACGCCTGTGGGAATTAAGTACCCATCAAAAGTTCCTAAGAAATATCACGATATTATTTTTAGTGAATTACAGCGAATGATTGATTTACTAAATTTAAAAGTTGGAGGAATGAATATAGAAGTACTTATATCTAATGATGATAAAGTATATATCGTAGAAGTAGGAGCAAGGAATGGCGGCAATTGTATCCCTGAAATAATAAAATATGCCAGCAATGTGGATATGGTTAAGATGAGTGTGGAAACCTGTTTGGGAAACAGGATTGATTTACCGAATCGAAAAGAAATTGATAAATTCTATATCACTTATGTAATTCATTCCAGTCGTGATGGAATTTTTAAAAATGTAAAAGTCAGTCATGAGGTTACCGATTACATTTTAGATATGAATATGGTAGTAAATGAAGGTGATGAAGTACAACGTTTTACAGGGTCAAATTGTACGCTGGGTATGGCTCTTTTGGAATTCCCCACAGAAGAAATATTTGACGATATGGTGGAAAGGTTACCTCAATTAATAAAAGCAGAGTTGGAATAATTACTAATAGGATAAGTATGAAGTATATTCAGATTATTTTGTGGGGATTGATATTCTTTGTTGCTTTTTTTCTAAAAAGAATAGACGTTGGCGGGCAAGAGTTGGTATACGCATGGAAATTACCTTTATTATGTATAATGCTTGCAGGTGTTGTCGGACGAAAGTCGGGATATGTATTTATTTCTCTGGGATATATATTTGCCATAAAGAATTTAATTAGTAGTCATGTTTTTATATATCCTTTTGATGCGATTATAAATTTTATAAAGTATTTAATTATACCTGTTTTTATACATTGGATTGTTGTTAACGTAAGAAGTATTTATTCTCTTCGGGTGTTAAGAATATTACCCATTTACTTGTCTGTTTTTTTTATTATTTCTAACATCCCTTTTTATTTTGGATTATTTTCCAAAACAACAAAAATATTGTTGGTGACCGAAGGAGGAGGGATAGAAGGATTTTTAGGTTTGTTAGGAACAGCACATCAATCTTCTGCAGTTTTAGCAATTACCAGTTTAATCCTTATAAATTTCTTGATAAATGGTAAAAACAGGGGGTATTTAAAATATATTATAACTCCTATCATAATGTTTGGTGTATTTTTTTTGTATAAAACTTACGCCCGTACGGGGTGGTTGATGTTTGTAATTGGTTTTATCGCACTTTTTGCTCATAAAATAACTTTTAGAGATATTTGGAAATTTGCTGTGGCAGGATTTATATTGTTAATTGGTTTTGTTGTCTTATTACAAACAAGTGATACTTTCCGCAGAAGAATATTTGATGATAGACAAGGCGATAAAAATCTTCCTCTTTCAGAACGAATAGGTTCGGGAAGATTGGCAATTGCAGGTGTTTATCTTGCTAATTATATGAATAGCGATTTTACTACCCTGATGATAGGGATGGGGATGCAGGAATCTATAAGACGGCACGGGGAAAAAACAGGAATGCCCATATTTGCACACAATGGATTTATAGAAGCCTTAGTAGATAATGGTATTATAGGTTTTATTCTTTATATGTTTTTTGTGGTGAAGATGTATGTTGCAATAGGAAAATCGCAAAGCAGTAATGTGCGAATGGCAAAGGCATTGTTCTTTATGTTTGTGTCGTGTCTGCTGACACAACAGGCAAATTACTATTTAGTTGATGTATTTCTTGCCCTTTACGTAGGTTTGGTGTTGGTTGAAAGCGAAGTAAATAAATACGTTTACAGACAAAGAATTTTAAGAAACCAGGAATTAACAATGGGTGAGTAGAAATGAAAAATAAATTAAAAAAAATAGTAGCTAGTGTAATAGGTTATACATTGGTTTTTATATTCAAATATAGCGCTTTAAAGCATTCTCGAAAAAGAGTTGTTTCTATCTATTTTCACGATCCTTCGGTGCAGTTGTTCGAAGCGGTTGTTCGTTTTTTTGCAAAAAAGAAATTTCGATTTATCGATGAACAGGAGTATTTTGATATTGTAAAGCAAAAGAAAAACGTTGACGAATCTTTAGTGTTTGTTTCGTTCGACGATGGCTGGAAAAGTAATATGCAGTTATTGCCGGTTATAGAAAAATATAACGTAAAATGTACGCTATTTGTGCCAATAGAACCTCTCCTGACTGGAAATTTTTGGTGGGAGTATGCTCCTTATATTTTGAAGAATGATAAAAAATACAGAAACATAAATGATTTAAAAAAATTAGATAATTATAAGCGCATGCAGCTGGTGAATGATGCTGAAAAAGTAGTAGTGTTACAACGTTCTGCCATAACAAAGCAGGAACTGGCGCAGATGAACAGACATCATTTAATTACCATTGGAAGTCATTCGTTTACCCACCCAATAACCATTACTTGTACCGAAAAAGAGCTGCACAGAGAATATATTGAAGCAAAAAAGGAGTTGGAAAAGTGGCTTCAGACAGAAGTGCATTCATTTTCTTATCCTAATGGTGATTTTAATGAAAAAGATTTGAAATTGGTAAAACAAGCTGGTTTCCAGATGGCATTTTCCACTAATACAAACCTATCGGCAATAGAATCAGTATATGAAATTCCGCGCATATCAATGAATACAAAAGGAGGAGCCTGGGAAAATATTGCGCGTGCTCTGGGATTGTGGAGTCGCTTTGTTGACCGATTTAGAAATAGATAAAAATGGAAGAAATGAAAAATGTTTTGTATATATCGCCAGGAATGGGACGTAATGGTTGTAAAGGGGGGGTCAGCTTATGTGTCCGTAATTATTCTCTTCATATTGCTGATTTCAAGGTGTTGGTTACTCGTAAAAGAGGAAATTCAAAATTAATAAATGCATTTTATTTTCCTTTTTTAATATTACGAGTGATATATAAATTGTTAACCGACAGAGCTGTTAAAATTGTACATATACACGGGAGTATTGGCGGGAGTTTTTTTCGAAAGTATATGATATATAAAATTGTGCGTCTGTTTTCGAAGAAAAAAGTGATTTTTCATGTGCATAGCGGCGGTATTAAAAAATTTTATAACGGGTCGAATGCAACGGTAAAAAAATGGATTCGTGATATAATTAATAATTCCGATATGGTTATTTGTTTATCTGAAAGTTGGAAAAAATATTTTACGGAAACATTTTCTCCCCGTAAATTAGAAGTGGTCAATAATATGATTCTGCCTCCGAAGAATACCGGTAGAATTGATGCTGATAATAGATTTACCTTGTTGTTTTTAGGTCTGATAACAGAGAATAAAGGAATTTTTGATTTGTTAAAAGTTATTGCCGATAATAGAGAAGAATATAATGGAAAATTACTGCTCCGTGTTGGAGGAAACGGTAAAACAAAGCAGTTAGAAGAGGTAATCGCTGAGTTGCATCTTGAAAATATGGTAACTTTTGAAGGCTGGGTATCAGGAGAACATAAAGAACAGTTATACCGTTCTTCTGATGTATTGATTCTGCCCTCTTATTTTGAAGGTGTTCCTTTGGTTATTTTAGAAGCAATGAGTTATGGTTTACCAATAATTGCAACCAATGTGGGTGGAATACCCGATATTTTAGAGCGCTGGAATAACGGTATTCTTTTAGAGCCGGGTGATGCTGTGCAGTTAAACAATGCTATATTAAAGTTGATGAACGATAAAGGCTTGCAATCACAGTTTTCTGAATGTTCGCAAAAAGGAATTAGTAATTTTTATCCTGATAGTGTGTTAGAAAAATTACAAAAAATATATCAAGAAATGGAATAATTTTAGTTTGTTGCAAATTCTGTCATATGAATAAATCAATAATCAATAGTTTTTTGCAGCTGCAAGCCTATGTTGAACAGGAAGAGTTTAAAGGATGGGATCCTTATGACGGGTTAAATTCCTCTTTCTTTCAAACTGTTCCTTTGTTAAACAGAAGCCGGCTCCTGCGTTTAATATGGATACAGACATTTAAACGCTGTCCTTTTAATCTTCGAAAACTTTTTGGGGTAAAAAAAGGATATAACGCAAAAGGACTGGCTCTTTTTTTAAGTGGTTATTGTAAATGGTATCAGTATCATAAGAGCAAAGAAATAAAAGAAAAGATACATTTTTTAAGCGCCAAATTGTTGCAATTGCAGTCGCAGGGCTGGTCTGGGGCATGCTGGGGATATAATTTCGATTGGCAGGCACGTGCTTTTTATCAACCTAAAGGCACGCCTTCGGTGGTGGTAACCTCGTTTGTGGGCAACGCACTGCTTGATGCTTACGAGATAACTAAAAACGAGAAATTATTAGCAACGGTAATATCCATTAAGGATTTTATTTTAAATGATTTACACAAAACTATTGATGCTGACGGCGATATTTGTTTTTCCTATTCTCCGTTGGATAAAACACAGGTTTTTAATGCATCGTTATTAGGAAGTAGAATATTAGCCCGAATTTATGCTTATACCGACAATGAAGAGTTGAAAAATATGGCTCGAAAATCGGTGTTATATTGTGTTAAGAATCAGCAGAAAAATGGAGCATGGGCTTACGGTACATTGCCTTATCATCAGTGGATTGATAATTTTCATACCGGTTTTAATTTAGAAGCTATTGCTGATTATCAGAAATATACCCAAAGCAATGAGTTTGATGAGTATTTGAACAAAGGATTGGATTATTATTTAAATACTTTTTTCTTGGATACAGGGATGCCTAAATATTACAATAATAAAATTTATCCGGTTGATATTCATTGTGCTGCACAATTGCCGGTAACATTAGAAGCAATGGGAGTTTTGGAAGAGTACAAAACTTTGTCAGAGCGTGTTTTGAATTGGACGATTAAAAATATGCAGAGTAGTAAAGGGTATTTTTATTATCAGAAAGGAAAGAATAAAACCATAAAAATACCCTATATCCGTTGGTCGCAAGCGTGGATATTCAAGGCTTTATCAATCTATATCCATCACAAACAGGAAGATGAATTTATTAAAACCCTAAACAGCAGCTATGAAAAAGAGAATTGAAATAATGAATTCGCCGGTTGATGTATTAACAATGCAGGAAACGGTTCTTTTAATTGATGATGCAATCAGCAGAAAGGAATCAATTCAACATATTGTTGTTAATGCAGCAAAATTAGTAAAAATGCAGTCTGATAAGGAACTGTATAAATCTGTAGTTAGTAGTGATATTATCAATGCCGATGGAATGGGTGTGATATGGGCTGCAAAAATGCTAGGCAAAAAGCTTCCCGAGCGAGTAACCGGTGTTGATTTAATGCAGGAATTGGTGGTGCTTGCAGCAGAAAGAGGCTATCGTATTTTCTTTTTTGGTGGTAGAGAAGAGGTGGTAACTGAGGTAGTTAGAAAATACGAAAGAGTTTTTGGTAAAGAAATTATTGCAGGATACCGCAATGGCTATTTCAAAAAAGAGGAAGAGCAGCAAATAGCAATGGATATTGCTGTATCTAAAGCAGATATTCTCTTTGTGGCAATTAGTTCTCCTGTTAAAGAGATATTTTTAAATACTTACAAAGAATTACTGCAGATACCTTTTATTATGGGAGTAGGCGGTTCGTTTGATGTGGTTGCAGGAAAAGTAAAACGAGCTCCCAAATGGATGCAGAATGCAGGGTTGGAGTGGCTTTATCGGGTTATTCAGGAACCCCGAAGAATGTGGAAGAGATATTTGGTGACCAATACTTTATTTATTTACTATATTTTGAAAGAAAAAATTAAAAATATCTTCAAAAGATAAAGCATAATTTATTATCGACAATAACTTAGTTTTAATTAAAAATTTTTAGGAACACAACCAGAATAACAATATAAACCTAAACTTAAAACCATGATTAAAGGAAGAGAAACAACATTAGCACGGATTAGTACGCTTTGGCAAGTGATCTTATCGTTGGCTTGCTATTGGGCTGTTGTATGGGGGGTAACTCATTACATCAGGCCATTGCAAATGAGCAGTCAGGATAACCATATTCTGTATATTATGATTGCTGCAGTATGGTATGTTCTATTAACCGAATTTAAATTGGGGAAAATAGTAAGAATCAAAAGTTATTCTGAGCTGTTTATTGATTATTTACTCGTGGCAGTAATTGGAGGAGTTGTGCTGTGTGTGGCTACGTATCTTTTAACTCGATCTATTCCCATATTAGAGATAAGTTTATTTATCTGTACTAATCTGTTGGTACTTTTTAGTCTGCGGATGGGAATATTCCTATTCCTGAAAAAGATGCGTGTAAAAGGTTATAATACGCGACAGGTTTTGGTTATTGCCGATGGTGCTACTTATTCTCGTTTTATTGATGATATAGTTGAAGTTAATGCTTGGGGATATAAGGTCTGGGCATTAATGACTAATGACGAAAAACTAAAAGAAAGATACGAATCAGAGGTGTGGGTGATTAAAGAGAATTTTGAGATAGAAAAAGTAATAGATGCCAATGTAATAGATGAGGTAATTTATTGTAAAGGGAAATCATCAGACGAGGAAATTCGTAATTTGTGTTACGCTTGTGCTGAAGTTGGTGTGCTGTTTAGAGTACATTCCGAATTATTAAGTCTGGCTTCGCAACGTTCCTACCTGGCAAATATCGGAGAACTGCCGTTTTTAACGTTTACCAATACACCTCAAACTTATTTTGCAATGAAAATAAAATATTTTATGGATTTTATTATTTCTTTGTGCATTGTAATATTAATTTCACCTATAATGTTGGCAATAGCTGCTGCCATAAAATTAGAGGACGGAGGTCCGGTATTCTTTAAACAGAAAAGGGTAGGATTACACGGTCGAATCTTTTCGTGTTTGAAATTTAGAACAATGGTCACTAATGCTGAAGAGTTGAGAGCAAAATTGGAAGCTCAAAATGAGCAGGAGGGACCTGTATTCAAAATAAAAAATGATCCTCGTGTAACACGAATCGGTCGTTTTTTAAGAAAAACATCATTAGACGAATTGCCCCAATTTTTAAATGTATTGGGAGGTGATATGTCTATCGTAGGGCCTCGTCCGCCAATTCCTGAAGAGGTAGAACAATACGAACGCTGGCAGCGCCGACGATTAAGTATGAAACCCGGAATAACTTGTATATGGCAGGTATCAGGAAGAAATAATATTCCTTTTGAAGAGTGGATGAAATTAGATATGCTTTATATTGATACCTGGTCGTTAAAGCTCGATTTAATTTTATTTTTAAGAACCATTAAGGTTGTATTAACCGGCGATGGGCAATAAAAATATTGAATTTATAAGAAGAAAAAAAAGTTATATATTAAATTGTTGTAAATGTAAAAATATAAATTATGAACAGAAATTTTAATCTTGTGGCCTTGTTATTATTGTTAGCTTTGGTTTCTTGTCGTTCCAGCCGTGATTTGATTTTTTTTCAGGATGTAGTAAAAGATACTACAGCAACGGTTATTGATAATCGTCCCGACTATCATATTAAGAGTAATGATAACTTATATGTAAATATTCGTTCGTTAGATCCTGAAATAAGCAGAGCTTATAATCCTTCGCAAGATCCTAACGATAACAGTGGAGGCAGAAGATATGGTGATCCTGCTATGCAGTATGTAAATGGTTTTATGGTAGACAGCTTAGGAAGTATATCCTTGCCCATATTGGGGAAAATTACTGTGGGAGGACTTACTTTGCAGGAAGCAGAAAACAAAGTAAAAAAATTAGCAGATAAACATTTGAAAGATGCCAGTGTAAAGGTGCGTTTACTGAATTTTAAAGTCAGCGTAATGGGGGAGGTGAAAGTTCCAGGGGTTTATTATAATTATGCTAAGAATTTTACGATATTGGAAGCCATAAGTATGGCACAAGGTATTACCAGTAGTGCCAAATCAAATAAAGTAAAAGTTTTTAGAACTGTAAAGGGTATAAGAACATTTTATGTTGTAGACCTAACCACCAAAGAATTGTTTAACTCTAAAGCTTTTTTCTTAGAACCAAATGATGTTATTTATGTTGAACCTCATGAAATTAAGAAATTTGATGTAAACTCAGGTTTTTACAGTTTGATGTTGTCGGCAATATCAACAGTAGTTTTAATTGTCAGCTTAATAGTTACAAAATAAAATATTAGAAAAATGCAATATGTTGATGAAGTGATGAAGTATTTTGAACATAAAGATGATTCTGAATCTAAAATCTTTTTGTTGAGACTCATATCTAAATGGAAAACTTTTTTGCTATGTGCTCTTGTGGGAGCCGGATTAGCTGCTTTGGTATATGTTTTATTGCCTAAAGTGTATACCGTTCATAGCTCTATTTTTGTACACGTAAATCCAAATGAAAATAAAGGGGATTTGTTTTCTAAAGATCTTAGATTTCTTGAAAAATCGAATATTCAGAATAATGTAGAGCTGTTAAAAGCTTTTACCTTGAATCGACAGGCTATTGTTAATTTAGAAAGAAATGTTGCCTGGTACGAAAAAGGGATATTTATCGATAAAGAAATTTATAGTGACGCACCCTTTATCATTAAGGAAAATAGTGGGAAAAATTACACCAATGTCCCCATATTTATTGAACAAATAAACGATAATGAATATCATTTAAAGGTAGATCATACTGCTAAACTGTTTGATGACACTAAGTTACATATAAAAGTAGATGAAAAAGGTCAGTTCGGAGTACCTATTGCCAATGAATATTTTCATTTTACCATTGATAAAAATGACAATTCTGCGGAAAAAAAATCAAATATCTATTTTATTTTTAATGATATTGATAAGTTGACTCTTAACTATATGAAGAAAACTAAAGTTATTGTTTCTGAAAAGAATGCTGAGTTTATACATTTAAAAATTAATTGCAGAGAACCCTTAAGAGGGATCAATTTTTTAAATGAGTTAACCAATGTATATTTACGTTTTAGTTTGTATGAGAAAAACAAAAAATCGGAACATACGGTACAGTTTATTGATTCACAATTGGCGGGTGTGGCTGATTCTTTAGAGAGGTCCGGTAAAAAATTCTCTAATTTTAAATCGGAAAACCGAATTGTAAATATTGGTGAGAAAGGAACTGCTATGGCAGCAAAAATTCAAAATTTAGAAACGGAATTGGCCCAAAATAAATTATCGTTAAAATATTATCAGAAATTGTTGACCGAAATTACCCAAAAACGTTTGGGGCGTGTTAAGGCTCCATCGGTAGTTGGTGTTAACGATCCTTCTGTAAATACACTGATTAGTAAGTTGATAGAGTTGAATTCAAGACGTAAAACATTATCGTTTAGTGTTCAGGAGGATAATCCAAAATTAAAGATATTGGATAACGAAATTGATTTTATCGTTAAAAGTTTAGAAGAAAATCTGAGAAAATTGATGGAGAGTAATAAAGCAACTATTTATAGTATATTGGAGCGGATAAAAAGTTTTAAAGAGCAGTTAACTAAATTGCCTCGCAGTGAACAGACTATGAATAGTATGAAAGTACAATATGAGTTAGATAACGAATTATATACTTTCTTGATGAAGAAACGTGCTGAAGCTGCCATTGCAAAAGCTTCTACATTTTCTGATTCACAAGTGATTGATCCTGCAAGTAGAGCTACAACTGTAAAGAAAAGTCCTAAATTATTATTTAGTTTGGGTATTGGGGTATTTTTAGGTTTGGCATTGCCGTTTTTTGTACTTTTGATCGGGGCTTTTTTCGATGATACTGTTCGTACCGAAGGTGATGTGAGATCTCGAAGTTCTATGCCTGTTTTTGCACACATAAGGCATAGTGAAAATCCGGATTTATTGCCTATTGTTAGTAATTCTCACTCTGTTGCTGCTGAATCGATTAGAACACTTAGAGCAGGACTGCGAAGAATTTCTGATAAAGATAAGGGAAATGTAATTGCAATTCATTCGGCTCTTCATAACGAGGGTAAGACATATATTGCTTGTAATTTGGCAGCTGCTTTGGCAATGAGTAATAAAAAGATACTATTAATAGATGCCGATATGCGTAAACACAATGTTGTTGAAATATTTAAATCGAAAAAGAATAAAGGTTTAAGTGATTATTTGAGGAATAATTGTTCCATAAATGATATTGTTTCGGCTACTGATGTTGCTAACTTAGATTGTATTGTAAATTCTGAAATTCCTGAAAATCCCGTAGAATTATTGGAAAACGGAAGATTGGAAAAAATGTTGGTTGAACTTAAAAAAGAGTACGATTTTATTTTTATTGATAATGCTCCTTTAATGGTGGTTGCCGATGGATATAGTACAGCTAAAATTGCCGATACCAATCTATTTATACTGAGGGAAGGGTATAGTCAGAAAAAAGAGATATCATATCTTAATAATTTAAAGGAAAATGAGATGATAGATCACGCCATGATTGTTTTAAACGATATGTCATATAGAGGATTGGGATTTATTAAACCCAGCAATGGCAAAGATGTAAACAACAGGCTTTTGAAAAAAGTAAAAACAATGTTTTAAAAAAAAGATTTTTTTCATTTGTAAAAATTAGGTTAATAGGATAAAAGAGTAGTCTGTTAAGGCTGCTCTTTTTTTGCTTAATTTTAAAATATTGATGCTTATTTTCACTTAAAAATAGAATAAAGAAAAAATATATTTAGAAATGTTTTGTAAGTTGTTGTTATATAGCGTTTTGTTTTGGTGATAGATTTTTCTGAAAAATTTGTTTATATCTATTACATCTCTATTTTTGCGAACTGAAATTTATAAACAAAAAAACAGAATAAAAATGGCATTTATCACTAAAGAAAAATTCTTATCGCAGGAATGGATTAAAGCTTATACTTACCTGATTTTAGGTAGTGTTATTTTTGCAGCAGCAGATATTTTATTTGTAGTTCCTTACAAATTAGCTCCAGGTGGAGTTTATGGTATTGCAACGGTATTGAATACACTTTATGGCTGGCAGATCAACACAAGTGCATTCTCAATGGAAATACCGCTTATTATTATAGGAACTTTTATTTTAGGTCCTCGATTTGGTGTAAAAACCATTCTTAGTATTGCT
>PDWJ01003591.1_pt1 | contig 21901 bp, 23 predicted proteins | sample 1430881 | NCBI WGS metagenome assembly PDWJ01 (sample SAMN01162460, study PRJNA174530) | Oral metagenome, whole genome shotgun sequencing project. | biome: Marine environment; feature: Marine mammal; material: Swab sample of the gingival sulcus; isolation source: swab sample of gingival sulcus... | reverse complement strand
GCCGCGAAAAAATTCTGTAGTGTAATCCGAAAAGAGAGGAGAAGTTGCCCAAACATAAATCTTATTTTACCAATGCATGATCTTTTGCAAACCGCCGATTGCGCACCGTCATATCATCCACCAACACACCGTCTTTGAGATGCAAAATGCGCTCGGCATGTTCCGCGGTGGATTGCTCATGTGTCACCAGAATAATCGTGTGTCCTTTTTCATGGAGTTTTTGCAAAATTTGCAACACCTGCGTGCCGGACTTTGAATCCAAGTTCCCCGTCGGTTCATCGGCAAAAATAATGTCGGGACTATTCACCAGCGCACGCGCAATCGCGACGCGTTGTTTTTCACCGCCGGACAATTGGTGCGGCATGTGCTCAATGCGGTGCGACATACCCACGCTTTCGAGCGCATCATGCACGCGCTGTTTTTTATTGTGTCCGCCCGTGAGTCGCGCGAGAAGTGACATTTTTTTGTCACCCTTTTGTTTCGCCGCATAAAAATCATACAGAAGCGGCAATTCCACATTTTCAAAAACACTCACGCGTTGCAACAAATTAAACGACTGAAACACAAACCCGATTTTTTGATTCCGAATAAACGCCAATTGCGTATCATCAAGCACAAGCGCATCCTCGCCGTCAAACGTATACGTACCATCCGTCGGCCGCTCCAATAAACTCAGCAGATGCATAAACGTCGATTTCCCCGATCCGCTCGGTCCCATAATCGCGACAAATTCTCCCCTGGCGATGTCACACGACACATCACGCAGCGCGTGCGTTTTCGTTTCTCCCATGTCATACACCTTTGCCAGATGCGCGCATGAAATCATTGTCGGCGCTTTTTCTTTATTCATTCCCTTGTTCATAAATTGCAAAAATTTCTTCCCCTTCGGCAAGTCCGTCAATCACTTCGACATTTCCCGCGTCACCTTCCAGTCCCGTCGTGATATATTTTTTGATATATTCTTCTCCACCGCGCACATAGACAAACGTGCCGTCGTCATCGGTGCGAATAAATCGCAGTGGCACATGCAAAACATCATTTTTTTCCTCCACGACAATATCCACATCCACGCCCATACCGGAACGCACGCGTTCATCGCTGTCATCCATTTTGAGCGTCACTTTATAATATGTGACATCTTGCAGCGTCACAGCCTCCGGATCAATCTGCGTAATATGCGCCATAAATGTTTCATCATCAAACGCATCAAACGTAATTTTCGCCTCTTGTCCGACATGCATGCGCACCACGTCAGACTCCGACATGAGCGACTCGATATGCAAATCACCCGGATCAATCACCCGCACGACAACGCCCTGCGCAATTTCTCCAACCCGTGCTTCTTGCTTTGTCACAATCCCATCCATCGGCGCACGCAACACTGTTTTGGACCATTGTGATTGTGTCGCGCGAAGCATCGCCCGCGCATACTCTACGCTTTTTCTGTACTGTTCGCGTTGTTCCGGCTTGATGTCATCCCAATGCCGACGCGCCATTTTTTCCGCCGCAACCGCCTTGTCCACTTCCACGCGCGCCGCGTGAATCTGCGCACCCAACTGATTGCGATTAATCGTGATGAGTTTTTGTCCTTTTGTCACCGTATCTCCAACCGCCACATCCACAGACGTAATCATCGTCGGAATTTCAAAAGAAAGGTTTGCATATTTCTCCGGTCGCACGTCACCGCTATCACTGACCATTTCCGACACCGTACCGCGCGATACCCGGTACGCATCCGCAACATCTTTATCTGATTTGCCCGCAAACCGCTGCCACACAAACACCCCGACAAAGAAAATGATAATCACAATAATCACTGTTTTTTTTGATGGTTTTTTCATAAAAAATCTTTCTCAACAATTTACAACAAAACAATACGATACAATGTATTGCCGCTTTCACACCAATTATACCATACATTAGCATGTAGTATAGTAGCCGGTAGCGTGCAGAGGTAAAAAAATATCCGCCCGTTTTATCAATCCATTGTAGGGGCAGACCCATGTGTCTGCCCATAGAATTTCGCAAACATCCACAGGGCGAACACACAGGTTCGCCCCTACAGAGAAAAATCAAAAAAGTATGTCATGCTGAACGTGTTTCAGCATCTCTGAACCTTTGGTTCAGCCAACCTCTCGGGATGCTGAAACCTATTTCAGCATGACATGAAAAAAATAAAAGAGAAATGAGAAATCTTATATTCATTACAAATTACTGATTACTGATTACTAATTACGAGCTATTGACTTTTTCACTATTATATGCTACAATACGGTGTTATGCCGTGTGCATGACAAAAGGAGGCAGTTATTTAAAAACCGCGTCATAAAAAAAGATGACGCAAAACCGTACAATCATCACACCATAGGAGGTATATGATGAGTTATCCGAAAACAAACGAAGACCTTTTCACCGGCAACCGCACCGACAAGCATTTTCTGCTTGGTAGCCGTGTGCTAGTAGATCAAGAAACGAGGACAGTTTTGATTAATACCTTTTCAAGCCTCTTACCGGTTCGCCTGAATGACAAAATTCCGGGAGACGGTCCAACTGTACCTGAAATCAGCAGGCAACTATCCATCAACACTGATGGCAGTTACACTGATATGTTAGTGTCAGGTGGTGCTGTCGTTGGCTTGGGTACAACCTGGGGCGATGCAGAACTCATATTTTTGCAAAAAGACCCTGGCGCACCAACAGATGCAAGTCGCCAGACAATGCCGGCAGGACGTATGGATGAGGGATTGGCAGCGCATTGCTATCGTGAAGCATTGCAAGAGATTGTCCTTTGGGGTAATGGGAAGGTGTATTACCCCGAGCTTGCAGAAGTTCCATTGGGCACTGAAGAAGTTTTTGAAACTGTCAGTGCTGCGGTGAAAAAAGGTAACGTTCCAGAAAATCTGGAAATTGTTCCTTGCCCGGTTAAAGTTCACTCTTCTTTGAAAAACAGTTGGTCAATCAGCCTTTTTGTCGACGGACAGCATCGAGAGACCGTTGATAATATGATGATTGCCGTTGATGAGAAGAATAACACGCTTGAGTTTCGGCAATTATTTTTGCTGGACCTCGAGATTGCCAAAGATGGTGGCGATCTTGAAGGCATTGCCGACGGTGATGGCTTTGGGCGTAACGTTGTTGTTGTGTCGACGCAAGATTTCTTGAAGTATGTTGACATGGTTGAAAATGCCACGGCGGAAGAGTTGCGTGATATGATTTTGAAATCACAAACTCCCGCATTGGATGTTGTGGTGACGACCGAACCGCAGTATGGTGGTAAGTTTGGTCGGTTCTTCTGGGGCACTAAGGGTGTTGTTGCATCGTTGACAACAACGGTAACAGCCCTCGCGGATGTTCTCAGAGAAATTTAAGTTCCACAGAATTTGCGGAACGAAAAAATCTTCCTGTACGCGCGCACGCGCGGCAGGAGGTACGGAAAAAACGGCATAATCTGAATGGATTATGTCGTTTTATTTTTGTTCTTTTGCCAGTTTTTGTCGCAATTCGTCGATGCGACCATGGAGGAATATCAGTCGTTGCATGTCCGGATCAGATGGCGACACATTTTGCGCCCATTCACTGTCAAAAAAACTTTCTATCTCCATGCCAAGTTGCTCCAATAACTTTTCATCAGATGATGTACGGTCCAATGACACATAGCGCACTTTTACATCCACGCCATGCAATGCTTCGATTAGTTGAAATAGCCGCGTTTTGAAAAGTTGATTGTAGTTCACACGTGATCTTTTGAGTTCCACATACGTTCCATCGTCCAACACATAATCCGGATCAAAAGTGACCGCTTTCATTGTAGCTTCGTTGTGCTGTGCCCAATCTTGAAATTCTTTGCATTCCTTCGCGAGAAGATCGCGAAATACGTCGTCATTCCATGGAATCGTGCGCTGTTCTTTGCGCGGCACGTCATGCACACCGGGTATTTTGCCGATAACTTTTTCAAACATTTTGCCCGCGATTTCTGCTTGGTTACGTACATGTTTTTCTTGCGGGATATCGATAATTTGCTTTTCATAATCCAAAAATTTTTGCAATGTCGGGACGGGTTGATAATGATCAATACACCATCCATCATCTTCTTTGCGAAAAATACCCTGATATTTTTCCGGCAATTGCGTGATATCTTCCACCAGCTCTTGTCCCAGATACAATTGCCCAACCGGCAAAGATTCATCCGGTGAAGCGGTACGCAAGTCTTCAAGCTTTGCCAATGCGTACACCCAATCAACCGCAGCGTTGGTTACTCTTACATCCTTCGGATCATCCAATAAGACGGTCTTTTGTGATTGAAAAACATCCAGCGTTCCGGTATTTTCATCGCGTGCGACATGACATCCGTGAATTGTTGATGTTTTGTTTTTATGATTCACAAATTGAATATCCCACATACCGGTTTGACACGGCGTGAAATGTATATCTTTTTGCACAACACCTGATTGTTCTGTGACGGAAGAAACTTTTTCTTTATGAAACGCCCCTTTAAATAAATTACTGCCTTTGAGTGCATTATTACCTCTGAGTAAATTAGATCCTCCGATTTTCACATGACCGGAATACAGTTGTCCGGTATCGGGTAAAATCGGCAGAAAAAGAAATTGTCCTTCCCGATTTTCAAAAATCTTCACAACATGAAAACAAAAACGACCGCCGATTTCCGGGTGAAATGCCTGTGTAGGCAATTGCACGCCACGCCACATGTCATTTTCTTTTGCTACATATGCACGAGTATTTTTCATTGTACGCAAATGCTCTTTCTCAAATGCATCCCTTTGCGCAAATTCCTCTATCCCTTTCTTTTCCGCAGGTTCCCTGATTTGTAACACACCGTTGACCGGATTGAGGACCGTGCCGTCCGCATTTCGCATTGTCCCGGGTGGAAAAATCCCGATATTTTCTTTGGGAATATGCAAAAAACCCTCACTCTCGATCGCATTGCGTGATAGTTCATGAAAATAATGTTCCCGCAACTCCGCCAAGGATTGCTTGTCTTTTTCAGAAATCGCATCGGGCGCAAAACGCCGTTTTTCGAATGTTTTTTCCATCATATATTGTCCATATTACCCCATACACCGATTATATCATACATTAGCGCGTAGATAGTAGCTAGTAGCATGTAGAGGTGAAGAATCTTTTGCCCACTCTATTGATTTATTGTAGGGGCAGACCCACGTGTCTGCCCACAGAATATCGCAATTTATAGGGCGAACACACGGGTTCGCCCCTACAGAGAAAAATAAAAAACCCTCTCTGTGCTTTTCTCACATTTTTGTGAGAAAAGCACGAGAGGATAAATGATTCAGCAGAAAAAGTTAATTTTCCGGAAGAACGAATGGAAATGCCCCTTCGTCATTCCATTCTGTTGTAGGGTCCCAATAGTATTCGCGGAGGAAACAATCATTTTGATCACACATTGTGATCAAAATGTGCGGATCCCCGTTAAAAGTCGGTATTGTTTGATGCAACGCTGCGATGTACTTGATGTCCATCTGTTCCATCTGCCTGTGTGGCACAAATTCCAAAATGCGCGGCATTAAGCCGGCAAGCGGTAATTTGTACCCGAATTTTTTAGCGTAGTTTAGAACGCTTTCAGATGTACGATTCTCTGGAATCTCACGACCTGGAATCAATACAATATTATATCTCTTATTATCTTCCAGACAATGCTTTTCATTATAACTTTCAATGCCGGCACTCGTAAGTATTTCCCTGGCTCCTTCTTTTATAGTCAAGTCTTTTTCTTCCAACTTGGCGATTTCTTCTTCCCCCGGAAGATTTTTTCCAACAATTGAAAGCACGTAATGAGTGTTTTCGTTTTTGGGGTATGGCGAAAGCCTTGGTTGAACTATGAGTTCACCCTGGAGCAGTAATTGTACACCTTCCATGCCTCCCAATTTATTCACGATTGCTTCCATTTGCCCAAAAGTTAATTTACCGTATTTCATTGTAAACCTCCTCGGCTTATTGCCAATTTGTTTCTCGCTGCCCGCGAGTCTAGGGACATACGACTACAGTAGTCATAGCCAAAAATGTTGAAAATATTTCAAAGCTTTTGGCTATGACTGACCGAATATATTGTCAAAGAGCGACTATAAAATCTAGCATACATTTTTTATTTTGTCAAACATATTTTGTCAAACAAAGCGCCCTACAATTTCAATACGAAGAAAATCAAAGAGAAAGACGCGCTACATCGCATCTCTACACTTTTAGCTTAATACTTATAACTTTGAACTTGTATTTGGGGTCTTGAAATACGTTCAGGAGACAGGAATTTTTATTATGTCATGCCGGACTCTCAAATATCATATTCTACCGGCTACATACTATTTAATCGCCTGCGCGACCTTCTTCGGCACATTTGTGTCAAACGGATCGGGGATGACATAGTCTGGGCGGGGTTCTGTGATGCATCCGGCGATTGCTTCGGCCGCCGCGACAAACATCTCATCGCGAAATTGTACAATGCCATTATCCAGCGCACCGCGAAAAATCCCGGGAAACGCCAACACATTATTCACTTGATTTGGGAAATCACTGCGTCCCGTCGCAACCACAAGTGCACCGGCGGCATGCGCCTCGTCCGGCATAATTTCCGGCTCGGGATTTGCCAGCGCAAAAATAATCGGATCCTCATGCATCGATGCGATCATGTCTTGCGTCAACGCACCGGCAACAGACACACCGATAAACACATCCGCACCGGCAATCGCGTCATTCAACTCTCCACGAATGTCATTTTTATTGCTCACTGCGCGCAACCGCTTTTTTACATCATTCAAATCATCTCTCTGTGAACTGATAATCCCTTTGCTGTCGCAACAAATAATATCCCCCACACCCCACACGCGCAAAATATCCGCAATCGCCACACCCGCAGCGCCCGCACCGCTCATGACAACTGTTAAATCTTCCTTTTTGCCGCCACGCAGTTTCAGCGCGTTCATCAGCCCCGCAAGCACCACAACCGCCGTGCCGTGCTGATCATCGTGCATCACCGGAATATCCAATTCCGCGCGCAGTCGCTCTTCGATCTCAAAGCACCGCGGCGCGGAAATGTCCTCCAAATTAATCCCACCAAAAACCGGCGCGATGAGCTTGACGGTTGCGATAATTTCTTCAGTGTCTTGCGTATCCACACAAATTGGAAACGCATCCACATCCGCAAAACGCTTAAACAGCGCCGCTTTTCCTTCCATCACGGGAATTGCCGCGTGCGGACCCAAATTCCCCAACCCCAAAATCGCACTGCCGTCAGAAACGATAGTGTGAGTTGTTTGACTTCTGCGGGATTCGCATCAATCGCGCGCGATGCGCCCGCAACCCCCGGCGAGTACGCCAAAGATAAATCATCTTTGTTTTCAATCGCAATTTTGTTTTGCAAGGCGATTTTTCCGCCATGAACGCGGTGCATATCCACGGATTGTTGATAAATGTCTTTCATTGTTTATTGTGTGTTAGAAATAATGTGTGTGAGCGTTTTGCTGTGTGTCCATCGGCGTACTTCGTTGCCGGTTGCATCGAGATACACAAATGTCTCCACCGCATCCACGTTGTATTTTTTCGCTTTTTTATTATCGATGTCCACTGTCAGAATCGCCGTGTTGCGCGGAATCATGTCTTGATTGTGCATAATGTGTGCAACAAGCGCCGTGCACGCATCGCATTCGTCCGAGACAAAAAATAGCACCACTTTTTCATATTGTTGCGCAATGGTTTTTTTGTACGCACCACAGTAGCCGTGCTGCGATTGGTTAGCCATTTTTTCACCGACGTCTTTGATTGCGGCGCCCACGGCGTGTTTCCCCTTTTCTTTGACGTGCGTAGCGATTTTGTCGGTATTTTTATTGAGAGTATCTTGCGCGTGTTCCGTAACATGCGAAAGATCTTTGTCCGGCGCATCAACCACGAAAAACACCGCCGACCCAATCACAATCAAAATCGCGACAATCAAAAGGAAAAGCGTCTTAATAAGTCCCTTTTTGTACATAAATCGATTTTTCCATATTAAAAAGTGTCCTCATCATCATACCACAATCACACAGATACGCGAAAACTAACGCCCACAGATGAATTATTTCTTCTCTGTGTGTTTTTTCATCACATCGGCAAAACCTTTTACCGCTTCAAGTGCGTCTGTCGGGATCATCCAAATGGTTGTGTTGGATTGATCGGAAGAAAGATCGTTAATCGCTTGCAGAGTACGCAAATGCAATGCGCCGGGTGTGCGTGCCAATGTCGCTGCGGCTTCGGACAGATTTTGCGCCGCCATCTTGTCACCCTCGGCTTTGATAATCACGGCGCGGCGTTCACGCTCCGCTTCCGCTTCTTTGGAAATGGTGCGTTTGAGATCTTCCGGAATAACCACATCTTTGAGCTCCAGCGCGCTCACGTCAATCCCCCATTTGTCCGTTTTGGTATCCAATTCGTTTTTGATTTCGTTTGCAATGTTGGCACGATTTTGCAACAAATCATCCAGTGCCTGCTCCCCGATGGTGTTACGCATTGTTGTTTGCGCCAGTTGCGAAACGGCATTGTGATAATCCAACACTTCCAACACCGCTTTTGAAACATCCGTTACGCTGTAATAAACCACCGCATTGATGCGCACGGGAATATTATCTTTAGTAATCGCTTCTTGGTACGGTACATCTACCGCGCGCGTACGAATATCGACAATGTGGATTTTTTGGAAAATCGGACAATAAATCGTCCATCCGGGATTTTTGACACCCGTGAACTTTCCACGAACAAAAAACACGCCGCGTTCATATTGATCAATTTGTTTAATGCGCAACACAAACACGAAACAAAAAATCGCAAAAGGAATAATAAAAGAAAACATATATATACTTTTATCAATTACTACATTAATCGTACATGAAAACACGATTTCATGCAAAAACTTATGTATTGCGCGCGATAATCTGCGCGTATGTGTGCGCACTGTCTCGCGGCGTGCACGCACATGTTTCGCGATCCACTTCCACAAGTCCAAAACGAAAATCATATCCGCTGTTCCACTCATAACTGTCACACAAACTGTAATGAAAATATCCGCGGACATCCGCACCACGGCGCATCGCTTTGTGCATCGCCGCAATCATGTGTGTCAGAAATACTTGTCGATCGCGGTCATGTAGACCCTGCGGTGTCGGTTTGCCGTTTTCCAAAACATACAACGGCATCGCATACCGTCGCGCGCGCAACAAAACATGATACAACCCCACCGGAAATCCCCGCCACACATCCGGATCATGCCAATTGTTTGTGCCATGCCTGCCCCATACGCCGCGACTTCTGCCAAAAAACACACCATCGCGCGTGTAATAGTTGATACCGATGTAATCACTATATGCACGCACGCTTTTGATCCACGCATGCACGCGCAGATATTCTTTCATCCGCACAAATGTTTTTTGGATCATCGTATTGTGCGCAGCGTATTCATCATTCCACAAAAATGTCGAACCCACCAAAATCCGCGAATAATGTTCTTTCCACAACGCATACGTCGCGCGATGCATTTTTACGAGATTGCGTTTTGCACGATATGCCAAAAATGTATTTTTGTGAAACGGCGGCCGCGTGCCGGCAACATAACTCTCCGCAACAAAAACCTGCGGTTCATTGAGAACAACCACCATATCAATCAACGCGCCCAATTCATCGCGCACTTTTTTTGCAAAGCGCAGATATTTCGCAACGCCAACCTTTTTGTGCACACCATATGTGTCATCGAACCATATCGGCACATCCCAATGCCACAGACCGACAACCGTTGTGATATTGCGTTTTTTGAGGTCGTGTAAAATTGCGCGGTAGTGCGCAATCGCTTCGTCATCAAAAACACCGTCATGCGGTTCGACGCGCGCCCATTCAATGGTAATACGCAGCGCATTACACCCCATGGACGTCGCAATGTCATGGTGATGTGCAAAGCGATGCCAATAGTCATTGGCACGTCCGATGCGCGGCACACGCCCGGCACGTCCCCACCGCGCCCAACTGCTTTGCGCAGCTGCACCTTCGGTTTGTGCGCCGATATTTACAGCGCCCCAGAGAAATGATGTATGTGTTTTCATATACTTAAGTATAGCGCAAAATCAAAAAAGACGCCGCTGTGGCGTCTTTTTGCTATTTTCGTGAAAGAAATGTGTTTTGTTCCGTTTTGTTTTCCGCGTCCATGGCAACAACTTGTGTGTAGTACGTATTCACCGTACCAACCCATCGCGCAACACTCTCGGGCGAGTGTGATGCACAACTTGTACCGCACTTCCATGGCGTCACCATTTTTGCCGGTGTGTCACGGTTTGTGTCGTACACAAAGTAATTGAGGCGTTTTGCGATTGTTTGTACCGCTTCTTCCGGAGAGCCGAAACACGCGTATCCTTTTGCTTGACCACGTGTGCCCGTTGTTTTGTATCCCCAGTAGTTATAGCAGTCAATTCCGTCTTTTGATGGCGCATATTTGCCCCACTGACTTTCTTGACGTGCGATACCGACAATCAAACCGGCAATCACTTTGTCTTGTTGTCCGATGTCTTTTGCCATATCCTCCATCGGATACCCTTCCAACATCACCGCAATTTCTTGCGTGAAGCTGTCTTGCGCAACATTGTGCGTGTCATCTTTTCCATCCATGCATTCCGCATCGACATCAAAAGAAATATCCGTGTCACCGTTTCCCGTGACATCTTTGCCAAAAACACATGCATTGTATTTTTGAACATCGATTGATGCGACGTTTTTTTGTGTCTGTGACACAACCGCATGGCTGTAGTACAACACACCCGTTGCGATGGTTATGATACCAACGAGCGTATAGCCGACATATGCTTTTTTCCACGAACGAACTTTTTTGTACAGTGATAACGGTGTTATCTTCTTCGCCTCTGTACACAGACGCGTAATGGGTGATGGATCATCATTAATAATCATACACTGTTTTACGAATAAAACTCCCTCTTTATCTCCCACAATATGCTACCGTGAAAAATAAAGAAGTGTGTCATAAAAGACACACGTGGGTACTATTGTATCAAAAATCACATTTTTTGTCAATAGCAACGCGCTAGAAAAGCTCTAGATTGTTATAAACCACAGCATCTCTCCGGCGACCGCAAAAAAATCCGCAATTCACATTACACACACTACACCACTACTATACTACGTAGTATAGTAGTGTTATATTTTTATGAAAAAGCAAAAACAAAAAACAGATCCAAAAAAATCTGTTTTATGTTTGTTCATAACACGTTGGGTGCTATTTATCCAATAGGTGAATACCGCCAATCAATGGCAATTCTTTCATTTTTCCGTTTGATGCATTCACGATGCCCATAATCCAGAAAATGAATAATGCGATTGAACCAAAAAACCAAACCAATTGTCCCAAAAGAGGAATAACATTGATGAATGTCAAAACAATAAATGCGATAAACAAAACGAGAGACTGGTTTGCATGGAATCGCGCAAATGGAGAATCTTTCGCATCCGTTATAAGTGGGATGAAGAAAATAAAATATGCCACAATTGCCATTGTTTTATTCTTCTCAACATCTGTCGGGTCCGCTTGTTTGATTGTTTCTTGTGCTTCCGGTGCTTGCTTTTGTTCTTCCATAGTGTCACCACCTTTCTATACAAAAAAGTTATCTGTTTTTAGTATAGCAAATTATAGAATTTCCGCAATCTCATCGGCAATTTCTTCCGGCAACGGCTCGCCCGGCGTTGTTTTGCCCGGGTAGCGCCACGCGCTGATAATGCGAATTTGCTTTTGCTGCAAGTGCATGTCGTGAAGAAATTGTGCCATCGCATTGGACGTGTCGGATGCTTTTTGTTTTGCCTTTTCTTGCGGATTTTCTACGATTTTGTACATCACCCAAATTTCCGCGGACCACGTTTTTGTACCGTCGGTATCGCGCTTTGTCGACTGCGGTTGCATCACGGCAACGACATTATTGCCCGCGATACTTTCTTCTGTGCGCAACGGTTTACGAATAGCACGCACGACACGTTGTCCGCTCAGTCCATGCTGTTGCATTTTTTGTTTTGCATGTTCGGTCCAAAAATATTTTTTGGAATTTTGCGGTGCTTTCCATTGCATACGAGAAAAAATTACCCATCCAATGACCCGCGCAATCGCGCGATTCGTTCCTCCACCGGCGGATGCGTCATAAACCACTTGGAAAAACTTTTACCCTTAAACGGATTTGCGATAAACAAATGTGCGGTTGTTTCCGACGCACTGCGCAACGGTTGCGCGTCCGCACTGATTTTTTCCAACGCCGACGCCAATCCTTCCGGATAACGTGTCAATAGTGCGCCGGATGCATCCGCCAGAAACTCCCGTTTGCGCGAAATCGCCAACCGCAAAATCGTTGCAACCAGCGGTGCAAGCACAATCAATACCAATCCCACAATCATCATAATGCCGTTACCGCGATCACGCGAATCCCCGCCGGAAAAAAATAACATTCGTGACGTCATCGCGATGATGCTGGTAAAAATGACCGCAACCGTCCCGATTAAGATGTCACGGTTCCCGATATGGGACAATTCATGCGCCGCGACACCGCGAATTTCTTCTTTATTGAGTCGCTCCAAAAGCCCGCGTGTAAAAACAATCACACCATGCTTGGGGTCGCGCCCCGTGGCAAACGCGTTGAGCGCCATGTCATCAATCACATAAATTTTCGGCGTCGGTAAACCCGCGGTGATTGCGAGATTGTCCACAATTTCATACAGCTCGCGCAGATTTTCACGCGATACTTTCTTCGCTCCCGTCATCGCCAAAACCATTTTATCCGAAAACCAATACGACCACACACTCGTCCCGATAGCGAACAATGACGCAAAAATCAAAATACTACTATTGTGAAAAACAACCGAAAGCACATACCCGATAGCGATAAAAAACACCAAAAACGCCGTTATGAGTAACCACGTTTTTGTAATGTTTTGTGATTGATGGGTGTAAAGTGTTGCGCCCATATCCGCCTTAGAATTTTACCGCAACATTCTTGCGCTCACTCTCGTCGATATCAAAGAATTCGCGTTTGGTAAACCCAAACATCCCCGCGATAATGTTGCTTGGTACCGTTTGAACTTGCGTATTGTATTCACGCACCGTGCCGTTGTAAAAGCGACGCGCCGCTTGGATTTTATCTTCGGTCTCGGTAAGGTCATTTTGCAATTGCAAGAAATTTTGATTTGCTTTGAGGTCCGGATAGTTTTCCGCCACCGCAAACAATTTGCCCAATGCGCCGGACAATCCTTGTTGCGCGCCGGCAAGCGCTTGCATATCCGCCGCCGTTGCACTGCTGGCATCAACGGTAATAGCTGTTGCTTTTGATCGCGCTTCCATCACCGCTTCCAGTGTGGAACTCTCATGTTTTGCATATCCTTTGACAGTCTCGACAAGATTTGGAATCAAATCATACCGTCGTTTGAGTTGCACATCAATATCACTCCACGCTTCATCGACACGGATGCGTTTTTTCACCAACCCATTGTATATGCCAACGACAAAGACAACGAGAAAAAAACCGGCAGCTCCAAGTATAATAAGTAGTAACATACAATATTTTTTACAAATTATCTACCCTCAGAATACCACACTCGCACCAACATGACAAGACAACGCTATGTTCTTTTTTGGCACATGATATGGTATAATGAACATATGATTGATTTTATTGTACAATATAAATTGTTTTTGATTCCGATTGCGGTGATTTATATCACGCAAATGATTAAATTTGTGCGTCTATCGTATCGGTACGGTTTCAAATGGGCGAACATGTTTGATCCGGGACATTTTCCCAGCGCGCACAGTGCATTTGTCACATCGCTGGTGATTGTGATCGGCTACTACGAAAGCGTGACATCCGGCGTCTTTGCGGTTGCAACATGCTTTGCGTTTATCACCATTTATGATGCGATGCGCGTGCGTATGCAAATCGGCTTGCAAGGCAAAACACTCAACAAACTCATCGAAGAAATCGACGATGTCGACAAAGACGCCTTCCCGCACCTCAAAGAACACGTCGGTCATTATACAAACGAAGTGATCGGTGGCATGACTATCGGTGCATTACTAAGTATTGCGTTTATCGCGATTGTGCACACATTATAATATATCTTTCACCGCTTCGCGCGCGACACGGCGATCATCCCACGGGATGTGTGCGCCGTTTTTTATGGCGATTGCTTGTTCACATCCTTTGCCCGTAATGAGTACAAGGTCTTGCGCACGCGCCAGCTGTACCGCTTTTGCAATTGCCTGTGCGCGATCTTCAATCAGAAAAAGCGTATCACGTTCTTTTTTTCCACACGACGCGGCACCGTCCGCAACCGCACGCATGATTGTGACAGGATCATCGTCATACGGATCTTCGTCCGTCACAATCACAATATCCGCATTTTCTCCCGCAATCACGCCGTTTTCTCTGCGCCGTGCCGCGTCTCTTCCTCCACCCGTTGCACCCAAAACGTGAATAATGCGCCGCGGTTCAATAACCCGCACCGTGTCATACAATGTGCGTAACGCAACAGGCTCAAACGCATAGTCCACAATAATTGTAAACACCTGTCCTTCATCAATGCGCTCCAACCGTCCGGGCAATGCACGCACACTCTCCAGTCCTTTTTTAATTGTACGCAAATCAATACCCACGGCACGGCACGCACTTGCTGCTGCCGCGGCGTTTGTCGCATTGAATGAACCCAAAATGTGCAGTTGGATTGCCGTGTCATCGATATGCATCTGCGTCCCAACCGCGTTCATACCATCACACGCGTAATGCACATGTTCGGCGTGTTCATACGTGTTTTCATTTTTTTTGGTAAAAACCATTTTGCGCGGCACATCAAAATCCAAAAAGTCTTGCGCATGTTCGTCATCACCGTTGACAATAATTGTTTTTACGATGGAGCGTGCGCATCGTTTTTTGTTTGCACTGCGACTGAGATGTGCGAATAAGCGTTGTTTGGCTTTTTTGTAATTGTCAAAACTACCGTGCGCATCAATATGTTCCGGATACAAACCGGTGAACAGCATAATATCGTAATTGATAAAACGATGACGATATTGCACCGCGCCCTCGGATGTCGTTTCCACAATCGCAATATCACACCCGTTTGCAACCATCGTGCGCAACATTTTTTGCGTAAAAAATCGTCCCAACATGGTCATTTTTTTGTCATTGAGCCATTCTTTTTTCCCATCATGAAACATTGCCGTGGATGTGTACCCCACACGCAACCCCGCGTGCTCCAACGTTTTCGCCAAGAGATATGTCACGGTTGTTTTGCCCGTTGTACCCGTCACACCGATGACAATCATTTTTTCGCTGGGAAATCCGTACCACACCGCGGCGCAAAAATTCAACACATAATGATACATCGGTTGCAATGCGCGAAACACCGTTTTTGGTATCATTTTTTTGATTAGTTGCATCATACACGTGTGATTATACGTTTTATATTTTGCCCGCACCGGTACACCATATAGCGCGGCCGCGACAACACGATGTCATAGGATCCATATGATGTCACATACTCTTCCCGCGGTGCGAAACCCTTTTTGAATCTGGTGATGCCGGTTTTGCCCGTGTCAGCACTCTGTGGAAATACACCGCCAAAATCATACCACATAAATCCCCGCTCGCGTGCATCCCGCATTGCCCGCCACTGTAACAAAAACGGCGCCATCACATTGCGATGCGCATCACTTGTCGCACCGTGCAAGTACGTCGCCACGCCGCCGTAAAATGCAACAAGATTCACCGCAATCACCTCGCCGTTGTACCGTGCGATATACATATCACACATATCGTCCGGCAGATTTTTAATGATACTTTCATAGTGTTTTTTGGTATGAAATGTCACGTGTTTTCGTTTGCCCGTTGCAGCGACCAACGCGCAAAATGTATCGATGTATCGTTGGTCTTTTGACGTAAAAACTTCCACGCCGCGCTTTTGCGCCAGTCGTATGTTGTAGCGCGTTTTACTTTTCATCCGCGCAAGTAACGTGGCGTCATCTGCGGTAATGTCGACAATCAAATTGTGTTGCGGTTGCATGTTGTGCGGCGCTTTTTTCACCACACACCCGTCGGCGCACAGTGTGTGATAGTCATCTTCGTTTGCCACATCACAACGCACCCACGCATACGGCGCGTTTCTCATCTCCGCAACCATGTCGGATGTCATATGTGACAATCGCGGCACATAGAGATACCGCCCCACGCCGCGCAGCGACTGAACAACACCCCGCAACGGCGTACCGGTGCGTGTGGCAATCGTGTGCACACGTTTACCCTCCGCGCGCAAAACATCCGCCCACGCGGCGGATTGCAGTAACCCGCCTTCCGGGATTTTTTGATATTTTTTTTCTTTCGTTTCCACAAAAAACATGCCCAACAAATTACACAACTTTTTTCTCCAACACATCTTTCAAAAACAATCCGATCGCTCCCGCCAACGGCACGGAAAGCAACAACCCGACAATGCCCGCAATTTTTACACCGATCAATAACGCCAAAATCACAAACACCGGATTGAGCCCGACCGCTTTGTTCATAATTTTCGGGATGAGAAAATAGTTTTCAATCATATTAATCGCAAGATACGCGATACCCACGGCGATACCCACAATCGGATCTTCCATAAATCCAAAAACCATCGCGGGAATTGCGGAAATAATCGGACCGAAATACGGAATAATTTCCAAAAATCCTCCCATCAGTGCCAGCACCGGCGCGTACGGCACGCCCAAAATCGTCAAAACAATGTAATAGAGCACGCCGACAAACACCATGGTAATCAACTGCCCCACCATCCACCGACCGAAGTTTTCTTGAATGCGCACAATCAACGAAGAAATGTACGTTTTATATTGTTTTGGCGTAATTTGAAGGAGCGCATCTCTCACACCGTTTTCTTGCAACGACATATAAAACGACATGGAAATCACCGCGATTGTTGAGACAATCCCGCGGAAAAATCCAACCGTCGTTGAAAACGGATTACTCACCATACCAATCACATTTTGGCTGATTTCCGTCAGCGAGACTTCGTGCGAAATCGGCATGTACGATGGCATCATTCGCGCGAGGAAATACGGCAGGTCTTGTAAAAATTGCGTAAATTGATTGGCAAGTGCCGGCACAATGATTGCGACCAATATCGCCACCAACACAAAAAACGACGCATACACAACGGCAACCGCAAGCGCACGCGATGACGCAAACGGTTTTTGCGCGCTTTTAATCACCGGATTGAGCGCCGCGGTAATGACAATCGCAACCAAAAACAACCAAATCACGTCCCGAATAATATACAGAACCCACAGTCCGGAAGTAATCGCAATAAATCGCACAATCGTGCCGGATGATATATCGACAATCCGTTGCATAAAAATATGTGTTACACATTACGAATGACTAATCATAGCATAGCATAGAATAAAAAACAATCCTATAAGTCAGTAATCGGTAATCAGTAATCTGTAACTGGGGCGTAAGATGTCATGCCAGACTCCGGAATGTCATGCTGAAACAGGTTTCAGCATCTCTGAACCATTGGTTCAGCCTCACTTTAACCTTTTCGGGACCCTGAAACAAGTTCAGGACACGGTGGATTTCAGGATATAAAAAATCAAAAAGGATGTCATGCTGAACTTGTTTCAGCATCTCTGTGCGTAAGCACAGCCCGGTAAAAAATGAAAAATAAAAAAGCAAAAATCAAAGAGAAATTTTTGACGGATGAAAAACACTAAGAACCTGTCTAAAAATGCAATATGCTTGTAATGTCTTTTTGTGCGGTTTTTTGCGGTCCGATAATGGCACAATTGAGACGGTGATTGACAAAAATATCTTTTGCAACACGTTGAATGTCCGCGCGCTTCACCGCTTTAATGCGACGCAATGATTCTTCCGGCACAACAATATCATCACGCACCGCTTCTTGTTCGGCAAAACTGCTCGCAACCGTGTCGGATGTTTCCATCGTAAACGCCAACCGCCCTTCAAATCCCGTGCGCGCACGGTCGAATTCGTCTTTTGTCACACCGTTTTTCGCGATTTTTTTCATTTGCGCCAAAATAATGCGCATTGTTTTGAGGAGATTCTCGTGCTCCACACCCGCTTTTGCCGCCAAAAATCCCGTTTCGGGATACAACTCCACAAAAGCGTTGATGGAATATGCCAACCCGCGCTTTTCTCGCACTTCTTCCCACAGTCGACTGCTCATACCACCGCCCAAAATGTTCGCCAAAAGAGATAATGCGTATCGATCTTTGTGAAAAAATCCGTCCGTATGCACACCAACCATAAAGTGTGTTTGGTCTGTTTTTTTATTTTTAATCATCAGATGCGGTTTTTGCTGATCGCACAAAAACACTTCATGTGCCGGTTTATCGCCGTCGCGCATGTGTGTGAAATCCGCGCGAATTTTTTTGAGCACTTTTCCTTGTGGAAAATTACCCGCGATACAAATAACGGTATTGCGCGCGGTATAACACCGCGTAAGATAATCCATAAAATCTTTGCGCACAAACGATGTCACGTTTTCCTTGGTGCCGATGATATCACGCCCCAGCGGATGATGTTTGCCATATAGCGTCGTTTCAAAAACATCATACACCAATCGCGCCGGCATATCTTCATACATATTGATTTCTTGCACAATTGTTCCGGACTCTTTTGTGATTTCCGCGCTTTTGAATGTCGCATTGAGAAACAGGTCCTGCAATATATCCAACGCCGGCATAATATTGTGTGACGGCACTTTGGTGTAATATCCCGTGCGATCTTTGCCGGTGTATGCATTGTGTTGCGACCCGAGCGCGTCCAACTCTTTGAGAATGTGCATGGCTTTGGGTCGTTTTTTTGTACCTTTGAAAAACATGTGTTCCACAAAATGCGCCAAACCGTTTTCTTTTTCATTTTCAAATCGTGATCCGGTGCCAACGCAAATCAACGCCGTTGCCGTCGTCATATTTTTCACCGGCACAAGCACAACGCGCAAACCGTTTTTGAGTGTGTATTTTTTGTATTCCATCTTCTTTCACAAACTAATAGTAACAGTGTTATTGTGTCGCACTTTCGTATTTTCGTCAACAAAAAAAGAGAGAAACCCCTTGCAAAAAACGCTATTTTGGTGTATAAATAATATGGTTCATGAACAAAAAGATGGAGGTAAAGTATGAAAAGAGAGATTCTTGTTGCGGGATATATTCCGTTTTCTCTGGGTGGTATCCCAAAAAGAAATAATACTACAGTGGAGAAAAAGATCAACGAGCTTGCGGGATATTTAATGTGTTTTTTGTCTCATATTTGTCAAAGTAATGACGAAAAACAAAACATCATCTGCACAATGCTGGAAAATGCAGAAGTTGACGGAGAAAAATTATATTTTGCCTTTCCGCAAGACATCCGTACACAATTTCATCTTAACGACGAATATTGCGTCAATCTCAACGGCGCGGAAAAATTAGCGCATTTTTATTGCGAAAAACTGTGTCCGCATTTAAAACTATGTTGTGACATTTGTTTTCATGCAAAAGGTGGTACTATTCCTTTACATGAATGTGCCAAAGCATGCAAAGAAATACGCAAAAAACTCATCGCATCAGACAAAATTATCAGGCGCATCTATTTTTATAATCATGGCAATAAAACAGAAGTTGCCATTGCGATGCACGGAGCAAACGAACGAGAAATCTTCGAAGCAAAAAGTTTCTCCAATGCGGTAAATAATGTGCAACAGATGTTATAAAAGAACCACTTTAAAGCAGGATGCATCAATATGTATACCTGCTTTTTTCATCGACAAAACAATCACCATCACGTATACTACAATTATATGAAATGGATGATTATACGCATTATTCTCTATACCACTGTGGCATGTTGTGTGTTATGCATAGCGCAGTTTTTCATTGCCACATACTACCGCGATCAGGTATACACATCGCCAAAAGATCTGCTTTTTGTCGCGCAAGCACCGCAAGACGATATCATCACATCATCACTCACGCACTCGCAACAATGGCTACTCGATACGTTTGCACCACGCGACACCCAACCGAACGGTTCCGTATTTTTTCCATTCCACACTGTGCAACAGGCTTTGGACGCCGTGGAACAAACCGGCATCACCACAATTGTCATTGATACCGGTACATACAATGAAACACTAACGGTGCCACCACACACAACACTCATCGGACTGGGCGATGTCACACTGCGCAACGAAAATCTCCTTGGCGCAACACTTACAATACACGATCACACATACATCACACGCATGCATATTGCGGGTAGTCGCTACGCCGTACTCATTCCCCACAACACAACAGCAACATTTCATCGTACAACATTTTCCGATGCACACGATTATGGTGTGATGATGCAAAAAGGTTATCACGAAAAAGAAAAAGCACATGAAGATGCCAAACGCGAACCAACATATGTTTATCACGGAAAAACCGATACAGAAATCGCCGCGATGCCACATATCCTCTTTAAAAATTGCACCGTGGAGCGCAACAAAAATCAAGGGATGTATTTACAACAAGGTCGCGTTACCATCGATAACTGCACCGTAACACAAAACGGCGAAGAAGGCATTGATCTGCATCCGCACATGCACGTCCACATTACAAATACTCGTTCTACACATAATGGGGAGAGTGGACTGGAGACGGAAGTGTACGATAACATTGTCACCATAGAAAACAGTACGTTCACCCACAATCAAAAAAGCGGCATCGCGTTACTCACATCATTCGGTATCGGAACAATTTTTGTGACCAATAACACCGTAACAGACAATGTTCATTACGGCATACGCTGTGCCATCCACAAACAACGACCGAAAAAACCGCGACCGTTTTTTCAATCGGTACTGCATGAAAAAAACATGCGATACGAAAACAACGCGCGCGGTGCACACGCACCGGAGTGTTTTTCATTCTAAACAAATACACTTAACGCATTTTGCGCAACGTTTTGATTTCATCGCGGATAAGCGCCGCTTCTTCAAAGCGCAATTCCTTTGCCGCTTTTTTCATATCCGCTTCCCGCTGCGCCAGATACCCTTCAATATTTTCCATCCGCGCGATTGCGACAAACTCTTCCGCTTTTTTCTCTTGCGTTTCGTGCGCGTGTTGTACCAAAGACTGAATATTTTTTTGAATGGTTTGCGGTGTAATGTTGTGCGTACGATTGTATGCTATTTGCAAATCACGGCGCCGCTGTGTTTCGTCCATCGCCCGTTTAAGTGATCCGGTGATGTGATCCGCATATAAAATTACGCGCCCGCCGGCATTGCGCGCAGCACGTCCAATCGTTTGGATCAACGACACTTCCGATCGCAAAAATCCTTCTTTATCCGCATCGAGAATCGCCACAAGCGATACTTCCGGCAAGTCCAATCCTTCACGCAACAAATTCACACCCACCAACACATCAAACGCGCCGCGGCGCAATTCTTCCAAAATCGTAATGCGGTCCAATGTGTCCACATCGGAATGCAGATACTGCGCTTTGATCTGATTTTCGTCCAAATATTCCGATAAATCCTCCGCCTGTTGTTTGGTAAGTGTTGTAATCAACACGCGTTCTTTTTTGGCAATAACTTTTTCAATTTCGGCAATCACATCCGCAATTTGCCGGGTTGTCGGTCTCACAATCAGTTCGGGGTCGAGTAGTCCGGTCGGACGAATGATTTGTTCCACAATGTGCGCGCTGCGATCTCTTTCATATTGCGCCGGTGTTGCGGACACAAAAATCGTTTGTCCCATCCGTTGTTCAAATTCCGCAAAATTCAGCGGCCGATTATCCAACGCACTCGGCAACCGAAAACCGTGTTCAATCAAATTTTGTTT